>Ga0255346_1004405_pt1 | contig 15446 bp, 12 predicted proteins | sample wastewater_treat_FD_194410 | JGI IMG/M metagenome (GOLD analysis project Ga0255346, IMG submission 194410) | Wastewater microbial communities from Lulu Island WWTP, Vancouver, Canada - plant22 | ecosystem: Engineered > WWTP > Wastewater > Unclassified | place: Canada: Vancouver, British Columbia... | reverse complement strand
CAAGTTGGCTTAAGTGGCTTAGGCTTGGCAGAGCACTATGCCTTGGGTATGAAAATAGCAGAGGTTGCAGAAAAGCTTGAGCGAAACACCTATATCATAGCAAGCGGCGACCTCTCCCATAAATTGCTTGCCGATGGACCCTATGGCTATGCTGCAGAAGGCCCAGAATACGATGAACGAATAATGGCGGTCTTGGAAAGGGCTGCCTTTGGCGAAATGCTGGATTTTGATGAAGCTTTTTTAGAAAGGGCAGCCGAATGTGGGCATCGCTCTTTTTGCATTATGGCAGGAGCCTTTGACGGGCTTAAAGTCGATGCAAAAAAACTCTCTTATGAAGGACTCTTCGGCGTTGGCTATGGTGCAGCTCTTTTTACACCAAAGGAAAAAGATACAGCACGGCATTTTTTAGAAGCCTTTAGAGAAAAAGAAGCTAAAAAACTTACAGAAAGACGAAAAAACGAGGACCCCTATGTACAGCTTGCACGCGCTAGTATAGAACACTTTGTGAATTTTGGAAAAGTTCTTGAACTCGATGCAAAATTAAAAGAAAAAATTGTGCTAGAAAAAGAAGCCTATACAAAAAAGGCTGGTTGTTTTGTTTCTTTGAAAAAAAATGGACAACTTCGCGGCTGCATTGGGACTATTTCGCCGACACAAAAAAATATTGCCGAAGAAATTATTGCAAATGCTATTTCATCTGCGAGCAGGGACGGGCGCTTTGAACCTGTTCGTGTCGATGAGCTTTCAAGCCTCGTTTATTCTGTAGATATTCTCTCGGAATCGGAGGCTATTGCGAGCGAAAAAGAGCTTGATGTAAAACGCTACGGAGTTATTGTAAGTGCGGGACATAAGAAGGGGCTTCTACTCCCCAATCTTGAAGGCGTTGATAGCATCGACATGCAAGTATCTATTGCTAAGCAAAAGGCGGGTATTTTGCCACACGAAAAAGTGAGCCTCGAGCGTTTTGAAGTTCTTCGCTATGAATAAAAAATACCTTGTAAACTGCGATATTTGTCATCATCGTTGTAAGATAGCTCTGGGAGCCTATGGTTTTTGTGGTATTCGCCAAAACCTCGATGGAAAACTTGTAAACCAAGGCTATGGAAAAATAACAGCCCTTGCCCTCGACCCGATTGAAAAAAAACCGCTTTATCGTTTTTATCCCGGTTCTGCTATTCTCTCTGTTGGTTCCCTCGGTTGCAATATGAACTGTCGTTTTTGCCAAAATCACCACATTGCTCGTTTACGCCTCGATTCTGCCGAGTCAAATTCTGCTTGGGAGTCTTATACACCAAAAGCCCTCGTCGAACTTGCAATTGAAACCAAAAAACAAGGCAATAGGGGGCTTGCCTTTACCTATAACGAACCCCTTATCAATTATGAATTTATTATCGATTGTGCAAAAAAAATGAAGGAAATGGATTCGGAGCTTAAAGTTGTTCTTGTAACAAACGGGCATCTAGAAATATCCCATGCAAAAAAACTCCTTCCCTACGTCGATGCGGCAAATATTGACCTTAAAGCCTTTCGGGAAGCTTTTTATACAAAGATGGGTGGTGATTTTTCCCTTGTAAAAGCCTTTATCGAAGAAGCGGTAAAAAACTGCCATGTTGAATTATGCTATTTACTTATACCGGGTTTAAATGACGGGCTTGACGAAGTGGAAGAAGCCGCCCAGTGGATTGCTTCCCTAGATTGCACCGGGCAAGGACCCCTGGAAAATGGAAAAGACATAGCCTTGCATATTTCTCGATTTTTTCCGACCTATAAGCTCGTAGATAGGGCTGCAACTTCAGTTTCCGCTGTCTATGAGGCAGTCGCAGTAGTAAAAAAACACTTAAACTGGGTTTATCCAGGAAATGTTTGAGCTTTAATCTCGGTTTTTATTTGGCTATCATAGAAAAAAAACGAGCAACTCTTAACATATTGACAAAGTTTGTCATTTTGGCAAATTTTTTATGTTTTTTGCTGTCTACGTATTGATTGCTCTTGTAACAAAGTGCAGACTTAATTATACTTATCGAATAGTAAAAGGGAGGTTTTTTTGTGCCAAAAGGTAAACCAATTATCGATATAGAAAAATGTAAGGGCTGTGCCCTTTGTGTAACAGCTTGTCCCAAAAAAATTATCAATATGTCGAGTCAAACAAATGCACAAGGGGTACATTTTGCCTATTGTGTAGATGAAACGAAGTGCATTGCCTGTATGTCTTGTGCAACGATTTGCCCAGATATGGTAATTGAAATTCTTAAATTTGATTAGCTAAGGATAGAAATATGAATGATAAAATATTAATGAAGGGAAATGAGGCAATAGGTGAGGCTGCAATTCTTGCGGGCTGCCGCCATTATTTTGCCTATCCCATAACACCACAAAATGAAATTCCTGCCTATATGGCGCTGCGGCTTCCAGAAGTTGAGGGCACATTTTTACAAGCAGAAAGTGAAGTTGCCGCAATCAATATGGTTTTCGGGGCTTCCGCTGCTGGTGCGCGCGTTATGACCTCCTCCTCATCTCCTGGAATTGCCTTAAAACAAGAAGGTTTTTCCTATCTCGCTGGTGCGGAACTTCCTGCCGTTGTGGTAAATATGATGCGAGGTGGACCAGGCTTGGGAAATATTTCTGGCTCACAGGGTGATTATCATCAAGCAACTCGTGGTGGAGGAAACGGCGACTATAAAACCATCGTTTTAGCTCCCGGAACTGTGCAAGAACTTGCAGACCTTACGATAAAGGCCTTTGAACTTGCCGACAAATACCGCATGGTCGCAATGATTTTGGGCGATGGCTACCTCGGACAAATGTCTGAGCCTTTGACTCTTCCAAAAGCGGTTCAAAACATCCCGTCAAAGGCAGACTGGGCGCTCACTGGTCCTAAGGGTCGAGCTGGTCGCTCGATTGCATCCCTCAGACTTGCTCCAGACGACGCACTTTATCAACACAATATGCACTTAGCAGAAAAATATGCCCAAGTCGAGGCAGCAGAAACAATGGCGGAGTCCTATCTTTGCGATGATGCCGATATTGTACTTTGTGCCTATGGTACTTCTGCTCGTATTTGCCGAAAAGCAATAAAAAAACTGCGAAGCGAAGGCATAAAGGTTGGACTTTTTCGTCCTATTAGTCTCTGGCCCTTTCCCAAAAAAGAGCTTGCAAAGGTTGCATCAGGGGCAAAAAAACTGCTTACCGTTGAAATGAGCCTTGGGCAAATGCTCGACGATATTCGTTTACATTCGGGTAAAATCCCCTCTGAGGTCGATTTTTACGGTACACCAGGTGGTGCACTTCCAAAAATTGAAACCATAATAGAAAAGGTGAGGTCCTATGTCTAAGCTAATATATACAAAACCAGAAGCCCTTCGGCCTGTAAAAACACATTATTGTCCAGGTTGTGGACATGGCATTGTGCATAAACTCATTGCACAAATTATCGATGAGTTGGGTATTCGAGAAGATACCCTCCTTGTTGCACCCGTTGGCTGTGCAGTTCTTGCCTACAACTACATCGATGTAGACGGCTTGGAATCAGCCCACGGAAGAGCTCCTGCAATATCCACGGGACTTAAAAGAGTACACAAAGATAAAATCGTGATTTGCTATCAGGGTGATGGAGACTTACTTGCCATAGGGGCAGCTGAAACTATCCATGCGGCAAATAGGGGTGAAGATATTACGGTTATTTTTATAAATAATGCCATCTATGGTATGACAGGTGGACAAATGGCGCCGACAAGCCTCGAAGGTCAGGTTACCAAAACAACACCGAAGGGACGAGATGCAAGCGAGGTTGGCTACCCAATTCGCGCTTGTGAAATGCTCAACACCCTTGTTGCACCCGTTTATATCGAACGATGTGCTGTTTACGACGTACCTCATATCAATAAAACAAAGGCAGCGATACGCAAGGCTCTTCGCTACCAAAAAGAAGGCAAGGGCTACTCCTTTGTAGAAATTCTTTCCATGTGTCCTACAAACTGGGGCGTCGATCCCGTTAAAGGCGCTGAATGGGTAAAAGAAGCAATGGAAAGTTATTATCCACTGGCTGTGTTTCGCGACATTCCTGCAGGAAAAGTTCCAGAACTAGCAGCACCAGAGGGAACATCAGCCTATGAGCGAAGGGAGGAAGCACGATGACAAAGGAAATCATTTTTGCAGGCTTTGGTGGACAAGGCGTCATCCTCGCGGGAAAGGTACTCTGCCTTGCCTGTATGAGCGATGGAAAATCAGTCTCCCATATTCCCGCTTACGGGGCTGAGATGCGAGGCGGCACCGCGAATTGTTCGGTTATTATTTCTGATGAAGACATAGCCTCTCCAGTTATCGATAAAAGCGACATCGTTATTGCCTTGAATAAACCCTCAATGGTGAAATTTGAAAAAAACCTAAAAGAAAACGGCTTACTCATTTATAATACATCCCTTATCGACTCAAAACCGAGCCGAACAGATATCAAAACACTTGGTATCCCTGTGAATGCTATGGCAGAAGAAAGCGGTAACCCACGTGGAATCAATATGGTTGTCCTCGGCGTCTTGGCAAAACTTTTTCCCGAAATGCTTTCAAAGCATGCACATTTTACCGCCGCCCTCGATGAAGCAATCTCTGAGCGAAACAAAAAGTTTAACCCCTTGAATATTGCAACGATTGAAAGCGCATATGCAAAAGACTATGTTTTAGAATAAGGAAGAAAATATGGAAAATAAAAACAGCCTTGGAAAAAAAGTACAGTTATTTAGAGAGATGCGAAACCTCTCCCTTGAAGAAGTGTCAAAACGAAGCGGACTGTGTATTGATGAAATAGAAAAAATAGAAAAGGGAGACCTCATACCATCTCTTACACCGCTTATTAAAATAGCCCGTGTTTTAGGAACACGACTCGGCTCCTTTCTTGACGACGATGAAAACCTCGGTCCCGTTGTTACACGAAAAGAAACACATACATCAATTACCCGCTTTTCAAACAGAGACGGAGCGGTAAGCTCAGACTTGGATTTTTTCTCCCTTGCACAAAACAAAACATCCCGACATATGGAACCCTTTTTAATAGACATTCATCCATTGTCAGAAAAAGAATACAGAATGTCATCACACGAAGGCGAAGAATGTATCTACGTGCTCTCTGGTTCGATTGAAGTAAAATATGGCAGCGAAACCCATGTGCTAAACGAAGGCGATAGCATCTATTATGATTCAATAGTAGAACATCATGTGCACTCAGCATCTGGAGAAGCAGCACGAATTTTAGCGGTTATTTACACCCCAGCATAAAAACGAAGTTTCGCGTCTTTGCGAGAGCTATTTTGTATAATTTTGCTCGCAATGGCGCAGAGTCGCTAAAAAAACATATGCGACATGGATGTTGCAGAGATTAAGTATGACAGTTTCGTTCCGAAACTGTCGAAGTTTTTTCTAACACGGATGTTAGAAATAACGTATGCGGCATGGATGCCGCAGGGATTGAGTTCACTCGTTTTGGTTTGCTTAATAAATTACTTCACCAAAACGAGATAGTTCCTTTTTTCATGGACGGAAAAAGGAACGTAAGATGGTTCTCTTCCCCTAAAAATTCTCCTTGTTTTTTTCTCGCTCCCGTGTTATAATTCTCTTATGCATCGAAGTAAGGAAGAGAGACATTGTGCGTACAAGTAGTAAAAAAGAGCAAACTCACTACATATTAACCCTAGTAACATTTTTTATAGATTTCTCAGTATCGGACCGCGAAAAATTTGCGTTGTAAATATATTAGCAATTAAATAGGAGATTTTTATATGGAAGCAAAGCTTATTAATCTAGTAAAAGCAAATACAAAGCTAATTCAAATTATCAGTTACGAAACTCACCGAATACACGGAATGTTGGTTAAGACAGCTGATGAATTGAATAGAGAATTATTTATTTGGAACAGAGTCGAGGGCCTAAAAAAATGGAACGATGATAAAAGATCCTTTGAAGTTGAAGACGAAGAGAAACAACAGCCTGACTTAATTCTTGAATTTTTTATAAAAGATGAAAACGAAAATTTAATATTGTTGTTAGAAGATTTTTATCCCGATTTGACTGAAGATAAGCCGAGAATGATAAAAACATTGCGAAATATTGCCTTGCAAAATTCGCAAAATAAGACATTAATTCTTTCACAGCCATTTTTGCAATTGCCACGCGAACTTGAAAAAGATGTCCATATTTTAGAATTGCCTTTTCCAAATTACGAAGACTTAAAAGCTATCTACAAAAAAGTTTGCCGTGCTCATAATATCCCAAATGCAAACAATCCCGACAATGGATTAATTGAATCTGCTTTGGGTTTGACAATTATGGAAGCTGAAAAAGCATTTGCTTTGGCATATATAGAAAACGGAAGTTTGACAGGTGCAGAAGTCCCTTTAATTATTCGTGAGAAAGAAAATGTTATTAAGAAAAGTGGCTATTTGGAGTATTACCATCCAAAAGAAGAGATGAAGGATGTTGGAGGCTTAACAAATTTAAAAGATTGGCTAACTAAAAGAGGCAGGGGATTTGATAAATTTGCCAAAGATTTTGGTTTAACTTATCCTAGAGGAATTTTGCTATTGGGTATCCCTGGGACAGGGAAAAGTTTAACAGCTAAAGCCGTTGGAAATCTTTGGCATTTTCCATTGTTACGATTAGATATGGGGAAAATTTTTGGTGGAATTGTTGGTGAATCTGAAAAGAACATTCGTGAAGCTTTGAATATTGCCGAAGCAATCGCACCAAGTATTTTATGGATTGATGAAATTGAAAAAGGAATGTCGGGTATTTCATCTTCGGGAAGTTCTGACGGTGGAACAACTGCAAGAGTTTTAGGGACATTTCTAACTTGGTTGCAAGAAAAAACAAAGCCTGTGTTTGTCGTTGCAACTGCTAACGACATTTCGCAATTACCGCCCGAATTACTTCGTAAAGGGAGAGTTGATGAAATTTTCTTTGTGGATTTGCCAACCGTAAAAGAGCGCGAAGAGATTATAAAAATACACTTAGAGAAGAAAAATCGAAAAGCCGAAAATTTTAAAACAAAGAAACTTGCAGAAGCAAGTAAAGGCTTTTCGGGAGCAGAATTGGAAGAAGTTATAAAAGAAGCGTTATTTCAAGCTTATGATGAAGTAAAAATTATGTCTGACGAACATATTTTAGAAGCAATAGGAAAAACATTTCCACTTTCAAGAACAATGCATGAAACAATTTCTAAAATGCGTTTGTGGGCAAAAAGTCGGGCTGTTTCAGCATCATCAGATGAACCTGAAGTGTTAGAAGATAAAAATAAAGATCTTCCAAAACTGAAACAAGAATCTTATAACAATCCTTTTATTTAATTATGCAGCACTATTATTTTAACTTACCAAAAGATAAAGATCTGGATATTGCCACGAATAAAAGAGTTTCTGAAGCTATTTGTCGTACTGCAAGAAGGGCTTTTGAACCCTTTGAAACTTATTTACAAAATGTCATTACAGCCTTAGAAAAAAAAGAAAATATAAAGGCAAAATTCAAAAAAATAAAAACGGAAAACATTGCGGAATTGCGTTTGATTGGAAAATTGTTTGATGTTCCAAAACAAACAATTGTGCAAATTGATGAAAGCATTGCCACCGAAATACAAGAAAATACAAATATTATGGGAAGTGCAAGCGTTCATAGAGTTATTTCTGTAAATGACAATAACCTTGTGCTTGATGTTTTGCCAGTAGAAAATGAACAGTTATTTTGGAATAATCAACCATTGGAATATGAAATAAATCAATCCGAAAAGCCCAAAGGAACTATCATCCGCGAGAAGGAACAGCGTTACATTGTTTATTCTGAAAATGGTCAAAAGCCAAAGGACGACGCAACTGAAATTCAACACAGAAGACTAAGCTCTTTTATTGATTTTGAAAACCTGAAATTTGAAAATGGTCAAAAACTTAATTTTACAAGAAATGATGACTTAAACATCACACTTTCGGACACGAAAGATTTTGGAAAAATAGTTGTCTCCAACAAACTAAAATTTAAAATAGAAAATACAAAGAAAAACAATAAAGACGCTTGGTGGATTCAGCTTATAGAGTTAGGCGATAATGTGGATGATGACATTCCAGGTTTTTCGCCATTGAAATACTTTTTTGATGATGAAATTGAAATTGAAGATGACAAGAAAAATAAATATCAAGTTGCCGCTGGGATTGAATCGGAAAATCGTATTGTTTTAAAAAAACGAAATGAAAAAGGTTATCCGCAATTTTGCTTTCCACCCGATGGTTCTACTCTTACTGTAAAAGTCAACACTTATCAACTACGCAAACAAATCGAGGCAATTAGTACATTAATGCGTATGCCTGTTGGCGATCATTCCAAACTCATAAAACTTTTTGAAAACAGAGATAGAAGTGAGTGGCAAAGACCAACAAATGAAAGAATGGAAGAATGGTTTGTAATTACTGACGAAACAAGAAGTGGTAGTCTAGAACAACGCCAGTTTGTTCATCAGGCAATCAATACACCCGATTTCGCTATTTTGGAAGGTCCACCCGGCTCAGGTAAAACAACCGTTATTTTAGAATTGATCTGTCAGTTAGCCAAACGAGGCAAACGAATTTTGCTTTGCGGCTCTACTCATGTTGCTATCGATAATGTATTGGAGCGATTGAAAGAGAAAAAAAATGGAACAAATCTTTTAGAGCAATTTAATATTTTACCTGTTCGTATTGGAGATGAGAACCGCATTAGTGAAGATATTAAAGAATTTCAGATAGATAATTTGAAAAAAGATAATGATATTGATGAAAAATTGTTGCTTGATATTTCAAACCTTGTTTGTGGAACTACAATCGGAATTTTGCAACATCCGAAATTTAAAGAAAGAAAAGGCAATACAAAGAAAGATGGAAAAGGGCAATTAAGATATTACAGTAGTGAACCAATCGTTCCTGAATTTGATTATCTAATAATCGACGAAAGTAGTAAAACAACTTTTCAAGCATTTCTTGTTCCTGCGCTGTATGCAAAGAAATGGATTTTAGCAGGCGATGTAATGCAGCTTTCGCCATTTACAGACCGAGAAGAAATTGTTTCAAATATCGATCAGTTAAGTATTGACAATAAACAGATCTCTGATGAATTACAACAAGCTGTTTTCTATTTACAAAAACTAAAAGAGCTTTTCTTTTATGAAACAAAAAATGAAAAACGAAATAGAAGTAAACACAATAAATTTGTACTGCCTGTTAAGTTAAATGTTCTAATTGAGATTCAAAAAGAATTAGAATACCGACTAGAGGACGACTTCGAAGACAAGCTTCCTTGTCTTCTCCATAGAAAAAATATTAACAATTTTACAAAGTTAGAATTGTCGGCTTACGATTTAATTTTTATTGAATCAAGTTTGCTTGAACAATATCTGCATTTAATTCCAGAAAGCCATGCAGTTTTGAGAAGTGAAAAATGGGGAGAAAGCGAACATGCCTTTATTCACAATGTTTATCAGCAAAAATATTCGTTTCAATACAGAGAAAGAGGACGAGAATTCAAAAATAGTTTTGATATAGTTGAGTCTGTAAATACGCATTTCGTTGAAAAAAGCTGGGCGAAAGAAATTGCTTGGCGTATTGATAGAGAACATCAAATTCGCCTTACAGAAAATAGTAAATTAAAGGGAAATTACGGTAAATCGATAGGAGAACTTATCCCAAAATCATTAAATATGGGAAAAGTTGAAGAGCAGATCAATATGATTGCTTCAATGGCATTTCCCTCAATATTAGAATCTTTGGTAAAAGGGATTTCAGGCAGGAAATTAAAATTTGAATCAACTATTTCAGAAGGATTTTATACTCACGACCTTCAACATCGTAAAACAACATTAAAGTATCAACATCGTATGCACCCCGATATTTCAAAATTCCCGAGAGAGCAATTTTATCAATCGGAAAATGCTTTGTTGGATTTGCAGTTTCCAAGCACGATTGAGAATTTGCGACAATGGGGATATAGTCGTTATCCAAATCGCAATGTTTGGATTGATGTGGAAGGAAAAGTTGATAGGAATAAGAACTCAGATGAAGTTAAAAAGTTGATAGATGAACTAAAAGAGTTTTTAAACTATGCAAAAGAAAACAAACAGCCCGAAGGTAAAGAGTGGACGGTTGCGTGCTTGACTTTTTATAGGGGACAAGAAGCTTTACTTCGTGAAAAACTACAAAAACTTACAGGCAATGAAAATGGATATTCCAATTTTAATTATAAAGCCGGAGAATATCGAGTAAATATTAAATTGCACACGGTTGACAAATTTCAAGGGCATGAAGCTGATATAGTTTTCCTTTCAATGGTACAAAATGCTCGAGATGGGTTTTTAGATAATCCCAATCGCTTGAATGTAGCTATTACGAGGGCAAAATTTCAGTTGGTAATAATTGGAAATCATCATTATTTTAGCCAAAAATCAAGATCAGAAGATTTAAAAGAATTAGCTGGAGGTACAAACTTATTATGAAGATAACACTAAAAAAAGATGTCCAACTCCATTCCGCAGTAGTATATTTACGCTTTCAGAAAGAAGAATTGCGCGAAGATATTCAAGAATATTTGAATGGGAAATCCTTTGAACCTTTAATAGAAAATAGAATTAAGGATTATTTAAAGAATATTGGCATATATGATGAACGATTTCAACTTACAAAGCTAGGTAATAAAGCAAAAAATACTGGTAAAATATTTGTATCTGAAGAAGGTAAGTATCAAATTTGGTTTACGAAAGAAGATTCGTTTTTCGATAGCAAAATATTTTATTTCAAACGACTTCAGCCCTTTAACAATCAGGATAATAGCGCTGATCCTATTAAACTGGATAAAGACGGACATTTTCTTTTACCGGCAGTCGAAACCAATCATAAAAACGAAACCAAATACACAGAGTTAAATTTAATTTCAGATAAAGTAGTTGGCATTGAAAACAATAACAGCGACTCAATTAAATTTTCTTGGGTATGGGATAATCTTGAAAAATCGTCTTATATTTTTAGTGGGAAATTGGATAAGGGTGCAGTAATCATAAATGAAAGTGAAAAAATTACAAGTGATAAAGATATTAAAAAAATCATTTCTGACATTTTATCTGATTGGGATAATGAGCAAAATCGTTACCGTATACATTTTGTCAAGTTAGAAGATACTGGCGATTCAAGTGAAGATATTAGAAAAAATTTTGAAGGTGATTTTACTTCAAAATGGAACGACTTTGATGTTCAAATACAAAATCTGCCGTTAATGCCGTATGACAAAGAAGATGCTAAAAAATGGCGAGATTGGTTACTAACTGAAGAGTTGAAAAAAGAGTATTTCGGTGAAAGTGATTTTCAAGAATCCGTAGAGGAATTAAATAGAAAAAAAGCATTAGCAGTTTTTAATTTAGGTATTCCTGAGATAAAAGAATTTGCTAAAAAAACAAAATTAAGAAAAGTTTTTTGGCACTTAAACGCACCTATGGACTTAAATCCGAATACAAAAATTATACTTTCGGCAAAAAGTAGAATTGTGGAACTACGAAAAGGAGATGAAGTTTCGTTTGCTAACATTACTTCAAAACTGGAACTTAATAATATTTCATTTTTAGTGTATTATGATCGCTTTGTTTGCACTCATTATCAGCAGCGAGCTGTCTCGGCATTTATAAAAGCAGTAAATAGTGAGAGACAAGTTATCGTTACTGACATTGAACATAGCAGGAGCGATTTTATTAAAAAAAATATGAAAGAAATTACTTTGATCGATTGCAAAACGGTTTTCAAAGAGAGATGGCCACATGATAGGTATTTGATAGCTTTCAATCAAAACGGAATGAGTATTTGGAATATTAGCAATTCTATTGATTATATTAAATTCCCAGATAAAATCATTACAGAAACCACGGTTGGAACTATTCAACAAAGTGTTGTCTTTACACAAATTACTAAAGAAATGATAGATAAGGACTTGTTGAATTTTATTAACAATGAGGTAAAAAATGCAAACTAAAATAGAACCCATATCAAAAACAAAAACCATTGATTATGGCAATGAATTATTGGAAAATTTTTGGAGACAAAAACCAAATGTTTCTGTAAATCAGAATCACAAAAATGAAATTGTGAGGGTCTTACAATCTGCTCAAGAAGGAATTGTTTGTATACAAACGGAAGTCTTCACCGATATCGATTTGATAAAACAGATATTTGATATTGCTCAGAATTTGGAAGTTCGTTTTTATATTCTTGTTAATGAGTATTCACAGGAATTAGACATATTGAATGAAACTTGTTTGATTCGTTATGAAGTAAAAAATAAAGGTTCGTTTGTTTTGGTAAATCCAAATTCTAATAAATCAGAAGGAACATTTTTTACAGGGCGGCTCACAGAACAAAGTCTTGCTGTAACTCAACACATTTCTAGAAGATTAGATGTCAAAGAAACAGAAGAATTGTTTCGTCATTTCTGCTATCAATTTTGGGAAGTAGCTAAAAAAGGAGTGATTGAAAAAGAGAAGAAAAATGATGTAACTTCTAAACCACTTGATGTTTTTCACAATATAAACACCTTTGGTGGAAAAGATTTTGTTTATGGAACATTATTTAACTTTTTAAAAAAAGCAAAAAGAAATGAATTATCAGATAAACAAATTATTTATTTAAACAAAGAAACAGAAATTCCAATTCAGATAAAAGGAAATACAACAAAAAACTTAGGCGATAATGTGATTAAAAGTTTATTGACAAAAAATGAATTTGAAAATCAAGAACCAAATTTTGTTGATGATGGCGTTTCTGTAAGTATTGCATACAAATGGCAAAATATACCTTTTTATCTGCCTGAAAACTCTAAAGACCATTCACTTTATAAAAATTGGGAAAATAAAACCAAAGAAATTGTAAATGCTTTGAACGCTATTATAAATAAAATCGAAGGAGTAGAAAAGCGAGAAAATAATTTTTCGAAAAAAATTGCACATTTCTTTTTAGGTAAGAAAAATATTTTTGGTGCATTGAGAAATGAAATTGATGTTTTGAAAGGAACTGATTTTGCTAATCTAGTCGAAGCGGAATTGAATAAGAAAATCAGTCGTATAAATGAAATCAACACGCAAGTTCAAAATGAAATTGGAGAAATAGAAGAAGCATACCGCAAAGCAAAACTTGATGAAGAAATTGAAAATATAAAAAAAGAAATTTTGGCGAAGGAGCATGAGTTAGAATCTAGAAACCAGGAATTAGAAGAAAAGAAGAAAGATAAACGTAATAAACTGGAAGGTTTTTGTGCAAAATATTCTATTAAAAAAGAAGAGCTTAACCAAAAAAAAATAGATCAATGGAAACAACAAGCAAGTAAGAATAATAAAAAAGATAAGAAGGAAAATCTGAAAGAAGCAGAACTTGCTGAAAAAAAATTAAAAGAACTCAATGAAATTAAAGCTTCTGATTTTTCGAGTAAAGTGAAAGACGAGATTGAAAAAATTAAAAAACATATCAATTTAAAAAATAACGAAATCAAAGGAAAAGAAAAAGAAAAAGCCAAACTGACTCCACAAACTAGTGCATCTTCTTCTTTAGAAAAACTTTTTGATCCTAAAAATTCTAAACAAACCAACTCGGGAAAATCCTTGTTATTACAAGTTTCTGATTTTAAAAAATATCCACAGTTGCCAACAATAGGAAATTTATTTGAATTGAATAATGAACAATTTTTGGCAATAGAGTTTTGGGAGCAATATGAAGAAGCCAAGAAAGAAGCAGAACGATTAAAAGCACAATTGTGTGTAAAAAGGAGTTAGTAAAAATGGCAGAACAAAGAATAGTAGTGACTATTGATGAGAACGGTAAAATAAATGCTTCAACCGAAGGAATTAAAGGTAAAATGTGTTTAGATGAGTTGCAAAAATTGTTAGGAGATTTAGCTGATTTAGAATCAATTAAAAAAACCGATGAATTTTATCAAGCAAATACAATTAAAAGTCAAAATAAAATAGAGGTAAAAAAATGAGCGCAGTGATTAAAACCGCAACGCCATTCATTGACCTTGAATGTTTATGCAAGGCACTAGAAGCCGTAGGCTGTGGTTTTCGTGTAGAAGGAAATAAAGTAATTACAAATAGAGAAGATCTGCGTTTAGGTTTTCAAGAGTTTCAAAAAGATACTTTTGGTAGGTATGCTCTTTTCGCTTATTCGTATGCGGATAAAACTCAAGCTGATTTTATTAAAATAGTTGAAAAGCAATACAATGTAATCTATCAAAACAAACTTGAAGAAATTGAACGCCTACGCTTGGAAGAAGAAAAAAAGCGGTTAGAGCAAGAGCGATTGGCCTTTATTGATAAGCAAAAAACGACAATTATTGAGCGAGCCAAAGAACAAGGTTATTCCATAAAGGAAGAAAATATAAAAGGAAAAGTAAAATTAGTTTTACTTAGAAATACTTATTAAAATGAATATTGCGCATATAGAAGAGCATAGTTATATTTATGGACCAAACTGTAGATTTGTAATCTGGGTGCAAGGTTGCTCTATTCGCTGTAAAGGTTGCTGGAATACTGATATGTGGGCTTTTGAGGATAAAACAATTTTATCTGTTCAAGACTTAGTACGCAAAATCGACAACGAAAAAGAATTTATAGAAGGAGTAACTTTGTTGGGTGGCGAACCATTAGACCAATTTGACGAAGTTTTCGAATTGCTTATTGAATGTAGAAAACTTGGTTTAACGGCAATGCTTTTCACAGGTTACGAAATGGCAGAAATTACCGAAAAACAAATGACTTCAATACTTGACTACTTGGATATTCTCATAACCGGTCGTTATGAGAAAGCCAAGCGGACAATGAATCATCAATGGATTGGCTCAACAAATCAAGAAATTCATTTTTTGACAGACCGTTACGCTGACTACAAAATTGAAAACAACAATTACACAGAAATAACAATTAACGCTGATGGCAGCACAACAATCTTGGGTTTTCCTAGAAAAAACATTTGCCTAGCAAGTGAAAATATAAACAAAAACCTCGTTGAGGTAAATTAAGGATGAGAAAATATGAAAAAAACATTTTTTTTCTAACAGGAGTAAAATCCGACTCGAAAATTACTAAGGAGGTCGAAAGATGAGTTTGAACATTGAAATGGTCCCTGTCCCTGCAGGCTCCTTCCAACGCGATGAGGGGGAAGAAAATATTTCTGTTATTACAAAACCGTATAGTCTGAGTAAGTATCAAATAACACGGCAACAATTCCTTGATATAATGGGGGCAGACCCAAGTGAGGAAAGCGATTCTACAGGCATGAACGACCCAGTGCAAATGATAAACTGGTACCATGCGATCGCTTTTTGCAATAAGCTAAGTTTGTTGGAAGGTCTAACACCTGCATATACGGTAAGTGGGGTTAGCGATTGGGCAAATCTTCCCTTTGGCGATATTCCTACAA
>Ga0255346_1004399_pt1 | contig 15467 bp, 13 predicted proteins | sample wastewater_treat_FD_194410 | JGI IMG/M metagenome (GOLD analysis project Ga0255346, IMG submission 194410) | Wastewater microbial communities from Lulu Island WWTP, Vancouver, Canada - plant22 | ecosystem: Engineered > WWTP > Wastewater > Unclassified | place: Canada: Vancouver, British Columbia... | reverse complement strand
GGGTCTACACCTCTCAGGACGTGGCCGGAGTGGAGACAGGGGGCGCGGTGAAGAACATAATGGCCATAGCATCCGGCATGGCATTGGCGCTAGGGCTGGGGGACAACGCCAGGGCCGCACTGGTGAGCCGCGGACTGGCGGAGATAATGCGACTGGGAGAGGCCCTGGGGGCCCACCCCCAGACCCTGGCGGGGCTGACCGGCATGGGAGACCTCGTCCTGACCTGCTACAGCGAGCAGTCGCGCAACTTCCGCCTGGGTGCGGCGCTGGGTCGCGGGCTTTCTCTCGAGGATGCGCAGCGCCAGGTCGGCCAGACGGCCGAGGGAGCGTTTACCGCCAGGGCCGTCGTCGAGTGCGCCGGGCGGCTCTCGGTGGACATGCCGATCTCGTTGGGAGTCAACCGGCTGCTGTACGAGGGCTCGTCGCCGCAGGAAGAGCTGGACAGGCTCGTCTCGCGGGACGCGAAGGAAGAATACCCCCCCGACATGATGTGGGGGTCGTCGAGGGCGAAGTTGCCAAAAAGAGAAAGAGATGTATAATGAGCCGAGAACAAGGTGTCAGATTATCCCTTGCTGAGGAGGAATGTGTTAATGGCGAAGGCTGTTGTCGATAAGGATGCATGCATCGGTTGCGAGACCTGCGTGGGGACCTGCCCCGTCGAGGCGATTTCGATGGTCGACGGCAAGGCGGAGGTCGACGAGTCCTGCATCGAGTGCGGGAGCTGCGTCTCCGTCTGCCCGGTGAACGCGATTACCCAGTAGCACATCAGAGCGCCCTCCTTTCGGAGGGCGCTTTTTTCCCCTTCAAATCCGGACCATACGACCGGGCTACTTGCCCTCAAGCTCCGGGAAACGCACCGCGGTTCCGTAGGCGATTATCTCCGCTGCCCCCGTGCTGATGCTGGTGGTCGACAGGCGGAAGCCTATGACCGCGTTGGCGCCCTTTTTTCGGGCCTGCTCGCCGAGGCGCTCCGCCGCTAGCGCCACGGCCTCGTCGATCATGTCGGTGTAGCGCGTCAGCTCTCCTCCGACGGTCCAGTTCCTGACGTTGGAGGCCACGTCCTGAACCAGCGATTTCGACAGACAGCAGGATGCGGTCACGCACCCGAGGTACTCGCACTTCCTTCCCGGCACCACGTCCACGGTAAGTACCGGAATCTTCCTGTTGCTCATCGCTCCTCATCGTCTCCTCGCTCTGTCTTCTTATCTTCCTCGGGCTGCGCGAACACATCCGGCGAACTCTGTATCTCGGCATCCTCGTCCTCCGAGTAGCGCGACGGGGGGCTGCGTAAAGCATCGCGTATCTTCTTGAAAACGCCGAAGAACACCCCGGCGAAAGCCAGCAGAAGCAGGGCGAGCAGCAGGTAGCGCACTATGCTGCCCACGCTCTTGAGGGCGTCGTATATGAAGCGACCCCCCGGGTACTTCTTGATGGTCCACGCGAACCGGACCAGCTCCGGGTCCTTCAGGTCGTCGAACGGATAGCCCTCAGCCAGGCAGTCAATCGCCCGCTCCGCGAGAGTTTGGCCGGCCGCTCCCGCGGACTGCGTTGCGTGAACGTCCCACAGTGCTATTCCGCGCTCGCCCGTCCTTCTGAAAACCTCGAGTAGAGCTACCCTCTCGTCGGGCCTCACAGCCGCGGCCCCGGTCCTCCCGGCGCTCTTCCCCCTGAACTCGGAGATCCGGAGGAGGTCGAAGATGTCCTCGCTGCTCCAGGAGGTCCAGAACTCCACCCCGTAGTCGCGGAGGAAGATCGCGCTCGCCTCCGGATAGGCCATCACGGACGGCTCCAGGGTGTCCATGGGCCGGTCGCCGGTGAATAGCGCCGCGAGCTTGCGCGAGTCCGGGGCGACCGACCGCCAGACCCTGAGGAAGACCTCCTTTTTAGCGGCGATCTTCGCCATCAGGTCGGGCGAGATGCCGTCTAGGGGCACCCCGGCCTGCATGAGAAAGAGGAGGCCGCGCACGGTTTCGCGGTCGCCGCCAAGCGGGGGCATGAAGTCAAGAGTCCTGTCCAGCACGCTCCAGTTCACGTCGCTGCTCTTCCACTCGGTCGACACATAGTTTTCCGCGCCTATCCTGTTGACCGCGCGAAGGAAGTCGGCCCCCCAGGCCTTGTACAGCTCTATGAACCTGCTCTCCCCGTCGCGCGACAGCACGGCGAGGTCGTTCCTGTCAGGGGAGTCTATCAGCATCGACTGGAAGAACTCCACCGGCTCCAGGGCGAGCGAGTACCCGAACGCCTCCCAAAGCGACCTCACCTTCTGCAGGACGGCCTGGAAGTCGGAGCCGCGCTCGAGCTCCCTGTCCACGTAGTCGCGGACGTACTCCGACGATGCCAGTATCCTGGCGCAGTGTATCATCGAGCCGGCCTCGTACCTGCATATCCTCTCCCAGTTGACGAGAATGGAGGAGACGTTCATCTCCATGTCCTGCTTCATCGAGGGCATGGCGCCGTCCGGGCTGCTGTTCCAGACGGAGTCCACGGTGACGTCGGCCGTGTACTCCGCCAGGAAGCTCTTTCTGAGCTCCTCCTCGAAGGCGGTCTTGGCCTGCCCCATCTGTATGCCCTCGTACAGGAGCATTCCGACGCCGATAACCGGGATGACCCGCGAGAGCACCTTGCCCCCGATCTTCATCACGGCCAGGTTCATCATCCTCTGCATCAGCTTCCGCCCAAGCAGGGTCAGCACCAGCCCGCCGACCAGGCCGACTCCCGACGACAGTCGCCCCCTGTCGGCCTGCTCGCCGGAGAGGGAGATGACGAGGGCCGTGCGCCCGGTCCTCGGAAGGGGAAGGGAGTTGTAAAGCGGCAATCTCCCCTTGATCGTCTCGATGAAGGGCCTGCGGATCTCCTCCATTGACTCCCGGAGCAGGGTCTGGGTGCGCTGCTCCAGGCTGTCCAGCACCTCGCGCTGAAGGGCCTCCTGCACCTCCGACAGGCGCGGCGCGGCCCTCTTGACGAACAGGCCGACTACCTCCTCGATATCCTCGTTGAGAAGGACTCCGGCCTTCACCTGCTTCCACCAGATGCCCACGGAGCTGTGGTCGTCCGGCAGGGTGGTGGACGCAAGGGCCCTCTCCACCTCGGAATAGTGATCCTGCAGTATGCGCCTGAGGTCGACGTTCGCCCACTTCTCCAGCTCGCCGATCACCCTGTCCCTCTCCTTCAGGACCAGGCTGGGCAGCCTTTCGAGCTCGACCTCCGCCGCGTCCGCCGCCGCCTCTATCTCGCGCATCTTCTCCGCCAGCAGTCCGGAGGGGGCGGCCGGTTCAGCGTCCTTCCGGATGGCTTCCGCAGCGGTAGGGGTCGCGATATCCCTTGAGACATCGCCCTCCCCCGCGTGAACGGGAGCGCGACTGAACAGGGTGCCCGCGAGGAGCACCAGAAGAGCGATGGTTCTCTTTCCTGTCGCCAATGGACCCACTCCTTCGTCCGGCATATGTGTCCCGGACGATTTTACCACACGGCGCTGGACCGGGCGGGCGCTTGGCTGTAGACTTGTGCCCTGGTCGGCGCGGAGTTCTGCGCGCGAAGGGGGAGGGGCGATGAGCGAGATATCAAATCCGGCCGCCACGGCTATGTCCGAGCCGTTCGGGATCAGCGCGTCCGGGGTCGAGGTTCTTGTGCACACGATCGAAAACGGCCGCCTGAGGATGAGATGCATCGACTTCGGCGGCACCGTGATCGCGCTCGAGGTACCGGGCAGGCGCGGTGCGGAGAACATACTGCTCTCTTACGACAGTCTCGAGGGCTACGAGTCGGATTCGTGCTGGTGCGGCATGCTGTGCGGGCCGGTGGCGGGGCGCATAGCGGGCGCGTCGTTCGAGCTGGACGGGGACAATCACGAGTTGGAGGCCAACGACGGGACGTCGTGCCTGCACAGCGGCTCCATCGGCTTCTCGCGCTCCCTGTGGCGAGGGGAGACGTTCCGCGAGCCCGACGAGGCGGGCGTGCGCTTCTCCCTGTCCACCATTCCGGGGCAGTGGGGCTTCCCCGGCGGGCTGGAGATCTCCGCCACCTACACCCTGTCGCGCGACTCGCTGACCCTGGCCTGGGAGGCTCGGACGGACTCCCCCACCCTGCTGGCCCCGACGTTTCACGGGTACTTCAACCTGGGGGGACCGCAATCGGGGGCCGTGTCCGACCACCTGCTGGTCATCGACGCCGACCGCTTCATGCCGCTCGACGAGATCGGGCTGCCCCTCATGCCGGAGCCGGTGGACGGGACGCGCTGCGACTTCAGGAGACCGCGCTCCCCCATCGGGCCCGACGGAGGGTTCGACAACGCGTTCCTGCTCAATTCCTCGGGCAGCGGACGGGCGGCAGCCGTCACGCTGGAACACCCCGGGAGCGGACGCCGGATGGAGGTCTTCACGGATCAGCCGGCCTGCGTCCTGTACACTGGCGGTTTTTTGAACCGGTCGCAGGTGTTTGCGGGGGGCAGGGCCGGCTTCCCCGGAGCGGCGCTGGCTCTTGAGACCCAGTGGTACCCGAACGCCCCCGCCCTGCCGGACCTCCCCCAGCCCGTCATCTTCCCGGGGGAGGTATACCGGGCCGCCACAAGATGGCGCTTCACGGTCGAGGACTGACAAGCTTAAAAATTATCGAAGGGGACGGCGCTCTTCGGCACCGCCCCCTTCGATCGACGTAAGCGAACCAGCCGCGTAGCAGCCGGAAACAGCCTCACCGCAGGTTCTTCACCACCATCGCCACTCCCTGCCCTCCGCCTATGCACGCGCTCACTATCCCTAACTCCCTGTTCATCCGTTTCAGGGAGTGTACAAGGGTCGCCAGTATCTTCCCCCCGGTGGCCCCTATGGGGTGTCCTAGCGCGATCGCGCCGCCGCACGGGTTGAGCTTTTCGACGTCGAACGGCATCTTGCGCAGGCACGCCAGGATCTGTGCGGAGAACGCCTCGTTTATCTCGATTATGTCCATGTCCTCCAGCGCCATGCCGGCCATCTTCAGCGCTTTCGGCATTGCCACGACCGGGCCAAGTCCCATGTGAACCGCATCGAGGGCACCGGAGGCGTAGCCGATTATCTCCGCCATCGGCCTGTGTCCGTTCGCGGATGCCCAGTCGAAGTCCGCGACCACGCACGCACTCCCCGCGTCGCACAGGGCCGAGCTGGAACCGGCGGTTATGGTCCCGTCCTTCTTGAAGATGGCCGGCAGCTTGGCAAGCGACTCGAGCGACGTGTCGCCTCGAGGAATTTCATCCGTGTCGACCAGGATTACCCCCCTCTTCCTGTCCTTCACCTGGACCGGGACTATCTCGTCCTTGAACAGGCCTCCCTCCGACGCAGCGACCGCCTTCCTGTGGCTGGCCAGAGCGTACTCGTCCTGCTCCTGCCTGCTTATGGTCAGCTCCTCCGCCAGGATCTCGGCCGTAGCCCCCATAAGCATGTCCGAGAGCGGACAGTGAAACCCGTCCTTGTGCAGAACGTCGAGCGCCCTCTTCTCGCCCATTCGGAATCCCCATCGGGCTTCGGGGAGGATGTACGGAGCGTTGGACGCGCTCTCCATGCCTCCCGAGACCACGGCTACGGCATCTCCGAGGCGTATTCTGTCTGCGGCAAGCATCGCGGTCCTCAGGCTGGAGCCGCACCTCTTGTTAACGGTGAAGGCCGGGATCGTCTCGGGCAGGCCCGCTCGGAACATCGCTATCCTGGCCGGGTTGGCGCCCACTCCGGCCTGCCATCCATTCCCCATCATGACCTCGCCGATATCCTCCGGACTCACGCCCGACCTTTTAACCGCCTCTGCCAGCGCGGTCGCGCCCAGGTCCGTGGCCTCGAGCTCCTTGAACGCGCCTCCGAACTTGCCTCCTGCCGTCCTGCATGCACTTAAGATAACAGGTCTTTTCATTTTTCCACATTTCCTTTCATTGCCGTCATTCGATCCCCTTCATGGGCGCCAGGTCGGGGGAGATGTCGAAGTCCATCGTGGTGTTCTCTCTCAGCTCGTCGAGGGTAACCTCCGGAGAAATCTCGTGCAGCACCATTCGCCCTCCCTGCCATCTCACCAGGCAGAACTCGGTCACCACAACGCTGACCACGCCCTTCCCGGTGAGCGGAAGTGTGCACTCCCTGACCAGCTTGGGCCTCCCCCTCTTGTCCAGGTGTGTGGTGGCCACGTAGACGGCCTTTGCGCCGGTCACAAGGTCCATCGCCCCGCCCATGCCGGGCACCATCTTTCCCGGAATCATCCAGTTGGCTAGATTGGCCTCGCTGTCGACCTCGAGGGCTCCCAGCACCGTGGCATCGAGATGCCCGCCTCTTATGAGCCCGAAGCTGGTATCGCTCGGGATGATGGACGATCCCGGCAGCAGCGACAGGCAGCGCCCGCCCGCCCCTATGAGTCGCAGATCGTCCTTCTCCGGCTTGGGGCCGGCGCCCACGACGCCGTTCTCGGTCTGCAGAAGAACTTGCACACCTTTTGGCAGGTGGTCGGAGACCAGGGTCGGAATGCCGATACCCAGGTTCACCACCGCCCCGTCGGCGAGGTCCATGGCTATCCTGCGTGCGATCCTGTGACGGACGACCTCCTCGTCAAGTACGGGTAGCATAGTATCCGTCTCCTTTCAAAACCAGTATGTCCACCAGCATCCCGGGGGTTACCACGTCGTTGGGATCTATGTCGCCCTGCGCCAGTATCATGTCCACCTCGGCTATCACGAGATCTGCCGCGGTCGCCATCGCGGGGTTGAAGTTGCGCCCGGTCCCGTAGTAGGTCAGGTTGCCGCACCGATCCGCCCTGTAGCCGCGGATTATGGCGACGTCGGCCTTGAGCGGCAGTTCGAGGATGTACCTCCGGCCGTCCACCTCAAGCACCTGCTTGCCCTCCTCGTGGACGGTGCCCACGCCGGTCGGCGTGAGAAAGCCGCCCAGCCCGAAGCCCCCGCAGCGTATTCTCTCGACGAACGACCCCTGCGGGACCAGTTCAAGCTCTAGCTTGCCCTCGTTGTACAGCTTCTGGGTCGCTCGGTTCAAGCCGACGTGGGACGCAGTCACTTTGCGACACTGGCCGTTGACAACCAGCTTGCCGTGACCGACCCCGTCGGGGTGCTGATCGTTTGCGTACAGGGTATCGTTGGCGATAAGGTGGAGATCCCCGGTGCCCTGCTCCACCAGGGCGTCGATCAGGGTGTAGGGGACACCAGCATAGTTGAACCCGCCTACCATCAGGGAAGCTCCGGGCTTGATGCGACTAACGGCCTCCTCCGCAGACATGACGGGTTTGATAAGCTTGCTTGCCATGAAGATTTGACACCTCCCTAAGATTGAATGTTTCCAGGCTCCGAGATCCGCTCCGGGTCGCGCCGCGCCGTCCTCCTCTGCCACAGGAACACCCCGGTCAGTATGACCAGCCCTGCCGCGTCGGTGATCATATTCGGCACTATGAGCAGGAATGGGACTATGAACAGCAATAGCCTCTCGATCGCCGTCAGTCTGGAGTAATAGTACCCCTGGACCCCTGCGGCGAGGCCTATGATGGCCATCAGGGCCGTGCCGAAGGAGTAGGCGATCTGCAGCAGATTACCCTGGAATAACAGGTGATTATTGTACACGAACATGTAGGGGACCAGGAATCCTGCCGTCGCGGTGAGAAGCGCGGTGAACCCGGTCTTGATGGCGTTGCTCTTGGCTATTCCCGCCGCCGCGTAGGTGGCAAGCGCCACAGGCGGCGTCACGTCGGCCAGCACCCCGAAATACAGGCAGAACAGGTGGGCCGACATCAGCGGCACGCCCATCTGGTACAGGGCGGGCGCGGCCAGCGTCGAGGTTATTATGTACTGCGCGGTGGTCGGGACCCCCATTCCAAGGATTATGGATCCTATCATCGTGAGAATGAGCGCAAGCGGTAGCACGCCCCCGGACAGGTTTATCACGAACGAGGAGAACGCAAGCCCCACCCCGGTTATCCCGATCACCCCTATGACGAGACCGGAGCAGGCGCATGCGGCGGCCACCTCGACTGCCCCCAGTCCCCCGCTGATGAGCGCGTCGAGCAGCCGCCTCGGCGTCATGCGGTACTCGGCCTTGCCTATCCAGGAGACGCAGATCATTATTATGATCGACCAGAAGACCGCCTTGACCGCCGAGTAGCCCAGGGCCAGGAAGGCCACAAGCGTAAAGATCGGCAGCAGCAGGTGCCACCCCTCCTTGAGGACCTTGCCGATCCTTGGAGCGGTATCCGCCGTGAGGCTCTTGATCTTCCTCCTGCCTGCGCGGAAGTGGACCATGGCGACGATGGAGATGAAGTACAGGGTAGCCGGGAGGGCCGCCGCCACCACTATGTCCCAGTAGGATATGCCGAGAAACTGCGCCATGATGAAGGCCGCCGCCCCCATTACGGGGGGCATGACCTGTCCGCCGGTGGACGAGGCGGCCACCACCGCCCCGGAGAAGGTGGCCGTGTAGCCCGCCTCCTTCATCAGGGGGATGGTGAACGCGCCCGTGGTGACCGCGTTGGCCACCGAGCTGCCTGACACGGTGCCCATCAGGCCGCTGGCCACGACCGCGGCCTTCCCCGGGCCCCCCTGACTGCGGCCGGTGAGCGCGAGCGACAGGTCGATGAAGAACTGCCCCGCGCCGGTCACGCTGAGAATAGCCCCGAACAGGACGAACAGGAATATGAACGAAGCCGACACACCGAGCGGCACACCGAAGATGCCGTCCGTGCGCAGGTACTGGAAGGGGGCCAGCTCCTCCACGGGGAAGCCGCTGTGCCCCAGCACTCCGGGAAAATACTGCCCGAAGAGGGCATAGGCTATCGCGATGATCGCCACCGCCGGAAGGGGCCAGCCCATGGCCCGCCGGCCCGCCTCGATGACGAGCAGCACCATCATTACGCCAAGATATATGTCGGAGGCGATCGGCATTCCCTCCCGCATCGCGATGGCCTCCCAGTTCAACAGGATATTCAGGCAGCCGGCCGCCACAAGTGCCGCCAACACCCAGTCCCATGGATCTATCCTGTCCCTGGGGCGCTTCTTCGTCGCCGGGTAGATCAGAAAGATCAGGCTCCCCATGAACATCCAGTGCACCCCCCTCTGGTACATCGCGGAGAGGAGTCCGAAAGCAGCCGTGTAAAGGTGGAAAAGGGAAGCCGCCAGGGCGATGCCCGCTACCACCCAGTACTGCCAACCCTTGAGCTCTCTTTTTCCGCCCTCCGCAATCTCTTTTTCCAGGGCAGCGGGCTCTACGGTCGGATTGTTTTCGGTCTTCATGTAAAAACCTCCTGGTGGAGTTTTTCGTGCGTCTCGGGATCCGTCTCCGGCCGGCTTTGACGGACCGGCCGGAGATTCCGCCTGAAGCGGGCCTGGACAGCCCCTATTTCATGTCGATTCCCTGCTCGCTGAAGTACTTCTTCGCACCGGGGGCGAACTCGGTTATCCCGACGCTTGCCTCCTCGGGGGTGAAGTGTTCCGCCTGGGTCGTGATGTTCATGAACTTGTCCCTGTTCTCGATCAGGGTCTTCACCAGGTTGTAGGACAGGGTCTCGTCCATGTCGTCCCTGACGACGAGGTAGTTGCCGTCCGCTATGGTCGTCACGTCCTCCTTGATGCTCTCGTACACGCCGGCCTTGATCGTGTAGGGGATGAGGAACGGGTTGGCCTCGATGACCTTGTTGACCAGGGCCTCGTCGAGGGGGACCATGACCACGTCGCGCTGCGCGGCCACTTCGAGGACCGCCGAGCCAGGCGCGGCGAAGTTCCAGAATACCGCGTCCACGTTGCCGTCCTTCAGGGCCATGACTCCCTCCGGCTGGGTGAGCTGCTGCTTGGAGAAGTCCTTGTCGGGGTCGATGCCGGCGGCGGCGAGGATGAGGTTGGTGAGTATCTGGTCGCCGCCTCCGGGCGCTCCCACGGACACCCTCTTGCCCTTGATGTCCTCGAGTTTAGTGATGCCGGAGCCCTTTACCGTGACCAGGTGCTGGGGAGCGGGGTACATGCTCATGAGGATCTGAAGCGGAAGCTTTCCGTCGGGCTCGAACGCCTCCGTGCCGGTGATGGCCTGGTAGAGGGTCGACGCCATGGACATGCCGATGTGCGCCCGCCCGGACGCCACCAGGCGGCAGTTCTCCCGCGAGGCTGAAGTGGAGCGCGAGGTCGCCCTCACGCCTATCCCAGCGTTGGACAGGACCTCGGCCATGGCCCCTCCGAGGGGGTAGTAAGTGCCTCCCACGCCTCCGCTGCCGATGGTTATGAACGTGTCCGCCATTCCGGCCGACGCGAACACCATTATGCCAACAAGCGCAAGTGCCAGAACACACTTTTTCATGAACCTCTTCCTCCTTCTGTTCCTATGAGATTTAAAAGGGGCTTCCCTACCCCTTTCCCTTGAGCGCCTCGGAGGATGCCTTGAGAGCTTCCTCCAGGCGCGCTGTCATCGTGTCCATCTCCTCCCGGGAGACGTTCAGCGGAGGCGCGAAGAGGAACTGGTCCCCCGCCACGCCGCCGATCTGTCCGGTGCCCGGGTAGACGACAAGTCCTCGCTTCATGCACTCCTCCGTCACCAGCGCGGCGGCCTTCACCGACGGCGGGAAGGGCGCCCGGGTCTCCCTGTTCGCCACTATCTCGATGCCGCGCATCATCCCCATGCCGCGTATCTCGCCCACGACGGGTATCTCGTAAAGCGACGGGATCTTTCGATCGAAGAACCTGCCCATCTCGGCGGCGTTTTCGAACACCTTGTTCTCCTTCATGTAGCGAATGGTCGCGATAACCGCAGCCGCCGTCACCGGGTTGCCGTTGTAGGTGAAACCGTGCTGGAACGCGCCGCTGCCGTCCCGGATCGTCTCGGCCACCACCTTGCTGACTATCATCGCCCCCACGGGGGCATACCCGCCCGAGAGGGCCTTCGCGGAGCAAACAATGTCCGGCGTCACATCCCAGTGCTGTGTGCAGAAGGGCTTCCCGGTGCGCCCCATGCCGCTCATGATCTCGTCGGCCACCAGTAGCACGTCGTACTTCGTGCAAATCTCTCGCACTATCGGCCAGTACTCCTTCGGCGGATGCAGTGCTCCAACGGTCGAGCCGACGACGGGCTCGGCGAAGAACGCGGCGACTGACTCGGCCCCGATGCGAAGGATCTCGTCCTCGAGGGCGTGCGCGCAAGCGACGCCGCAACCCGGGTACTCCAGGTTGTACGGGCAGCGGTAGCAGTAGTGCGCCTGGATCTTCGGTGCCTCGAGAAACAGAGGGGCGAATATGCGCCGCCTGCCCATGTTACCGGCAAGCCCCATGGTGCCGGTGGTCCCCCCGTGATAGGAGTTCCAGCGAGCGATCATCCTGAACTTGCCCGAACCCGCCCCGTCGCGCTCCACGAAGTACTGCCTGGCCATCTTCATCGCGGACTCGATGGCCTCGCTTCCGCCACTCACGAACCAGACGTAGTCCAGGCCGTCCTGCGTGAGCGACGCCACCTCGGCCGCCGCCTCCACCGACTTCCTGTTGTTCCACCTGGACGGGTGGGCAAACTCCATCGTCAGGAGCTGCTCGTGAATTGCGTCGGCTATCTCCCTCACGCCGTGACCAATGTTCGAGAGCAGAGCCCCGCAGCACCCGTCCATGTAGGCATTGCCCTCCTCGTCGTAAAGGTACACCCCCTCCCCGCGCACGGCCGTCCTGAGTTTCCCCTTGAAGTTCCTCGGTATCAGATGTCCCAGATCCACTTGACAGCAACTCCTTTCATTGGCCCTGCTTCTCTGAAGCTCCCTCTCCCGCCGCCTGTCGGGGCGGCATCTTCTGCTTGGTGTAGACCCCTTCATCCTCCCAGCGCTCCTCCAGCATCCCCAGCTTCCGGGCCGCATCGTCGCCCAGAAGCTGGGCCACGCCGAGAATAATGCAGTTAAGCACGCTCATCGGCGCCGCGAAGGAGTCGATGAAAGAGACCGGCCTGTACGGCACTGTGACCACGTAGTCGGACGTGGCGGCCAGCGGGCTCGCCAGGTCGTCGGTCACCGACGCGGTCGTCAGCCCCAGCCTGGAGGCCGTCGCCATGACCTCGACTGTCCATGACGAATACCGCGGAAAGCTGATCCCCATGACAAGGCTCCGCTCCGGCGCGTTCAGGAGCATCTCGAAAGGCATGTCCTGGCTGATTGTCCTGACGTTCGGCAGGATCCACGACAGGTAGAAGTAGAGGTAGTAAGCGAGAGTGTAGGAGCTGCGATAACCGGCCAGGTAGACGCACTCCGCCGATAAGAGGGCCTCCCCGAGCCTCCTTATGGAGTCGAAGGAGACCGTGGACAGGGCCAGACCGAGAGTGTCCAGATCCTTGTGTATGGCTCGCTCGAAGAAGTCGAACTCCCGTGAGGATTCGTACTCCCTGAGCCGTTCCAGGGTCGACAGCCGGTCCAGCAGGAGTCCGCTCATTGCGCTCCGCAGTCCGTGGTATCCGGGAAACCCAAGCAGGTGGGCTAGACGAATAACGGTAGTCTCGCTCACACCGACTCTCTCTCCGAGCTGCGAGGCCGTCAGGAACGCCGCCTCGTGCGGACTGTCGAGTATGTATCCCGCCACCAGCCTCTGCCCCGGCGTCATCTGCTGCATCTGCGTGGAGATAAGTTCCTTGAGCATAGATCCTCCTTGAAGGAAATCATTTTTTATTTCTTGTGCATGAAGCATTTCCTTCAAAGACAGTAATCTAAAATGATATTTTTGTCAAATCTAATTTTTCCATTTTCCTAAACCCCGAAACTACCGGCTTTACCGCGGGGAAGATGCAGGCTCGGAAATAAAAAAACGGGCCCCGCTTGTAGTTCCGCGGGACCCGCTGCAGGGCAGTCGCTATTTAAGTCATTCGTAAAACTTGATGATCGCCTCGATTAAATCTGGTTTTAAACGCCCCCTGTGGGGTATGCCTCTCTCCAGCAGAAACTTCTTGAGGACGTCGACCGTCGCCCTGTCGAGGTTCTCCCTGTCATAAGGTCCGTCAGGGTTGAACTCCGGCTTCTTCGCAGCGGACTTCTTCGCGACGGACTTCTTCGCGGCCGGCTTCACTGGTTTCTCCGCCACGGCGGCCAGGGCCGACAGCCTCCTTTCCAGCGCGTCCTCTATCTGACCCAGGGTCGCCAGGGAATCCAGCCTGCGGGCCACGGCGTCCAGCTCGCCGCGTATCGCGGCCCCGACGGACTCGGCAATACGGCTCGGGGACAGGGACTCAGGCGCCGCTCTCCCCGACTGCGCCGGACTCGCCAGCGCACCTGCGGACTTCCCCGCGGCCTCCGCCCCGCGCAGCACTTCGAGCTGCGCCTCGACAGCGTCGACCGACTCCGGCGGCACCACGTAGGCGTTCACCATCTCCCCCGCTCTCGGATCCTTCTCCCTGGCCCTGACCGCCGCCCAGTACTCTAGGTGGCGGTCGGCCACGACGTACCCGCCCGGCCCGGAGAGGTGAAGCACCAAGGGCTTGAGCAGCCCTCCGCTCGCCAGTATGGCGTCTGCAAGTCTTTCCACCGTCGCCGGGTCGAAGTCCGTCCTGGCCCTGCCCGGCCTTATGTTCTTGACGTCCACCAGGAAGTGTCTCACTCCCGCCACCCCGCCTTCTCCAGGACCTCGTCGGCCAGTTCGCGGAAGTTGTCCGCGGCCTTCTGGGTGGTGGGGGACACGTCCAGGGCGCAGTAATCGAAGATAGACTTCGGGTCCGGGATGTCCAGACCGTCCCTGCTTATGGTCCGGCTAAGCGAGGAGGCCAGGGGCATTCTCTCGTAGATGACGGTGTCCATCAGGGAGAAGCCGAACCTCTCGGAGACCACCTGCTTCTGCCTCGGCAGGGCGTACTTGTTGTACTGGGCGTTGGTGGAGATCTTGGAGGGCAGCACCCCGATGACCGAGACGGGCTCCCGGTGCATGTTCGCACGGGACTCGTTCACCTCGTTGATGAACTGCCTGACGTTCATAAGCCCCTGGTTGGCGAACGGCCTCAGGTCGGACGGGATTATCAGGAAGTCCGCCGAGGCCAGGGCGATCTCCGCGTACAGATCCTTGGAGGGAGGCGCGTCGATCACGACGATGTCGTAGTCCCCCCGCACCCGCTCCAGCTTGTTGAACAGGCGCGAGCGGCAGGCGGATATCATGGTGAGCCTGTACTGGTGGTTGGTCAGGTCGATGTGCGACGGGATCACGTCGAACTCCGGGGTGTTGAACGAGCGCGACTTGCGGACCACCTCGGGGATGAAGTCGAAGTCGCCAGAGTCAAGTATGTGGTAGACGTACTTCTGAATGATGTCGTCGTCCTCCACGAACTGAAACTTGAGCAGACCGACGGCGAAGGTGGCGTTCGACTGCGAGTCAAGGTCGACGAGCAGCACCCTGAGCCCCTTGTTCCTGAGGGCCGCCGCGAGGTTCACCGCCACGGTGGTCTTGCCGACGCCGCCCTTGTTGTGGTAGACGGCGATCACCTTCATGTTACCCTTCCGCTCCGGCCGGGGCGCCGGAGTCGCCGGCGCGGGCTCGACAGAAGGCTCGGGTTCGGCAGCGGGCTCGCGGTCCGGATCGGGCCTCTCCACCCATTCGGCGGACGACGCCTCGTCGCTCGTGAGAATCGGCTCGGGCGCGGCCTCTCCCGCCCGTTCCGGGAGATCCGCGGGATCCTCGCCAACGAGCGTGGCGGGGGGCTCTTCCGTCGCCAGCGGCTCTTCGACAGCCTGCTCCTCCCCGTCCGGGGGAGCGATGCGCAGGACGGTCCTAAGCTCCTCCGTCCTGGACGCGATCTCGTCCTCCGTGCACTGGAGGGACAGCTCTATCCCGCCGCCGGGGATCTTCTCGTACACCCTTACCTCGCGGCCGTTGGTGAGGATGCCGTTGCGGGCGCACAGGTAGTCCACGTACCGACCCAGCCTCTTCAACAGGACGCCGGGGATGGCCCCCGGGGCGGCGGGCAGAATCACCGTATCCGTCCTGTCGGCGCGGCTTGCGCGCATGAAGAGCAGCCTGCGGAAGAACATGGACAGGTCGAGCCGAAGATCCGCGATCCTCGCCCTCCCCCGCCCTCTGCCGGACGGAAGCCCCAGCTGCGGAAGCAGCGAGCGCCTCACGAATCTCCTCTCGACATCCCTTTTGCTGCGATAATGTCCGCTTTCAACGGTCAACAGGATCCCCCCCGAGGCAAATAGTTCATACTTGCGAGAGACATTCCGATAATACCACCATTTCTGCGCCCGCGCACTTTTTTAATTCTCTCCGCCGGTGGACTGCCCCGGATGCGAGTTCCAGAACGACAGCGGATCTACCGCACCTCCGCCACCGCGGATCTCGAAGTGCAGGTGCGGCCCGGTGGTCACCCCCGTATCCCCCAGCGCGGCGATTATCTGCCCCTGGTAGACCCTCTGCCCCCGTTTGACGTACAGGCGCGAACAGTGTCCGTACAGCGACGAGCTACTCTCGTCATGAGCGATGATGACAGCCTCTCCGTAACCTCCGCGCCTCCCGGCGAAGACCACGGAGCCCGCCTTGG
>Ga0255346_1004389_pt1 | contig 15486 bp, 16 predicted proteins | sample wastewater_treat_FD_194410 | JGI IMG/M metagenome (GOLD analysis project Ga0255346, IMG submission 194410) | Wastewater microbial communities from Lulu Island WWTP, Vancouver, Canada - plant22 | ecosystem: Engineered > WWTP > Wastewater > Unclassified | place: Canada: Vancouver, British Columbia... | reverse complement strand
CTGTCATAACATTCACAATAAATAGTGATGCACCTGAAATCATACTTATCAGGATGGTCAGAACTAATGCGGTTTCTTTTTTGTAATTTGGTGCTATAAATGTACCTGCATAAACAAATGAAGCTGAAGCTATTGCAGAACTCATAATATCAACAAAAATTAAATTGAGCCAAGAATCTGGGTCAATATAACGGAATGCTGTTATTGAATAAAGAAATCTCCAGATAATATTTGCTAATATCATCGCAATTATTGATACTGGAAAAACCGCAATCCATTTTAGCACTTTCATTTTGTTTCTTGCTTTTGGGATTTTATAAATATTGATACAATTAGCAATATAGCCCAAATTACATCAACAATATTCCATATTTCTCTACCAAGCGATATTTTAAAAATTGGGTTTATTAAAATTGCTGATGACAACCAAGTTATAAACCATCCTTGATTCTTCTGATATTGATTATATGCTAAAATTCCAAATCCAATCATTCCAAGAAACCTAATCAATTGAAAGTAACCATAAGGCATATCAAAGAGACAACCTAATAATAGAATTGCCAAAATGATTTTAATTATCTTGTCAACACTTTTCATTTAGTAATCTTCTTCCATTGCAGTTGCTGAACCGTATATTAGAGCAAAAGTCAGTTCAAGTACAAGAATTGTAAAAATAATTGAACCAAATATTACTTTACCACTATAATTAATGTCCATAGTCCAAGAATTGTAAATTGTCCATATTCCATTAACAATACTTAAAGTCAGGACTGTCCAAAAACTAAATGCTCTATTGGGTGAAATCATACTTGTCAGACTCATTAACATTCCTGAAAGTCCTTTGAAAAGTCCCCAGATTGCCCCACCAAAGAAAATTAGTATTACAATTAACCAAAATGTACTTAGTCCTATAAACCAAGATAATAAGTGTCCAAATCCCCAATAAACTAATCCAAGAGCTAAAAAGCATATTGGAATAAATAAAATGTACCTAATTAGTTTCATATTTCTGTCTTTTTAAATGGTTGCTAACGGCTGGCGGTATAAAATCGGAGCGGATTTCGAAGCTGTATCTTATCCACCGAGACGAACCTGACAACGAGCTATAACGCTCATATTACCACTGCCCCCGCTCTGTTTTATGACCGCTTGTTATGCGTTCGTGCTTTATTTCGTATTAAAATCTTTTATAATTAAATTTACAAGCATATCATTTATCATAGGCTTTAATGTATTCAGTCGAGAATAAATTGGTGTATTTCCTCCTTCAAACTTTAAATTTCCATCTTGAGGAAGTATTTGAATTGCATTTGAACTTTCAAATATTTTTGGATTTAATTTGTTTTTTGCAAAAGGATTATGAAAAACAAATAAACTATCACTCAAATATTCAGGATTATCCACTGATACAATTTGAACTTTGAAATGGGGATATTCGTAATCATGACGAACATTTAATACTCCGTTAATCTGTAAATCTGATTCGCCTTTGGAAATAGAAAGAGAGGTTAACTTTCCAAGAGTTACAGTACATGAATAGATTATCGCTGAAATATGTTCATAAGAATTGTCCTTAAAAATTCCAATTGGAATTGGGGAATTCGTATCTGGCTTCAATATTGAGTTTTTATGTTCATAAGATTCAGACTTCGGATTAAAATATAAACCATACAATAATGCCATCATTGGATAAATATATTCTCTACCATAATTTACTTGTCCGTAAGAACTTATTGCAATAACAAATGGACTATTTATGTCAACCCAGTTACATTTTGTGTATTTCTCAAGATATTTTGTGCTTTTACCTAAAATTGCATTAGAATTTCTAACGATTGCCTCATCTAATACTTCATAAAAATCACTTTGTTTGTGAGGCGGAGCAATCATTGATGATACGTCATCACTATCTCTCGTATCTTCACCTCTTCCCTCTTTTTTAATGTTTGAAACTACCGCTTCAATATATATTTTCTCGGGGGCATTTATAATAAAATCAGGTCTATCTTTCGTGAAGTCTATGTTAAAGCCCAATTCACTAAAAACACTATAAAGATAAAATTCCCAAAAACTTGAATGAAATGTTGTTTGAAATTCTTTTACAATTTTATTATCTCTATCAATAAACCCATCTGTCCAATCAATGACAATATTTCGTTCTCCAATCAATAAGTTATTATCCCTAAGCAATTTGAATTTGGGATGCAATTCACATTCATCAAGTCCTTCGATTGTTTTAAATAAATCTAATTTCATATATGTTAATCGTTAGTGTGTTTTTCTAGCATGACGCATAACGGACAAGTGTATGAAACGTGGCAGTTTGCGGAGAGCGTCATTGTCAGCCGACAATGACGGTTGGAGCGGGCTGGTACGTTTCGGACACGCACTCACCCTGCCATGTTTTATACACAGTGTTAGCACCAGTTTTTTTGTTTGTCGTTATTGAATTGCAGTAAGAATACCATTATCAAAATACAAATAATTGTCGGAATACACCCATTGTTCACTTGTCTTACCAGAAGTTGTGGTTTTGTTTATGTCTTTTGGTTCACCCCAAGAAAGTTTACACATTTCTTTTGTCATACCGATTTTTACTTTACCAGCCAAAATAGTATTCCAAATGGTCTCTCCGAACTTCTTTTTATAACTGTCAGCTTCTTTGGCTGTATAAGCAACATTTAAAACTCTATCATATTCATCTGCTACTTTTTCTCCGAGTGAATTTTCAAAAATCAATGAAAGATTATAGTATTTATCTTCAATGGTTAAATCAATGCACTTCCATTTTTGTCCTGTTTTTACCGTAACTGTTTTACCCGTTTGAATATCAGTTGCATCTGTAAATTCACTATCATTGAAAACAAACTCTCTACCCACAAAGAATTTTTTTTGCTTTTCAAAAAAGCCAACGACTATAAATGGGAAAGAATGTTCAAATTCACTATCATACTCGTAATAAACGATATCATTGCTTTCTTTTTCTTGCAATTTAAGGTAAAACTTTTTGCCATATAAATATTCACTTTGTTCAGCCTTTGGGTGTTTTATTACCTCCAATACCTTAAAATATTTTCCAGCAAGTTCATCGTACTTAGAGTTATAGCCATCACAACACTTATATACATTGGATTTATTAGTAAATTTGTCTTGTGTGTAATCTAATACAAAATTGTCATAACCATATTGGCGAAGACTTTCAGACTTAGCATTCAAGTAGAGTTCTTGACCTTGATATTTATAGACATTTTTTCCCAAAAAATTTTGAGTACTGTCATAAGGAGTGGTGTCAATCTGGTCGGTTTTCGGAGTGACTTTTGTTGTTGTAATTTGTCCAAATGCAATTGTGGCAAATGCCGTCAGCAAAACTGTGAATGTTGTTTTTCTCATATTCTTGTCTTTTTTTTAAATTGGTGCTAACGTTTTGCATATGGCTTGTGGCGGTTTCGAAGCACTTTCCTGTCCACCGAAACCAAAGCTGGCTACGGAGCGAAAACCTTGCAGGCTACCATTAACCCGCCATAAGCTATATGCGTTGTTGTGTGTAGCTTTTTCTTCTTTCTTAATAAGGCCAAGTGCTACTTTTTGGCTTCACAGTTCCTGTTTTCTGTGGTAGTCCATATTGATTATATTGATAAATGTCTGTCCCTCCATTGTAATTAGGGCTTGTCGTTCCTGTTTTTTGAGGTAGTCCATACTGATTATTTTGGTAAATATCAGTTCCGCCATTATAATTTGGTGAAGTACTACCTGTCTTTTGTGGAAGTCCGTAAGAATTATTTTGATACACATCGTAACCACCATTATAATTCTGCTGATAAGAACCTGTTTTTTGTGGAAGTCCGTATTGATTGTTTTCATATACATCATAACCACCATTGTAATTTTGTCTTACTTCACCTGTCTTTTGAGGAAGTCCGTATTGGTTGTTTTGGTATACGTCATAACCTCCAGAACTGTTTTGTTGGTAAGAACCTGTCTTTTGAGGAAGTCCATAGGAATTATTCTGGTAAATGTCATACCCATTTTGGGCGTTTACCGCTGCAATTCCAAAAAACAGCGTTGTCAAGATTAAAGCTACTTTTTTCATTTCTTTAAATTTTAATTTCGCCTACTCTAAATCAGTTTTCGGCTTCCCTGTTTTTTTTTCAAAGTTACACACAACGTTTTGGCGCTTGGCGCAGTGGCGGATTTCGGAGCACAAAACTGTCAATACACCACAAAAGTTGAGGCGAGGTAGAATGTTCAATTAACCACATCACCCGCCATTGAGCCAAACGCCTGTTACCTGCTGGCGTTCTTGTCGTCATAGTATTACGAAACTTGTTTTCAATGAATTGTATTTCGTTGTAAGGCTTTTTCTTGTCCCAACTTGAAGTAAATATGATTTTTTGTTCTTTAAGAAAATTATTGCCTTTGTTGGTAGTCCTTGTTGGTCGAAAGTATATTCAATAGCAGAAACGCCTTGATATGTTGTGTAAGTGTAACTTATTCCTGCATTTTTGAGATTAGTAGCATATTGTTCAAGATATTTCTTTTCAAATGCTGCATAGCCCGATGGCTGAATATTTTTATAGCTTTTAGACTCGTCATAAATATTGATGTTATTAATTACACCTATATCTGGATTGTCTTCGTTTTCAGCACAAATGTATGCTGCTATAATATTATTCATTCCTTGTTGTTTAGCCATTGAGATAAATGTAGTGTTTACATAGAGTTTACACCCACATTTAACTTTAAAGCCCGCAGATGTAAATGTTTGATATGTGTCTTGTCCATAAATGTTAGCAACAAAAAGAAGTGCTAAAATTGTTGTTGAAATGATTTTTGTATACATAATTTTTAAGTGTTACAAGTTTTGATTAATAATGCAATAATTAGAAAAACAACTGCCATAATAAGTAGCGATGGAATTTGGCTGCCGACTTTTTCAGATGCTGCTTTCATTCCTTCTTTTGTCATACCTTTTAAGTCTTCGATTGTTTCTTTTGCTAAATCAACGGCTTGCTTTTTTGCATTGTTCATCCATTTATTTAGAATTTCATCTTCGACTTTATAGTCTTTGGCTTGACTTGTCTTTTCTTGATATTGTTTTTGTTCTTCTGTTTTTTTCTGATTTTTCTGTTCTTCTCTTTGTTTTTCCCTTTGTCTGTTCTCGTTTTCTCTTTGTTGTTGAAAATCCTTAAATCTTTGGTATTCTCTATTGTATCTCTCTCTTGCTTCAACGTCAAGTAGAATTAGTTTAGCTTCATTGATGTCTTGCATTATTGATGTTGTATCCTTACCAATATTTCTGTCAGGATGCCACTTTAAAGCTTGCTTTTTGAAGGCTACTTTAATATCTTCCTGAGATGCGGTTATATCAATTTCGAGAATGGAATAGTAATCTTTGAACATAAAATCAGTTCTTGTCTAATTTATGTCTGTCGATTTCAGAAGTTGAATTATCAGAGTTGGAGTTTGAACCAGTTTCTGGTTGGTATCTCCAAATTGCTCTGATTGCAGCGGCAGTTGCTCCCCAAATTATCATTATGAATATTACTCCTGGTGTTTTGAACCCCATACTTTGTTGCCAGGCAGTCCAAATACCGGGAATAATGACAAAACCAACAATACCTGCTACGATGCAGAGCAATAATTTTGCACCTTTTGATAGATTGTTCATACTTTAATCTTTTTTGTCAGTTTTCTTTGATGAAGATTTAAAAAGGAAATAAACCACAGCAACTCCTACGATTATTAATACATTTCTAATCATTGCATTTGCAAATGCGTCATTTCCTGCTTTTGTAGCTTGCTCTTCAATTGATTGAGCGTTTGCGAATACGGTCATCATAATTGTTAGACCTGTCATTAAAAATTTGTTCATTTTTTTGTTTTTTGTTTTTGTGCTTACTCTGGTCGGTTTTCAGCATCCCCGTTTTACTGCTGTCGCTTTACGCTTGCAGGTAACGGTTGAGTGTAGCAGCAGTAAGGGATTGCGGGCTACTTTCCTGTCTAAATACATCGAAGTTTGAGCGGGGTAGGATGCTTGAAAACCCACTGAAACCCTTATTGCTGCTACACTTTGTTACCTGCTGTGCTTTTGTTGTTTTCATTATTTTTCTGTTTTGTTTAATTTCCTTTCACTTATCTTTTTGATGTAATTTTCAAGGTCGTCTTTCTTTGTCTCAAACAAAATACTGAAAATATTGTCAATTGTCGAATTAGAAATATTTAATTCATAATTTTCAAATTCTTTTAATAGTTTGTCTGCTAGCATTATACTTCTTATTTCTCCATCTCTTACTAATTCCATCCATGTTCTATCTTCTATTTCTTGATAACCACCAGAACTATTTGGAATATGTGACCCATGCCTATACATTTTCATGGAATCCCAGTAAAATTGGTCAAAAGGTTTTGTAAACATTGGAAGACCATTGTTCATGCCAGTTTGATGTGCCAAATACATATCAGAGATAAATTGGATATCAGGATTAACACCAATCCAAAAAATGCCAATAAATTCCATATAATTGCTTTTTACAATTCTAGCTCTATTAGAATAAAAGTCAACCGATTTTAGATTTGATTTAGTCATATATATGTACCTACTCATGTACAAAAACAAGAGTTTTAGAAGTTTTATTTTTTCACTTCTTAGGTTGTTTTTATCAAGAAGGTTACCTAATAAATAGAGTAAATCACCAATCATCCATGCAGCACCTTCAATACCAAATTCATTATTCCAATAATGATTTGGATATGAAGCAATACTTTTAATTCCTTCTTTAAGAATCGGTAAACCATTACTAAAATTCTTTGCGTTATATAAAACGCTAGCAACACTATAATTGACAAATGGATGGTTGAATTCTGAATATTTGGAATAAACTTCTGAAAGCTTTACACCATCAACTCCATAAAGGATTAAATTTTCTGTTATTGTTTTATATCGTCTTGGTTTTATTTCTTCAACAAATTTGTCGCCTGTTAAGCATTGTTGAAATTCTTTTTGAAACTCAATTATCCAACTATCATCTAGTTTTCTTGATTTGTTAACCGAAAATATTGGGCTATCAGTATTTTGATGTTTAATAATATCTGATTGTTCCTTAATAATCTTTAATGTTATTTCTAATTCATTGTTCCATTTTCCTTTATTAAACATATGTGCTTTAAAAGCATTAAAAAAGGCTTCAAGGTCGGAAGATGTTTTAATTTCTTTGTCCTTTTGATAACTATCAAAGAAACCATGATGCTCTTCTAAACCCATCAGATGATGTAAAGCAGCTCTTAAATTTTCTTCATTAGACATTTGGCGGTAAAGCTTTATAATGTTCTTTTAGATATGCAGCAGCACATAATTGACCTAATACTTGTTCAATTTGTCCATATGTTTTTATTTCTTCTGTTTCTATAATTAATCCAGACATTTTTCCAATTGCTTCAATTTTTGTCAGACCTGTTCCACCAAATGCACCCCATAGTAAAACACATTCGTCTGTAAGTAGATAGTATAAGTATGCGTATTCAATTTCTTCAAGTTTTGCCTTATTTCCACTTTTTGCTTCTGAAATTAGAGGTGTGAAAATTCCATAATTTGTATTTCCAACATTTCGTTGAGTATTGGTCAAAAGATTAAGTAAAACTGGTTGAGTTTTTGAAACTGCTGTTGAACCATAAGTGGTTTTAAGTTTTTGAAAACCTTCGTTAAAGTCATTCCATTTAACTTTCGGTTTTCCTAACAAATTTTTCTCATAACAACCGATGATATCAGGAAACATAAATTCCATTGTATATTTTCGGTAAAAAATATTCAAAACAACCTTTTCAGGATATTCTGTTTTAGAATAACGATTTCTCCATGTCATAAGATTGTTCATTCCTTCATTTAGTGAGTGTCTTAAATCTGTTCTCATTTTTATTTTTTTTATTCTGTTATGCTTACTCTATTTTCGGTTTTCAGCGAACCCGTTTTTGTTATCTGTGTCGTTTCTCAGCATTGCAGGTAACGGTTGCGGGTATGAAACGTTTGGCATTTCGAAGTGATTTCCTATCAAATTACAACTACTTTTGATACGAGCTGTACCGCTCGATAAACCACTGACTGCCAAATGTTTTATACCCGTTGTTAGCCGTTCGGTGTTTATTTTCCTGATTTTCTTCTGTTGTCATCTTTGCATAACATTTGACAATTTTCAGCACTTGTCTGCCCGCCTAAATGCCAAGGTGTAATGTGGTCGGCTTCCATTTCGTTTAATTCAAATTTCTCACCGCACTTTACACAAATTCCTTTTTGTCGTTCATATGCTTCTCGTTTCTGATTTTCTGTAAACGTGCGGATATTTAAAAACTTTTCCTTGCGTGTCAAAACGTATTCATAAATCCCTTTTTTGTTGGTTACGTCTTCGTCTTGCATTAGTTTACTTATCTCTTCCTCTATTTTTTTGTGGTCAAACTTTTGGTCTTTGAATTGATTATATAAAAAACCCCATTGTATTCCTTTCATTTCCTTACGATACTTTGGAAAGACTGCTTTTACCCAATTAATTACGCCTTGGAAATACAACCACAAATCATTTGCGTTTGGCTCGTGTTGTTGTTTAGCCATATAGTTTTTAATTCCATCATCACTATTGTCACCACTAATCCAACCAATAACTGTTTCTAAATAGTCTTGTCTAATTGCAACACCACTCATATAATCTCCGCCTAAACCATAAGCGGCACAACTGTTTTTACTGAAATATCTTTTTGCATCTGATACCCAAGAACCTGAATAAACAGCATTTCTTAATTCTTGGTCTGTTAGTCTTTCTCCTGCTATGTTGATTGTCTTAAACCACTCTAATTTCTCGCTATCTTCTCCACTACACAAATAAACCATTAGTTTGTAGTTTAAGATTAGCTCTTGTTCGTCCTTTTGTAGGTTGTGGAAGTATCTACTTTTGTATGCAAAATCTCCTTCAACGAATTGGCTTATTGAAATTGTCCGCTGCTGACCATCAATTACTTCAAAGTTTCCATCTTCACGAACTGCCCAATACATTACATTTAATGGAAAATCCTTTGTAATTGTGTCTATTACTGCTTCACGTTGTTTGTCTTTGTATATAAATTCACGTTGGTAAGGTGGGCGAATATCTAATTTACCGCCATAACCAATAACTCCGTTTTCTTGATTGTCTTCGTAACCATTAGTAAGGTCACGAACGGTTATTTCTTTAAGCTCTATTTTCATTTTTGCACTTTCTTATTTTTGATAACAATTCTGTCATATAGTCTTTTGAAAGTTCCATCACCATTATTTAAATAAAATCTTGGTCCACCTGCTGAATAAGTTCCTTTTTCAGCAAACTTTGACATAGGAACACCAAGAGTTATACTTGAACCAATAATTTCAAATTGTTCTGGATTATATTTGTCTAAAAACGTAATTGGAACACCCATTTCTCCTTCATAATCAACTGGTATGTCTTTTACTTTACCAACTTCAATTGCATCATAATTTGCATATTTAGGATACTCATCTTCATTATCGTAATATGTCCTATACAAAATTATGTCTTCGTGTCGTTTCGACATATCAAGGTTTGTAAACCAATAGGTCGGTGTGCCAACGCTTATGTTTACTGCCCAAAATTCCTTTCCTTCAACAATTACTTTGTTTTCATCGCTACAATACTTTGCGAAATTCTCTTTGTTGTCAATTAAAAAAAGTTGTGGTTTCGTTACACCAAGCCAAATTTTATTGTCTTGAATGTTTTTAAAAATTTCCTTGTATGTTATTGAATTTCCGTTGCCAATTATTAAAAACTTCTTGTCGTATTCGAGTAGTTGAGCAACATATTCACGAAATAGTGAAAACGGCGGATTTGTAACAACAATGTCAGCTTGTTTTAAAAGTTCAATACATTCTTTGCTTCTAAAATCTCCATCGCCTTTCAATTCTCTTATTCCGATTTCAGCTGGGTCAGGAACCATATTCCCGTTTTTGTCTCCTTCGTAAACTAAGTAAATTGCTTGTTCAGATTTGTTTTCGCTAAACAAGTCCATACTTTGATTTTTATAACAAGTTGCAATTAGTTTTTTGAGTCCAAGTTTTTCAAAGTTGTATGAGAAAAAATGAAAAAAGTTGCTAACTCTTGGGTCATCACAATTACAGTAAATTACTTTGTCTTTGAAATGCTTTTTATAATGTTTTAATTCTCTTTCAATGTCAGAAAGTTGAGTATAAAACTCGTCATTCTTAGCTTTTGATGCTTTATTGAAATTAGTATTCTTTGCTATTTCTGTCATTCTATATTTCGTTTTTGTAGAGTCGCAAATTTACTTTTTTTATGTCAGCTTTCAATGTTGCACGGTCTTCTTACACTGACGGCTAACGTTTTGCGGCTTGGCGTAGTGGCGGATTTTTAGCACAAAAGTTCAATCGAAGAGCTGCACTTGAACCTACCACAAAACTGTCATATGAAGCACTGAACCCGCCATTACGCCAAACCGCTGTTGTGCGTTCGGTGTTCTTCTTTCGTCTTGATCTTCTGTCTGTTGCGGGTTGGAACAGACACACTCTTTGCCAAGTTTTAGCTTGTGGGTCGGCTGGTGCGACTTGGCAATGTGTGTGGCTGTTGAGCATTGGCATTTCTATTCGTTTAATGTGCTTTCTAATGTTGTCTTAAATTCGTTTTCGTTGTTGTAATTGTAGAACGGCACGGCTGTTATCAAATAAGTGTCCGTGTGGATTTTGATAGTTTTTTGTTCTGTTCTGATTTCTTTTAAAAAGTCTTCTTTCCATTTGTCGTAACCTTTCAAATGTTCTCCTTTTGGCTCTATGAAAACCTGAAAGGTCATTTGTTCTCCGTCACGTTGTTTGCAGAACAATAAAAAGTCTGGTTCAAATGCTCGTCCAAGTTTGTCAAAGATTTTAATTTCTCTTTCGTTTCGGATTAGGTAAATGTTTTCAAACTTCTGATTCAGTCCTTCAAATCGTCTTGAAAACAGTTCTACAAATTTCTTTTCTTCACTTGTTCCGTAGTTGGCATTGTAAACATACCAAGGCTCGTTGGCTACCAATGTTTCTTGTCCGTCTGCTCTTTCGCTGTCTTTGTAAACTTTGATTTCTTTGTCTTTGAAAACTTTATGAATGGGTTCTTTGATATAGTCTGAGCCTTCGTATTCTGTAGAATTGCTCTTTATGTCTGCTTCAATGTTTTGCAGAAGTCCGTTTAAAGCTTGTAAATAGTCAAAATGACTAATTTCTTTCAGTCGGTCAGCTGTTCCACTAAAAGTAATTTCTAAACCTGCTAAGAAATCTGTGCTATCAATGAAATTAGAAAGCGAACCAACACTTGGGAAGTAATGCGATAAACTTTCGAAGTAGAAAAACGGGTTTTGACTTAATGCAAAACGAATTGTGTTTTTTGGTATTTCAGACAGCTTAACATCTTTGGTTTTAATTACTTCATCATTGGATTGTGTAGGTTCCATTTCAAAAAATGCACTCGACATTCTGCCCACTCCTGAAGATAAAGTGTGTCGGTAGTTGGTTTTCTTAACTCCTAAATCTGCAAACGATTTTATGTTGTCAAAACTCTTTGGCACTTTCCTATTGAAGAAAACGTGTCCGTCTCTGTAAAAATCTGTTTTCTTAAATTCAGGTTTTAAAAACAAATTGAGTTGAACCAAATTAGCATCATCTTCATAAATACCCGAATCCACAAGTGCTTTCTTCAATTCCGAAATGTAACGGCTATCTTCCTTGGTGTGGTAATACAATTCTTCCAACGTCTTCAAATCGTTGGAAATATCATCATCAAATTTTCGGGTAAACTTGTCTTGTCCTTCTTCCAATGCAAACGGATAATACCTTGCACCACGCCCAATTAATTGGGCTTCTGAAAGTGTTGTTTTCCCTGGCTTTCCGTCTTTTCCGTCTCGGTCTTCATAAAGGCGAACAATATCAAACAAATTCAAAACGTCCCAACCTTCATTCAGTTTCTGAACTGCAAAAACGGCACGGATTGGATTGTTTTCATCTTCTAATGTGTTGAGCAATATTTGGTTTTGCTCGGCTTCTGCGTCATTGTTGGCACTTAGGCAATTTTCAAATCTGAAATTGGCTTGAATGCGTTTTACTATTTCGTTGGCTGAAATGCCTTTGGCTTCAAAAAAACGGAAAGCCTTTTGAACAATTGCAACAGTAGAAGTCTTTTGAATTTTCTCCACCATTGCTACTGAAAAATCATCAATCATTTTATGAAAGTTTTCTTTGTTCAGTTCCGATTCCTTGATTGTCTTTTTGGCTTTAAACAGAATTACAGGCTTCAAATTGATATTGTTTGAAGTAGCCAACTCCTGACGATACAAATTCAAAATCAAAGCCTGAATTATTCTTTCTTGCTCATCATACAAGGAACGGATTAGGTTGATTTCTTTGGAATACTTGTCTTTGCGAAACTCGGCAAGGTCGTATTTGAAAATTACCTTGTCTTGATAGTGCTTTACCAATTCCGCTGTTTCGGTGTCTATGGTTGCGGTAAATTCCAATAAGATATTTTCAAAATTGGAATCGTGAATTTTCTTTACGGTGTCTTCCCAACTGCCAAACATATTGCCCGATTTTGTTCCTGCTACCAAGTGGTGAGCTTCATCAGCAATCAAAACCAATTTCTTGTCCTTAAAATCTTCGTAGGTTACGCTGTTTTCTTTGGTGTTGTTCAGGTCAATATGAAGCTGTTGAATGGTGGTAAACTTCAAATTGATATTCTGATTGTCGGCTTCTTCAAAATTGTCAATCTCTTTGATTAGCACTTCTTTTCCGTCAATTACAATTTTGTCGTTAAACAAGTATTTTGAAGCCTGTGGATTGAGAAAATTGTCCTTGGTTTTTTGAATGATATTGTTGCTGTTTACAAAAAACAAAAAATTGCGATAGCCTTTTTGATAAAGGTGCAGCATCAAACCAGCCATTATCAAAGTCTTTCCGCTTCCTGTTGCCATATTGTAAAGCAAGTGAAAGGGTCTTTTTGGTTTGCCTTCAAAATCTTCTGAATCGCAGAGAATGAAACGCTGAAACGCTTCTATTTGATAAGGTCGCTGACCAAATCCGGGCTTTAAATTGTCGGTTATGTGATTAGGAACGGTAACTTGTGCAATGGCTCTTTTACCAAATTCCTGTAACAATATGTCATATAAAAACGCCATTTGCTTACTTCTTAATTTGGTAAAAATCTTTGGTTACTTTCTTTTCTTCTTCGGTGCATTCAAAATCGCCATCATTGAGCGAAGAAAGATTTACATACAATTGGTTTTTGTCCAATAGTTCGCAAAGGTGTTGTTTCTGCTCGGCAAGGCTCAAGGCTTTAAAATCTTCCAAATGCTCGTCTTGCTTCTTTATATCCACATTGTAATTCAGGAAACTTTTCGCTTTCATCTGCTCCCAAATTTGCAAAAGAGCTTTGATGTCTTTGGCTTCTTCAATCTGCTCTATAAAAGTTTGGTTGTATTTTTTGAGTTCGAGATAAACGAATGAGCCACCACCTTTCCAATTTACATCTTCATAGGGTGAGATTCCTGTGTCATCACCGTTGATTACATTCTTTAATCTAATTACACTGTCGTTTTCACCATAATCTAACTGCTCAATGCCAATAAATTGTCTTTTCATTTTATGAGCTACGGCAGCTGTTGTTCCACTTCCTAAATGATAATCTAATACAACATCTCCTTCATTGGTTATCATTTTTATTAATCTATAAAGAATTTTTTCAGGTTTTTTGCCATTACTTAATTTTACACCGCCTTCTTCAGCGATTGCACCTGTAGTTTTAATATCTTGCCAAAAATCACAAGGATTTTTGAAAATATTAGAGTCAGCGAAAATAACCTGCAAACGTGGCTGTTTAGTATCTTTATTAAAATCTGTAATGTAGAAAAATAGGACGCCTTTTTTAGATACTGCTGCTGCAATATCTTGTTTTGGGACATTGTTTAAACTTTTAACTAATGTAGCAAGGCTTGAAGAACCTGCTGTTTTTATAATTCTGTAACTATTCTTAAATAGCCATTCGGTTTTCTCATCTTCATTCTCAAAGTCAAGTTCTTTTAACTTAGTCGCTAAAGAAATTTTCTTTGCTTTCTTAAGAATTTCATTTGCTGTAATAACATCTGTATCGTCATTAATTTCTTTTGCTTCGAGGTCAATTAGTTTAGAACGTTGTTCTTCGGTTAAATTATCAATGAAAATATTATTCTCTGGGTCCCATTCCTTTTGTTCATATTTGTCAACGGTAATAAATCCCTTAAAATTTGGCATTTTATACATCAAGATAAATTCCTTTAATTTGGGAAATCTACCTTTTGCGTGGTTCATTTTAACACCACTGGCTTCACTCATTTTTACAGCAACATTATTTAAAAACCGATTTTCAAAAACTTCATCCATCAAAATTTTCAGGTATGCGTTTTCATTGTCATCACATTGAACACATATCATTCCGTCTTTTGACAATAGAGCTTTAGCTGCATAAAGTCTGTTTCGCATAAATGTAAGCCACGTTGAACGATTAAAACTATCATTGTAGCCAAATGAGTCATTTCCTGTATTATAAGGCGGGTCTATGTAAATCAGTTTTACTTTTCCTGCAAATTCTTCTTTCAGCGTATGTAAGGCTAAAAGGTTGTTGCCTTTTATAATCAGGTTGTCGGTTATAGTGCCGTTTTCGTTTCGGTTAAATTGGTCAAGTGGTTTTTCTCCGTCTTTGTCAATGCGTTTTGCATTGGTTAAAACTTTTGGTTCTAAAAGCTGGGTAATTTCATCTTGTGCCAAAATTTCATTGAAGAAAATTTCTTCTCGTTTGTCTTCTTCACGGCTTTGCCCGCCTTCCAAAATGCAATCTTTAAATGGCCAAACCAAAGCCACTTCGTTGCGTTGTTTCAGGTATTTGCCGTCAATGGTCAGTCCAACTTTGTTTTTGTATTGAGTATAGCTGTCGTTCAGATAGTTTTTCTGTTCCAAAAACTGCACAAACAAGTTTTGGTTAAAAACCAATGTGCCTTTCACGTTTACAAAAAACTTTTCTTTCAGGTCTGCATTGTCGAGCAACAGTCCAATCAATTCTTCGTCAAAATTCTGTGCTTTGTTCAGCACCACCCATTTTTTCAGTTCTCCGTTGTCTGTCACGAAGTTGGGTTCTTTCTTGAGTTGTTGCTCTAATGTTATGTATAATTTCATTTATCTTCTTTCAAATTATTCAATCGTCAAATTTACTTTTTATTGTCGGTTCGTTTGTCCGAGCGTTGGCAAAAAATGGCTCTTTTGGTTTTTTGAGCGTTGGCTCGTGTGTCGGCAAAAACCAAATGTGCCTGTTTGTGCGGTTGGCTTTTTACACTGACGCACAACTGAATTATTCAATGGGGTATTAAATAGGGGTGCTAATGGGTATCCCTATTTTCGTTTGATATTGAGGGGGTTATATTCGCTTTATCATTTACCGAAGG
>Ga0255346_1004383_pt1 | contig 15504 bp, 9 predicted proteins | sample wastewater_treat_FD_194410 | JGI IMG/M metagenome (GOLD analysis project Ga0255346, IMG submission 194410) | Wastewater microbial communities from Lulu Island WWTP, Vancouver, Canada - plant22 | ecosystem: Engineered > WWTP > Wastewater > Unclassified | place: Canada: Vancouver, British Columbia... | reverse complement strand
CGACCAGAAGTAACAGCAATATCAGCAGAAGAAATATTAAAATACTGATTACATAAAAATTGCAAACCCTGCCCAACTTTAATTCCAATATCCTCGAGATTAATACTTTTTGATACTATCCATACCCCCGCAGCATTTACGCCTTGTGCCTGAGTACCTATAGCTAAGCTATCAAAAGTATTATTATAAATTTCATTAGCGTTTATTCCTGAATTATCAACAATAATTCCTGTATGTCCATCATGAGTTGTTGAAAAATTATTTTCTTCTACTTTGTAACCTGAACATTCTTTTAAGTAAACTCCATAAGAATACGAAGGGGTAAACACATCACGTACTTCATCATTTATATTCCCAATAGAAGCTCCTATATCAATAGAAGCTCCTATATCAAAATTATTTTTAGTAATTGTAGCATTATTTATACCTTTTAAAATTATACTTCTATGATTATTATCAAAATTATTCCTGTTAATTGTTAATGTTATTGCAGGGTTTGTATTACTAGCATAAATACCATAATACAGATTTTGAAAAGTATTTGGCTGGTATTCAGAGCAAGGATATATATAAGGATTTAAACATAATGGTTCAATATCATAACTTGCATCAATGCTGGTAATACCATTGCCTCTATGTATGGTAGAATAAACACCTATCGGGGCTGTATTTTGGAAAGTACAGCCCCAAAATTTGACGCCTTTCACATTATATAAACTTACAAATGTTTCAGGTAGTGTGCCTGGGTCTGATAGTTGTGCATTTGTTTCAAATGTACAGTTTTTTATATAACCTGCATTAGCTATTGGTGCTCCTATATAAGGATGATAATTATGATAAGAAAGAAATTCTATTGCTTTTCGGTTGTTAATAAAATTAGCATCTTTTGCATGTATAATACCGCCAGTATAAGCCCATAGTATATTTCCATTAGTATCTTTTTGGCAGGTGGTAATGGCACAGCGGGCGTTTTCTATGGTAGCTCCATTTTTAAGTTCAATAACTCCCTGATTGCTTGCCGGATATTGAGATAAATCTCTGTTGCCCCAGACTTCTATGCCCTGCCACATAGTACCACAGGCATTAGTTAAGGTGCCTCCATCTAATATTAATTTTGCACCTGGCTCAATAATTATTTTTGCCTGATCGGGCATTAAAACTTTACATGTGATAGTTAAAGTTACACCTTGCTTAATTATAATATCTGTATATAATTTTATATTAAAATCCCATGTTTCATTTTCAGTAATTTCAAGAGGAATAGGTGAATAAGGACAATTCTTAACATATCTTCTAACAGATTTTAATGCTAATGCTCTGTGCATTTTCCCTATTTGTTTGGGAGAAAAATAATTAATTGTATTGTTTCCTCCTAACACGTTGTTTGTTATTTTATCTCCATCAGGGATAGTATTATCATAGGCATCTGCATACCAATTAGCAATATGTGGTGCATTGCCTGGATATGGTAAACCAAATATATCATCAAACCATTCTTCATCTATTACCATGTCTGCTACAGAATTAGGACAACCACCGCCTAAATATGTATGACATAAATCAAGACAATGCCCCATTTCATGGGCTAGGGTGCCAGCACTAGCCCAATCACTGATAGTATTTCCATCATTATATACACCTAACATAACTATAAAACTATTATAATCAAAATTGTTAATACTTGGCAAACTTGCATGAGCCCATCCAGATCCCCCTTCAGTAAAAAAAATGTTTAATTGTTCAAGCCTTGAAGGATCCTCATTCTCAATAATATTTAATAAAGTATATGGATTATATGTTTCCCATCCTGCTGTATTTTGATAAAAGTAAATTCCATTGAGTTCAAATCTAATCTTGCTATCTGTTAAACTTACTACACCAGATATTGGATCAGACGGAGAAGCAACATTTTCATAAGTACTACTAAACCAATTAAAAATATTATTTAATCTTTGTATATCAGTTGTACTATTAGTAAAATTTCCAGAACCATCGTCCTTTTGCATTATATTAAAATTTATCATTATTGTTTTTACAGGTGTATTTCCAGGTATATAATTAATGACTTTATTATATCTATTAATAAAAGCATATGAATTATACTCACATTGTGTTGATTTTGGATAATCATCAGGAATAGTAACTCCTCCACAGATAAATGAATAGTTTTGACTAAAACCACTATTAATATAAATTACAATAAAAAATGATATAAAAATTAATTTTTTCATAGGATTATTATTTTTAGTTAACAATTATTTTTTTTATCCAATAATTTCCATCTATGTCGGTAAGTTTAATTAAATAAATATTTGATGGTAGGGTTGATAAGTCTATATATTGGTTCTTATTGTCTTTTTCAATGTTAGTTTCTAATACTAATTGACCTGTTAAATTGAATATTTTTATGTTTAATTGTCTATTTATTTTATCGTCCCAATTTATATTTAATATATTTTTAACTGGGTTAGGGTATATTATTAAATTATTATTAGGGTAATCTAAATAGTCAATAGATGTAATATAATCACAAGTAGATACAATCCCTGATTGGTATAAACCAAAAGTGTTATCAAAATAACATCTAAATGGTCCTCCACCTTCATTCATATCTAACGCACACATAAAAGGTTCGGGAAACATATAATGATCTATACAACCAATTTTTTCCACAATTATTGAACCTAATTGCCAGTCAGATGAGTCTTTGCGGCTAATTTTCAAATACTTTAAAGTATCAGAATTAATAACTATTGTTCCTATACTATCAACCTCAATTTTTCCAATACTATCACAGCTTCCAGGAATACTCCAACCAGCTATTTCCCACCAATCACCTGGTTGTGCATTAAAATTATATAATACAAAAAATTGATCAAATCTATAGTAATATACTTTGTTGCTGTCTGAATAAGTAAATTCAAGCCCCAAATTAATCGTGTCAGAAATAGTTGTAACATAATCATATGAATAAAGTTTTTTTTCTAAAACTTTACATACTTTTCCATCAATTAAACTGTCGCCTATGTATTTTATTTCTATATATCCTGTGATTGACAAGTTATTATAAGAGTAATGCCAAGTTGCTCCTTCTGGTGCCCACTCGTTTTGATTTTGCCCAAAACAATACTGCACAATTACGACAAAGAGAAGTGTTAAAAAATTTTTTGTTTTCATATTTTTATATTTTTAAAATTATAAAACAAATATACAACAAAAAATTTAAATAACAAAATTTTTTTTTAAATTTTTTTCATAATTTATTAGATTAAATTAATTTATTAAATTAGACGTTTAATTAACAACTAAATTATTACTGGTTTATTCTCGGTAATAGCTATATTTCTTATAAATATAATTGATTTTTAAATTAATTTATACTAAATTTACTTTTCTTTTTCAGCCACACAAAGAAAGAATCAAAGAAAATATCCTCTATAGATATAATGGATATTTTTTGAACAATTGCATTTGTTAAATTAAAGGGTGAAATTTATGAAAACTTTTAAAATATAGGCTATCTATTTGTTATTAAACACTTTATAATATTTTTATATTTTTGTTTAAAATAAGTAATGATATTTATTTAGTGATTTTATCATTTTTAAATTCTTTATTTATGAACATTTAATAAAAATATTTACTAAAATTTTAAATTTTCTTAATTTTTTGCATAATCTATAATATAAAAAGTATTAATAGTAATTTATTTAAATTCATATATCATTATTTAATTTAAACATTTTTTAAAATGAATAATTTAGCTATTATTTAATCGCCTATCTCAATAATAATATATAACAATAAAATAATAAATTTGGCTTCAAAAACATTAAAAAGTAGTTATATTACTTTTTAACAAATTACAAGAAAAATTAGTAAGTTTTTATGCTTTTGTATATTCTTTAGCAAAAGCTAATCCTTCTCTAAAAGCTTGAATATTAATATTTACAATATCATCACCTTTTTTACTAAACTGTTCTCTGATAGCATCTTCTATTTCTTGCTCCTCGAAACCCAGATAATGAGCTGCAGCACCTATAAGTACCATATTAGCCGATAAAGGAGCATTTAGTTTTTTAGCTATTTCATCAGCATTTATAAGAACATGATTTTTATATTTACGAATTTCATTATAAACTAGCTCTAAATCAGGATAATTAGGGATATTAGTATATGGTTCAGAATTGGAAATAATCCAGCCACTTTCATTGAGATAAGGAAGATATCTCAAGGTTTCTAATGGTTCTAATGATAAAATCATATCTGCTTGTCCTTTAGTGATCAAATCAGAAAATATTTGAGAATCAGAAATTCTGAGATGAGACACCACCTCACCGCCACGTTGAGACATACCGTGTACCTCAGCTTGTTTAATATTTAAATTCTTTTTTATAGCAGCTAATCCTATAGTAGCGGCAATGCTCAATATACCTTGTCCACCTACTCCTGCTAAAATAATATCTTTTTTCATAATTTTCATTTTTTTTAATAAAGTTTTATTTATTTGCTTCTTTTTCTTTAAATTTAGTTCTCATTCTGCGATTGAGGGTCTGAACACATTCTCTAGTAGGTATTATTACAGACACACCTTCATAAGCTAATTCTTCTTTAATTACTTGAACATTTTCTTGATGTCTATTTTTCAAAGGTTTAATTATTCTAATATGTTCTGGATTGACACCTAACCCTGTACAAATAGAAACTAATCTTTGATTAGCATGAGAAGGTTGCCCACCAGTCATACCAGTAGTTGAATTATCAAGGATTATGACAGTAATAGGTGCATTGTAAACGACAGCATCTAATAAGCCCGTCATACCACTATGAGTAAAAGTACTATCACCAATAACTGCAACAGCTGGTCTTAATCCCATATCAGAAGCAGCTTTTGCCATAGGAATAGAAGCTCCCATATCTACACAAGAATTTATAGCTTCGAATGGGGGAGTGGCTCCTAATGTATAGCAACCAATATCACTAAATACCCTACCTTTAGAATAATCTTTTAAAGCTTCGTTAAGAGCATTATATGAATCTATATGTGAGCATCCGGGACAAAATGACGGTGGTCTACCAACTACAAAAGTAGGTATATCTTTACCTTCGATATTAGGTAATCCTAATGCTTGAGCTACAATATTAGGATTTAGCTCGCCCTCTCTAGGTAGCAATCCAGTTAATTTACCTTCCACTTTTAAATTATCACATAAAAAACTTGTAAGCATTTTTTCAATAAATGGATACCCCTCTTCTATCACTATTAATCTGTCTACTTCCTTATATAATTTTTTAATCATTTTTACAGGGATAGGATATTGAGATATTTTCACAATAGGGTAAGGGTTTGCACCATGAAAGTTTTCCATAACGTAGTTAAAAGCAATACCAGAAGCGATAATACCTATAGATTTATCATTACCATTGATATATTGATTAAATGTAGAATTTTCACTTTCTTCTAATAAAGATGGTTGAATTGATAAAACTTTAGACCATCTTTTGCGTGCTAAAGCGGGCAAAAGTATATACTGTTTAAGATCACTAGGTAATTTAATTTGATTTTGTGGTAAAGATTCTTTTCGTAACACACCAGCTCTGGAGTGAGCTACTCTTGTCGTAATACGAAGTAATACTGGCAAATGAAATTTTTCACTTAATTGAAAGCCATAATAACACATATCATAAGCCTCTTGTTGATTAGAAGGTTCTAATATAGGTACATGAGCGAAATCACCATAAAATCTATTATCTTGCTCATTCTGAGAAGAATGCATAGATGGGTCATCAGCAGTAACTACTATCATTCCACCATTAGCACCAGTAAGTGCAGAATTTATAAAAGCATCTGCTGCTACGTTTAAGCCCACGTGCTTCATAGCTACTATCGTTCTTTTACCAACATAACTAGTACCAATTGCAGCTTCTACAGCAGTTTTTTCATTAGCAGTCCACTGAGTTACTATTCCTTTTTGTTTAGCTTCTTTGCTATCAATTAAATATTCTAAAATTTCAGATGATGGAGTACCAGGATATGCATAGGCTCCTGACACACCTGCATCGATGGCTGCTTGAGCGATAGCTTCATCACCAAGTAACAATAATTTATTAGGAGTCATATTTTTTTCACAAAATTAATATTTAATATTTATAAAACCAAAATAAAAAAAACAGTTAGGAATATAAAATAAGGGAATAAGATAAATATTATTATAAGAAAGGACGTAACATAAAAGGGACAAATAATAAATTATTGTTATACTTCAAAGTATGTTAATAATATCTTTGACTAATTATTTCTCTATACTTATCCCACGCCCATCTGTCGTGCGATGACAAGTTCAGTAGTCGCCCAATATCAGGATCTATCAACTCTTTTAAGTACTTATTCATTATCACAAACCACATCAGGTAGCTCTGTAAGTACTTTGTAGCCACTCCGTGAAATCTACTTAACCACGTCTTGAAATCACTTATTTTGTTCTCTACAATCTTCACACTATAAATCCCTCGCTTAATCTGTCTTTTGTTTACTATCACTTTTTTACTTTGTAACCCTTTTACGCCTTTTCTGAACTCTTTCTTTGGCTTTACACATATAAGATTGTTTTCTGATAATCTACTCTTGAGTTCTTCTCTCAATTGTTCATTTTTTACTTTTTTCTCTCCAACTTTTTTAAAAAGTAAATTACCTTCTCTATCTGTAACTACTAATACTGCTACCTTAGGATGTTTCTTCTTTTTAGCTCTTCGATATTCTTCTTTGTTTTTAAACTTTCTTCCTTTTTCTGAATATTTCATTAGTAGTTCATCGGCTTCGACAATTCCAGAGAAGCTGATTCCACCTTCTAAGGCTCTAATAGCTGCTAATATTTTGTGTCGCCATTCGAAGCTGGTTTTCAGACAAATGCCAACCTCATTAGCACATGCTCGCAGACTTTTACCCTCGAGCATGCATCTCATATAATCTAGCATTAATGGATATTTTCGCATCCTATAGACAAATGTGCGAGCAGTCTCTCGAAATTGATAACCGCAGGTTTTACATTTATAAACTTGTCTGCCATTTCTTTTACCAACTTTAATTACGTTTTCACTTTTACAATCGGGACATATAGCTGCAGTAGATTGGATTTTTACTCTTTGATAATCAACAACAGTGGCATTGTTATTGACGAGGTACTGGTATAGTTGATCTAAGAAATCTCGCTTGTGATCCTTAGGCAGAGCCAAGTGTTTATCGATGTTTTCTAATAATTCTTTCATAATTAAAAATTTTAAGCAAAATTAATAAATTTTATTTAAATAATAAAATATTTAAAGTGTAACATATTAATACTTTTAATACTATAATATACATTTTTTGAAATATCACAAATTTAATTATTCTTTTTAAATTTTTCTTTTTACTTATATTTGCAAAAAAATTTATGTCTATTTTTGCTTACATTGTATGGAATGTAGATCCTGTATTAGTGCATCTAGGACCTCTACAGATTAGATATTATGGTATTTTATTCGCTTTAGGTTTTTTAATTGGCTATTATTTATTCAGATATTTTTTCAAAAAGGAGAAAGTGCCTTTGACTGAGTTAGATAAGCTATTTTGGTATGCTATTTTAGGTGCTGTCATTGGAGCTAGATTAGGACATGTATTATTTTATGAGCCAGATTATTATTTCAGTCATCCATTAGAAATTTTTGCTATTTGGCATGGTGGATTAGCTAGCCATGGTGGTGCGATTGGCCTTTTGATAGCTTTATATTTATATTCTCGCAAATCTTTTAATAAAGATTATTTATATATTTTAGATAGGATGGCTATACCTACTGCACTAGCGGGAAGTTTTATTAGGTTAGGTAATTTATTTAATAGTGAGATATATGGCAGTCCTACAGAGCTACCTTGGGGATTTATTTTTGTGAGAGATGGACAAACTATACCATGTCATCCTACTCAGCTTTATGAAGCACTTGCATACTTATTAATTTTTATTTTCCTTTTTTATTTGTACAAAAAATATAATGGTAATTTACCGCGTGGTTTGGCTATAGGATGGATGTTTCTTTTAACGTTTTTAGCAAGATTTTTAATAGAGTTTATTAAATTACCACAAGTGGGCTTCGAAACTAATTTAATAAATACTATTGGATTAAATATGGGACAATTGCTTAGCTTACCGTTTATTATTGTTGGCATTTGGCTTATTATTAAGGCAAATAAATCTAAAAAATTATCTATAAAGACTAAAAAAGCTTAATGAAAAAAATTGTTATTTATTTCTTTAATGTTTTATTAACATATTTTTTATTTGCTCAAGAGATACCTCTGAGCAAATCTTTTGTTCATCAAGATAATTTAAATAAATCTAATATTTATATTTCTACTTTTGATACTGTTTTTTATAATTTGAAAAATGGAGTGATTGATGGCAATTTTACTTATTCAGATATTAAAAATTTAAAGATCACTGGAGAGTATAGATATTCTCATCCATATGGTAAGTGGATATTTAGTGCACAAGATTCTAAAATTAAAATTAATTTTATTGATCCTGGAATAATAAAATTTTCTAAAGTGAAGGATACTACAAATAAAGTTTTTGCTGGCTTTGGGAAAATAGATATTAGATATCCTATAATAGGGGGCAATTATTCTGATACTCTTATTAGTACTTTACCTATAAAATGGGGTAAAATTAATGGCGAAGTGAGAGAAATGTATAGTGATAGTACTTTGCGAGCTATTTATAATTATAAAAATGGGAAATATCATGGCAAACAAATTTATTATATTGGTAATGGTAATCGTTGGGAGATTGAGTATAAAAATGGAAACCCTATAAGTAATAAAACTTATTATAATACCCGTGGTGATGAATTAAGAAAAATTAAACTAGCTGAAATTGATAAAAAAAGTGATTTCATTACATATTACGATCCTACAGATGTCATTTATAATGTTAAATTACTCATAACTCTTGATAGTAGCTATAGACAATATCCTTTATTGATGAATAATGTAATAGATACTATAAATAAATTATATTATTTCAGAAAAATTATTACTTACAAAGATTATAATTTACAAAAAGAAGATTGGGGAGCTCATGATAGACCTAATATTTGGGATGTGTCTACTGATACTGTTATTAACAAAGACAATATTATTGGCATTGCATTGATTGGTAATTTGATAATTTTGCATCAAGATTTTCAATATAGATTACAACCATTGGCAGCTTCATATGTGATCAAATATGATTATAAAAATGAGCAACATTTTTATACTTCTCCATGGTTTTATATTCCTGAATTAATGCAAAGAAATTTGATTTTACCTTATGGATCCATTTTGTTTTTTCCTTATAAAATTACTAATTTACCATTAGATAATGCACTATCAGATGAAGTAATAACAGATCATAGTCAAGCGCTAATTTTATTAGAATACATTAATTTCCTAAAAAATTTGTTTATCTTAAAATAGCATTTTATATTGATACCTACATTGAAAGCAAAAGAACATTAATTTTGATTTTAAATTATTAGAATTTTTTTGTTTTGTTTTTACAACTATAATAAGTAAAGTAACAAAAGAAAAGTCTCATATGGTGAGATGATGAATATCTTTTGGGGAGAAGTAAATTAATAAATCAGAGATGATATATATTAAGAAAATTAAAAATAGTTTCTAACTATTTGTTAATAAGTGTTTTAGAAAATTATTTATTAATTGTTTAAATTAAGTAATGATATTTAGTTAATAGTTTTTATAATTTTAAATTATTTATTAATGAGTATTTTATAGAAATTATTTTGTAAATTTAATATTTATTAATTTTTCTTTATAATATAGAATAATAAAAATAATAATAGTATTTTAATTAAATTCATATATCATTACATAATTTAAACATTTATTTTAAAAAAAATATTTCTTTTAAAAACTTTATTACCTTTTCAGTTATTAAAAGATATAATCAAAAAATATTTTTATGTGGAAATTATTTGAACAAAAAATTAATTTTAATATTACATTATTATTACAATAAATCAATAGAAAAATTTATTATATAGTCAACTATTTCAATAAAATATTTTATAAAAAGTGTATCTTTATTAAAAATAAGTACTTATATAATAGTAATTGTTGGATATTATTTTCTCGAAGCTATTAAAATTTCTAATAATTTAATAGCAGCATCAGGTATAGGGGTTCCAGGACCAAATATAGCTGCCACACCAGCATCAAATAAAAATTGATAATCCTGTGGTGGGATTACACCGCCTACGATAACCATAATATCTTCACGTCCTAATTTTTTAAGTTCTTCTATCACTTGAGGAACTAATGCTTTATGAGCACCTGCCAAACTAGATATACCAATAATATGTACATCATTTTCTACAGCCATTTTAGCAGCTTCTTCTGGAGTTTGGAATAGTGGTCCCATATCTACATCAAATCCAATATCAGCATAGGCAGTAGCTATCACTTTAGCACCTCTATCATGACCATCTTGACCTAATTTAGCCACCAAAATACGTGGTCTACGACCTTCTAATTTAGCAAAATCATTAGCTAATTGTTGGGCTTTTCTAAAACTTTCATTTTGACTAATTTCTGAACTATACACACCTGTTATTGATTTAATTTCTGGAATATAACGTCCCCAAGCTTTTTCCATTGCATAGCTTATCTCTCCTAAAGTAGCTCTATATTTAGCTGCTTCTATAGCTAATTCTAGCAAATTACCTTCTCCAGTTTCGCATGCTTTAGTAATAGCATTCAAGCATTGTTGTACTTTTTCATTATCTCTAGCAGCTTTGACTTCATTGATACGTTGTATTTGTTTTTCTCTAACAATAGTATTATCTACTTCAAGAATTTGTAGTGGGTCTTCTTTTTCTAGTTGATACTTATTAATACCTACAATAATATCTAAGCCAGAATCTATGCGTGCTTGACGACGAGCTGAAGCTTCTTCAATTCTCATTTTAGGTATGCCTGCTACGATAGCTTTTGTCATGCCACCTAATTCTTCTACTTCTTGAATAAGTTCCCAAGCTTTATGAGTGATTTCATCTGTTAAGGTTTCTAAATAATAAGAACCACCTAAAGGATCTACTACACGGCAAATTTGAGTTTCTTCTTGTAGTAAAAGTTGAGTATTTCTAGCTATTCGAGCTGAAAAATCAGTAGGCAGAGCAATAGCTTCATCTAGAGCATTAGTATGCAAACTCTGAGTATGGCCTAATGCAGCAGCCATAGCTTCTATGCAAGTTCTAGCAACATTATTAAAAGGATCTTGAGCAGTAAGTGACCATCCAGAGGTTTGTGTATGAGTACGTAGAGCCATTGACTTGGGATTTTTGGGGTTAAATTGTTTAACAATTTTAGCCCATAATAGTCTAGCAGCTCTCATTTTAGCAATTTCCATAAAATGATTCATGCCTGCAGCCCAGAAAAATGATAATCTAGGAGCGAAATTATCTACTTCTATGCCAGCTTTTAATCCAGTACGTAAATATTCTAATCCATCAGCTAAAGTGTATGCCAATTCTTGAACAGCAGTAGCACCAGCCTCTTGCATATGATAACCACTAATCGATATACTATTGAATTTTGGCATATATTGAGAAGTAAATTTGAAAATATCAGCAATTATTCGCATTGATGGTTCTGGTGGATAAATATAAGTATTACGCACCATAAATTCTTTCAAGATATCGTTTTGGATAGTACCATTCAATTGTTCTAGTTTAGCACCTTGTTCGAGAGCAGTTACAATATAAAAAGCCATAATAGGAATCACAGCACCATTCATAGTCATACTAACAGACATATCTGCGAGAGGTATTTGATCGAATAGAATTTTCATATCTTCTACAGTATCAATAGCAACTCCAGCTTTGCCTACATCACCTACTACACGTTCATTATCGCTATCATAACCACGATGAGTAGGTAAGTCGAAAGCTACACTTAATCCTTTTTGTCCAGCAGCTAAATTTCTCCTATAGAAAGCATTACTTTCCTCTGCTGTACTAAAACCAGCATATTGCCTAATAGTCCAAGGTTTTTGCACATACATAGTAGCATAAGGACCTCTGAGAAATGGTGGTAATCCAGCAGCATAATCTAAATGTTCTAACTCTACGATATCATCATAAGTATAAAAATTTTTAATAGGAATACCTTCTGCACTATTATAGGTGACTTCAGCATTTAATTTTTGCTGAGTCTTATTATCTTCAAAAATTTTGATTTTTTTAAAATCAGGTTTCATATTTAATGATTTAATAATTCAAACTAAATTTAATTATTTAATATTTAATATTTTATGAAAATTTTCTAAAGTTTCTAAAATATTAGATTTAATATGTATGAAATCATTTATTCCATTTTCTTTTAATGTTTCAATACTTTCAGTAGGATTACCAGCGACTACCAGTATTTTTTCTGGATAATGTTTTCTAATAGTTTTAGCAATATTAATCCCTAATGAACCGTATTCTATATCACTACTACATAATACAATGATATCAGGATTATGTATAGAAATTTGTTTAAGCATATTTTCATCGTTATCGTAAGCATCTACATCCTTTATTTCATAACCAGCCACACCAAAGAAATTACGTGAAAAATTAGCCCTAGCATTACGCATAGTTATATCACCAAAAGGAAGCAAATATACCAAAGGTTTTTTATTACCATTCAATGTATGTTGCTCTGTACGATAACGTAAATTTTCAAATGGTTCTGCAACTCTGAAAATTCTAAGAGCATTATCATTTTTAGGTTTATTTATTAAAAGCTTTGTGAGATTAGGTGAAATAGTTTCATTGAGGTTCGGATAATTGTTAATACCTATAATATTAGATTTTCTTTTTAAAAGGGCATTTAATTTATTATCAGCACTTTTATCGATTTCATTTTTAATCCAAGAGTTTTCCATAACAGTTCTAAAACCACCTAAATCATCAATTTGAAGGAATAGATTCCAAGCATGCTGAGCCATAGATTTAGTTAAATTTTCAATTAAATAAGAACCACCTGCTGGATCAATAACATTATCGAAATGAGCTTCATCACGAAGTATTAGTTGAACATTTCTTGCTATTCTTCTGCTAAAATCATTAGATTTTTGAAGTGTAATATCATGAGGCAAAATAGTTATATCATCTGCACCTCCAATAATAGCCGCCATAGCTTCTACTGTATTACGTAGCATATTATTGTATACATCATAAGCAGTTTTATTAAAAATACCTGTTTTACTATGAATGATAACTTTAGCTTGATCATTAGGCGATCCGTAAGCAGTTAAAATTTTAGCGATTAGCAATCTAGCTGCACGTAATTTTGCTATTTCAATAAAATAAGTACTTCCTAACCCTAAAGTGATTCTAATTCTTTTAACAGCTTGATCAATAGAGATACCATTATCAGTTAAAATATTTAAATAATTCACCAATTGAGAAAGAGAAAAAGCTAATTCTTGTACTGCATTAGCACCAGCATTATGGTACACATCTCCATTAATATTAATGATTTTAAAATCAGGATTCCAATTCTTTATGAAATTAAATAAACTTATTAATTCATTAACATTATCATCAAAACTATTGTAATAATTGCCATTTATCAAATAATATGCGAAAAAATCAAAGTTAAATGAACCTTTTAACAATTTTAAATCAAAATTATTCTTTTGAGCCCATTCTTTAATTACCTGAGCTAATATGGAATATGAGTAAGAAGATCTAAAATGAATGCTGTGATTAGCTAAATTTATGTTTTTTAATAAAACGTCTAAATCATCAATTTTATCAATATTGGGTATATCAAATTCAATAGCATCAGCTCCGTTAACAATAGATTTACTAGCTATTTCATTAGCAATTTTTAAGTCAGTCTCATCAATATTTTGAATTACATTCCATTTAAGTTTTTTATCATTATAACCTCTTAAATAGGGATAAACATTCGGGTAATATGTAAGATCAATAAGCCCTTCTAAGTCTATTTTAGTATAAAAAGGTTTCACCTCAATGCCTTCATCTGTTTTCCAAAAAAGTTTAGAAAAATCTGCCCCTTTGAGACTTTCTTTTATAGTATCTTCCCATTGTTTCGCAGAAATAGGAGGAAACTCATTAAAAAGCTTTTCTTTAGCCATAACCTTTAAAATTTCTTTTTGCAAACTTAAATAGAATTTTTGAAATAAAAAATGGAATATTTAGTAAAAAGAGGAGAAAGTAATTAAAGAAATACAAATAAGAAATAGAATTTTATTATTAGTTTAAAAATGTTTCAAACAGTATATGATATTTTACTTACTCTAAAATATTCATACCAGGCAAATCTATCCGAAGATGCAAGGTTAAGCATTCTACCAGTATTACTGATTATGCCTTCTGACAAATATTTACCTATCGCTACATACCACATAATGTAGCTTTGCAGATATTTGGTTGCTACTCCTCTAAACTTTGAATATATCCATTTAGTGAATTCCTCTGACTTAGCCTTCACTGTAGCGGTACTGTAGACACCTCGTTTTTTTCTTTTAGCTCCTACTATCTCTTTATGTTTTACTTTGCTCTTTCTTATGTGTCTGAATGCGTATTTAGTACCTGTGCATAATACTGCATCTTCTGTTATCCTGCCTTTTAGAAATTTCTCAATATCTTCTTGCTTTGCTCTTTTGCTATCAGTGTTCCTAAATAGTATATTTCCACTTCTATCCGTTGCAACTATTAGAGCCACTTTTTTGGGCTTTTTTCTCATTGCTCGTTTCATTTCTTTTACACTTGAATACTGTCTACCCTTTTCAGAATAATCCATCAGCAATTCGTCTATTTCTACTATACCAAAGAAGTTTACATTTTTATCAAAATTCTTTAAAGCAGCTAATATTTTGTGTCGCCAAGTGAAGCTTGTTGGCAGACTTATGCCAACCTCTCTAGCACAAGCTCTGATACTTTTACCTGCTACCATACAACGAATGTACTCGAGCATAAGTTGAGATTTCTGTAATCGATACACAAAAGTGCCAGTAGTAATTCTAAACTGTCTGCCACAATGCTTGCAAAGATAATTTTGCATACCTTTTTGTTTGCCATTTCTTACAATATTATTGCTACGACAGTTTGGGCATAGTGGAGGAGTACTTTGAAGTTTCAAACCTTGGTAATCTACTACGTCAGCTTCGTTCTGTAGTAGAAAATCATAGAGTTTATCGTAGAAGGCTTTGGAGTCTTCCTTACTCATAGCCAAATACTCATTAATATTATCAACTAAAGTCTTCATAAATATTGAATTTTTGACAAATATACATAATAATTTTAATATGATATTAATATCATATATTAATTTAAACAAAAATATTAAAATAACAAATTTTAGCACTTTTTTTGATTAATGAATATTAAAAATATTTTACTAATTCAGAAATATATTAATTCATCAACTAAAACGTCATTTTCATCATAAGG
>Ga0255346_1004378_pt1 | contig 15524 bp, 18 predicted proteins | sample wastewater_treat_FD_194410 | JGI IMG/M metagenome (GOLD analysis project Ga0255346, IMG submission 194410) | Wastewater microbial communities from Lulu Island WWTP, Vancouver, Canada - plant22 | ecosystem: Engineered > WWTP > Wastewater > Unclassified | place: Canada: Vancouver, British Columbia... | reverse complement strand
AACTGGAAGGACACGTCCCGTACATGTATTTGCCCGCAGTGCGGGAAGACATTCATCGCAACACGCGAATACGGCCAGCTTCGGAAGTATTGCAGCATTGCCTGCTCCAACCGGGGCAGGGCTGCGGAAAGGAGAAGAGAACATGATCTCGCAAGAGAAAATGGATGACCCGGTAAACCATCCCAGTCACTATACCAGCGGGAAGATTGAGGTTATCGATTTCATTGAGGATCAGAAGTTCCCGTACCACCTTGGTAATGCCTGCAAATATCTGTGCAGGGCGGGAAAAAAGAATCCGGAGAAGACGACAGAGGATCTTCGGAAAGCTGTATGGTACATTAACCGCTATATCGATCTGCTGGAAAAGGAGGCCGCGAAATGACGCTGATAGAAGGATTTGTAAAGGACGCGGTCTTCATCGACTTCGGTGCAGATGTACTGTACGGCAGCGACCAGTGCTATATCCATTATCCCTGCCGGTTCCCAACTGTCAGCTTCCAGCTTATGGCGACGAACAGTCTTTCCCAGATTGCGGACCGCATCCGGAAGGATATGGGGTTTAAGCCGATGCACCCGATGGACGAGTATACCGATGCCACCTGTGACAACGATGGCTGGTACGATTTCTATATTGGGATTAACGGTTATGCCGAAAACCATATGGACGGCTGTATCGAATTCGTCGTCATCAATTCGGACAGCAATGACAATGAACAGCAATACACCATTGATCTGACAACAGAGGAGCAGGATGTGATTTATGTGTGCCTGGATGAGCAGTGCCAAAGCCACCAGGGAAAAGGTTGTGCTGAGCTGCTTGCGGAGGCACGAATACAGATGGAGGAGGATGAGCGTTGAAAATCATCAAACGGGACGGAAGAGAAGTTCCTTACGACTATACCAAAATCAAAAAGGCCATCGAAGCCGCAAATGGCGAGGTGGCAGAGGAAGACCGGCTTTCCGAAACGGAGGTCGGTTTTATTGTCGGCAGAATTGAAAAGCGCTGCGCTGACCTTGGCCGGAGCGTTGGCGTCGAAGAGATCCAGGACATGGTGATCGATGAGCTGGTGAAGTCTGAGCATTACCGGCTGGCGCTCCACTATAGCGACTACCGGCTGCGGCACGAACTAATCCGGAAGCAGAACAGCACGGATAAGAAGATCCTGTCGCTGCTGCGGCACGACAACGAACTGGCCAAACAGGAGAACGCCAACAAGGACCCGATCATCAACAGCACCATGCGGGATTATCTGGCGAGTGAAGTATCTGAGGATATTTGCCGGAGATACATCTTTCCAGAGGACGTGATCAAAGCCCACGACGAAGGTATGATCTATATCCACGACATGGGTTACGTTTCAGGACCGATCAGCAACTGCGAGCTGGTGAATCTGGAGGACATGCTTCAGAACGGCACCGTTATCACGGATACGCTGATCGAGAAACCGCACAGCTTTTCTACGGCCTGCAATATCGCCACGCAGATCATTGCCCAGGTTGCCAGCAACACCTATGGCGGGCAGACGATTTCTCTGGCGCACCTTGCACCTTTCGTGGATGTATCCCGCCAGAAGTATAAGCGGGAACTCAGAGATGAATTCGCTGCTATCGGGAAAGAGGCGACGGAGGATGAGATCACCCGCATGGCGGAGATGCGTGTGCGGAAGGAAGTCCAGCGTGGAATTCAGACCATCCAGTACCAGATCCAGACGCTGCTTACCACGAACGGCCAGACGCCTTTCGTCTCTGTGTTCATGTATCTGGACGAGGTGCCTGCTGGTCAGACAAGAGATGACCTGGCGCTGATCATTGCGGAGACGCTGAAGCAGCGGTACGAGGGGATCAAGAACGAGGTCGGAGTTTGGGTCTCCCCCGCATTCCCGAAACTGATCTATGTTCTGGATGAAGACAATATCACCGAGGATGCTCCGTATTGGTATCTGACACAGCTGGCAGCCAAGTGCACGGCGAAACGGATGGTACCGGATTACATCAGCGCCAAGATCATGCGGCAGCTGAAGGGCGATGTGTATACCTGCATGGGCTGCCGGGCTTTCCTTACTCCGGACACGGTAGGCCTGAATCCGGATGGAAGTCATAAATACTATGGCCGTTTCAATCAGGGAGCGGTGACCATCAATCTCGTGGATGTGGCCTGCAGCGCAGAAGGTGACGAGGAGAAATTCTGGAAACTCATGGAGGAGCGGACAGAGCTTTGCCATAAGGCGCTACGTATCCGGCATGAGACCCTGCTGGGGACGCCGAGCGATGTCGCTCCGATCCTCTGGCAGTACGGGGCAATAGCAAGACTCCAGAAGGACGAGAAAATCGACCGGCTGCTGTACGACAACTACAGCACCATCAGTCTTGGCTATGCCGGACTTTGTGAGTGTGTCTATCGGATGAAGGGGTGCAGCCACACCGATCCTGTCGGGCATGATTTTGGCATCGAGGTCATGAAGTTCCTGAACCAGAAGACGGCACAGTGGCGGGAGGCGGAGAACATCAGCTACTCGCTTTACGGCACTCCGATGGAAAGCAGCACGTATAAGTTCGCCAAATGCCTGCAGCGACGCTTTGGCATCATTCCGCATGTGACGGATAAGAACTACATCACCAATTCCTATCACGTCCATGTGACGGAGGAGATCGATGCCTTTTCGAAGCTTGCCTTTGAGGCGGAGTTTCAGGCACTGTCACCCGGCGGCGCGATTAGCTACGTGGAAGTGCCCAATATGCAGAACAACATTCCTGCGGTGCTGTCGGTCATGCGATTCATTTACGACAACATCATGTATGCGGAGCTGAACACAAAGAGCGACTACTGTCAGGTCTGCGGCTACGATGGCGAGATCAAGATCGTGGAAGAAGACGGGAAGCTCCTGTGGGAGTGTCCGAACTGTGGGAACCGGGATGAGCACCGGATGAATGTCTGCCGACGGGTCTGTGGATACCTCGGTACAAACTTCTTCAATCAGGGCAGGACGCAGGAGATTGCCGAGCGTGTTCTGCATCTGTAAATATATCGCAGCAATAAGCCGCAAGATAAAACTGAGGAGGAAAAAAACCTATGAAGAATCTGAAACTCGAAGCCCCGTGGTACACCTACCAGAAGAAAGTGAAGGCACTGTTTGACCGTGACCCGCAGATCAGGGTTGGGGAGGTTATTGAGCCGGAGAACGGCAGCGTAGATTATCTTTTCAACATTGAGGTTCGCGATCACGAAAAGTTCTTGGCGCTTGACCGGGTATTCCCCAAAACTGTGACCTTCGGAAACGTGAAGCTGGGAATCTTCCTATACGACGAGGAAAACGCCAACGCTACGGATGAAGCCTTTTCTCTGTATGAGACTATCTTCCGTGGAAATCCCATCGTGAAGGATGTCCGTCTGGCCGCCGACCACACAGGAACGAAGCACGGCTTTGTGCGTTTCCAGCCGGAAGTCATCCAGTTCTTTGACGATGATCTTTACGACTACAACGGCAACTGGTCTGGCCTTGCCCAGGATATCGCCCGCGAGGTATTCAAGGACGAGAACAGGGGTATTCATTTCTGTACGGCCAGCCTGAAGGAAGACGAGTAACCATGAACTACGCCGGGATCAAAAAGGTGGATATCGCCAATGGATCTGGCGTCCGTGTATCCCTGTTCGTCTCCGGCTGCCGGAATCACTGCCCTGGATGCTTCCAGCCGGAGACCTGGGATTTTGACTATGGCGAACCCTTCACCAAAGAAACTGAAGATGAGATTATCACGGCCCTGCGTCCCTCGTGGATTCAGGGCCTTTCCATACTCGGCGGAGATCCGATGGAGCCGGAGAACCAGAAAGCGCTCCTGCCGTTTCTATGCAGAGTGAGGGAAGAACTGCCAGAGAAGGACATCTGGCTTTATACCGGATACCTGTTGGAGAAGGTCGGGACAGCTCCACTTCTGTCTTATGTGGATGTGTTAGTGGATGGACCGTTTGTTGAAGCAAAGAAGGCTGCCGGGCTTGCCTTCCGGGGCAGCCGAAATCAGCGAATCATTCATCTGAGAGGAGAAGACCCATGGGGATGATTGACCTTGCATCGGTGGTCGGTGTGTATCCGATCTGCAATACGGGAGCCGTGCTCGTTCATAAGATTGATTACGGCGAAGAAAAGGTGCTGGCAAGTATCAACGGCGAAGGCGCGGAGTGGTGCAGCCTGACAGAAGAATACATGGAGACGAGTGGAGAGCTTGAACTGGGATTTCACCTGGGCGAGCTCTTCATTCCTTTCTGCGAGATCATGAGATTTTTTGGAGGTACGACATGAAGAAAACTGCGGAATTAAAAGTGCTGCCGATATCCGTACTCAAACCGGCAGAATATAACCCGCGTAAGAAATTGAAGCCGGGAGACAAGGAATACAAGAAGATCAAGGATTCCATTGAGGAGTTCGGCTTTGCTGACCCGCTCGTGGTCAACAGCGACATGACAATCATCGGCGGCCATCAGCGGCTCAATGTAGCAATCGATCTGGGATATACCGAAGTGCCCTGCGCGGTGGTTGATGTGGATAAGACCCGCGAGAAGGCGCTGAATATTGCCCTGAACAAGATTACCGGCGAGTGGGATGAGCAGATGCTGGCAGATCTGCTGACTGACCTGAAAGAGGCGGACTATGACCTGGATTATACCGGCTTTGAAGCGCCTGAGGTGGAGCAGCTCTTTTCCAACATCTACGATAAGAAGGTCAAGGAAGATGACTTCGACGTTGACAAGGAACTGCAGCAGCCGTGCTTCTCACAGCTTGGAGATCTGTGGTGCCTTGGGAAACACAGAGTCATCTGCGGTGACAGCACAGGTGAGGAAATCTATACCCGCCTCATGGATGGGCAGCTTGCCAACCTCGTGCTGACGGACCCGCCTTATAACGTGGACGTTGAGGAAACAGCCGGAAAGATCATGAACGACAATATGAGCGACCAGGAGTTCTATAACTTCCTGCTCTCCGCCTATCGCTGTATGCATGCGAACCTGGCCGATGACGGCTCCATTTACGTGTGGCATGCAGATACGGAAGGCATCAACTTCCGCACAGCTTTTAAGGATGCGGGCTTTTACCTGTCCGGCTGCTGTATCTGGGTGAAGAACGCCCTGGTGCTGGGAAGAAGTCCATATCAATGGCGGCATGAGCCCTGCCTGTTCGGATGGAAGCAGAAGGGAAAACACCAGTGGTATGGGGACCGAAAGCAGACAACCGTCTGGGAATACGATAAACCCAGATCCAGCAAGGATCATCCGACAATGAAGCCGGTACAGCTGATGAGTTATCCTATCAAGAACAGCACCATGACAAACGGCATCGTGCTCGACCCCTTCCTGGGCAGCGGCTCTACATTGATTGCCTGCTGCGAGACGGATCGTATCTGCAGAGGAATTGAGCTGGACCCGAAGTTCGTCGATTGCATCGTGAAAAGATACATCGAGTGGGCTGGTGGAAAATACGACGATGTGTATGTGATCCGGGATGGCCAGAAGCTTTGTTTTGATGAAGTGGCAACTTTTGAGCCGCAGGAAATAGAAGACTGATATCGGACACAGGGGAGGCTGGTTTGCGCTGGCCTCTCACTTTCTTCAAGGAGGGAGCGATGGAAATTGTGGTAGCTATTGTAATTGGCCTGGTCGTTATTGGTGTGATCGCTTCTCTTCTTGGGATTGCTGTTATCATCGGGGCTTCTGACGAACTTTACCGGGAATACGATGACAGGGATCAGGCAGAATACATCCAGCGCTGGATGGAGAAGAAGAAACAAAAAGAAGCACAGAGGCGGGCCAGACGTCGGAAGCGGTAATTGTGTACTATGTAGAATCTGCGTTTTTATCAGAAAATAGCTCAGAATTGACTTTACTTTTCGGGGCTTCAGAGTGATGTATACCATACCGCCGGGGAGCACCGGCAGATGGAAATCACAAGGAGCAAAGCTCCGGAAAGGACAAGGACATGATGAGATTTGCATTGAACGCTGAGGACAAGAAGACCCTGGTAAAGCGGATCGGCGAGCTGACCGGCATCCAGCCTCGTTACACTTTCATGCCGCTCTGCGCATATAAGATCGGGGTCTACACGGTAGAGCGCCGGGGTGACCTGGTTGTGGAGGATGCGGATTTGGATGAGGCGTTGATTCAGACCCTGATTGCTGAAGGTCTGATTACGGAAGGAATCCATGAGGAGGATCGTGTGGAAGAATTGATGACGGCCGCAACAGCTGTGGCTGAGATTACGGAGGAAGAGGAACCGGATGAAGCTGAACAGGCGGAGCCGGATGGGCTGACGATCAGCTTGCCCATGGCGCGACATTCAGCGGAATCACTCCGAAGACTGGTCAACCTGATCTACAGCCGGGGACCTCTTCTCTCCAAAGCGACCGGAGGGCAATTCGGTGCAGATAAAGACCTGATCGCAGCGCTTGACGATGCCGGGCTGATTACATCGGCATCCGCTTTTATCTCCATGGTAAAAGAAAAGGGCGGCCTGACAGGACTTTCCTTTACGAGCGATAAGGTGAGCTTCACCGGTTTTCCGCTGACAGAAGACCCTGACAGGAGCGCAGCCTTCCAGCACATTGCCTGCCTGATAAACAAGCATGTCCTGGAACAGAAGCGGATTCAGGCGAAGATGGTCAATGACGACAATGAGAAATACGCCTTCCGGATCTGGCTTCTGCGGATCGGCATGAATGGCGACGAATTCAAGACCAGCCGCAAAATCCTGATGGAGAACCTCTCCGGACACACGGCCTTCCGAACAAAGGAAGAAGAGACCCGATGGAAGGCTCGCCAGAAGGAAAAACGCGAAGAACTGAAGGCTGCGAAAGCCGCAGAGCAAGCGGAAGAAACGCCTGCGGATGCGGTGTAAATGTACCAATTTCAGGCACGAAATAAGGCCGGATATTTGTCTGATAATTATCTCAGAATTGACTTGCTATTTATGCCTTTCAGAGTGATATATACACATGCCGAAAGGCACAGAATACCTGCCAGGGAGGAGGACAAGGCCATGACCACTTACAAAACCAACCACGCCGCCACCACGAAGAGCATGACCGAGTGGTATTTCGGAAAGGCCTTCGTTGCCAGCATGACCGCCAAGGCCAAGCGGGAAAACAAGAAGACCGGCAAGACCGAGTTCCGCTTCTGGCAGGACGGCACCGGCTACCTGACCATCACCCTTCACTAAGGAGGTACCTACCATGACAAACCTCGACCACATTCTTTCCCTGATCCGCCACAGGGCAAAGCTCCGCAGCCAGGAGGACGGCAGCCTGATGCCGCTGACCGAGGACTTCTACCGTGACGCGGTGGAAGCCTGCAATAAGGGAGGCTACAATGCAGCCACCTACGAGCTGATACTGCCCGGCATCGACAGCGAGCTTTGGCTGGCCATCTGGAAGGACGGCCACGTCGACTCCGGCAGTCCCAAAGGGATCTGCGCCTGCCTTGCCCGCTGAGCCGCACACGCGGCCACCAAGGGGCCTTCGGGCCTCTTTTGGGTTGTTCATCGATGGGAAGGAAACCGGCGAGACAGGCAATGCGTGGGCAATTTCGCGCCTGACAGTCTGCTTGGTTTCAGGGCAGATATTTGTGCACATTATGGCGCAGAATTAACTTGCTATATCTTCAAAGTAGAGTGATATATACACATGCCGAAGGGCAAACGACAACATTACCGAGGAGGAACCTACCATGAAGACCAACACCTACTTTGAAGAGCTCGACCGCATCGCCCGCGACTACGAAACCCGGCACGAAGCCCACAAGCAGCTGAAGCAGCAGATCATTGACACCAAGGGCTGGGACAGCGAAGAGCTGAAGGCCTGGTACAAAGAGGAAGAAGAAAACTTCCAGTACCCGATCAGCGCCGGAGCCTGCAAGGCATACAGAGCATGGCGCTACAGCGACACCGACGAGGTGATCATGGACGACTTCACCTGGGATCGGGAAAGACACGATTTCATCGCCACCCTCCGGAAAGCAGGCATTCAAACCCTGGTGGTTACCAATCAGTCAACCGGCCTTATGGAAGACCTGCACGGCTACGCGGCCGAGGGCTGCATGATGCTGGGCCTTTGCACCATCACCAAGAAGGACACCCGCTGGGGCGAAGAAAAAGAGGAGCAGATCATGGGGATCCGCTTCCAGCTGAACTAAGGCACATAAGCCTCGGACCATGATGGAGCCGGGAGGCTCCTTTGGTCGTATATACATAATGACAGCCACGGAATCTTTGTGCACATTATGATCGGAATATCCGCAGAATTGACTTGCTATTATTCCGGTTCAGAGTGATATATACACATGCCGAAAGGCAAACGACAAAGATTACGGAGGGCAAAGACCATGACAAACGCTTACGAACTGAGAAACCACTTTTTCCTGGAAGACTACAACACCGCGATTACCCGCGTGGATTTTGAGACCTTCTTTACCAAGACCAAGGAAAAGGTCATCTTCACTTTTAACGGCTGGGACGGCAAGAGCTACGACGGCGAAAGCCGAACAGCTACGGTTTACCGCACCAGCATCAAGGGCTACGAGAACGTCCGGCTGATCAAGGTCGGCAAGGGCCTGCACTACATCGAAGAAGACCGCATGGTCATCGAGAAGGCCACCGGCGAGAGCCATCCGGAAGCCAGCTGGCTGGTGGATGTCAAGAGATCCTGATGACAACGAAAGCAACCGGGAAAGGCAGCCTTACGAGGCTGTGTTTCTCGTCATAGATACACGATTACACCCTCAAATCTTTGTGTAATATATGCCTGAAAACAGACGGGATTATTTGAAAATATAACTTGCTATTTCTCCCGCGTAGAGTGATATATACACATGCCGAAAGGCAAAGGACCAACGAAGACGGAGGAGAAAGACCATGACGATTAACGAAGCGATGAGAACATACCGCCTGCCGAACCCGACTACCCCGGAAGACCTCGAATGCCGCTGGAGCAAGGTCCTGAATTTCGGAGATAAGGTTCTACTGGCCGGATACTACTACAACGGAAAGAATAAGCCCAGCTACTTCGGAGCGGTTTACGAGCACCTGGATGACGACCTTTCCTGCGAGGGAATCATTGGACTGGCAGCAGCCAGCGAGGTTGCCTTTGAGGATGACGGTCACGCGATCGCCTGGGCGATGCAGCAGTAAAGGAAGGTATTACATGGAACAGAGAAAAGAGCTTGCTTATGAGCGGCATGAATTGCCGTCACGATTTTGGGAACCAGAACCGCCAGAGGATTTTGAGCCAGAGCAGATTGATGACACGGAAGAGCTGGAACTGCCATTTGACTGAGTAAAAACGTGGACAAACCAGATTGCGATTTCTGATATCATGATATCGTCGAAAGAGCGGCGGAGCCGGAACCGCCTTACCAAAACACTCACTGGGGATAGAATTGGCGGCATCGGAACACCCTGAACCGCAAGGAGCGCGGAAATCCACAGGGCGGTCATGTGAGGACTCCTAACGAATGAAACCGTCAATGAGTAAAATCGTGGACATCTCATCTTGAGATTTCTGATATAGTGATAGCATCGAAAGTACGCGAGGATCTGTGGAGCAATTCCATGGGTCCTTTTCTTTACGCCATTACACGGGAAGGAGGGATCGGATATGGCGACTAGAGGCAGAAAGCCGACACCGACTGCAATCAAAGAGCTGGAAGGCAATCCCGGAAAGCGTGCCCTGAACGAAAAAGAGCCCAAGCCTCAGAAGAAAGCTCCTCCTTGCCCTAAGTGGCTGGAGCCGGAAGCTAAGAAAGAGTGGAGACGACTCGCTAAGAAGATGGAGGCTTTGGGTGTGCTCACCGAGGTGGATATGGCTGCCTTTGCCGGTTACTGTCAGGCATACGCGAGATGGAAGCAGGCGGAGGAGAGGATTACGGATCGCGGTCTGGTAATCCGCACCCCTTCCGGTTATCCACAGCAGGTGCCTTACATCAGTATCGCGCAGCAGTACCTCCGCCTTATGAATCAGTTTGCTGAACAGTTTGGTCTGACACCTGCGGCACGATCCCGCATCATTGCCGGAAACGGCGAGGGCGGTGTTGTGGACGAGATGGATGAACTTCTGGGAGGTAGCTAATGGAGAGGGAGAGACCGAAGGAATATCCAAAGCTGAAGGATTACCGCCCCAGCCGTTTCATGTTGCCTGACTCTCATTACGATGCGGCTAAAGCGGACAAAGCAGTACGCTTCATTGAGATGCTTCCGCATACCAAAGGACGCTGGAGCGGAAAACCGTTCTGGCTACTTCCCTGGCAAGAGCAGATCATTCGGGATGTGTTCGGCATCGTCAAGGAAGACGGGACACGCCAATTCCGCACGGCCTATGTGGAGATTCCGAAGAAAAATGGAAAACAGCTTGATATCGGAACACCTATCCCGACTCCAGATGGCTTTACCTGCATGGGAGACCTGAAAATCGGGGATATCGTTTTTGATGAGTGCGGAAAGCAGTGCCATGTCGTTGCTAAAAGCGCAGTCGATGATACAGAGCAGGCGTACCGCCTGACATTTCGAGATGGCAGCTCGATTATTGCTGGTGAGAGACATCTCTGGAACTGCGAATACATCTATGGAAAACCCCGGAGCGTTCAGTGGACAACAGGTGAGATTTACCGAAGGACGCAGAGGTATCGGGATCATTATAGGGATAATCCGGTAGAAAGCCGTCGATCCGTTATCCGTATTCCTGTTGCTGATGCACTACAGACATCAGAGACCGCGCTTCTTGTTGATCCATATCTGTACGGCTATTGGCTCGGAAACGGAAATGCAATGAAACCTGAAATCACGGTGAGGAATGGAGATGTGGAAAGCATAATCTCCTTTATCCCGTACAAACCGCATAACCGTTATCCGCAGAAATGCGGAGGAAGCGAGATCCTCAATTATACGCAGCTTAAACCAATCCTGCTGGATTCATTCCGGGAGAAGAAAATCCGACCGGAATACTTGAGAGCGTCTGAGGAACAGCGCTGGGCTTTGCTCCAGGGATTAATGGATTCCGATGGATGCATCGGAGAGCGAAAAGCGCAGAGCGTATATGTCACGACTCTGAAAGGACTCGCCGAATCTGTCAGAGAACTGTTGTGGTCGCTTGGCATTAAGAACGCAGTCAAGGCTGAACCATCTACAAGACATGGATGGCCGACAGGAGAAATCCTCTATGTGATTCGCTTCACAACATTTGATGACCAGCCTACATCGAGGCTGATCCGGAAGAGCCTGCGGCAACGTGTCAGAACGAGGCAGACACGATCCAATTTCCACTACCTGATGAATATAGAGCCGCTGGATCATTCGGTCAGGATGCAATGCATCCAGGTGGACAGCCCAAGCCATCAGTATCTTGCCGGGACATCAATGGTGCCAACGCACAATAGTGAGCTTGCGGCTGCGGTGGCGCTCTACCTTCTGTATGCAGACAATGAGCCTTCTGCAGAAGTGTACGGCGCGGCGGCAGATCGCCAGCAGGCATCCATCGTATTTGATGTGGCCAAGCGCATGGTGGAAATGACCCCGGCGCTCAACAAACGATCCAAGCTGATGGGAGCGACCAAACGTATCATTAACTACGCTAACGCAGGTTTTTATCAGGTGCTCTCGGCGGAGGTTGGCACCAAGCACGGTTTGAACGTATCCGGCCTTGTGCTTGATGAGCTTCATGCTCAACCTAATCGGAATCTGGTGGATGTGTTGACAAAGGGTTCCGGCGATGCCAGAACCCAGCCGCTGTACTTTCTGATTACGACAGCAGGAACGGACAGGAACAGCATCTGCTATGAATATCACACGAAGGCGAAAGACATTCTGGAAGGAAAACGAATTGATCCGTCCTTTTATCCGGTGATCTATGGCCTGGATGATGGCGATGACTGGAACGATGAGAAATCCTGGTACAAAGCAAATCCCAGCCTCGGTTATACGATCCAGATCGATCGTGTCCGGGATGCGCACAGGGAAGCGCTGACCAATCCGGCAGAAGAGAACGTGTTCCGGCAGCTGAGGCTGGATCAGTGGGTCGGCAGCTCCGTTGCCTGGATACCGGAGCATATTTACGATCAGGGAAACATCCCGATAGATACAGATCGGTTAAAAGGCCGTGAGTGTTACTGCGGACTGGACTTATCCAGCACCAGTGACATCACGGCTTTTGTCATGGTGTTCCCTCCGCAGTATGAGGGAGATAAATACATCGTTGTGCCGCATTTCTGGCTTCCAAGAGAAACGCTGGATCTCCGGGTACGACGGGATCACGTCCCCTATGATGTATGGGAGCGGATGGGACTGTTTCATGTAACGGAGGGCAATGTGGTCGATTACAACTTCGTCCGAAAAACCATCAACGACCTGCACACGCAGTTCAACATCAGGGAAATCGGTGTAGACCGCTGGAATGCCACCCAGCTCATCACTGATCTGGAAGGTGACGGCTTCACCATGGTCCCGATCGGTATGGGCTTTAAGGATATGAGCCCAGGCATGAAGGAGCTGTATAAGTTGCTGCTGGAAGGCAAGATCATCCATGGCGGCAACCCGGTTCTGCGTTGGATGGCAGGGAACGTTGTGGCGGAGATCGACGCTGCGGAGAACATCAAACCCAGCAAAAAGAAATCGACAGAAAAGATTGACGGTATTGTTGCCTGGATCATGGGCCTGGACCGGGCGATTCGCCATGAGCGGCAGGGCAGTGTATATGACGATCCGGAGCGTGGACTCTGGGTCTTTTAAGATTGGAGGAAGCTTATGGGATGGAGAGAATGGCTCGGTTTCAGTAACCCGAGAGATGCTCCTAAGGAGGAGCTGCCGAAGATAGAAGATAATGTCCGGGATTCGGGCAGCATTTTCGTTTTCGGGCAGACCATCAGCGGAGAGCGTGTGGATGAAAAGAGTGCCCTGCAGATCACAACGGTCTATGCCTGTGTACGTCTGCTGGCAGAGACGGTGGCGAGCTTGCCGCTGCACCTTTACAAGTTTACCGAAAAGGGTGACGGCAAGGAACGCGCTACAGATCATTCGTTGTATAAAATCCTGTACCGGCAGGCCAATCCGGAAATGACTAGCTTCTCTTTCCGAGAAGCAATCATGATGCACCTACTCCTCTGGGGCAACGCCTATGCGCAGATTGTGCGCGACGGCAAAAACGGCATCCTCGGCCTGTATCCTTTGCTCCCCGAAAACATGGAGATCGACAGGGCTGAGAACGGGGATCTGTTCTATACCTACCACGCCTATACGGATGAAGTTCCGGGAGAGCATGACAAGGACATTATCTTCCAGAGGGATGAAATTCTGCATATTCCAGGGCTCGGCTTCAATGGGCTGGTAGGCTTCAGCCCGATTGCTATGATGAAGAATGCCCTTGGCACAACGCTGGCAGTAGAGAAATATGGCAGCGCCTTTTTTAAGAACGGCGCACAGCCTGCTGGTGTGCTGGAGCATCCGGGTGTGCTGAAAGACCCGCAGAAGATCCGGGACAACTGGATGAATGCCTATGGCGGTGCAGGCAATGCCCACAAGGTGGCCGTGCTCGAAGAGGGCATGCAGTACAAACCGATCTCCCTGCCGCCGGAGGACAGTCAGTTTCTTTCCACCAGAGAATTTGGGGTGGAAGAGATCTGCAGAATCTTTCGTGTGCCTCCGCATATGGTCCAGGATCTGAAGAGGGCGACTTTCAACAATATCGAGCATCAGTCCATCGACTTTGTAATGCATACGATCATGCCCTGGCTCATCCGAATTGAGCAGGCGATTATCAAAGATGTGCTGATCGAGGAAGAACAGGACCAGTACTTCCCAAAGTTCAACGTCGACGGCCTTATGCGCGGCGATTATCAGTCCCGCATGAATGGATATGCTGTGGGCTTTTCGAACGGCTTTCTTTCTCCCAACGACATCCGCAGACTGGAAAACATGGACCTGATCCCTGCTGAGCAGGGCGGTGATGATTACTACCTGAATGGGTCCTATACCAAGCTGAAGGATGCCGGTTCTGCCTATGGCGCAAACCAGGTGGCGGAGCAGGAGAAGGCACAGCCTGAGGAAGATACACCGGAAGAAGAGCAGCCGGATGAAAGCCCGGATGAAGAAAAGGAGGAGCAGGGTGAAAGTAAAAATCACGCCGAGCGTCATGCGCAGCGCAAGGCACAGCGAAGAGGCCGAGCGCCTCAGAAAGAGAGGTAAGAATCGTGCAGAAATTCTGGAACTGGGTTCATGACGACAGCGTCGGCAGGGTGCTCCGACTGGAGGGGCCGATTGATTCGGATTCCTTCTGGGGCGATGAAATCACGCCGCAGATGTTCCGAGATGAACTCTACGCGGAGGAGGGAGACATTACCCTCTGGATTAATTCGCCCGGCGGTAATGTGTTCGCCGCTGCGGAAATCTATACCATGATCCGGGACTATCCCGGCAGCGTGACGGTGCGCATCGCAAGTATAGCGGCCTCCGCTGCGTCTGTGGTTGCGATGGCAGGCAATCTCGTGCAGATGTCCCCGACGGCCCTCCTCATGATTCATGATCCTTCCACCATTGCCATGGGTAATGCCAAGGATATGGAGAAGGCGATCACCACGCTCAACGAGGTGAAGGAGAGCATCATCAATGCCTACGCGGCGAAGACTGGTCTTTCCCGGAACCGCATCAGCAAGCTCATGAGCGATGAGACCTGGCTGAACGCCAAGAAGGCTGTGGAGCTGGGATTTGCCGATGAAATCCTGTTTGCAGATAAGCCGAAAGAAGACCCGGACGAGGATGAACCGGAAGAGAAACCGGACACCGATCCGGATGAGCCTGACAAGGAGGAAGAAGGCGGAGATGAAAAAGAAGAGCAGAAAAAGCCCTTCAAACTCAAAGAAGCGGGCGCTGTTTGGCAGTACTCCACAAAGGCCATGGGACAGACCATCCTTAACCGGCTCGGTGTGTCCGATGAAGCAGCAGTCCCCGAAACCGATGCTCCGGCACAGGAATCTGCCGAGGCAGGGGTAAACACAGATCCTCCTGTGGCGGAGGAACCGAAACCGCCCGTGATCGGCATGGACGGCAGAACCGAAGACGGCAGCGTGCCGTATGAAATCCTGAAAGACAGGCTGGAGTGGATGAAATGATCCGCCCCGGCTTTTCTTTTGCCCCAATTCATTATAACGACCGGAGCGATTCTCCGGAGAAAGAGGTTTTTCATGAATAAGATTATGGAACTGCGCAATAAGCGCAATACCCTCTGGGAGCAGACGAAGACCTTCCTGGAGGAGCATCGCGGCGAGAACGGTCTGGTCGAAGCCTCTGCCGTGGAGCAGTACAACAAGATGGCCGGTGAGGTCAAGGCTCTGGGTGATGAGATCGCACGTCTGGAGGATCAGGCTGCCTTTGATGCCCAGCTCTCCCAGCCGACCACGCATCCCGTTACCAATAAGCCCATGAGCCGCAAGGCGGAGAATGTGGCTCCGACCGCTACCGACGAGTACGCCGGTGCTTTCTGGAATATGATCCGCAACCAGGGCG
>Ga0255346_1004375_pt1 | contig 15530 bp, 9 predicted proteins | sample wastewater_treat_FD_194410 | JGI IMG/M metagenome (GOLD analysis project Ga0255346, IMG submission 194410) | Wastewater microbial communities from Lulu Island WWTP, Vancouver, Canada - plant22 | ecosystem: Engineered > WWTP > Wastewater > Unclassified | place: Canada: Vancouver, British Columbia... | reverse complement strand
TGGCAGTATGCCCTCACAAATGAAAACCTTTATTGACGGAACCGGTTCTTTATGGGCAAAAGGTGCTTTAATAGGTAAAATCGGCAGTGTTTTTACCTCTACTTCAGCTCAGCATGGGGGTCAGGAATCCACTATTTTGGGTTTTTATCCTGTTCTTTTGCATCACGGTATGTTGATAACAGGTCTACCCTATTCTTTTCAAGGTCAGGGAACTATGGATGAAATTTCCGGTGGCTCTCCTTATGGAGCTACTACAGTTGTTGGAGATGGCAGTAGAATGCCTTCGGAAAACGAATTGGAAGGTGCACGGTATCAGGGTTGGTATGTGGCTTCCTTGGTAGCAAAAATGCATAAATAGGATATTTATAACTATTTCCTAATGCGAGGTATCTGTTCCAGTGGCAGATACCTCGCTTATTGTGTTGCCAATATCAAGACCGTAATAACAGTTTTTTTTGCTCCTGCCTGTTCCTGTTTATGCCAATTTATTGTTTGATTATCTTAACCGCTATATTTATCAATATATTCCCATAACTTTCCCATATCGCGATATGGGAACGATATGGGAATTATATGGGAATTATATGGGAAGTGATAAGGACTTATGTGGTGTCCTAAATAAGTTGACACAAAATGCAGAAGCGAGGAATGGTGACTTGAGGAGGTAGTTATGAGAAAAGAACTGCGAAAAGAAGACGCACTTAGATTTTATGCCCTGATGACCATGGGAGGATATCTGAGTATAGATGCATGCATTAATACTGCATATCGTGACTTCTGTAGAACGATACATGGCATTATGAGCAATGATCGCAACGAAGCTATGAGATCAGAAGCCTCGGAAATCATCAGACGAATGATCGGGAAGGTGTTGAAGGCCAGTTTGACCCAAGACGAGTTCGATAAACTGCATGGCTCAGCATGTAAAGCGATCAAGAAAGTATATTCGGAGAACCAAATCTCATTCTACATTGGCCAAGCACAGAAATGGATAAACATGAGCTTCAAGTATGTCTATTTGCTCTATTTAGCCGACCTTATTGATGTCAGCAAAACAGGCATTGATATATTGAAACTTAACTATAGGTATTTCCATTTACCCATTGATAACATTGTGCTTCAACACCAAACGGTAAAACGCCTATACTCCCAACACATCGGTAATACCGCATGGAGCCGGATTGACGATTACTCAAGATATCTCGCATTCCAGAAGAGCTTACAGGAAGCAGTTAAGATACCACTTATAGTCTTTGAAGGACAGATCTGGAAGTAACAGCTGGGATGAACTATTAAGATCAGCTTATGTTGGAGTATTACCGGGTCCTCAACAATGTCTGGAAAACCGAGATCAAGGATACTGCCAGGCTTGCGATCCAGATGTTGAGTGATATGCCACGATCCGAGAAGCTCAACAAGGGCTCAATAGATAAGCTTATGAGTATCATCAACACGCAGTTGGGAGATGACTTCGCAGCCCTGGTCAGTGAGCCCACCAAAGCAATAATAGACCGCTGTGTGCGACTTGGATTGAAAGATGTCCAAGTGCAAGCCCCGACCAAGACCAGTATCGGATTCTGGGGTATTGAAGATCAGCATCTCTCATCTACTATCCAGAAACAGCAGCTGTTCTGGATCGGGAATCACTTTGAAACCGATGTCCGGCAGAACTTTGCTGATACACTATCTAAGACCATAGAGCAAGGTTATACTAAAGAGATGCTTGCCGATACCCTAAAAGACCAGTTCAATGACATTGCCAACCGCTCATCCCACTACTGGCAGGGATTGGCAGAGCATACCGCACTCAGAATCAGGGAGTTCGGAAGGATGCAAGGCTACAAGAAAGCCAAAGTCAGATATTACAAGTTGGTGGTGATCCTGTATGACCTTACCAGTAATATCTGCAATGCTCTGGCTGCCCAGGATAAGATATATCCCCTGAACGATGCCCTGGAAGTGATAGATAATCTTATGGCTTTTGATATTAAGTCTAACAGCCTGGATGATGCCAGAGACAACATCAAAACTCTAGCCTCCTGGATAAAAAAACGATCAAATTGAATACGACTAAGAGATGAATCTGGTAGGTGTCTCCGGAGCGCATACACCGTTCCCACCGTTTCATTGGAAATGCAGGACGACGACAGATATCGTGTTTTAACTACTAATCTGTAATACCTAAAGCATTACAGAATATATCTTTCAAACCTTTTAACTGCAAATCACTCAATTTTTTTTCATTTATCGCCCGTAAAATTTCAAGAGGCTTTTGATCATCTCTTGCTGGTAATTCTAAACCAAGATACTTCTCAAGGCATCCTGGAAAGCAAACAGGATCAGCCAGAGTGAACTGGTTTTTTCTGCTTTTTATAAATTGATTCACAGCATCATGATGATCTTTTGAACTATCGTCGTCAAAGATTATCCCATGAGGGATTCCAAAGCATTCAAAAAGAGATAAAAATCTATGGAAATTGTATTTTCCGAAAGCATCCACTATAAAAATCCTATATTTTGATAAGTCATACCATTGGTTGGTTAGTAGGTAGTTAAAAAGAGCTTTTTCTGTTGCTCCTTCAACTAGTAGGACTCTGTCAGCAAAAAACATAGATGCCTTATCTGAATCCAACCATAATTGGTAACGGAATTTTTCGTGCTGGAACGCAATCTCTTCTTTAGGGGCAGAACCAACAAGTTTACGTGCATTTGTTTTCTGTGCCTCAGCAACGTTAGGGTCATCAATGTATTTTTGTAGAACACTTAAAAAATCCCCACCCCTTAAAAAAACACTATCAAGTTCTGACTTCTTTAACTGGAAAATACTGGAGATACCATCTCTTCTCACAAGCCTAACAATCTGATTAATTTGATCACTGTTCTTTCCTACAAATACTTGAGAATGAGTTGTAATGATTACCTGCTGATTTTCATCACTGCCTAAGCGCCTGAGATGATAAGATAATACTTCTTGCTGAGAAGGGTGAAGGAACGCTTCAGGTTCTTCAAATAGAATTAGATTAAAGTCCGGGTTAAATTCTTTCTTTTCTATCTTTTTCTCTTCTTTAAAACTAGGTGACAGTTTTATTAGTTCAAAGATTACAGATCTTTGAAACCCATGACCAAATCTATCAAGCTCAAATCCTTCACTGCCAAGCATCATGTCTATGAATGAGGGTTTTACTAAATTCTTTGAGATATCATCAGTGCTAACAGGGTTTACTGATAGGTCCAGTTTAACATTCCATTCACTTAGTGCATTATTGATAGGAGTGGCTATTTTAGATAAAAATCCATTTTCAAGGTTGGCTTCCGTATTTAGATCTTTGAATGCTGCTTCTATACTAGAATATGCTTCACTATTCTCTACAACTTTCTTCAGCACATTATTAAGCATATTTCTAAGAGGTGATGGTCCCGAAGTTTTTATTTGATCATTTGGAGTTGTCATTGCAGGTATATATATGACATTCCCTACTTTGGCAGTGCTGACATTTTTAGCTCCATAAAATAATTCATCATCCTCTTCTCCATCAATTACGGCATAGATGTTGCTTTGTGAAGCTCTTGCTTTAATACCCTTGAAATATCGTCTAACAACCAATACATTTTGTGTTTCCACCTTTTTGTACTTGTCTGCCAAACCTGTCCATTCATCATCTGATAATTTGAAGATGAGTTCAATCCATGAATCTTCGTCCTTTGCCCCAACCTTTGGAAAATCATCATTTGACCATTTTAACTCATCATAAAATGCTCTTAATGCATTTATAAAGTTGCTTTTACCAGTGTTATTAGCCCCAACAAGCATTAGATATCCTTGAGCTTCAATTGTTGTGTCTGTGATTGAACGGTAATTATGTATCTTTATTTGGCTAATTTTCATATTGTACTCCTGTTGATTATTGAGTATATATATTCATAATCTTCCATAAATATCACACTGTTTTTAAGATACTCATCTGGATTGTATCCCCTGAGCTTTAGCTCTTGTTTGGGAGTCCATGACAATATCCAGCTACTAAGAATTACATTGGGATCGCCGAGTCTTGCTTCTATCTCTTTGATGCGCTTATGGAACTGGATTTTCTCGCTGTTCACACCCTCATACATAAGCCCGTGTGGTTCTATGAAGTGAACATACTGCTTATCACCGCACAATATCCACAAGATGAAATCAGGATGGAAATTACACGCTTCAAAGAATCCAACACCTTTTCCACGGCTAAGATTACGCAACAAAAACAGCTCCAATCCTTTTGTCTTTAAGTCACTCTCATGCTTTTCACACCAATCTTTTAAATCTATAACAAACTGGTATTCGCTCTCCCCCAATGCTATGGGCAAGATCGTAATATTTCCACCATTCCGTACATGAAATAATGGTTGGAAGAGATGCCTGCCAAATTTACAGGCTTTCAGGTCTCCCACAGATAAAAGATCTTCCTTATTCTGGATTATCTCTAGTTTGAGCTTTTCAATTTGCTGGATCAGTGTGGCATCATCTCCATCGACAATAAGCTTGTATAGCTCTTCTGCGGGTAGGTTATCATCTTCTCTTGTCAAATCTCGCAGTTCTATTCTTGGCTTGATAAAGGCATCTTTACAGTAATTGTAGTACTTTTCACAAAATCTCCTCACCAGTTCCGTAGCAATCTGCTGTAGGATTAGAACTTCATCGTAGTTTTGAGGTGTTAGTCTTGTCTCTGGTAAGTAGAGTTTATACCAGGAAGAATCTGATAGTATATTGAAAATCCCCTGTTTGGTCAGGTTCAGGTTATGCCAGCTTTTTTCCCGTTTGAAGCTTTCCAGCTCGAAATATAGGCGATCAATATCCAAAAGGCTGATTTGCTTCCCCTTTAGTTTTACCTCATCCTTTTGCCCACTTTGCAATATGTCCTTGGATTTGATGGTTTGAATGCGGGGATACCAGTCTGAGACGACCGGATTATTCTGCAGATACTGCGGAATTGTGCCCAGGGATGGGATTGGACCATCTTTCTTAAAATCGTATTCTGAGCCGTCTTTTTTCTTTTTCGGTCTCAAAATCTTGAGTTTTTTGCCAAAATCGGCTGTTACATTCATCGGAATGGTAATCATCATCCGCTTTTCATTACCGGGCAAACCTTCGTCCTTTAGGAATTGCCTGAACTTTTCCATGAAGTCAGCTTCTATACCAAAGACATTGAGAGTTTCAATATCTTCTATGAAATCCGGTTTTGTAACGGCAGGAATGTGACCGCTGCGCTTCAGACTCCAACCATACCCTTTTAAGCGCACACCGCGTCCAAATAGCTGGATAATTTGCGTTCCCTCACTCTTTCCCACATGCATCAAACCCATAGTACTCACCCGCCAGCAGTCCCAGCCTTCAATGAACTTCTTGGAACCGATCAGCAGATTGATTGAAGATGAAGAGTCCTTCACTGAGGTAAACATCGCTTCGGTGAAGTCACTATCTTCTACAATTAACCGGATACCGTTCTGAGTGGCAAAGGCATCCACATGCTCACACAGCCCCTTGGCATCGCCTACATTGATTAAACCAAAGGGTATTTCAGTATTGCCTATATAAAGCACAACCTCGCCTGAGTCACCTTTGATTCTATCCATTCTGAGCTGTCCGCCGGCTGCATTATTAAACAATAGCTCTAAAATATCATGGTAAAGTCTTTCTATATCATCCTGAGGATTGACTGTCCTGAGCAGATAGGCAAAGGAATGCGCAAAGATGTCATTACCGTTGTCATCCAGTAATCCTGTAATGCTGCCGTTCCCGTAGAGGATTTGCTCTATATAGCGTTGAAATACTTGGGAATCAGACAGAAATTTAGCTATAAAGACAATGATCTGTCCGACATCTGCCAGTAATTCTTTACTTGGCAGTTCAATCTCTTTTTTCCCCTTCTCCTTGGTAACAGTGCTACCAACAAAGACCCAGAGCGGCTTCTCCAGATTAAAGGGTTCGAGTTCCCGCTTTTTATCGTCATAAATCTTGAGTTGCTGATAGTACTTAAGTAAACAGGCAGTCAAATAGACATCCTGCACTTGCTGATAAGTTTTGGGCAGGTTCAGGATCTGGTAGTCCTTACCAAAACCGTCTTCATAAAACCAGCGATAGGAATAGTCAAAGATGATGGCTTTGGCATAGCTATCCTCCAATGCCCTGTTATTGGCAGCAGCTACGGCTTGGGCAAAGGTGGCTGAATACTCAAAGGTAAAGCCTTTGGCGCACAAATCAGACCGTCTGGTGAACCACACACCTTCTTCTTTTCCGCTCATACCCCTGTGTCCTTCATCCACCAAGAGCAGGTTTTGGTCACCCAGACTACGGGTAGCGATGGTATTGGGTCCTTCAGTATCTCCCAATTTTGTGATTTCTATAACATCAATCATGTCGATGCTGCCGTCCTGCTTGGTATTGAGCCTTTGAGCAAAGCTGAATCCGCTTAGTTTGAGCTCTTCCAGATGCTGTTCGCTCAATCTTTCGTTGGGGCTCAGCAGGATAACTCTGGAAATCTCTCTTCCTTCTCGTGACTTTTTAGCATAGTTTCGGAACTGCAGGAGATTGACATGCATCAGCAAGGTTTTTCCGCTGCCGGTGGCGTTTTGCAGGCAGATTTTATTCAAATCATCCAAAGAGTAAGGATCAATATCCCGGAAGCCTGTCCATCTTTCATTGAAACGCCGGATATAGCTATTCAGGTCATCCAACAGCTTCTCTTTATCGGTAAAATACCTATCCAGGTAGATTTCCACAAAGAGGAGGGTTAACCATTGAAAGTATTTCCAGACAATCGGTCTACTTCGCATGGAATTGATTGTTTTGGTATAGGAGACAATATTCTCCTCATAGATCAGCAACTGTTCTTTGCTGAGGGGATGCAGTTCGTTGTAAAAGAGTTCGCTTTCCACCAGCGCATGATAGAATTTGTGCAAGCCATCCGTATCGTATCCTTCCAGTCCGGTATCTTTAATGGGTGCAGCCAATTTGTGAAAGGGTCGGGTATTGTCCTTATATTCCTGCAAAGAATCTATACCGAACAGGCTCATCAGCCACTGGTTCAGGATCAGTTTATTGGTGAATTTATGGGTTTGTAAGGTTGCTTTGCGAGCCATCAGCTTTGCTCCCACATCCGTTTCAAAAATTCTTCCTCAATCAGCCGTACCTTCCAGGTATCACCTTCCAACAGGAGGTTTGGCAGGTTATTGCTGCCATTCACATAGATGGTATTGAACTCCCAGTCCAGCGTGCTGATACGGTTCTTTTGGAACCAGGTATCCAGCACCAGGTTATCTTCTTCCAGATTCCCGGTCAGTTTGCGCCAGACGATCAGCACCTTTTCTTTCAAACCGTCATTGGGATTATAGGGGTTCCTGGGAACCCAGCCCTCAACTTTGCGAATCCACCATTTGCCGTCTGCAGCTTGTTTCAGGTCTCCGTCAAGCACTAATTTAGTGTCCTGGTCTTGTGGCAAATCCGGGTCTTTCAGACGGGTAAAATTCGCAGTAAAGGTCTGCGGCTCTGCCAGATGCACCAGACGCAGCCCAATCAGGTAATTGAAGGTCTCGATCAGATCGACAGCCTTTTCCACATATTCATCACTACCGGGCTTTTTTACCTTGAGCCGATAAGCAGTGGGGTCAGAGAAGGCATCTATATTAAGCAAACTGCCTCTGCTTTCTATATCCAGCATATAATGCAGCATATAATCTTCCCGGAGTGATGGGCTTACTGCCAATGCCCTTTCCCGCTCTGACTCAATGGTCAGCACCAGGTTATTTAAGGTGTCTTCATAACTCTCAAGACGTAAGTATTTATAGCAATGGCTGACACCGGTGTCTCGGCTTTGAGGTTTACCGTCTTTCCAGTCCTTGCTGTAAACAACCTTGCTGATTCGGGGCTTGAGCACTGTATCAAAGTAATCGCCCATTTCAACCAGGATATATCTACGCTTATGATTATCGTCTCGGTTGCGATTTATTACTGCATGACCAGTAGTTCCTGAACCCGCGAAGTAATCTAAACAGATATCTTTACCAGTTGAAAAATAAACTAAAAGTTCATTTATTAAAGCTACTGGTTTGGGGTTGTCAAATTCTATATCTGGTAACATGTTATATAAATCATCAGATCCTCTTGAGGGAAGATCTTTTAAGACTGATGACAGAATTTTTGTGTTTCGCAGCTTCTTGTAATATGGTACACCTGTTGAAGTAAAATATACTTCTATCCACTCCTGGCCCTTAGTATCATATGTTTTCTTATCAGTTCCAATATTCTTAAAGAATTCGATCATTTGGTTTTTGTATGGGAATGAAGCTTCTAATACTACATCATGGGTTAAAATTCCATTATTAAAAAGCATTTCGCCCCCAACTATATCTATCTGATTTGTACCAGGATTTATTGGACTTTTTATTACTTTAACTGATTCATCTTCTATTCTTAATCCTGCTGGGAAAGTAACTTGTGCTAAAGGATTTTTAGGGGATCTCATTATTTGCAATCTCTCATCAATTTCATCAAGATGGTCAGGATTGCAGTTTTTACCATATACTGAGTTAACCTCTTCAGAATTAATACTATAAGCCAAAATGTATTCATTATTCTTGACTATTTTTCTAAATCCTTTTGTCGAACCAGCATTATTCCATATTATCATTCCCCTATCGAGCCTATTATTAAAAGAAAACACTGCATCGTATAGATCACGAAGTAGTGACTGCTCTCTATCGTCTATGCTTGTGAAGTAAGTAGAATTCACATGAAGGATTGGATAGGTTAATAGAGTTGTCTGTAGCAAGAAAGATAGCCATGAGCTATCTTGATAAGAATCCTTATAAATGAAACCATCCCCTCCTGTGTTATATGGAGGATCAATATATACATATTTCACTTGTTCTCGATATCTTTCTTGAAGCAAAGCCAAAGCTTGGAAGTTCTCGCTATGAATGAGCAAACCATCACACTGTTCATCAAAGTCCTCTATTGAGCTCAGCAGCTTTGTTTTGAAGGTCTCGTCAAAGAAACGGGTATCCAATACCAATTTATCATTGGCTTTGAGGAATTTTACTGTCAGAGGCTCGCTATATGCCGGAGACAAAGCATCGCCTTCTATCACATTTATGGCAAAGAGTTTTACCCATTCCTGCCTTTGTGCCTCATTGGCAATAACCTGTGGATAAAGCTCTTCCGGGACCCGGTCTAGAGTAATGCAGTAATTGGTCTCCACTATGAATTTCTTTTTCAACCAGAGTTTTTTCTGGAAGTCCTCCAGTTGAGCCATAAAATCTATCAGTTTGGTGGCGATTTGCCGTAGTACCCTCAGCTTGGTCAAGTAATCCTCCACCTTGGGAGCTTCGGCATTTTCTATATCGTCCAGGCGCATCACTTCGTTCTTGATATAGAAATCAAGTTCCCTTTTTAGGAAAGCACCCAGGTTCTTATGAATAAAGTAATCCATAGTATTTCGGGCAGTATATTTATTGATATACTTGCTCAGCAGGATTCTATCCTTCTCTTTATCTGTGGGAATAGCAATGGATAGACACTCGTAATATGCAGCCATTTCAGGTTTCAGCTTGAGAGCATTTATTATACATTCAATGGCATCTTTATTTAGGGCATCCTGCTTGGCTCCTGCTTGGTCAGGTCTATATTCAAAGTTGATAATAAGCTCTTTATTCTCATCCAGTTCCACCGGATTATCCTTATGCAGGATGAAGTATCTTTTAGTGGCATCACTGGCTTTTACATTGGCATGCTCACCTTCAGTGGCATCCACTATCTTAAAATGCAGCTTCAGTCCCTCAGGTATTGGGTCGTCAACCAAATCCAACTGTTCGGATTTGCTTTTTTGGTTTTCCCTCAGGTTTCTGATTGCTTCAGTCAGGTTTACGGTGAAATTGGTAAAGTATTCGGTCGTTTTGATGTAATATTGGTCAGCGTTCGCCCAGTATAGTTTTACTTCCTCACCGTTGTAGGGTATTGCAAAGGGTGCTGCCTTTCCTGGCGTCTCTCTGGTGTAATAGCGTCTTGAGATAAAGTCGCCGTCATCATAGTAACGCTCAAAGAAACGATAAAGATGGTCATAGATTTCAGCTTCTGATGTAGCCCCGTCCCTAATGGCTTCATATTTGGCTTTGGCTTCGATTACCTTGGGACTATTCTCAGGATCGCTTACTCCATATGCTTTGGCTTGCTGGATTTCCTTTTCAATTTCATCTTTAAGCTGCTGTTTATGTTGTTCATCCACCTTCCCAAAGGTATCCTTGATAACCTGTAACAAGTCATGCTCAATGAAGTTGATTACCTGCTCGGATTTGGCGTGCATAATTCGGTAAAAGCCGAAATCAAGATCCGGTTGGTTAAGTTGAAACAGTTCCTTTAGTTTATCTATTAGTTTTACTCGTAGTTGCTCTGTTGATGGCATTTATCTCTCCTTAGACTACTTTACAATGGATTGTGAATAGGGTAATAACCTTTGTTTGTTGTTTCAGTCGCTGAGACAGGGCTTCAATCAGTTTGTCCCTTTTCTCAGCAATCTGGTATTCAGTATTAAAGAGCTTTTCTCGCATTTTGCGCTTCTTTCTCTCCAGCTTGGTAGTGGCGATGCTTTGATGTTCTCTCTCCAGATTAATCAGGTAAACACCGCTGATCATGTGTTCCAAAGCTTCGTTTGGAAGCTCAAAGCTTTGCTCTTTGTATAGTCCATTGATCTTAACGGCAAAAACTAAACCATCGTCAGCATATTGCATATCGTATAAGGTTGCGATGTAATTATGATAATATCCCAACCGACTTAAATCGTTGTCGTAGATATTTAGGGTATAATATCCCGATTGGGTATTAAGGCAATAGTATCTCTCAATACCATTAGAGACTATGCTATTAAACACGAAGTTTCCTACCCCCGTTCTTATCCAAACAATTTCGCAATATTCATCGAGTTTCCAGGATACGTTATTAGCATAAGTAAGAATATCTTAATTTGCAAACTCGACATACCATTGTAATAAATAACCACCACCAATTCCTAGAATAACATTATAGACTTTAGAACTTGCACTATCATGGGGACCTGGACAACCATCATCAAAAAGATAGTATCGTATCCATGTCTGTCCTGCCACCAGCCCAAAAGACAAAAGCAATAACAATGTAAACATCAAATGTTTTTTCATCGATCCTCCCGATTAATACAGGGCGCTTCATGAATTTTTTATTAATGAACTCATGATTTAGTGATATAGTACAAGCTTTAACTTCAACTATAATCAATACAAATTAGATAAATTCATTTTAAACATTTCACTTTCTTATGTCAAGAACTATTTTTCTTTTTCTGTCTTATCACTGCTCGTCCTGATTAGTCAGCATACAGAGTAGTGTTTTCTTGGCTCCGGATCTATGATCACATCTGGAACAAGGAAATAGCATGACCGAAGCGTTAATAAACCGAATCAAAGCTCAGTTAGTCAGACATTAGGGTCTGGGACTGTAGCCATTCCGCTGTACTGCAGGCAAGCTGACTATCGTTATCGGCCTCAATCTGGATTTTTGTGGTATTTCTCAGAAAAAAACCTATACGATGTTGTAGCGAGATATCCAGGACTGCGATCAATGGCTTATTGAAAAGAGTTTCTCCTACTACTGGCAGGGACTGGCAAAGCACACTGCCCTGAGAATCAGAGAGTTCGTATGGCCGCAAAGCTACAAGAAAACTAAAGCCAAATACTACAAGCTTGTGGAGATCCTGGATGACCACAAGAGTGACATCTACCGGGCTCTGGCTGCTTAAAATAAGATCTATTCCCTAAACGATGCACTGGGAGTGATAGACAATATAATGGCTCTGGATACCAAGTCCAACAGCCCGGACGAGGCACAGGAATATATATAAGAACTTGCACCTTGGATCAAGGGCGAGAAGATTGGATACGATACAAAAATGAACCCGGTAGGTATCTTCGGAGCTTATACACCATTTCCGCCTTTTCATCGGAATTGAAGGAAGGAAATAATCATAGTTTGATAATGGTTATTTTGATGTCCTAAAAAAGTAGACACGGAATCCTAAAAAAGGGGTTAAGGGTGGTTGACCGGGAGGTAAACCTTCCGGGATTTAATCCTCTCTACATATTAAACCTTTTTCCCCCGTCTTTTTCCGTAAAATCAGAATTTCAAAACCCGGCTAAAAGAAAAATACTTGACCTAATATGCAAAGTAAAATTTGAGTGATAAAAAGGATTAAAAGAAGTGAGGTATGCTAATGCGGAAGATATATATTGCCGGTAACTGGAAGATGAACAAAGGTTTACAGGAAACAAAGAATTTTTTGGAGACAGTAATTCCTGAACTTAATAAGCTTAAATTGGAAAATGTAATACCTTTAATTGCACCGGCTTATCCCTTTCTGGAAGAAGCACTGAAGGGTTCTTATGGTTCCTGTATGCAGGTTTCTGCTCAGGATGTTTCCGTTCATTCTGAAGGTGCTTACACCGGAGAGGTCTCAGCAGGAATGCTGGCATCTTTGGGCTTGAAATATTGTATTGTAGGCCATTCTGAACGCCGTCAATACCATAATGAAACAGATGCAACCGTAAATGCTAAAATACTAAAGCTTTTTGAAAATCATATAACTCCTCTTGTTTGCATCGGAGAAACATTGCAACAACGGGAAGAGGGGAAAACAGAAAATGTTATTTTAAGCCAGCTTTCGGGTTGTCTGAAAAATATAAAACTGGTTAGTGGTGAGGAAATAATTTTGGCTTATGAACCCGTTTGGGCAATTGGAACTGGAAAAACTGCCACTCCTTCACAGGCACAGGAAGTGCATAATTTAATTCGTAATTGGCTGAAAAGCAATTATAGCGATAAGGTTGCCGAAAAACTCTCCATTCTCTATGGCGGAAGCATCAAACCCGGTAACCTGAAAGAACTTTTGGATTGTGAAGATATTGATGGAGGACTAATTGGAGGAGCATCCTTAAAAGAAGAGGACTTTCTGGAAATGGTGCAAATTGGAATGAAAAGTAAAGGACAAGAATGTTAGATATTAAGTTTATTCGTAATAACATAGAACTCGTTAGGCAGGCAATCAGCAATAAAAATGAAAAAGCGGATTTGGATAAACTGCTGGAAATTGATGAACAAAGACGCCAACTGCAATTTGCATTTGATAACTTAAAGGCACACCAAAACAGCGTTTCTGCCCTCATTGCCCAAAAGAAAAAGACAGGGGAAAACATTGAAAATGAACTAAAGGCAATGACCAAAACAGCGGAAGAAATAAAAGCTCTCTCCGCTCAATTGAGCATTGTAAACGGCGAACTGGAAAAATTGCTGCTAACCATTCCCAATATTCCCCAAGAGGATGTTCCCGTTGGAAAAGATGAATCAGCCAATAAAATCATAAAAATTTGGGGTGAACCGAAACAATTTTCTTTTACTCCCAAAGACCATCTGGAACTGGCTATCCAAAATAAACTGCTTGATTTACCCCGGGGAGCAAAAATCAGTGGTAGTGGTTTTCCTCTTTATACAGGTGAAGGTGCTCGCATAGAACGCGCTCTCATAAATTTTATGCTGGAATTTCATCTGCAGAAACATCATTACACTGAACTAATGGCTCCCGTAATTGTAAACCGGAAAACGATGACGGGAACAGGACAACTTCCCAAACTTGAAGAAGATATGTATAGGATTGAAAAGGATGATTTGTTTCTGATTCCCACTGCAGAAGTTCCGGTTACCAATATTTTCGCCGACGAAGTGCTTTCCTACAAAGACCTGCCCCAAAAATTTGTAGCATACACTCCTTGCTTTAGAAGAGAAGCCGGTTCCTACGGAAAAGAAACAAAAGGTTTGCAACGCCTACATCAATTCAATAAAGTGGAATTAGTTCATTTTACAGAACCGGAAAAATCTGCCGAGGCACTGGAACAAATTCTCTCCGATGCGGAAGATATTTTACAGGCATTCAATTTGCATTATAGAGTTGTAGCCCTTTGTACCAGTGATTTATCTTTCGCCTCTCAAAAAACATACGATTTAGAGGTTTGGGCTCCTGGAACAGGAAAATACCTGGAAGTGAGTTCAGTTAGCACCTTTGGTGAATTTCAAGCACGCCGCGCTAATATCCGTTATAAGGATAAAACTGGAAAAGTGAAACATCTGCATACTTTAAACGGTTCCGGAGTTGCTACTCCGCGTTTGCTGATTGCCATTTGGGAAACATATCAACAAGAAGATGGAACTATTAAACTGCCAGCTGTTTTGGACCCCTTTCTTGGTATAACAATTTAGTTTTTAAGAGAATTATGAACCTTTCCGAGCAGGAGAGAAAAAAAATTTTAAGACCTCATAAGAGGATGGAAAATGAATAAAAATGAATTAGGACTGCTGGATATTATTCTGGTAATTGCCAAACGCAAAACTTTGGTAATAAGTATTTGCCTCCTTGTAGCTATTGGCGCTATCATCTATTCACTGGTAGTTCCTCAATATTGGGAATCCAAAGCAACCCTGATGCCTATTGCGGAATCGGGAAGTTTAGGTTCTTTAGGAGGAGGTTTTATGGACCTTTTAGGCAGTGGTCTTCTCCAAACCGATAAATATGATATGGCAGTGGATTTCATTTACATAATGCAAAGCCGTAAATTTCAGGAAGAGGTGATTAGAAAGTTTAACCTGATACCCTATTATAAAATAAACGAACCTGATACCCTCAAAGCTATGGAGCTGGCTGTAAAAAAATTAAGCGAATCCACAATGCAGATATTTTACGACCAGAAAACATACCTGGTAAATATCATAGCCGAAACCAAAAATAAAGAACTCTCCCGTCAAATCGTTCAATATCATTTGGATTCTTTGAATAAATACATTCTGCACAGTAAAATGAGCAAAGGACGCCAAAAACGGGAATTTCTGGAAAAACAGGTGGATAGCCATCTGCAAGCAGTTTATTCTCTTTCCGAACAAATAAGAGATTTCCAAAAGAAAAATCGCTCTATTGATATTACTCAACAAACGGAAGCCCAACTGGAACTCTATAGTGATATTGTGGCAGAATATATGCAAACGGAAATTGAACATTCTCTTGCGTTATCCCAATACTCTGCAGATTCCCCGGTAGTTATTAATCTGGCTGAAAAACTGCAGTTATTGAAGAAAAAAATAAAAAGTTTGGAAAAAAGCGGAAGTGACCTCGTGCCGGAATATATCGTCCAAATAGATAAAATACCCGATTTGGCAATGCAATATGCCCAAATGATGCTGAACCTGGAAATAGAAAAGAAAATAATTGAATACCTTTACCCTCAATTTGAGCTTGCCAAACTGGAAGAAGTGAAAGACCTGCCTACTTTTGAGGTTTATGATGCACCTCAACTTGCAGGTATCAGGTCTAAACCCAAAAGAGCTTTAACAGTAGTTATAAGTACTGTAGCCGCTTTTATTCTATCTTGCCTTCTTGCTTTGATAATTGAAAGCTTGCAGGGGGAAAATAAAGAAAAAACACAGG
>Ga0255346_1004361_pt1 | contig 15563 bp, 16 predicted proteins | sample wastewater_treat_FD_194410 | JGI IMG/M metagenome (GOLD analysis project Ga0255346, IMG submission 194410) | Wastewater microbial communities from Lulu Island WWTP, Vancouver, Canada - plant22 | ecosystem: Engineered > WWTP > Wastewater > Unclassified | place: Canada: Vancouver, British Columbia... | reverse complement strand
TCGCCAAAATTACAATTAAAAATATAAATTGATATTTTTTCAAATTCATATTTTTATAGATTTATTTTAGCATCAAAAAATTAACTTTACAACCAACAACTAATAACTAACAACAGAAATTTTTAGTTTCTCGTTATTGGTTGTAAGTCGTAAGTTGTTGGTTGTTGGTTCTAAGAGGAAACAATTTTGGTTATTTTGATTTGAGTTAAAGATGGCCTAAATCCTTTTTTTGTTTTTCTACGAGTTTTAGGCCCGTATTTTACAGTAGTTATTTTCTTGCCTCTAAAATTTTTAATAACCTCTGCTTCAACCAACGCTTTTTTAATAAGGGGTTTGCCAATTACAGCTTTTTCCGGCTTTTCACTATCAAAAATTAAATAAACTTCTTCAAAGTTTACTTTTTCTCCTTCGTTTTTATTTAAATTATCTATTTTAAGAAGATCACCCTCTTTTACCAAAAACTGATGTCCTTTTATTTTAACAACTGCTTCTAACATAATTTTTAAAGAGTATTAATTGAAACTAAAATAAAACTATAAATTATTGCTAAAATCTGAATAAAAAATGTTAAAAAAGAAATAAATAAAGCGTAAAATTCTTCTTTCTTTTTTAATAAAGCACTACTTAATATAGCATTAACTATAAAAATAATCAATCCTATCAAGGAAACAATAAATAAATCTTCAAAATTACCAAAAATTTCAACTGGAGAAAAACTACGATAATGAATTAAAAATGGAAAATTTTCTTTGGGAATTCTAAAGAAAATATTAAGCCAGCTTAAAATATTAATAACAAATGAGGTTGCAAAATAAATTTCTGTTTTAATTTTAGTTTCAATTTTCATAAATTATTAACAAGTGGCACAAAAATAAATCCTTCAAACTCTTTTTTAAAAATTTCGTTTTTTCTTTTTTCGAAAAAATATATTGAATTTCCAATTGGACAAACCAATGAGCCATTATCAGCTAATTGATCAATAAAACTAGCTACCTGATTTTCATTTTGTAAGCTGGCGCTAATTAAAATTTTATTAAATGGAGCGTATTCTTTGAATCCCGATGAACCATCTTTACAAAAAAACTTAATAATTCCTTTTGAAATAAAATCATATTTTTTAGAATTTTCTATTCCAAAAAGATATAATTTTTCTTTTATTTCGACCCCAAAAACTTGACCTGATTTTTTATTTTTATCGAATTTTTCGCTTGAATTGCTAACTAAATAAGCCAATAAATTGGAAGTCCAGCCAGAACCAGATCCGACATCTAACACTTTTTCTCCAAATTTTGGTTGCAACAACTCTAACATAAAAGCTACAGTTTCTGGTTGGGAAATTGTTTGTCCCTCACCTATTTCTAAAGGATAATTATTATAAGCTTCATTTTTAAATTCTATAGGAACAAAATCTATTCTATCTATCTTTAGAAAAGCTTCAATGATTTGTGGAGTTTTTAAAACGCCTTTTTTAATTAAATAATCAACTAATTCTTTATTTGAGTTATGAATTTCGTAAAACATTATTTTAAACTAAAATCAAAGCCAAATTTTAAATAAGCAGGGCCACGAGGAGTTGAACCCCGATCTTCGGTTTTGGAGACCGACATTCTACCATTGAACTATGGCCCTATTATTAAAGAACTCTATCTTTTTTTAGCTTCTTTATGTAAAGTAGTTTTGCGACAATGTTTGCACCATTTATTAAACTCCAATTTTCTATCAGTTGTTTTTTTGTTTTTTCTTGTAAAATAATTAATATTTTTACAAACTGAACATTGAAGCTTTACTAAATTTTCACTATATTTTGATTTTGGTTTGCTTGCCATAATTTTATTTAATTACTTTGAGCCAGAGGAGAGAATCGGACTCTCGACCTTTCCCTTACCAAGGGAACGTTCTACCACTGAACCACTCTGGCTTAGTGTGCCGAGGGTAGGATTCGAACCTACGTAGCCATAAAGGCGACGGTTTTACAGACCGCTGCAATTGACCGCTCTGCCACCTCGGCTCTTATAAACAAATTATAATAAAAAAATTGTTTTAAATCAAATTTTTGATAAAATTAATAAGATTTATGGAAAAACCTTTTGCTTTAAAAAATTTTTTATTAACTAATTTTTCGCCCAAACAAATATTTTTAAAAAATACTTTCTGGCTTTTTTTAGCTCAAATTGTAAGTAGGGTTTTAAAATTTATTTTGGTAGTAATAGCTGCTAGAATTTTAGGACCCCAGCAATATGGCGCTTTTAATTATGTTCTATCAATTATCGGTTTTTTCTTTATTTTTGCTGATTTCGGAATAAATACTTTAACTATCAGAGATTATCAACAAAAAAAAGCTGATAAAAAATATTTAAATGCTGCTTTGTTTTTTAAAATTATTTTAACTGTTGGATCGTTAATTATTGCTTTTATAGGGTTATTCGTTTTTGAAAGCTTAGAATTTAGAAAAATCGCTCTATTTTTAATTTTATTTAGTTTTCTGACCCAGATTAGAGAATACTTTTTATCTTTAAACCGTGCTCTTCAAAAAATGGAAAATGAATTTAAAGCTATTTTAATTGAAAGTATTTTTAATTTAATTTTAGGTGTTGGTCTAGTAATAATTTATCAAAATGCCGTTTCTTTAAGTATTGGTTATTTTTTAGCTATTTTAATAAGTGTAATTTTTACAGTTATTATCACTTTAAAAAATTTTAAAGATTTAAAACCGGAATTTAATGAAGAATTTTTAAAATATTTTCTTAAAAACGGAACTCCACTTTTGCTTTTTGGGCTTTTAAGCTTTGTTTTCTTTTCAACTGATCAATTTCTTTTAGGATATTTAAAAGGAGTAGAAAATGTTGGCTATTGGACAATTATCACCAAAATTATTTCAATAGTTGAACTTTTTCCTTCTTTAATAATGACTGCCCTATTTCCTTATTTAGCAAGTCAAGCTAATAATTTAGAAAAAAGTAAAGAAATTTTTAAAAAAGTTTTAAGCTTTTTAATAATTAGCGCAATAATAATCAGTATTTTAGGAGTTTTATTGTCTCCTTTAATTCCAATTATTTTTGGAAAAGACTATTCTCCTTCAGTAGAATTTTTTAGAATTTTTATCTGGATAATAGTTTTTCTTTTTCCAACAACTTTTTTAGATTCATTTTTAGTTGCTCGTAATAAAATTTGGCAGGATTTTTATTTCACAATTATTGCTGCTAGTTTAAATTTAATTTTAAATATAATTTTGATTCCTAAATTAGGAATTTGGGGAGTTGTTTATTCTGGATTAATTGCTCAATTTATTAATTTTTCTTTAACATTTTATTTAGGCTATAAAAGTTTGAAAATAAAAAATAGCCATTAATCGGCTATTTGATAATTATTTACTCCTCTATTGTGGCAAAAATAAAAAATTTTTATTCTTGCCACAGCAGAGGAGGTTTAAACTGCTGTGGATTTCAAAGAACTATTATATAGTATAGCACTTTTTTATAATTTGTCAAATACTAGAAATTGCTTTTTAAATCAATTTTTAGTAAGCTTTTTAAAAGCCGTTATCGTCTAGAGGCTTAGGACATCGCCTTCTCACGGCGAAAACTCGGGTTCAAATCCCGATAACGGCACAACTACCCTGCAAAATAATTTTGTAAAACAAAATTATTTTGCAGGGTAAATTCCAAGCACCAAATCACAAATTCCAAACAAATCAAAAATTAAATCCTAAATTCCAAATTTCAAATTCCAAATCACAAACAAATTCTAAATTTCAATGCTCAAATATTCAAAACTTAAAAAGTTTAATTCTAATAACTCTTTTAAAAAAATCGCCGGCTTTTTAAAGCCGGCATAAAACTTACCATTTCTTTACATTACCCCCCTCATCAACTTCAATCTTCTTACCTGTCTGAAGGTCTTTCAAGATGAAGGAAGTATTTGAAGGAGATGGAAATCCTACCTCAAAGGGATTTCCCTCATCGTCCCATCCATAAAATACCTCATCTTGAAAACTGTAATAAACCCCCTGACACTTGTTCAAAAAACTAATTAACTGCAGAACAAAAGAACCCATATGGTACCATCCTTTTTTTATTGATTATTGGACACTTTTATAATACTCACTTTTTCTCCATCGATCTTTAAGCCTTCATTATGATCATCAGTATTGATCATAACAAACGGTCCACTTGTCAGGGTTTCAAATTGAATCCTATTGAAAACCTGTTTTTCAAGCGGTTCATTAGGACTAATCCCAATGAATGATCCGTTTTTAAACACAACAGTGTTAGAACCATGCCTTTCCATATATCCCCTGACTAAATCAAAAACATTTCTCCAATACATCACTACCTCTTTTCTGTTACCCTATTTCCGAATAATACTCACTTTTTCTCCGGAAACTATCAACTTAGTTCCGTCGGAGTTTTCTAAAACAAAATCCTTTTGATCGTTTTGATGATTTGCGGTGTACTTAATCTTTAGGGGCTCACTATCAAGCCCCAAAAAGTATCCATTACGAAACACGAGAGTCCCCTCTCCATGTTTCTTCAAATAACAACTAAGTCTTACTATTAAATTCGGTGGGTACGGGTGCATTTTTAACCTCCTTTTTGAATATAATATATTATATCACAGAACTATTTAAAAATCAATAGCAACTCTATCATAACTAAACAACTTACAACTTACAACTGACAACGAAGGAATAGATGTCTAATTGACCGCATAATTAAAATGTAAAACGTAAAACGAAAAACGTAAAATAATAATTCAAAATTTAAAGTTTTTTCTTTTCCAGTTGTTAGTTGTTAGTTGTAAGTTGTAGGTTATAGGTTATAATGTCCATTCCCTGCTTTGTCTTACTAATAATTCTTTGACTTTTTGAGGTTCTTTCATTATTTCTTTAATTATTTTTTCCATTCTCATTGCTTGAGAACCTTTGACTAAAATAAGATCGTGCTCATTAACTAAAGGAATTAATTTCTCGGCTACTAAAGAAGAATCATTAAAATAAAAAATTTTATTTTTATCAAAGCCATTATTTAAAGCTTCTTCTTTTGCAAAAACCATTCGGGGACCAACTAAAAATAAATAGTCAGCAACTTGAGAAGCTAATTTACCTATTTCTTCGTGAGCTTTTTGAGAATAATTTCCCAATTCCAGCATATCTCCTAAAACTACGATTTTTCTTAATGCTGGAATGTCTTTTAAAGTTGATAGAGCAGCTTTTACTGCCAGAGGCGAAGCATTATAAGAATCGTCAATGATTAAACTATTTTTTATTCCTTCAATCAAATTCATTCTCCCCTTTTCTGGATGAAATTTTTCTAAAGCTTGAGGAATTTCACCAAAAGGAATATCAAAAATTAAACCAATTGCTGCCCCGATACTAGCAGCATAAGCACTTGGAATTCCTAAATGATTTTTTAAAAAAACTAAATTTTGTTCTCCTTGATAGTTAAGATTAAAGCTAACTCCTAGGGGAATCTCAAATCCCCTTTCAATTGTTTTAGTTACTAATTTGAAATCACTAATTCTAAAATCTGCATGTTCATTAAATCCAAAAAATAAAACTTTGGCTTGAGTAACTTTTTCCATTTTTTTAATATTTTCTTCATCAATATTTAAAATAGCGAAATCTGTAGGATTTAAAACTCTGACAATTTGTGATTTTTCAAAAACCAATTCATCAATATCTTGATAGTTTTCAAGATGAACCGGAATGCTACCAATTGCAGTTACTACTGAAACATTTGGTTTGGCAATTTTTAAAAGTTTTTGGATATCACGCGGCTTATCAGCGCCCATTTCAACTATTATAAAACGAGGATAATTTTTATCCTTAATAATTAAAAGTTTTAAACCTTTAAAAATATTTTTAAGCCATTTGCCAAGACTATTTTTAGCATTAATTCCTCCAATAAAAGCTAAAGGCAAACCAAATTCAGTATTTAAATTTTCTTCGCTTTTTCTAGTATTATAAAAAGTACTTAAAACCCCATAAACAGCGTTTTTAGCTGAAGTTTTTCCAGTACTGCCAGTTATTGCAATAATTTTTGGCTGATATTTATTAATTATTCCATGAGTAATTCGTTTTAAAATAAATGCTAAAATTTTTCTTCTCATAATCATTATTCTAGCATAAAACTCTGACAATCAATAAAATTTATGTTATTATAAAAATATCTTGCGGGATCGTCTAACGGTAGGACACATGCCTCTGGAGCATGGTATCTTGGTTCGAATCCAAGTCCCGCAGCAAAATTTTTTCTTAAAAATTATGTGGCTAAAGATTAATAAGTATTCTTTAAATTTTATTAATCTAAAAATACCCCGTGGAAGTATTATTTAGATTAATAAGCCTCTTAAATCTTAGGCTGTTTCTTTTAAATATTTACTAGTAGCAAGATGGGTTGAAATTAACATCAAAATTATGCCGGCTAAAAATTCAAAAACAAATAATTTAAACCAATTTTGCACAAAAAATTCGTAAAAATTAATTTCTGGAACAAAAGAATTAACATAAGGAGAGCCAAGATAAATAATTAGCCAAAAAATTAAAAATATCATAATAGCTGAAATAACGCTGGTAATTAAACCGCTTATTATAAATGGTCCCCTAATAAAGCTTCTTGAAGCTCCAACCAATCTCATAATATTTATTTCTTCTCTAAAAGAATAAATCGAAACTCTAATAAAATTAAAAGCAATTAAAATTGTTAAAGCTGCAAAAATAAGCGTCAAAATAAGGCCAGCTCTTTCAACAGTTTGGGTGATTTGATTGAGTCTCTCGATAATTAATTTGTTTTCAGTAAAATTAACCTTGCTGATATTATTTGAAATATCGCTATTTTCTATAAAATTAACTATTTCTTGATATTGACTGCTGTCTTTGGCTTTAATTTCTAAAGAAGCCTGCAAGGGATTATCACCCAACTCTTCTAAGGCTCTATTTATTACCTCATCTTCAACGTGTCTTGACTGAAATTCTTCTAAGGCTTGCTCTTTAGTAATATAATTAACTTGGGCAACTTGAGGAAGTTGGGAAACAATATCTCGGGTTTTAATAATATCTTCTTCTGCTACTTCGTTTTTAAAATAAATACTTAAATCAATCTGGTTTTCAATAATTTTAATAACTTCTCCTGTAAAAAAATTAAAAAGCATTAGGCTCAAAAAAATAAATAAAGCAATTGAGGTAATAGCAATAGTGGCAATGGATAACCATAAATTCCTTTTAAAATTCAAAACTCCTGATTTGAAAATTCTTTTTAAAGTAGTAAACATATAATTAAATTATTAAATATTTGCCATTTTCTTCGTCTCTAATTAATTTTCCTTTATCTAAAATTACCACTCTTTTTCCTAAAGAATCAATAATTTCTTTATTATGAGTTGCTAAAACAACCGTTGTCCCAAGTTCATTAATTTTTAAAAGAAGCTTAATAATTTCATAGGCATTTAAGGGATCTAAATTACCAGTTGGCTCATCAGCTACAATAACTTCTGGTCTTTGAACTAAAGCTCTGGCAATTGCCACTCTTTGTTTTTCTCCGCCAGATAAAGCGTACGGAAAATTCATTGCTTTATCTTTTAAACCAACTAGGTCTAAAACCTGAGGAACGTCTTTTTGGATATCTTTATCTAAAAAACCGTTAACTTCCATAGCATAAGCAATATTTTCATAAGCTGTTTTATTTGGCAAAAGACGATAATCCTGAAAAACCATTCCAATTTTTCTGCGATATTTAGGAAGCTGAGAATTAGGAATTTTATGTACTTCCTGGTTATAGAACAAAACCCTTCCTTTAGTGGGACGTTCTTCGGCAATTAAAAGCTTAAGCAAGGTGCTTTTACCAGCACCCGATTTTCCAGCAATTGATACAAATTCTCCTTTATCTATAGCTAAACTAACATTTTGTAAAGCAACTGAATGACTGTTATAAATTTTACTAACATTATCAAAATTTATTATTCTCATATAGCTATTTTTTAGTATAGCCTATTTTTAGCTCATTTTCAATGAAAACATCTAAATTTCCTTGGTTTAAGACCTCTTCAATATCTGTAGTTTCAATGCCGGTTCGATAATCTTTGATTAATTTATAGGGATGTAAAATATAAGAACGAATTTGAGATGAGAAAGTTATTTCTTTTTTAGAGCCTTTTAATTGTTGTTTTTCTTTGGTTCTTTGTTCTTGTTCGAGAAGATAAAGTTTGCTTCTTAAAATTTCCAAAGCTCTTTCATAATTTCTATTTTGACTTCTTTCAACTTGGCAAGTAACCACAATATTGGTTGGCAAATGCTTTATTCTGACAGCAGTTTCAACTTTATTTACATTTTGTCCCCCGGGTCCAGAAGAACGCAAAAATTCAACTTCCAAATCTTCTTTTTTAATGTCAATCTCCTCTTTTTCAATTTCTGGCAAAACTTCCACTGAAGCAAAAGATGTGTGTCTTTGATTAGAAGCATCAAAAGGCGAAATTCTTACTAGTCTATGGACCCCATTTTCTCCTTTTAAATAACCGTAAGCGTATTCTCCATTAATTTTAACTACTACACTTTTAATTCCTCCTGTTTCGTTTTTATTTTCGTCTAAAATTTCAAATTGATATCCCCTTTTTTCACAATATTTACGATACATTTCTAAAAGCATTCTTGCCCAATCTTGAGCGTCTTCTCCTCCTGCTCCAGCATAAATTGTCAAAGTAGCATTTCGTTTGTCGTACTTACCATTTAAGAACAAATTTAATTCCAAGCTTTCTATTTCTTTGATTAATTCTTTAAGTAACGGACCAACATAATCTAAAGATTCTTGCTCTTTATTTTGTTCATCGGCAATAGTTAAAATAGCTTCCAGATCGTCAAGCTTTTTTCTTTTATCCTCAAAATCTTCAATTATTTTCTGAAGTTCTCCTAATCTTTTAGAAATACTTTTAGCATTTTCCTGATTTTTCCAAATTTCAGGATTTAAAAGTTTAGTTTCTAATTCTTTAGCTTCTTTTATTTTATTTTCAATGTCAAAGCCAGTCCGCCCAAGAGCGGAATTTAATTTGTAAATCTTTAACTTGCTTTAAATTTTCTTTAAAATCCATAATTAAATATTAACAAACATTTTAAATAGTCTCAAGTTAAATAGTCTCAAGAATTAATTTTTATTTAAAATTTCAGGAAGCTTGGTTAAAAAATAATTGATTTCAGAAATTGAATTTTGTTTTCCAAAGCTTATTCTAATAGCTGAATTGATTATTTTATCAGTTAAATTCATTGCTTGTAAAACATAAGAAGGTTTTAGAGCTTTAGCGCTGCACGCTGAACCAGCTGAAATTGCAATCTCCTGCTTATCAAATTTATAAATCAATTCTTCGCTTGTAAAATTTGGAAAAGAAACATTTAAAATGCTACCAATAGAATTTAAAGGACTATTTATTACTGCTTTTGGATAAATTTTTAAAATTCCTTCTTCTAATGTTTTTTTAAAATTTTGAAACTTAATATTTTCTTTAGCTTGAGAGATTTCAATAAGTTCAATTGCTTTTCCTAAGCCTATAATTCCACTAACATTTTCTGTTGATGCTCGCCAGCCAAATTCCTGCCCTCCACCAGTAATTATTGGCATTATTAATTCCTGCTTAAAATCTCTTAGATTAGAATTTACAAGTAAAGCAGCTATTCCTTTTGGAGCATAAGATTTATGTCCGGAAATAGTCATAAAATCTACCCCTAAATCGACTAATTTAATTTCTTTTAAAACATTTAGAGCCTGAACAGCATCAGTATGAAAAACTGGATATTTTAAATCATTCAAATTGTATTTACTTTGATTTTTGGTTTGAAGTTTTGATTCTTTAAATTCTTTAATAATTTGAGAAATTTCTTTTATAGGTTCAATAACTCCGGTTTCATTATTAACATTCATTATCGAAACTAAAATCGTTTCTTTTTTTAAAGAGTTTTTTAATTGTTTTAAATCAACTATCCCATTTTTATCAACATCTAAATAAGTTACTGAAACTTTATTTGTTTTTTCTAAATCTCTGCAAGTTTCTAAAATTGATTCGTGCTCAATTTTTGAAACAATAATATGAGGAATCTTTTCATCAAATTTTTGAGCTTTATTATCAAATTCAAATTTTCTAATCAGCCCCCTGATAATAAAATTATTAGCTTCAGTAGCGCTAGAAGTAAAAATTACATTCTCGAAATCAATTCCAAAATAATCAGCTATTTTTTTTCTTGAAAAATCAAGAGCTTCTTGAGCTTTTCTTCCCATAAAATGAATTGATCCGGGATTTCCAAATTCTTTTGAAAAATAAGGAAGAATTTCTTTTAATACTTCACTATCAACCGGAGTAGTAGCTGCATTATCGAAATAAACTCTCATAAAACAAATAATTAGTTATTGAATTTCAAATCCTTGGGGTAAAATTCCCATTTGTCCATCGGGATTTATAACTATCACATCCCATAATCCTTTAGGCTTACCCGAAACATCAAATTGACAATTTTGTAAACTGCTAGAACTTACAAAGTTACAATTGCTAGTTGGCAAAATATCATTAAATCCAGGTCTACTTAATTTACTAGTAGCTCCATTTTGAAAATTACTACCAGAAATAGTTAGACTAACGCTTCCTAAACCAGAATTAGGATAAACAGCAGTTACTTTGATGTTGAAAACAGGCACAACTGGAACAGCAAAATCATAAGAATCGCTTACTGAAAAATCTGGTAATAAAGATGATGTTCGAGCAGTAATTGAAACATAAACAGTATTAATAGGAGTTCCCATTGATCTATTTGCTTGCACTTTATAATTAACAGTTGAGCAAGAATTAACTTGGGGATTAGCGCAATTAAAAGAAACCCAGCCAATATTTTCACTCCAAGCCCAGCCAATAAAATCGCCGGTTGTAGAAGAAATTGAAACTGAATAAGGAATACTCGAAGAAACATCATTAGAATTAAAACTTAACCAGCCAAAATTATCAGACCAAGCAAAACCATGCAAAACTCCATTATTATCAGAATAAACTTTATAATTAGCACTCTCACAAGAATCAGTAGAAATACAATTTAAACTTAAATAACTATCTAAAGATGGAATATAAGCCATTCCTAGAAATTCTCCTTGACCTATTGGAATTCTAACATCTGAAGAATTGGGATTAAAATCAATCCAGCCAACACCTTCGTTTATAGAATTAGAAGAAGCACCTCCAGACCAAGCCCATTGGGATCCTAAAATAGATTCCGTTAAAAAAGTAGAAAGATATGAAAAATCCAATTTAGTTATTAAAATATTTTTAGGGGTTAGATATTCTTTTCCCCCAGTGCCTTCTTTTTTATAAATTCTATTATTTTCTAATCCAAATTCAGTTGGATTTTTACTTGAATCGTTCATTTGTAAAATCAAACTAGAACTGGTAGCAGTAATTATTTTGGAAGATGCTCTAATTGTTTGAGCTATAGTTTGCGAAGAAAATCTTAATGCCTGGGTTAATTGAGTTTTTCCTTGGGCATTTAAATAGCTATCACCAATCTGATTTAATAAGGCTATCATTCCAATAGTAACAATTACTAAAACCCCTAAATAAATTAAAAGCTCTATTAAAGTAAAGCCTTTGAAAATTTTAGATTTTTTAAAAAACATTTTTAAATTAAAATTAATTTATTGTTATTAAATAATCTAAGTCGATAACCTACCGATTCAATAAAATTGCAAAATCATTAATAATTGGAGCTTCATTAGTTGAAGTTAAAAAAATTTTATATCTAAAATAGCGATGATTATAATGATATTTAGAATTTAGAGGAATTGATGTCTCGGGAATTGAAGAACCGCTAAGTGGATAATAACTATAAGATGTTCCATCTTTACCAATAAAATTCCAAGGTCCAGAAGAAGAATTCGAAGAAGCTATTTGAAATTTTACTATATTGTTGATTCCCAATGATCCTTGCCAGATAATTGATAAAGGAATAATTCCTTTTTCAGCTCCGCTATCAAAAATTGACGAAACTAAAAAACTATTTACTGAAGAAGTAGCTACAGTTAATGAACCGGGAGTTGTATAAATAATTGAAGAAGAAGCTTCTTCAAAAAAATTGGGGGCAGTTATAACTATTTGATTTGGATTTATACCGGCCGACCAATCTGTTTGAGCAAAAACTAAATTATTATTTGTTCTTGAAACATATTGGGTTTCTTCTAATTTTTTATCACCCCATAAAACAGTGTAAACTATTTTTTTGGTTAAAAGATCAAAGTTTCCATTATCATTAACCAAATTGCCATTACTATCCCTAAAAGCTCCTAGCACCTTAAAACTTCTAGTAAATTCTATATTAGCATAATTAAGCTTTTCCATTCCTTCTTTTATTTGCCAAATTCCTCCAAGATTCGAAACTGCCAAATTAGCTGGATAATTAAATAAATTAGAAATTTCATTTTGATTTAAGGCTCTTTGATAAATTTTTATTTCATCTATTTTGCCAGCAAATCTTGAAGAATCTGATAATTGAGCTCCTATTAGAAAATCTTCAGTATTTTTATCAGCTGAAATACTACAGGTAAAAGGCGTGCCTTGCAACTCGCCATTTTTATAATGACTGATATTTAAACCATTATAAACTATAGTAATTAATTGCCAACTATTTAAATCTAAATTTCCAGTTGATAAAACGCAATCTCCCCCTAATGAAAAAAGAGAGGTTTTTAAAACTCCGCCATTATTTTCAATTCTATATCCAGAATTTAAACTAGCATTCGTTTTCGAAATAATTGGCCTAGGGGAACTATTATTAGTTGGATAAACCCATAAAGAAATTGTAAAATTATTTGTTAAATCCAAAGAACTAGTAGTTGAAATATCTATAACTACTTGGTCATCGCTTCCATCAAAACTTAAACATTTTCCAGAAATACAAGAAGAATCGTTTTGCCAAGCATTAGCTAAAAAAACGTTTCCAGCTGAACCCAAATTTATTAAACCATTGTTCCCGAAAATCTCATCTAAAACAACTTTGTTATCAGCTGTTATATCAGCTCCTTCGTTAAAAGACCAATAACCAATGCTGCCCTCTGAAGCATACAAAGAATGCCAATCAGAATTAATAATCCCGGAAATTGCAGATGAAGTATCGTCAATTAAAGTTTGAGCTAAAGCTCTTTCTCTGGTAGTTTTACTATTCTCTAAAGACACATACATTAATCCGGTAAGAGCTGAAAAAACAATTGCTACTACCCCTATTCCAATTAAAATTTCAATAAGGGATTGAGCTTTTAAATATTTTTTAAAATTCATATAAATTATTCTATAGTTTTTTAAAATTTTTATCAATAATTAAAAGCCAAATTACTCCCAATAAATTCCACCTTGGCTATTTATTATAAGTTGCTTTGAGAAAGCAGTTCCCCTTAAATTTATTCTAATTTCAGTTGAAACATTTGGAATTCCGGTAATTTTTGAAAAAATTACATCTTGATAACTACCACTAGGTGGTGTTTGAAAATAAAGCTCATTAGCCAAATTATATTTATCAACAACAGTTGAAGGACTATAACTATTATAAAACATTTCAATATTCGGGGAATTAGGATCAATATTATTTATTCTGATTCCCCAATTAGCAGCATTTTCTTGAGAAATTGCTTTTTGTTGTGCCAAAGAAATAAAAGAAGAAATTTCATTCTGAGTATTATCCAAAATTCTTTCTCCATAGATAGAAGTAAAATTAACCATTACAACACTAACAATAATAACCGTTATCGCTAAGACCAATAACAATTCAATTAAAGTAAAACCATTTTGAAATAATCTAAATTTTGTGGCATTTATTTTCATAATTATTAACTATTAAAACATCAAATTGCTACTTGAGAAATCATAGAATATAATGGCATAATTACTGACATAGCAATTCCTGCGACAATCAATCCAATAAAAACTAACAAAGCTGGTTCAACAACTGCCATTACGGTTTTTAAAGAATTATCTATTTCTTGTTCATAAAATTCAGCTAAAGTATTTAAAACTTCTTCCATTCTTCCAGCTCTTTCTCCAATTCCTATCAAATTTATAACAACTTGGGGAAAAAATTGTTCGCTTTTAAAAGCTTCAATTATTGAAACCCCTGAAGAAATTTTTTTATCTGCAATTCTTATTAAAATTTCCTTCAATTCTTCATCTCCTACCGCGCTAGCTGTAATTTTTAAAGAATCAACGAAGCTTAATCCTGATTTTAAAAGCGATGAAAGAGTAAAAGAAAATCTTTGAATTGCTGTTTTTTCTACCAAATCTTTTACTACTGGCAATTTTTTAGTAAATTTACTAAACCAGGCTTTGCCTTGAGGAACTTTGGTAAAATAAAAAATTAATCCCCCAACAATAACTAATAACAAAGGAAAAATAATAAAAAAATATTTGCTAAAAAAATTTCCTATAGAAATTAGTATCGAAGTAAACACTGGGACTTCAACGCCACTATCAGAAAAAACACTTGATAACCTAGGAATTACAAAAGTAATAAGTAAAATTATAATTAAAAAAGAAACTACTAAAAGCAAGATGGGATAAATTAAGGCTGAACGAATTTTATTTTGTAATTCAGCTTGTTTAGAATAAGATATTGAAATTTGATCTAAAATTTTTTCTAAATTTCCAGATTCTTCCCCTGCTTTTATTAAATTAGTATCAACTTCTGAAAAAAGTTCTGGATGGTTTTGAAAAGAAACATAAAAAGGATTACCTTTTTCTAAATTAGATTTTACTTCTAATAAAAACAATCTCATTGCTGGTTTTTCAAAATCTTCACTTAAAAATTCAATTGCCTTAAATAAATCAGTTCCAACCTTTAACATTAAAGATAAATAACGCATCAAAAAAATTTTATCCTGAGTAGACATTGCAGACTTAAATAAGCCGCCTTGTACTTTAATAATTTCTTTAATGGGTTTAATATTAATTGGTTTTAAACCTTTATTAAAAATAATAGTTAAAGCTTCTTCCATAGAAGAAGCATCGATGTTTTCTTCAATAACTTTGCCATTTTTATCTGCTGCTAAATAATGAAACTGCATAAACCTTAAACTTTAGATTTTAGTTAATAAATTATTCTCTAATAACCCTCATTACTTCTTGAACTGTGGTTTGTCCTAATTTTGCTTTATCTAACCCATCTTCAAACATTGTTTTCATTCCTTTTTGGGCCATTATTTTTTTTAATCCCTCTAGGGTAAAATCTTTTCTAACAATGTAATCTCTAATATCAGAATCAATATCTAACATTTCAAAAATAGCTAATCTTCCACGATATCCAGTAAAATTACAATTTCTGCATCCTTTGCCGCGATAAAGCATTTCGGGCATTGAAAAAGAAATTAATCTTTCTTCACCCAGTTGTTTTATTTGAGAAGCAATCATTTCTTTAGTTAAATCATCTATTTCATAAGATTCTATGCAATCAGGGCAAACTCTTCTAACTAATCTTTGAGCCATAATAATATTTAAAGTTGCTGAAACTAAAAACGGCGGCACCCCCATATCAATTAATCTAGGAATAGCTGTTGGAGCATCGT
>Ga0255346_1004360_pt1 | contig 15568 bp, 10 predicted proteins | sample wastewater_treat_FD_194410 | JGI IMG/M metagenome (GOLD analysis project Ga0255346, IMG submission 194410) | Wastewater microbial communities from Lulu Island WWTP, Vancouver, Canada - plant22 | ecosystem: Engineered > WWTP > Wastewater > Unclassified | place: Canada: Vancouver, British Columbia... | reverse complement strand
TTTCATCGGAGTATATATACTCCATGTCTGTTCAAGCTGAGCAGCCTGATTGATCTGTTCAACTGTCAGCTCGCAATCCATTTGCTGTATCTTATCACCAATGATATCAAGAGTTACTTCTTTATCGAAGCCGATGCTGTCAAGCAGTCTTTTTTTCTGTGCAGCATAGCCTGTATCGGGAGTATCCATAGTAAGTTCGATATACTTTTTCTTTACTTCTTTTTCAAACTCCTCTGTGCCCTTTATATAGCCTGTGTGCAAAATAATGTACTTCTCAGCTTCCGCCATAGACTTTTCATCGACATCAGAAAAATCGAATTCCCAGTAATACTCAACGGGGATGATATCAGAACCTGTTTTGGCAATATACTCCTTAACAGTATCCTTTATCTTTTCCGACTCGCTGAGAGATGAAGTATTTGCGTCAGATACAGCGGCTGTACTGTCGATGTTTTCGCCTATTGCAGTCATGCCGCTTACAGATGACGCACCTAACATCAGAGATAAAGATAATGCCAATAATCTCGTTTTTTTCATAATAATACCTCCTTTAAATGTGGGAATATCTCTTCACCGTGCAGATATCCTTTCGGATAACGAAAAGCCTGTTCTTCATCTGTTGTGAGTTGTACAAGGTGTTCTTATTTTACCTTTCACTAATTAGTAACATTTTCGAGTTCCAAAATCGCAGTTTTTTCAAAAAAACTTTTCAAATTTCATAAAATATGTTATAATGACTATATTAAGTTCACTTTCATTGGTGATAATGACAAAAATTCGGAAGAACTGCGATTTTGACGTAATATTATGTTACTAATTATATAGAAGGAAATTATTTACTGCCATTTAATAGTGAAGGGAGTATTTATGATAAACGGTGCTGATTATTACAGCCGTTTTCTATCAGGAGAAAAAAGAGCAATCGAAGGAATAATCAGTTGTTACTGGGATGGACTTGTTTTTTACCTTTTCAGTATAGTGGGTGATATGCAGAAAGCCGAGGAACTTGCTACCGATACATTCATTATTCTTTATACCCAAAAACCAAAATTTAAAGGTGAAGGAGCTTTCAAGACATGGCTGTATGCCATAGGTAGGAATATCGCTCTTAATCATCGCCGAAAAATAAAAAGAATGTATGAAGTTCCGCTTGATGAAGCCTCTGATATTTCCGATGAGGAATGCATCGAGCAACGATATATTGCAGATGAAGAGCGTATCAGACTGCGGCGGACAATAAACAAGCTAAAGCCTGAATACAGTCAGGTGCTGCATCTGATATACTTTGAAGGATTCAATAATGATGAAACGGCTCAAATCATGAAGAAAACTAAAAAGCAGGTCATCGATCTGCTGTATCGTGCGAAAGCCGCACTGAAAAAACAACTTGAAAAGGAGGGATATGATTATGACGGATTATAAACAGATCGCAGATCTTGTTATAAAAGAAGGAGATGCTATTCTTGAACGTAAAAGAAGACGTGCAATAATGGTCAAACGAGTTTCACTTAGTGCATCAGGTCTTTGTGCTGCCGTAATTGTAGGTTTAGGCGTATGGCATAATAACAATATCAAAAACGCAATTCATCATGATGATCCCTCCGTAATTACTAAGATTTCTGAAAATACAACAGTTGCCAACTCATCAATAATAAACAGTGTTACTACTCAGACAGAAACTATTACTAATACTACATACACGAAAAAAACAGATAAATCTACATCTGCTTCAACCATATCAACTATAAGTGATAGTAACTCTTCTTCAAATAACAGCATAATGCCTGGTACAACTTATACCTCAGAATCACAAACTACATTATCTTCTGAAACTATTACTACTACATATATGAGTAATACTGTATCTACTCAGAACTCATCAATAATTACTAAAACTACATTATCTTCTGATACTATTACTACTACATACATGAGTAATACTGTATCTACTCAGAACTCATCAACAATTACGAGCAATACAACACAATTTACAAGACCAATATCTATAAATACGAATGCTCCGGAAGCTACAACTTCTATTATGCTGAATTCTGCAGCAACTACAACTACGTCCATTGTAAATGATATAAATAAAGAATATACATATAGATTATCCTTCTCACTTGCAGATGAAACCGGCATGGTAATCAGAGATAGTAATATTGATGCAAAAGTGTTGCAACAGAAACGGAAAAAAATATCTGACGATAAATATGAAGATGATGGTGAGCCTGTAGAAATCGGGACATGGAACACATTAAAAAGCTTTGGTTATTCAAGTCAACCCATAACAGCTGCTCCTTTTGAATATAAATATATTATTGTAGTTGACAAGCTCCCTCCCGGCTTACTCTTTTACGGCAAGAATAGTGTGTGGATGGAATTTACGGGTTTCTTCAATGGCTTTAATAATAGATGTAAAGTTAATTTGCAAAGAGCTTATATTGCCGGGACTCCAGATGAAGTCCAGGGCACATTCTCATTAGATGTAAATATTCTTGATTATTCCAGTAAAGAATCAATTGGCAATCTCGAGTGTGAAATATACGAAAAGAATACCAATAAAAGAATTTCAATTTGGAATACTTCATTTATTCCGGCCTATAGTATTAACGGACTTGTATATGAATTTGAAAGGAACAACAAATCAGAAGGTTCAGGAAAAAGAGTGTATTGTATCAGGATAAACAATCTACCCGAAAACTTAAAAATATATAATGGTGAAGCCAGAGAAGAATGTATTCTTTGCGGCATGAATCCTGATGAATTTGAAGGTGATTCAGAGATTGTAAAAAATATTTATATTGTCGGATCAACATGATATCAGAGTGCAAAAAGGCTGTACCAGAACAAAAAGAAGTCCCGGATATTGGATATTTCCCGGGACTTTTTTAGAAAGTATATACTTTGAAGTTGGAGCCTTTTATCAAATAGTGCTTTGTCATAATATGTTAATTGTGGTTAAGAATAACTGCTTGCTGTATCAGTCTTACCATTATTGATGATACTTCTATATGAGCGCAGAACTCAAGCTCCCTTCCTAAAACTTTCAGTATTAATTTTTGCCCATTATAGGGCGCACCTTATAAACTTACAATTTTTTACATTGTATGGTGTGCGCCATATCAGGCTAAAATTTGGACCAAAAGTCTTTGGAAAGGTGTTCGGGGAAGAACCTTTCCTCAGAAAGGTTTTCCCCGATAAATTCGTATAAAGTTTCTATAAGAGTACAGCGCTTAGCGTACCGCTTTTTAATTATTCCTCAGGAAGCTTGTCGATGAGTTTGAGCATGAGCTTCTGGATAGCGAGGGCGTCGTTGTTTGTGACACCGTCGTTCTTTCCTGTTACATCGGCATTCTTCTTGCCTTCCTCTGTAAGCTTATACTTTGAGGGATTAGAAAGTGACTGCATGATAAGAACTGCATCTGAGAGATCAACGTTTCCGTCGCAGTTTGCATCGCCGTAAAGTTCAGCAGAAGTTTCCTTAACTGTGATAGTGTAAACGTCGATATTCTTCTCCTTGTCGTGAGTTTCCTTGATATTTGCCTCGGGAATAGCCTCGACAGTATGCTCTTCAGCGTCGGTCAGGATCTTGAATGAATCAAGGTAGCTTGAATCCCCTTCCTTAGTTCCCTTTGTAAGGATAACAGTATTTCCCTTGCTTGTATCAAGTGTCTTGATAGGACCGGTGAAAATCTGCTGTCCTGCGGAATCTGTTGTAGTGATGTGGTGGTTGTATTCGATAACAACGCCCTTTGCAGGCTCGCCCTTTTCGTTAACTACCTCAAGTTTGATATAGTCAGACTCAGGTGTAACATTAGTTGAATCAGCAACGACTTCAACTGTGAAGGTATTATTGCCGAGATTATAGTCGTTTGTGCCGATGCGGATCTCATAAGTACCTTCCTTGGTGATATCAAAGTCGGAGTCATCAACTATATAGCCGCCGAAAACGCCTGTTGGATCAGAACTGAGAAGAACTAATTTATCAGCGCCGACATTCTGCTCTACACCGCCAATATCTACACTGATGCCTGTAAGGTCAAGCTTTTTGTCAACACCCTTGACATAAGTAAGCTTATCAGGATTTTTCATGATATTGACAGGTGTTCCTATTATGTCGTTAATAGTTGTAACTACGGGAGCGATCGTTGTTTCCGGAGCAGTTGTGGTAGTTGTAGCTGCGGATGTTGTTGCAGAAGTAGTAGTTGTTGCAGCTGATGTAGTAGTTACAGGCAGTTCCTCACCTTCCTTGACCCATACAGGACTGAGAGCAATACCTAATCCTGGAAAAGCGCCCTCGATAAAGAAGTCATCGCCCTGTTTGTAGATCTTGTCTTCGTATGACCAGCCGACAAAAGTATAGCCTTCACGTGTACCGCTGAACTCAGGTACCTTAATAGTGTCGCCTGTTTTTCCCTCGACCTTGATGTTAGCGATTCCCGAAACATCCGAGCGGAAAACAACTTTATAAGTTACAGGAACCCATACAGCGACCATTGTAACATTTTCGTCCGGCATAGTGAAAGATGAAAGGAAAGCGTAGTCCTTATCGTCATATAAGCAATGCCAGTGATCGATCTTGTAACCTTTACGTGCGAATCTTGAACCATCGGCAATATCCTTTGGCTGTGATTCGATAACATCGAATTCAGCAGAATTTGCGCCGATTATATTATCGTAGTCGCCTGCTTCATATCTCAGAGTAAGACGGTTGTGCCAGATAGGTGTAAGAGTGAAATCGTGCTCAGGCATAATGAGGATCTGTTCCTGAAGGAAATTATGTTCACCGTCAGTCCAGCCTGTTGATTTCTTGAATTCGTTCTGATAGCTCATGAAGCTTGGCTTTACGAATTCATTGGGGTGAGCAACGATATCCTTGAGATCCTTTGATGTATCGATAACACCGTTACCGTCGCGGAAGTCAACCTCATAAACACCTCTGTAGATAGTCTTGTCCTTGTAAACAGAGAATACAGGCTCAAGAATGATATCCGAATCTGAAGTACGAATGATGGAGCCTGCTTCGTGACCGTAGATACCGTCAGCAGTCCACCCCTGGAAAACGAAACCTTCCTTTTCAAGAGCGGCATTAGGAAGTTTTACCGAATCGAAAGTTTTAGCTTCGATATCGTTGATCTCAGGGATATTTCCGTCGTCGTCCTCAGCGATAGATATAGCAGGATCGGAATACTCGAAGTGGATAGTTACCTTTTCAACGCTGTCGGCAGCGAAGACGGGGAAAACATTGAGTGTGCAGGCTGCCATAACAGCAGATGCCGCCACAGAAGCCATTCTGTTAAATAGTGTATGCATAAATACCCTCCCATCCGACAATTAAGTCGGCCCGGCTCTGTAAAGCTCTGATTCGCCATAGTGGATCATTTATGTATGTTTTTATGTCATTTATGGCTTATCATAAAGCGTGAGAGCCTATTTGAATGAATTTGAATTTGAATCGTAAGCAAAACCTACAGAGGCAAGTTTTTCCTCGATCTGTTCTTTCGGAACACAGAGACTTCTGCACAGCTCATCAAGGCTGTCGTATTCATCTCTGAGCAGCGTGTTCAGATAGCTGAAAAGAATTATAGGATCATTTGGCAAACTCATAATTACTCCTTTCGTCAGACAGATGCCGGCATACTACCGAAGCAGTGCAGAACAACGGTGATATACCATATACGGCATAAGTGATACTTACTAAATTTACTATACAATATGAATGAGAGTTTGTCAATAAAAATCGAAGAATCCAAAATACGAACTTTTTGTAAATTTGTATTATCAGATTATGCAAAAGCATTTTCGGACGATTATTATTGACACAGGAGGGGATTCAAAAACAGTAAACATATCAACAATGTAGGCTTAATACTATAGCACATTTTTAGCGAAAAACCGCAATTGTTACCTTTGGTTAGCCTAAATTTGTTAGTACCATAAAACACTGTTAGAAAAATGTGTACAAATTCGACAAAAAATAAAAGGCGAATTAGGTTAAATTAGAAATAGAAATTTGCGGCCATATATGTTATAATACATAAAGATATGTGAGAAGTAATATGGTTTCTGCGATTAACTTTGTTACAATTTTCACAGTTTTATTAAGGAGGTTCATTTAATGAATTCAGCTAAATCAACTGTTCCCTTCAAGGGTACTCCTGAACAGGAGAAAGAGCTTCTCAAGGTCATAGAGGAAAAGAAGAGCGATAAGGGCGCTCTCATGCCTATCCTTCAGAAGGCTCAGGAAATCTACGGCTACCTTCCTATCGAGGTTCAGGCTATTATTTCCGATAACACAGGTATCCCGCTCGAAAAGATCTATGGAGTAGTTACCTTCTACGCTCAGTTCTCTCTCTATCCAAAGGGTGAGTATACCATTTCAGTCTGTCTCGGTACAGCCTGCTATGTTAAGGGCTCAGGCGATATCTACAATAAGCTTCAGGAAAAGCTCGGCATCGGCGGTGGCGAATGCACTCCCGATGGTAAGTTCTCACTGGATGCTTGCCGCTGCATCGGTGCTTGCGGTCTCGCTCCCGTTCTCACTGTAAATGAAGATGTTTACGGACGTCTTACAGTTGACGATGTAGATAAGATCATCGCTAAATACGCTTAATTTTACATACTACCATTTAGGAGGTTAACTTATGAAGACTCTTGAAGAACTCAAGGTTGTCAGAGACAGCATGGAGGGTGAAGTCGCTCTCAGAACCCATGGCAATGCTTCTTCAAAATATGAAAGACACGTTCTCGTTTGCGGCGGTACAGGATGTACCTCTTCAGGCTCACCCAAGATCATAGAGAAGCTTGAGGAAGAGCTTGCTGCAAATGGACTCAAGGATAAGGTTCAGATCGTTAAGACAGGTTGTTTCGGTCTCTGTGAAAGAGGTCCTATCATGATCGTTTACCCTGAGGGCTCATTCTACTCTCGTGTAAAAGTTGATGAGATCTCACGTATCGTTGAAGAGCATCTCGTTGGCGGCAACCCTGTTAAGGAATTCCTTTACGAAGAAACAGTTGACGGTGACGATATCAAGTCACTTGATGATACATCATTCTATAAAAAGCAGCACCGTGTAGCTCTCAGAAACTGCGGTGTTATCAACCCTGAGTGCATCGACGAATACATCGGACGTCACGGCTATGAGGCTCTCGGTAAGGTCCTCACAGAAATGACTCCTGAAGACGTAATCCAGACAATTCTCGATTCCGGTCTCCGTGGACGTGGAGGCGGCGGATTCCCGACAGGTATGAAGTGGAAGCTCGCAAGAAACATCGTTCCTGACGCTGACCAGAAGTACGTTTGCTGTAACGCTGACGAGGGCGACCCGGGCGCATTCATGGACCGTTCAGTTCTCGAAGGCGATCCACACGTTGTTCTCGAGGCTATGTCTATCGCAGGTTACGCTATCGGCGCTACACAGGGCTATATCTATGTACGTGCTGAGTATCCTATCGCTGTTGAGCGTCTTAACATCGCTATCAAGCAGGCTCGTGAAGCAGGTATGCTCGGTAAGAACATCTTCGGTACAGACTTCTGCTTCGATATCGACCTCCGTCTTGGCGCAGGCGCTTTCGTATGCGGTGAGGAAACAGCTCTTATGACTTCTATCGAAGGCAACCGTGGTGAGCCGCGTCCAAGACCTCCTTTCCCGGCAGAAAAAGGTCTCTTCCAGAAGCCTACTATCCTCAACAATGTTGAAACATATGCTAATATCCCACAGATCATCCTCAACGGTGCTGAGTGGTTCGCATCAATGGGTACTGAGAAGTCAAAGGGTACTAAGGTATTCGCTTTCGGCGGTAAGATCAAGAACACAGGTCTCGTTGAAGTTCCTATGGGTACAACTCTCCGTGAAGTTATTGAAGAGATCGGCGGCGGCATCCCGAACGGCAAGAAGTTCAAGGCTGCTCAGACAGGTGGTCCTTCAGGCGGATGTATCGATGCTTCAAACTTCGATATCCCGATCGACTACGATAACCTCATCGGTATCGGTTCAATGATGGGTTCAGGCGGACTTATCGTTATGGACGAAGATAACTGTATGGTCGATATCGCTAAGTTCTTCCTCGAATTCACTGTAGATGAGTCATGCGGTAAGTGTACACCATGCCGTATCGGTACCAAGAGAATGTGGGAGATCCTTGACAAGATCACAAAGGGCAAGGGAACTCTCGAAGACCTCGACAAGCTTGAAGAGCTCGCTTACCACATCAAGGCTAACTCTCTCTGCGGTCTCGGTCAGACAGCTCCAAACCCAGTACTTTCAACACTCAGATGCTTCCGTGACGAGTACATCGCTCACGTTGTTGACAAGAAGTGTCCTGCAGGCGTATGTAAGGACCTCCTCAGCTTTGAGATCGAAAAGGATAAGTGTATCGGCTGTGGTATGTGTGCTAAGCAGTGTCCTGCTTCCGCTATCACAAGAACTGACTACATCGCACCGGGCAAGAAGCTTGCTGCAATGGAGATAGACAAGAGCAAGTGCGTGAAGTGCGGTGCTTGTATCGCTACATGTAAGTTCAAGGCTATCATCAAGAAATAAGCGGAGGAATAACAATGGAAAATATCACAGTTAAAATAAACGGTGTTGAATTAGAAGTTCCTAAGGGCACTACAGTTCTTGAAGCTGCTCATCAGGCAGGCTTTGAAATTCCTACACTGTGCTATATGAAAGAGATCAATGAGATCGGTGCCTGCCGTATCTGTGTTACTGAGGCAAACGAAGGCAGAGGCTTCCGTCTTGTTGCAGGTTGTGTATACCCATGTTCAAACAATATGGAGATACTCACAAGCTCACCAAAGGTCATCGAGTCAAGAAAGAGAACTCTCGAGCTCATCCTTTCTACTCATGACAGAAAGTGCCTCTCATGCGTAAGAAGCGGCAACTGCGAACTCCAGAAGCTTGCTAAGGATTACGGCGTAGAGGATGCTACAAAGTACGACGGCGTAAATGAAACATACGAGATAGACAACAGCGCTGCTCATATGTACCGTGATAACAACAAGTGTATCCTTTGCCGCCGCTGCGTAGCAGTATGTGCAAAGACTCAGGGTATCGGCGTTATCGGTGCTAACGAGCGTGGTTTCAAGACATATATCGGTTCAGCATTCGACATGGGCCTCGGCGAAACAAGCTGTGTATCTTGCGGCCAGTGTATCGCAGTATGTCCTGTTGGTGCTCTCTCTGAGAAGGACTACACAAAGGAAGTTATGGCAGCTATCGCTGATCCTGAGAAGACAGTTCTCGTTCAGACAGCTCCTGCTGTACGTGCAGGCCTTGCTGAGTGCTTCGGTAATCCTATCGGCACAAACGCTGAGGGCAAGATGGTTGCAGCTCTCAGAAGACTCGGTTTCGATAAGGTATTCGATACTGACTTCGCTGCTGACCTTACAATCATGGAAGAAGCTAACGAGTTCGTTGAGCGTGTTCAGAACGGCGGAGTTCTTCCTCTGATCACATCATGCTCACCTGGTTGGGTTAAGTTCTGTGAGCACTACTATCCTGAGCTCCTCCCACACCTTTCATCATGTAAGTCACCTCAGCAGATGTTTGGCGCTACAGCTAAGACATACTATGCTGAGAAGATGGGTCTCGATCCAAAGAACATCGTTATGGTTTCTATCATGCCTTGTACAGCTAAGAAGTTCGAGATCGGCAGAGACGATCAGAGCGCAGCAGGTGTCCCTGATGTTGATTATGCTCTTACAACCCGTGAGCTCGGCAGAATGATCGAGCGTGCAGGTATCCTCTTCAACTCACTTCCTGAGGAGAAGTTCGATGATCCGCTGGGTATCTCTACAGGTGCAGGCGTTATCTTCGGTGCTACAGGCGGTGTTATGGAAGCTGCTCTCAGAACAGCTGTTCACACACTCACAGGCAACACTGTAACTGACCTCCCAGAGGTTCGTGGTACAGAGGGCATCAAGAAGGCTACATATGAAGTTGGCGATCTCAAGGTAAATGTTGAAGTTGCAAGCGGACTTTCAAATGCAAGAGAAGTTCTCGAGAGCATCAAGAACGGCACTTGTGACGCTCAGTTCATCGAGATCATGGCTTGTCCCGGCGGCTGTGTAAACGGCGGCGGTCAGCCACAGGTTCCAATGGGCGTAAGAAACTTCGTTGACATCAGAGCTGAGAGAGCTAAGGTTCTCTACAACCTCGACAAGTCAATGCCTCTCCGTCAGTCTCACGAAAATCCGGCAATCAAGAAGGTTTACGAAGAATTCTTCGAGAAGCCGGGCAGCCACAAGGCTCACGAAGTTCTCCACACATCATATGTTGAGAGAAAGGTTAACGAGATATAATTCGTTGCTGGATTCATTAATATTAAGGAGCGGACTTTCGGGTCCGCTCTTTTTTGTATAAATATAGAATATCTGCACATAATACTTCCAAAAGGAGGTATAAGTATGCAGACAAATTTCAATGAAAGTCGTACAAAGATCAATCTGATGAGGGCGTTTGCAGGGGAGTCGCAGTCACGTATGCGGTACTATCTTGCAGCACTCACGGCACAGAAGCAGTATCTTGTGGGACTTGAGAGAATGTTCCGTTTCACTGCCGATCAGGAGGAACATCATGCACAGGTGTTTTATGATCTGCTGAAAGATGCAGCAGGGGAGGAGATCGAAATAAAGGCGGATTTTCCTGCTGATGTGTATGACGATCTTCAGCAGCTGCTTGATGCATCAGCAAACAGTGAGAACAAAGAATTTTCGGATATCTATCCCGATTTTGCACGTATCGCTGCTGAGGAAGGATTTACTGATATCGGCGATAAATTCCGAATGATAGCGAAGATCGAGGATACCCACAAGCACCGTTTTGAATACTACGCAGACCTGATGCAGAGTGATAAGCTGTTCCGTTCCGAGGATACTGATGAAAGATGGATGTGTCTCAACTGCGGTCATATCCACATCGGAAGCGAACCGCCGCAGAATTGTCCTGTTTGCGGAGTTCAGCAGGGATTCTATGTCCGTGAAGCAGAAGCGCCGTTCACAAGCTGTGGGATAATAGCGGCTAAGTAAAGGCAACACCGCACAAAGCTTGTGCTGAAGATGCGCCGACAGATTTTTTCGTCAGATTGTATAGAAATTCCGCAGGTATACTATCGTATGTCAAGGAATTTCTGTGCAAGATGACGGAAAATATGTCCGCAGATTCAGTGTAAAGCCGTCAGGCGGGCTTTGTGCGGTGTTGCCTTAAACAAAAAGGACCTTTCGGTGAAAGGTCCTTAATCTTTTATCAGGTATTTGCGTTATGTTTGATCCTCTCGATCTCCTGATCCTTTTTCCAGAGGAAGCTTATATGGGCTTCTGTGCCGTTCTGTATCCTTTTCAGATTCTCAATATGCTTGCAGAGTATAACAACAGCAACAACTGCAAGAATAAGAGTACCAACGAGATCTCCTGTAGTAAAAGCGTAAATCAGAGTGAAAATTGCTGATCCCGATATCGGAACAACGCAAACATAATCAAATGTAAGAGCAAGTATCAGTTCGCATAAAAGAAGTGCTGCGAAGATTATCGGGTCGTAGGCGAGGATGAATCCTCCGAGACAAGCAAGGCCTTTGCCGCCATGGAACTTCATCATAAGCGGAAAAATATGACCGAGAATGCAGCAGACGCCCGAGATAAGCTTTGCAAGTTTTACCTGAGGGAACAGCTTTACAGCAATGACAACTGCGAAGAAAGCCTTGAAAATGTCAAACAGCGCAATGCAGGCGCCGGCCTTTTTTCCCATGGTCATCATGGCATTTGAAGCACCTGCGTTTCCCGAACCTCGTTCACGGATATCAAATCCTTTGAGTTTAGATAAAATATAAGCAGGATTTATCCCACCTATCAGGTAGCCTGACAGTGCGCATAAAGCAGTCTGCATAAAAACACCTCCGATCAGATTTAGTTTATCTTATGGCAACACCTCACAAAGAACACCTCACGTTTTGCGCAGTGCTGCTTTAAATGATTATATCATACTTTTTTTGATTTGTAAAGATATTTGGTATGTTACAAATGTCACTATTTTTCAGTAGTGCGAAAAATCGGGATATATGCTGATAAGTGTAAAAATGAAGTTAACTCAGACTAACAACTTGTCAGACGCTGTTTACAGGTTTGACAGTGCAGTGGAAAAATGATATAATGGAATAAGCATTTGATATATAAGATCTGTCTTTGAAAGGAGAATTTATGTACGATACAGCCATAATCGGCACAGGTCCTGCGGGCCTTTCAGCTGCCATTAATCTGAAGATACACAACAAAAATATTATTTGGTTCGGTTCTAAGGACATCTGCGAAAAGGTCGCACTTGCCGAAAAAATCGAGAATTATCCCGGCTTATACGGCATAAGCGGAAAGGAACTTGCAGCTTCTTTCCGTGAACACGCTGAAAAAATGGGACTTGAAGTCAACGATCATGTTGTCAATACAGTTGTTCCTATGGGGAATAAGTTCGGCATTCTTGCAGGTACTGAGTTCTGCGAAGCCAGAACTGTTCTGCTTACCACAGGAGTATCTGCAAAGGGACAGATAAAGGGCGAAAGCGAGCGCCTCGGACGAGGTGTCAGTTACTGCGCTACCTGCGACGGAAGGCTTTATAAAGGCAAGCGCATTGCCGTTATCTGCAATGCGGCAAGGCTTGAACATGAAGTGAACTTCCTTGCGGAACTTGCCGAGCATATCGACTATTTTCCCTATTACAAAGAGGTCGGCACAGATATGCCGAATGTGACAGTACACACCGCCAAGCCTACAGAAGTCACAGGTGATGGACAAGTGGAAAGTCTCAGGCTGTCAGACGGAAGCGAACTTGAGATAAGCGGTCTGTTCTGTCTGCGTACATCTGTCTCACTTGCAACGATGATAAAGGAAGTCGAGACCGAGGACGGACATATCAAAGTCGGCCGTGACCAGAGTACAAATGTCAAGGGATGTTTTGCCGCAGGCGACTGCACAGGCCGTCCCTATCAGTATACAAAATCAGTGGGCGAGGGCAACGTTGCGGCTCACAGCATAATAGAATATCTTGCACAGGAGGAGAAATAATGACACTTAAAACAGACGAAGTAATACACGGATTCAGAGTAACACGGATCAGAGAGATACCTCAGCTTGACGGAAGACTTGTCGAAATGCGGCACAAGGACTCAGGCGCAGAACTTTGCTGGCTCGACAACGGCGCATCCAACAAGCTGTTTTCGGTAGCGTTCAAGACTATCCCGAGAGATGACACGGGAGTTTTCCACATACTGGAACATACCGTTCTCTGCGGATCTGCAAAATTCCCGGTAAAAGAGCCTTTTGTGGATCTGCTGAAGGGAAGTATGCAGACTTTCCTAAACGCCATGACATACCCGGATAAGACAGTTTATCCTATTTCAAGCCGAAACAAGCAGGACTTCCTCAACCTGACAGAGGTCTATCTTGATGCTGTTTTTGCTCCGAGAATAAAGGATGATCCCAGCATATTCATGCAGGAAGGCTGGCATATGGAGTTCGACGACGAGGGAAAGCCGCTTTTCAAGGGTGTAGTTTTCAACGAGATGAAGGGTGCTTTATCCAGCGTTGACGAAGTTATCGACATCGGCATGAATGATCTGCTGTATCCTGACAGCTGCTATAAATATGTGTCAGGCGGCGCACCTGCTGTAATTCCAAATCTTACATACAAGCAGTACTGTGATACTTATGATGAGTTCTATCATCCGTCAAATGCTCGTTTCTACCTTGACGGTGATGTTCCGCTTGACGAGACTCTCGCAATGATAGACAGCTATATTGCAGGAGTTTCTCCGCTTTCAAAGCTTCCGGAGGTTGCCGTTCAGAAACCTGTCGGCGGCAGCGCAGTTCAGCACTATGAGATCGGTGCCGAGGAAAGCGCCGAGAACCGCACACACTTCACAATGGGCAAGATCATAGGCGGTCATCAGGACAAGACAAGAAGCATGGCGGTGAATGTGCTTGCCGAGTACCTCGCAGGCAGCAACGAGTCACCGATGAAAAAGGCTATAATCGAAGCAGGTCTGGGTCAGGATGTAATGATCAATCTCATAGACGGTATTGCTCAGCCTTGGCTGATGATAAGCGTGAGAAACCTCAACGAAGATCAGACCGACGATCTGAAAAAGCTTATCATGTCAACCGCTGCTGAAATGATAAGGAATGGCCTTGACAAGAATGATATCAATGCCTGCATCAACCGTATGGAATTCGAGATGCGCTCTATGTACGAACCGCAGGGCCTTACCCGCTGTATCAACGCTCTTGACAGCTGGCTTTACGGCGGTGATCCCGTTCTCTATCTGGTTCATGATGACAATTTTGCACAGCTTAGAGAAATGGCATCAGGTGACGGATTTGAGAAGCTTATGGCAGAACTTTTCTCCGAGGACGGAATGTGTACTCTTGTAAGCGTTCCCGACAAGGATCTTGGAGCACAGCAGACCGCCGCTGAGGAAAAAGTGCTGGCTGACAGAGTAAGTGCAATGTCAGAGGATGATATGGCCGCACTGAAAAAGGCTAACGAGAGACTGTCCGCATGGCAGGCAGCAGCTGATCCGCCTGAGGCAAAAGCAAAGCTTCCTGTGCTTCCTCTCAGTGAGATATCGCCTGAGCCTGAATCTACTGAAACAGTAGTTACCGAAAAAGACGGCACAAAGATCGTGAGATATGCTGTACCGAGTCACGGAATCACACATTTCACACTTTACTTCTCTGTACCCGAATTCGATCTGTCACAGCTTTCGGCTATTTCAAGCCTTTCCGATCTTCTGGGCGAACTTCCTACAAGCAAGCATACAGCATCAGAACTTCAGCAGCTCATCAAGTTCTACATTGGCTCGCTCACATTCAGTGTTAAGGCATTTGCTGAAAAAGGCAGCAGGGAAGAGTGTATGCCGAAGCTTGCAGTAAAATGCAGTGTCCTTGACAGCAATATTGCAAAGGCGGCTGAGATTATATGCGAGATCCTGACTGAGACCGATTTCTCAAACAAGGAGCTTATCAGAAATATTCTTTTACAGCTTGAAGAGGGCAACCGTCAGAACGTGATCATGAACGGCCAACGACTTGGTATGAAGGAAACCCTCTCCCATTACTCCGCAAGTGCTGCGGTTGACGAAGCTGTGAACGGATTCGGATTTGTGAACTGCATACATGAACTGGTGCAGAATTTCGATGACAGAGCCGAAAGTTATGCATCTCTGCTTTCGGATTCACTGAAAAAGGCAGTTTGCAGAAAGAGACTGACGATCAGCATTACCTCCGACAAGGAAAACGACATACTCTCAATGCTTGAGATACCGACAGGTGAAGCAGTTTCGCCATACGCAAAGTATACATCGGAAGTTCCCGAAAAGCTCGGAATATCCATTCCTGCGCCCATTTCATATGCAGTTCAGGGCTGGCACGTTCCCGAGAGAAAGGGAAGTATGCGGACAGCTGCAAATATTCTTTCACTGGATTACCTCTGGAATAATGTACGTGTACAGGGCGGAGCATACGGAGCAGGCCTTACAATGTTCCTGAACGGCGATATGGCTTGCTATTCCTACCGTG
>Ga0255346_1004356_pt1 | contig 15584 bp, 14 predicted proteins | sample wastewater_treat_FD_194410 | JGI IMG/M metagenome (GOLD analysis project Ga0255346, IMG submission 194410) | Wastewater microbial communities from Lulu Island WWTP, Vancouver, Canada - plant22 | ecosystem: Engineered > WWTP > Wastewater > Unclassified | place: Canada: Vancouver, British Columbia... | reverse complement strand
TGACCGCAACCGTTGTGTACACCACTGAATAGATTGGCCCAAGGGCTGCCAGTGACAGCATCATTCCCCATCCGCATTGAGATGGTTTGACCGTTTTCGCAGCATCAATCCGATCTGCCATGAATTCGAAATAGGTCATACCCTGTGGTGCCTGGGGAACGCTCATTGGCTGATTGCCCCGGTAAGCGATGAACAAAATCATTGCTATCACCATCAGAAGCAAAGCATTATTGAAAACCTTAAAGACCAATTGAAATCCCTTCAGCAGAAACATATCTTCCTCCAGAAAAACGATTATCCAAAAACCAGACCCTGAATGGTCAGATCAAGATCATCCGTGATTGGGACGGATCCGGCCTTAAGTGAAACACCCCCCGCTCGTAAAGCGGCTTTCAAGGCTGCAGCTCGTCTCCGTTCGGGAATATCGGAAAAGAAGAAGAGCAGATCATCATCCTCCCCTTCTCGCAGACTCAGCGTAAAACGAATCTGATGAACCTTGCAATCCAGCTTTGGGCGACCGCGCTTTGAACCCACGTTTAGGTTTTTCGATTGTGGTTCTGAAATAGCGATAGTTTCCATAAACCCCTCGCAATCGATTGAACGGGATCATCTGCCAGGATGCCTTTACCATTGAAGAAATAAGGCAATGAGTTCTTGAGTAGGATCGCCCCACCGCCTACCAGGATGACGGCTGTGAAACGCCGCCAGGCTTTGCCCCACCGCTTTTCAATCTCTCCAGTGACCTCACGCTCCCAGATTGGTAGTGCTTGTGAAATGTCGAGTTTATTGGCACGCAAGAGCGTATCCAATTCACCCAGGGAGTAAAGCTGCTGGCCATTGACCAGCTCCAGCAGCCGGCGTACACCGGTGGTTGAAGCACCCGTAAATCGTTGAACCGGAATCTTTTCGCGCACGACCAACAATTCGGTGGTGTTCATGCCGATGGATACAACCCCGACTTCCTGCGTGTATGCGCTACGCCGTTCAGGAACGATCTTGCCTTCATCATCCAGCACATAATCAAACAGTGCACCAGCCGGCTGAGAAGTAACCCGAACCTCGATCACATTCAGGTGATATTCCTGGTCATTGGCTTTCCAGGTGTGTTCTGCTTTCATCCAACGCTGAATGCTCTCCACCGTGATTCGTGCTTCCTCCCCGGAGAGGGTATCCAATGGCAACCCACAGGTAATACTGACAGGCTGCGAAATGTCACCCGACCGCTGAACCAGGCGGGTGAATCCCCCATAGAAAAGAGCCAGCATTTCCGGTGAACCGGCAAAACGATCCATGCTCAGGTTTTCTACTGGCCGTCCGCTGTCGTGTGCGCCACTATCGACAAAGAACGTGCTTCCCGACGGCAAAGCGATCCGCAGCGGCAGGCGGGAACTGCCCAATCCCAGCATGCGCCCTACCAGAGGACCATTATTAACCGCGACCTGAGAGATCAATTGAATGCTCTGCTGTTTCCCGTGCAGCTTGAGCGCTCCCATTCCCAGATCGAGTCCAAAATTCATTGTTTCTGTCATGCAATCTCCTTTATTCTACATGATACAAGCTAACTTGGAGCAAATTGAGGTAAAAAAATCAACCTCATCGGTTGAATTTATTGTAACATATTACTCCAAGTTAATCAATAACATGTAGTAATTATTCGGGGGATTACTTTTTATATGGCCGGCCCGAATCATCAAATGCCCATTTGCCCTGACCACTGTTTTGGCGATAGACTCTGGCGCAGTAAGCCACATCCGCTTCATCCAACAGTGTCTTTCGACCCTCTTTGCCCAATTGGTGGATCAGCCCTCGCTGCATCCAGCGCGTGAGTGTGGAAGTGTTGAGCTTGTATTTCCGACCGGCTTCACTGATGCTGATCGGAACGCCTTTCAAGCCGGCATTGAGCTGATACTCAGGTAAGGCTTCCTTGGGCAGTAGATTATTCACGCTGATTTGACTGATACCAATATCCCCATCGGTCATCACGGCTGCCTGAAGTTTTCCCTCATCGGCCAACTGATATATGGAATCCAAATCCAACCCAAGCTGTTTGGCGGCTTGTTCGGGGGTGATGTAATATTCCAATCGGGATTGATCGAGTTTCACGGACTGCTCACAGAATGCGATTTACTACAAGTTAATCATACAGTGAAAGTGAAGGATCGTCCAGCTATAGAGGTTATTGCATGTCCCCTGATATTTAGGTTAACTGACCTGAAGGTTAAATGACCTAAAAATCCGGATGACGTATCCTATTGTTTGGCTGATAATTTCAAAGTCCGGGAAAAGACAAAATTAAAATTTCGACAAATAATAAGGGTCTGCGTCCTTGCTGACGTGCCGCAGACGCCTTGTTGACACACCGCAGACGTTGACGCAGACTATGCCGCAGACGTTGATTGAACAGAAAGAGCGCTGAAGCGCCTTTTCCCGTAAAGGGATATGGAAATACCATTTGACCTGGAATGACCTCTCTATCCCGAAAGCTTGACTCTAAATGGGCATAAATTGCACCAGCATACATAGGTCAAATGGAGAGTCTAGAAGACGAGAGACTGGAAATATTTGCACAAATAAATCGGCATATTTTTTTGTGCAAGGAAAAACCTTCTTGATCCATGGGAACGGTGTGCACTCTGTTCCATCCACTTCGATCCCCTAGAGTCTTAAGGGGGAACGGGTCAACGGAGTGACACATCGTTCTCTGTTGGATGGTCTTTGATGGATTTGAGAATATCACCCAATCGCCAGGGACGATACTCCCTGACCTCAACACTCATATTGATATGGTTCGGTCCCAGATTGGAACCTTCAGGCGGCGGTGGGACATTATGAATATGACCATGAAGGTTGATCCAACCATCTTCAAGAGGGACGATCGGGCGATGTGAAAAAACCAGGCTTAATATCCCTCTCCATCAAGTGAATTCAAAGCCTGTTCGATATTATCAAACCAATATTTCTTGTATCCATTCGCCAGATATTGCCGATCAGCAGTGTAGAGGAATACACTGACAGTGACTTCCAACCCTTGATGGTGAAATACCCTGGGCACGCCATTCTCTTCAAACAAAGCGCGGTATCCATCTATCTTGTGCTCGTATTCCGTACGGCCAGTACCCTTAGGATCGATGTACACGATGTGGTATCGGTTTCCTCTTTTGAGCCAGAAGATGAAATCGGGCTTGAAATTGGCGATACGGTTCTCAATCGGGTAATAATAGGGGATGTTGATGTCATCAACGGTTTCATCAACGCGACTGAACAACCACCAATCGAAGTTCTTAAATCGATGATCCTTCTTACGCAGATATTCCTCAAGAGAGCGCAAGAAACGCACTTCACTTTCTACGTGGATGACACTGCGGATGTAATCGATTCGCTCGTTTTCACTCAATAGAACCGGAATGTAGTAATGGTTGGCAATCTTTTTGATTTCCAGTTGGGCATTATCAGCAAAGAAAGTTTCATACTGTTTTAGACCATTAATTTCATTGTTAAAGTCATCAAATGAGAGCTGACCGGAGTTGAATTTCGCTTTTGCTTCCTGGATCATTTGAACATCTTGAAGTACTCTTTGAATTCTTCGTTCCAGATCCCCGATTTTTTCAATGGACACTTTAATATGTCTGAAATGATTGATCTCGTTTTCCAGCTCTTTAAACCCGGTTAGCTCCTTGTTACGCAGGTTGAAATAATTGGATGACTGACGGATGAGCACCGGTAGATTGCGGTATGGACGCGGATTATCCGTCCGGTATGTTTCGCCAGGATTGTGCAGGCTGGCTCGCAGGGCGGTAATCTGGACTGGTGGGACTTCGTGCAAGGCATAAAATACCCGGTCGTCATCTACATAATTTAGATAGTTGGTCAACAAATCCAGGTTTTCGGGCGTCAATGAGAACTTTGCCAGCTCTCGTTCTTTGTAAAGTAACGCAGAACTCTGAGCGTAGGTCGGGATCAACAGCAGTTTACCCTGCGTCGCTTCTATGTTGAGTTCAAGCGAGATTTCCACCTCGCCGGCCTGTTTTTCTTCCTGATCCAGGCCGCCAATCACCAGGTTGAGCGCTTCGCGATTGGTACCGAAGATGAAAACGCTTTCCAGCGGTTGGATATCATTTTTTATCCTGTCAAGCACTTCATGATCTTCATCTGGAAGCGTATTGCTGGTGATCAGTTCGCGCAGACGTTTACGCCGGTTTTTGAGCGGTTCAATTCGCACGCCGCGCCCGACGGATTGCAGGATAAACTTCTTGGCTTCCGTGCCTGTGCCGATATTGATGTAGGTGATGACATTTGGACGATTGGAATCCCAACCCTCATAGAAACTGCGTGAACCGAGCAGGATGTTGATATCGGAATCGGGCTGGTTCAGCCGCTCAAAGTAGCCCTCATCTGTAAAATGCTGATTCACTTCATAACCTGAGAGTTCTTGCTTTAACCAATCGGTAATATCCCCGATGCGGATTAAGGCAAACGGGTCGTCACTGGTCTTGAGTTTGAAAGCCACTTCCTGCCGGTCTGAGGGGCGCGTCAGGACTTCAATCTCACCAGCCGAGGTGGCGTTAAACACCTCGCGCAGTAAGTCCGCCTGGGTGATTCCGTTCAGTAGGCGATCATCCACCCGAATGGAGGTATCACTTTCAAACAAGAATTCTGGACGGTCGCGCAGTTCGCTTAACAGCTCTCGTTTGGCGCTTTCCCAGGTCTCGGCGTCAATTTCTCCTTTGCCAATGTGCACCAGTTCACGGAAGAAGAGTTTCAGGTCGGCGTCTTCGGTATTGACCGAGTTGACCAGGGTCATCATCAACGGACGATGATACAGGTCGGCGCGCACCTGGCGCACCCTGGCTTCAATGCTGCGTGCATAGGTGAGCATGATTAAGGCTTTAAGGACGATCTTCTGCTTTTCTGCGTCGGTGTATTCATCTCCCTTTTTGAAGGCGCGCACTTCCTGTTTAAGGACGGCGATGTGCTTGCCATAGCCTTTGCGGATAAACTCGCTCAGGTTGAAGTTTGCCGCGGTGATGATGATGTCGCGTGGATCGGTGAAGGTGGCGGAAAAGTTAAAGAGAAAGCCATTGCGCGAGAGGATGGAATAAATGTGCTGGCGTTTGGAATCTTCCTTGTCGCCTTTGTGGGCTTCATCCAGCAGGATATACCAGTTTCCATTGTTATCGTAGCTGCGGAAGTCGATAATCTTGTCTTTCTTCTCATCGTTCAGGTTATCTGAACGGTAGTAGAAAATATTCAGTTCCTGCCCGCGCAGCAGCGAGGGAGATTGGTGTTTGACTTCGGCGTAGTCACGCAGTTCATGCAGGCGGATGAACAGCCCTCCGCCGGCATTGAACTCGTCCACGTGGGCACGCAATTGCTCCAAAAGGTCATCACGATGCGCTAACACCAGGATGTCGTGAGCGGGGATTTCGCCACGCTCCATCAGGTGGTGCAGCAGCTCGATCATTTTGACGATCACCAGCGTCTTGCCGGAACCGGTCGCCATCCAGAAGCACATACGGTTGATGAACTGCTCGTAAGGCATGCGGTCATCCGTCTGGCTGTAATAGGTTTCCAGTAGGGCTGCCAGCTTGCGTTTGGCAGCTGAGGAGCGGTCCAACGGTAGATCAAGGTCCTCTTCCAATCCGAAGTCGCGGTACCAGGCCATGTAAGCCTGCTTGCGCTCGTTCTCAGGCTTCCCTGGGGTCTGGTAATATTTCCATAAGGCGAGGAGTGCGTTTTGCAGGGCTTGCTGCTGGTAATCCCAAAGGATTTTGCCACGAGAGAAGGTTGCCAGATCAAAGCCGGCCCAGTTGAGCGGCAGCGACCCCTGCGGCAGGTTATCCAGCATGTTTTGAAGGAAAATGCGGACCATATTACTGCCACCAGACCAGGGGTTTGATGGTCTGCCAATCGGGGTCGGTCAGGCTCATGCGTTCGCCATCCTGAAACTCGACGTACTCTGCGGTGATGCGTTTGATCCACTTGCCGCGGCGCTGGGAAAGGGTTTCGGCCAGATCGATGTCGGGGTAGAGGCGTTCAGGGTGGAAATGGGCTTTGTTACCTTCTTCGTCAACCTCAACGGAATCGAGCATCTTCATATCGCGCAGGAAGACATAGCTGTGATAGGGGTCTTCATAGGGATTGTGGAACAGGTCTGCGTCAGCGTAGTGGGCGCGGCGCAATACATCTTCGTATTGTTCAAGTTCATAATATTTGAAAAAACCACCGCCAGTCCATTTCTCTTCAGCAGAAATTCCGCAAGGTTCATGGTTACCTTTACCTGCCAATACTTCTTTCAATCGACCTAATATACCGGTTGCTTTTTCTCCGTCAGAGTTGATATAGAAATCATTAAAATGGCTTCCTAATTCAATCCCTAACCATTTTCTTCTAAGCTTCTGTGCGGCCGATAAAGTAGTTCCACTTCCGGAAAAGAAATCAAGAACCATCTCTGTGGGGAGTGAAGATGAGAGAATAATTCTTTTAATTAATTCCTCGGGTTTTTGAGTATCAAAACCTGTTCTTTCTTTTGAAGTTGTTCCTAGATAAGGTATATCCCATACATCATCAAGACCTGTATCGTTTACTTCATCATATACTACTTTCCCCTCGGTATCTTTTACATTTTGAATTCGATTCTTTTCTTTATCCCAAAAAATTCTTTTTAATTTCTTTGGCCGATCAAGAGGTGTTACTTGAGGATAAAAATGATTTTCTTTTTGGTCTCTAGCATAAAAATAAATACTTTGGTGGTTTCTTGGGTAAGCACCCATCCCACGCATTTGAAATTTATTCCAGTAGTACCAAATTATTTGGTTTTTAAAATTCTCTTCTCCAAAGAAATCGTTCAGCAGTATCCTACCTAGGTAGTCTGAGCTATGATCTAGATGAACAAAGATGCTACCCGTTTTTGTGAGTAGAGTTTTAGTTAACCATAATTTGTTTGAAAGAAGTGATAACCAAGTGGAGCTTTTAAAATTGTCAACGTAATCGAATTGTTCTCCTGTATTAAATGGTGGATCGATATAAATCGATTGGATTTTTTCTGAAAACTTGGATGCTAAAGAATTTAATCCTTGATAACTTTCGCTGTGCACCAGCCAGCCGTCCAGTGCGGCGTCCAGATCGTCAAACAGTTCCAGAATGTCCAGTTCCAGATCAGAGAAGTACTTTGTATCGATGGGTAGGTACTGGTACTGTTTATGCAGAGGAGCGCCGGCCGCGTCTTTCTGGGTAAGCATCTCCAGCTTGAAATCCTCACCGATCATGCCCAGGTCGCGCCATTCCTGTACCTGCTGTGGCAGTTTGGGGTGTGTAAACAATTTCTCCAGCACCGGGCTGCCGCCCAGTTTATCCAATGTCAATACATAGTGGCTGTTGCGCACAAACTTAGGTTTGTTCCAGATCTTGACCAGCTCGTCTTCAAACTGGCTGATAAAATCGATCACTTTGTAGGCGATTGCTTTTAAGGCTTGCAACTGCGCCAGGCGCGCCTCGCTCCACACGTTCTGCCCGGCAAACAGGTATTGATAAAGCCACAACTCGAACTGTTCCTGCAAAAAGGCACGGGCATCCTTGTTGATAAAGAAATCCACCTCGCTCTGCTTTTCAAATACGCGAAAGGCTTTGTTGAGTGTCTCATCATCCAGCTTGCCGTTGGCTTTCTTGATGTCCTTGAGGATGTCGTCCATCCTGGTAGTCTTGCCTTTTTCAGAGTAAGCCACGTCAAAGACTAGCGTGCCGTCTTCGGGCTGAACCTTGCGGAAAGCATAAACGACTTCGCGCTTCTCGTTGGATTTCTTGAGCGTCATCTTGGAAGCATCAAAGAAGAACTTGACCCCATCCACTTCCACATTCAGGCTGGTGAAGATGCGGTCTGTTTTGACGTAATACAGCATGTGGGTTTTCCAGAACAGGATCACATCGCGATCATCCGTATAAACCTTCTCATACACGTTCTGGTGCAGGGCGGTATAGCGGAAGTAGATCGAGCCGCTTTCGCTGAAGTAGCGCTGGAAAAAGGTGTACAGTTTGTCAAACAATTCTTCGCGGAAATCCGGGAAAGGCTGCAGCGCGGCAGTGATGTCCTTCTGTAATTGAGGGAAGACTCCCTGCTCATAGTAGCGTGACTTAATGCGCATCAGGTTCACGTAACCCGAATCACCCTCTACCTTTGCGCCCACGAAAATATCGCGCAGGGCTTCAAAGAATTGTATTTCAAATTTGTTGGTTTGTGGCATATTAAAGTCTCCAAGAGAAAATCGTAATCGAAGGTACTTTCGGGTAAATCAACTATGATTAGTAATGGCGATTTGCAGGGTCGTGTTGTTCGCATTCTTGCTGTTTGATCCATTCCAACACGGTTTCTCTCCGAAACCGCCAGTGTTTTCCCACCTTGAAACCAGGTAACACTTTATCCTGGGCGAGTTTGTAGATGGTCGACTGCGGAATGCGCAGGTAATTTGAGACTTCTTCTGCCGTCCAGAACTCATCCGTGTCGGCCATTACTCACCTCGCTGTTAAAATTGAGATTATCACAGTTGCTCCAATGATTATAGCATCAGGGAAGGAAAAGCAAAATCAAATAGGAGGGCAGTTTCCTCTTTTATCCATTTATGGCAAATAACGGTTTACAAATTATTAGTAATATGCTATTATGTAAACTGAAAGGGAAAAGGAGGCGGCCATGACCATTGGAGGGCGTATCAAACAGGCTCGGAAAGCGGGCAATTTTTCTTTGCGAAAACTGGCGGATGAAATTGGGGTCAGCGCCATGGCGATCTCAAAATATGAACGAGACCAGGACGTGCCCAGCTCAGGCGTTTTGCTGCGGCTGTCTCAGGCTTTAAAGGTCAAGGTGGATTTCTTCTTTCGCCCGAGCACGGTCTCCGTTCAACTTCAGGCTTACCGAAAACACGCTGTGCTGGGTGTCAAAGAGCAGGAAGCCATCCAGATGCGCATCCAGGATTGGGTGGAGCGTTATCTCGAGGTTGAAAGTCTTTTCCCGGAAGAACAACATGCAGCAAACCTCCCCCTGCGTAAAGTGACCTCACTGGATGAGATTGAAACCGCAGCTCTCGAATTACGTGACCACTGGAGCCTGGGCTATGATGCAATCGAAAATCTGGTCCAGTTGCTGGAGGACCGGGGAATCAAGGTGGGGATCATCTCCGGTTTTGAGCATTTTGACGCTTGCACTTTCAAAGCCGATGGCGATCCGGTCATTGTAACCAAAGGCGAATTATCAGGCGACCGGCAGCGATTCAATTTAGGACATGAACTGGGACACCTGATCCTGGATATTCAGGGCGATCGCAAGCCAGAACAGGCAGCTAATCGGTTTGTCGGGGCTTTCCTCGTGCCGGCTGCAACGGCTCGCTTTGAACTCGGTGCCAACCGGACAGACCTCAACATCAACGAGCTGCACATGCTTAAGCATAAATACGGCTTAAGTATGCAAGCCTGGATTTACCGCGCCAAGGATCTTTCCATTATTTCTGAAAACACCGCGACGCGTTTATTCCAGCAGTTTCGCGTCAATGATTGGCATCGCCAGGAACCAGGTAACCCTTATCCATCTGAAACGCCCATGCGAATGGAACGGTTAATTTATCGCGCTTTGGCTGAGGATTTGATCTCGCGTTCCAGGGCGCAGGAATTGTATGGCAAGCCATTACAACTAGGGTGGGAGATGGAGGCACTGCAGCAAAATGACCTTGCCATCCGTTCTGGTAACTGATACGAATATTTGGATCGAGCTCGAGAACGGCAAGATATTAGCCGATGTTTTCCGTCTTCCATACCAATTCTTTACCACCGATTTTGCGGTCGGAGAGTTTGTACATCCTGGGTGGGCACACCTTCACGATCTGGGATTGCAAACACATGGTCTTGAACCTGAATATGTTCTCGAATTAGTCCGGTTAAGGCAAATCCATCATCAATTATCCGCCATCGATCTGGCTGCATTATTGCTTGCCAGGGCATTGGATGCAAGTTTAGTGACCGGCGACAGAAGACTTAATGAACTTGCCAAAGCGCAGGGGGTACCGGTTCACGGGGTGCTATGGATATTGGATGAAATGGTGATCCACCATGTTCTTACAGAAAACCAAGCAGCAATTGCCCTCCGGGAAATGCTCGATCAAGGGGCAAGGCTGCCAGATGGTGAATGTCAAAAGCGTTTTGATCGTTGGTCATCTTGACCAGAAAGGATATTCGAATGAGTAAACCCAAAGGTACATTGCACAAGCCGGGTCAGAAGGCCCCGGAATCTGGACAATACGGCGTAGTTGGTCCAAAAGGTGGGAAAACCGGGACTGAAGTCACCGTTACCAAAGGCGAAACCTTGCCGCCAACGCCAAAACCCGGCCAGGGATTTATCCTGGTGGACAAGACCAAACACAAAGATGACAAATGATTTTGCCAAGGATGACGCCAGCCAAGGCTTATTACGGATGAGTACTTTTGATGTTGTCTTCAGGCAGCGGCTATTTTCATAAATGAGAACACATCCAATGTTATTATCATTTCAGTCTGAAAATGATAATAACAAAGCACTTACTGCGACTGGAACTGATGCAAGAAATAAAGAAATTTGGATAATGATAATTTGGATTTCTTTATCGACAGATCTGATTAGTATAGGTGGATTAGTTCTTGTGAGCATGGATCATCTCGAAAAAAATTCGATGAATATGACATGGAAGGAAATAAATTGCCAAAATTTGAAGATTGGGAAGCTGAAAAGATTAAAGACCCGGATTTCCTGGCTGCTGCAGAGGAATTGGAACCCGGCTACCAGGTTGCCCGGCTCCGCATGTTGCGGGGGTTAACTCAGGCTCAACTTGCTGAGATGGTCGGCTCCCGGCAGCCTTCCATCGCCAAATTGGAAAATGGCACCGGCGCCCCTAGCTTATCCTTCCTTACCAAGATCGCCGAGGCGTTAGGCGCAAAGATAGAATTTAAGTTAATTCCCGATACAAAATGACCTTATGCGGGTTTAGATTGCCAGAAAGTTTGCCAGGCAGGACTTATTATGGCTAAACCTGGTTATAATCAATCCAACAGTACCCACCACGCCTCTGCAATGCAAGCGCACCGAGGTGGGTCATTTTTTATTAAACCAAACCGTCAACAAGTGATGCCCTTTGAATTGCATAGCATTACGTGTGATCAGACGGTTAGTGTAAAATTCAAATGGGTACTAAAATTCTCATTATGTAAATAACTAAAAAAAATACCCGCCTTCACAGTTGTCACTCATAATAATATTAAGCCCGGATTCCACGTCGCCAAATCAGTCAAATTGGAGAATTTGGATAAAACCCCCACTTTAGGTGAAATAACAGGCGTTTTGAATCAATATTACATGAATTTACAACCAAAATAACCACTTTTCTCCCACTTTCGATGTTTTTTTCGGTAAATCGCACTAAACAAGATTTCACTAAAAAAGTGAATCGGATATTTTTGGTAGAGATACCATGTTAAAATTTTTTAGGATAAGAAAACCTGCTGTGAGGATACTACCGTGATCAATAAAATCGAATTCTCTGCCAAAAATCTTACTTCCAATGCCGGGTTATTTTTACTGCTCGAACACACCAACAAGAACGGGATTTTTGACCTGATTGATCACGATCTTGTTTTTGAGAATGCCTCCACCAACAAAATTAAAATGAACCACATCAAGACCATGCTCTGTGGTAATTTCATTGGGATTGATAAGCTGGAACGATTGAAATTGCTGCAAAGCGATCCGTTGATCAATGAATTTGCCATCTCGATCAAAGAACCGGAAACAGTATCAAGATTTTTAGGGAATTTTAGTTACAAAACCACCCACATGCTGCGAGAAATCACTTTCAAGGTCTTCAAAAAGCTGTTGAGAAAGAAAAAACTAAAATCTATTACCATTGATATCGACAGCAGCGTGGTCAACGTGGAAGGCCACCAGGAAGGTGCTGTCAGAGGATACAATCCCAAAAAGCCTGGGAGCAACTGTTACAACATACAGTTCGCCTTCTGCGATGAGTTGAAGGCTTATATCACTGGATTTGTACGCAGCGGCAACACATATACTTCAAACGGAGCGGCTGAAATGATCAAAGAAATCATTGCTCATATTAAAACCGATGATTTAGAAATCCTATTTCGCATGGACAGCGGCTATTTCGACGAGGAAATTATTGAAGTGATCGAATCAGCTGGTTGCAAGTATTTGATAAAGGGAAAGGAGTATCCAACACTCGCCTCTCAAGTTACAGCACCAACCATTTCATTTACGAAAGGTGATAAAGGTCGGGAAACGACCCAGCTTGTTACCAAACTGGATACCTGGGACAAAAACCGAAGGTTTGTTGTCTCACGGGTATTGAAACCAGAAAAAGACAGGTTGCAATTATCCCTGCTGGAAGGTGATGAATACGAGTACTTCTACTTTGTGACCAATACCGAAATGCCTTCAGAAAAAGCAGTTATTGCATATGAAAAACGCGGCAACGCTGAAAATTACATCAAGGAAGCCAAGTATGATATGGCCGTTGGACATCTCCTGCTTCAATCTTTTTGGGCCAATGAAGCCATCTTTCAGTTGATGATGCTGGCCTACAATCTTTTTCTGCTGTTCAAAATGGACTTTGCAAATGGAACGGAATACCGGCAGCAAATCAAAACCTTTCGCTTGAAGTACATATTTCTGGCCGGGAAGATCATCAGAATGGCAAGAAGCGTTGTATTGAAACTCTCAAAAAAATACCCTTATCAAGAGATCTATGCAAAAAGCCTTCCCTGAAAAAACTCCCATTTTCTTATCTCAAACCGTTATTTCCATTTAAGTTGGACTTGAAATAACCATTTCAAATGCCTAAATTTATGAAATGGATCCCTAAAAATGCTGTACAATAAAGGAAACCATGCTCAACTTAAGCGCGTTCAACCACAACCATCACGCCTCCAGGGTGAAAATGGTGGCAAAATTTATTCGACGTGGAATCCGGGATATATCCATTTTCGTTGTCCAGGTCATCACTGTCTTGTTGATGGCTTTTTTTATGGATGGCCTTCAAATTGGATCTTTCTGGGGCGCTATCGGTATTTTATGGGTCTATGCGGCTACCCAGGTAGTCTTTTGGTGGTTATTTATCCGGTTCATTTCATATTTTCCTCCCTGGCTTTATCCGGTGCTCACCCTGGTGTTATCTGTTGGGATTCTCTTATTGTTTGGTAATCTGATTCCAGGAATTATTATTATTAATTTCCAAACCGGTCTATGGATCACAATAATTTTGACGTCAGTCAGTACCATACAATTCGGATACCTTGCCCTGGATGTTGATATTTTTTTTGACCGGTTGATCACTCGCCAGCTTGTTCAAAGGCACGGGAAACCACAAAATTCCAACGAGACGGGTATTCTTTTTCTGGAAATCGATGGTCTGTCTGAAAAGGTATTCAAACGCGCCATGTCCGAAGGGTATATGCCCACTCTGCAAAGCTGGTATGCTCAGGGAACTCAAAAACTGATGGGTTGGGAGCCTGATTTTACGTCTCAAACAGGTTCGGTTCAAGCTGGAATATTACTCGGCAATAATGAGGAAATCCCTGCCTTTCGATGGTGGAACCGCGCGTACAAGCATTCCATCCGGGCGGGCAGCTTCACCGATTCTGCCGCTATTGAAGAAAAATTAAGTACCGGTCATGGACTGCTGGCCGGAGGCGGGGCATCGCGCGGAAATATGTTTTCCGGGGATGCAGACGAATCGCTCTTTACCATCAGCACACTGTTGAACCGCTCTCGAACCACTGGCCCCGGTTTTTATCTTTTTTTGGTCAATCCTTTTATTATTGCGCGCATCCTCACACGTTTTGTTGTTGGCGTTTTACAGGAATGGTGGCAATGTCTAAAACAGAAAATTCGCAAGAATGAACCTGTCGTTAGTTCACGTAATTTCCTTTATGCTTTTATTCGTTCAGCCGAGTGCAATCTTCTCCAGGAAATCACAACTTATATCGTCATCTGTGATATTCTACGCGGCTTGCCGGCTATTTACGCGCTTTATGCCGGTTACGACGATGTGGCGCATTATACAGGGATGGAATCTTCTGAATCCTTCGGAACTCTCAAACAAATCGACCGCTATTTTGCCCGTCTTGATCATGCCGTTCGTCATGCACCCCGTCCTTATCGCATTGTAGTGCTGTCAGATCACGGACAGAGTAATGGTGGGCCATTCCAGAAAACCTATGGTATTACACTGGACCAATTGGTTAAGGATTCAATTGACAGTAAAGAAGAGATATTTACATCCTCCAACAATGCAGAGTCTTGGGATCATATTAACACTTTTTTGAATGAGTCGCTTCATACAGACACACCTGCCTTTCGTATTTTGCGCACCCTGCTCCGAAGTAATGAGGAAGACAGTTTGGTGAAGCTTGGTCCGGAGTACAAACGAGACGCTCAAAGAATCGATCAGGAAAAGATTAAAACTGCAGGATTAATCGTCCTTCCATCCGGCAGTCTGGGGTTGGTTTATTTCACTCAATCTGAGCAGCGTCTTGATTATGAAACCATTCAAAATCTGTATCCGGGTATGATTTTTAATCTTGTCAACCATCCCGGTGTGGGGTTTCTCCTGGTGCGGTCATCGTTAGAAGGTGCCATTGTAATGTCTCGTGATGGTATGTATTTTCTGGATAAAGACATCTTTGTCGGAAACAATCCGCTTCAAGATTATTCTCCCAATATACCCACCCTGCTAAGACGGGAAAACAGCTTTCACAACTGTCCTGATCTGATCATCAGCAGCCGATATGACCCTGAAACCGGTAATATTTGCGGTTTTGAGAACCAGACAAGCCATCATGGAGGCATTGGCGGACCTCAGAGCAATCCTTTCATTTTCTATCCGGCAGACCTTCCGGTAGGTGAAAATCCGCCTGTTGGTGCAGAACAGGTCCATCGGCTGTTATGCAGATGGCGTGAGATACTTAAATCGAAAGAGTGATATATAGCAGCGGTCCATGCTGATTGGGTTCTCGGCATGGACCGCTGGTAATATCTACACCATTTTTGTAAGCAGATTATGGCGTCGGAACGACTGTTTCGCTCGTTGGGGTGGGTTCAACGGTTGGAGTTTCCGTAATACCCACTTCGGTTGTAGGTGTTTCAGTAAATATGGGTGTGATCTCTGCTGTGGGTTGTGCTGTCGGCTGCGGAGGTTCACAAATCAACTGAACTTCAGTCGCAGTGGCTGCCACTTCCGGATTGGGTGCCATCGCCAGTGCCTGTTCATAGAATTCACGGGCTTCACAATATTTTTGATCTGCCACCAGTTTATCGGCATAATTTATTAAAGCAACACGATAACGATCAGCAACTGACCATCCTGAGCTGTCCACCATGTTTGGCATGGAGGGGTATATCTCCCCAAAAATCTCCACCACCGATTTCCAGTTAAGGATTACTTAAGATGATGAAGCCTCATAATATACTGATGACCGTTTTGCTGACCATAACCCTTGCGGCCTGTAGCACGACTGATGTGACAACAACCTCATCAAACCCGGCTGTGGAGGTCACG
>Ga0255346_1004353_pt1 | contig 15596 bp, 16 predicted proteins | sample wastewater_treat_FD_194410 | JGI IMG/M metagenome (GOLD analysis project Ga0255346, IMG submission 194410) | Wastewater microbial communities from Lulu Island WWTP, Vancouver, Canada - plant22 | ecosystem: Engineered > WWTP > Wastewater > Unclassified | place: Canada: Vancouver, British Columbia... | reverse complement strand
ACATGGATTTTTATGACCCTGGACAATACGAATCCGGATCTTGCAAAACTTTCATCCAAGAGCCGGATTGGCCTTTACGGTCTGTTATACAGCGGAGAATACATGCCTATTCTGAAATCGCACATGGAACTGAACATACTGCGTCCCCAGAGCTTTTCCGGGTTCGGCGCGGGGCTGGATTTTGACGAGAAAGCTACCTTCGCAGTCTATGAAAGCATTTCTAAGATGCAAAGCACGCCGGCACTTCCTGCCCCGGACTGCATACAGGCACTTCTCACAGCAGCAGAGCAGATTACGGAAGACTGCGAGCGCCGTACCTATGTCACCGAAACACTGGAAGATCTGCTGAAGCTAGAAGTCTATGGAATGGCCCGGGAGGATATCCGTATAAAGCGCTGCAAGAACTGCGGGCGTTATTTCATCCTGGAAAAAGGCAACCTGGAATACTGCGACCGCATTGCTGCAGGTGAGACCAAGCCCTGCAGTGAGATTGGAAAAACCCGCACTTATGAGCAGCGCATCACGGGCGGCAACAGTGCCATGGCACTTTACAGAAAGGCATATAAGACGCATTTTGCCCGTATCAAAAGCGGCTCCATGACAAGGGAAGAATTCGACCTCTGGAAAGCGGAGGCCACTGAAAAACGCAAGCTTGCAGAGTCCAGCAAATTGGATTTTAACGAATACGCCGCCTGGCTGAAAGAATGAAAAAAGCCGATGCAGTGAGCGATTGCCTCTTCGCTGCATCGGCGTTCTTGATTTCAATTTATAAGGTCTGCGCAAAATTGTGCTCAGTGAATTTTTTGCACTCAAACCACATTTGGGTTCAGTGAATTTTGCACTCAACCCACATTTGGGCTCAGCTAATTCACGAATACTCATTATTAAAGAACTTTGTCTTACGTCAATCCGCTGGAAATATCGACATCAAATACCGTTTATCGCTTTTATACGATATGTATACCGAATTACCTTCCTCTTAAAGCTCCCGAGAAAGTAACAACTCTTCCAACTCATTCTTGGTATATCCGTTATGAATCCACAGGCGGGTATGATTCGCTAAGTCCATGACAAGAGAATAGAAATGCTGCAGCTGCTTTTCGTTTCTAATGTTAATACCTTTTTCAGCGAACAAATATGGAAGGTTCTCCGTAAGCGTCAAGTACACCATGACTTGAACTAGATTAATTCTGGCTCATCTATGCCAAGTAGATCGCAAATAGCGTTGTTGATCATTATCCTGAAATCCTCGTCGGAGATATTGTGATTCCCGGCAAATTCCACAGCACTATCTACAGTGTCGGCAAATTTATGGGCTAAACGCATATTTTCTCTTTCCATCATCGGGAAATGCTCGATAATATACCCGGAATAATCCATCTGAAAAGCGTCTCTGGATAGTATCCCGTCTGCAAAATCAGAAACAAAATCAATCATAAATGCCGTATGCTTGCCAACTCTCATCAATCTTCCTCCCAAGCATACTTTTCCGGATCTGCAGACTTAGGCAACGGGGTATATACCTTTTCCGGCAAGGCTTTGCTGCCAGGGAGTAAATCATCGATCGTAGCAGCATATCCCGGCTTTCCCAGATTCGGTGCGTTGTGAAAGATCCATGCCAAATACGCAAATGGATTAAGGCCATTTTCCTTCGCAGTACCAATCAGGCTGTAATAAACAGCACTGGTTCTGGCACCGCCGGGGACGTTGGCAAAGAGCCAATTTTTTCGACCGATTACTAAGGTCTTAATGCTGCGTTCGGCCCGGTTGTTGGAGATTTCCAGGCGACCATCAAGCAGATACCTTTCTATGTATATTCGCTGGGATTTTGCATAGTTTACTGCTGTTCCCAGAAGTGATTTGGGCAAACCGGTCAGAGAATCCATCCAGGTGTAAAATTCATTCAGCAAAGGCTTTGATAACCGCTCCCGCTCTGCGAATCGGTTATCGGGAGAAAGACCGGCAAATTGTCTTTCCAATGCAAACAGCTTATCGCAATAGGCAACGCCTTTTCCTGCATTCGAAGAATCCCTTTTCTCTTTGGGTAATGTTTTATACGCATCAAAGAATTTTCGCCGAAGATGAGCAAGACAGCCCACTACAATGATACTCTCCGGTAGTTTGTGATATCCGTCGTACCCATCCGCATGAAGATAACCCTCGAAATCCTTAAGAAAACTCTTCGGCCTTGCATGATTTCTGTCGGTTTGATAATCATAAAGCACAATCTGATGTTTTGCCTCGCCACTTGTTCGGTATAGCCACATGTAACTCTTTTGTTGTGCCGTTTTTCCTGGCTCTTTTAGCACCTGGAGGGTTGTCTCGTCGGCATGAAGTACTTCATGCTTAACCAACCTTCGCTTCATTTCCTCATAGATCGGCAGCAACCAATTATCGCTGGCTTTTATCAGCCAATTCGCCATGGTTTGGCGGCTAAGTAGGATACCATTCTGCTTCCACTCCTGCTCCTGACGGTAAAGGGGTGAAGCCATGCTATACTTTTGGACTGCAATATGAGCAACCGTCTCCGGCGAGGCAAATCCGCCTTTGATGACCGGCGACGGCATATCCGCCTTTACGATTCTTACATGGTCTGATTTGGTTTCACAGTTGCGGCAGGAATACACATGCTGTATATGGCGCAATAGGACGGCTTTCGCAGGGATAATCTTTAGCTCTTCCCGTATTTCTCTCCCCATTGTATGCAGTTCGCAACCGCAATCAGAGCAAATACGATTTTTTAAAGGTAGTTCATGTTCGATGATTTCTACCGGTAAGTCCTCGGGTAATTTATCCGTAGTAAGCCTGGTCCGTTTACGATAATGTGCCTTTACTTCTGTAATCTCCGGCTCAGGTATGGTGAAATCGGCATTTGCTTCTGCTTCGTTGAAAATGGAGAGTTGATCACTATCGGTCTGCTCCCTTGAGCTGCCAAATTGCTTGCTCTTAAGAAGCTTCATCTGGCTCATAAGCCACTCCACCTGATTCTCAAGTTCAGCAATTCTGCGGTCTTTTTCTTCTATTGCTACAAGCAGTTTTTCTGCCGATACTTCCTGTGTTTTCATGGCTAAATTGTACCACAAAAACCCAATGAAATCAATGGTTTTAGTCGTTTTTCACGACCTTTTTCTGATACTTTTTTATGAGATTTGGCGCTCAAATATCTCTTCCCCTTTGAGCTTTTTCTCTAACTTCGCACCTTCAATGAGGAAGGATAGCTCCTTGTTGTTTAGAAGCATGGTATCGCTATCTCCTTTGGATGGCCACCGGAAATGCCCACGCTCCAGGCGCTTGAAATACAACCAGAATCCATCGCCGTCCCATTCTAATATTTTAATCCTATCTCTGCTACGATTACAGAATACGAAAAGTGCTTCCGAAAACGGATCCAAAGAGAAGCTCTCTTTTACCAGAACCAGTAATCCGTTTATCTGTTTTCTCATATCTGTATGACCACAACACAGGTACACGGGCTTATCATTCCATCTCATCACAGGGCCCTCAAAATGAGGCAGACTTTTTTTAGAAGCTCGGGATCCGTGTTCATGGCCACATGGATTTGGCAACCTTTGACCTCAACGGTTACCCTTTCACCGATTTCCCCTTCATTTGTCAGCTGAACCCATCCTGCAGGGATATCGGTTGGCGGCCCAGGAAGACCAGGCAATTCTTTCAAGGCAGCTTCTCTTAGCTTTCTTTGCCAGTAGAAATATGCGTGCCTGCTGAGACCTCGCTCCTCGCAGAATTTGTTTACCTTTTGGCCACTTTCCTGCCTCTGCCGGATGATCTCTATCCATTGGTTCATACGGTACTCATTCGTGATTTTCTGAAGATCCATACAACCATTCCTCCTTTTGCCTTTAGTTCACTCAGTTCAAAAGGTACACAAACTTTTTGAACTTAATGAACTTTTTATACTGAGTTGAAATGATTGTATTACTTTTTCCACTGCATTTGCAGGTGAGGGCCTACTTGACGCTTACGTCCGTTTCACCATTATGCATGAAATTGGGCACATTATGCTGGATCACTTTGAAGACGATGATGTTGCAGAAATTGAAGCTAATTTTTTCGCGGGATATATTTTAGTTCCACCTGTCCTCGTTTATGCCCTAGATAGAACTAATGATATAGATCAGGACCAAATTAAAAACCTGTTTAATGTTTCAAACCCTGTTGCAGAAAACACATACAATTACTACCAGAAGTGGTCCAAGTACAATTCTAGCATGTTTGGGTTATCGAAGATAGATACTCAAATATACAATCAATTTTTCGGTTGCCTTTCTCTAAATCTTTAAGCGGAGGCGATTATAATAACCTTCCCCTCTTTATATTCTATACCGTAACCGTAGTGCCTGGACCTGATTCCTTACCTTGGTTTCTAGGGCTAAATTACTATAATGGCCTTTATAGCCCAACACGTAATCAATAAATTCCAATAAAGCAGGGTGGGAAGCATTGGACTTAAGAATATCAAGCATCTCCCGATATTTATCTGCACATAAAGATTTGTTTAACTTATTCGTAATTCGTTCAACGTTAAAAGAGGTGGCTGCAATAAAGGCTTGTATTTCATTAAATCGCTCTATCAAGTTACGATAAATTGGATCTGCAGCCCAGCAGACACCATAGCCATTAGTCAAAAAAACATCTACCATAGTAATAACGTAATCGCGGTCCAGTTGAGTAGGTACTTTTTGCTTTCCTACCAGCCGCTCTACTTGACGAGCAAATTGAGGCTCATTATAAAAATTATTTGTACCCCGATGCATTGAAAGTAATTGGTTAAGTGCAATCTTTAGCTCATAAGATCTGACATTATCAGGCAGGTATTCTTCACCGCCAACAATTGATATAAATGCTCGTGCAAGCTTTGCTTTTTCCTTTTCGCCGTTAACCATATATATGGCGTAAGAGGTAGCAAATTCGTTCTTGGTGGCAGAATCTATATGCTCCCATAATTCGGGCATTAGCCTTTTCACGTTTATCGTTATGTGGGAACCTGCATCTTTACGAAGATATAATCCATAAATGCCTTTTGCTAGCACATTAGCTAGTTTAACAGGAATACCCCCGATAAAAGCCAGGGCATTTATTACATTAGTTTCAGATAATAGACCTTCTCTTATATCTCGGAGCAAAATTTGAGTTTGAATGGTTGCGGCAGGGATCTCTAGGGTTATGACTTCTCGGATACACACCTCAAGCCAGGAGATTAGTTGTGTTCCACTAATTTCTGCCTGATGTGAGCTATCACGTTCTATATAACCGAGCATAAATTTAATATGATCAAGTTGTTTGTAGCCCTTTTCCGATAGTAATTCAATAGCTCTTGCACCTTCTAGTAGCTCCGTATCTTGAACTTTATCTAAATCCTCCAGGGTGGTAAACTCATCTCTCCGCTCCGAAGGGATGGCAACATCAAAGAAGTAATCAATGTCATATTGTTGAATTCTAATCTTCAATTGCTTTATAGTTTCAACCCACAAGTGGTTTAGGGCAGAATCAAAAAGGCCTACGCTCGCTGCTGTCATAAATTTTGTTATAAAATGTGCCGACTCAAGCTGTGGTTCCGGGACATATTCAAGAACATCCATAAAGTTTTTGAACACTTTTCTCCGCTCCTGAACAGGTACGAGCACATCATTAATCGGAAGGCCTACCGCTTGATAGACACTCATCATCTTTTGTTCAAAATCTAGCATTGTTGGTGAGAACTCGTTGTTTGTCTGCACAATCAGTTCATTTCTTTCTAAATCATAATCCATACTTTGCACCCCCTTAATCTATGCTAATTACCTCAGGATATTCATCATAGGTCCTGCCATCCAGCAATCTTCCAGCCTTTTTTTTATTTTTACCGCCCCACTGCTTAAAGAAAAAAGGAACGTTTGTTTTGTGCGCATTATTCCTAATATTGACAACCCATTCTTTTTCCATTGGCCGGCTATGATGGCCAGATTCACCGCCTACTATAATCCAATCGATTCCTTCTAGGTTTAATGAATCTAAAGCAGTTAAAAGGGGTTCTGCAGAAATAAATTTTATTTTAGCACCGGTTTTTTTCAAATCTTCCGCACGATATAAACTTTCTTCATTTTCAACTGTTACACCCATCCAAATGTTGTTAGTCCAGTTAATTTTGCAAGAAAGTTCTTTTAGACGTTTCGATCTTTTAGTTAAAACTTGAAAAATATGCCAGTCAGCCTTATTCATAGTATCAAAGATTCTTAAAATAATTTCATCCGACAACTCTTCATGGAAGAGGTCTGACATAGAATTTACAAATATCTTTCTTGGTGATTTCCAAGTTAACGGTGTCTGTATTAAATCCTCATGTACAGTAACCTCAAACCCGTTTCTATATCTTGGGTTATGCATGGCCTTAAGCCTTTTTGCAAAAGTTGCTGCATAGCAATTCTCGCAGCCGCTAGATATCTTTGTGCATCCGGTTACTGGATTCCATGAACTGTCTGTCCATTCAATTTTAGTTCTATTTGACATAATAACTACACCAGCAATTCTTTTTTTAGTTTAAATTTTCTTTCATATGTAATTCTTTTTCTAAGCCGTCCTTTGGGTATAATTATTTCAACAAAATCATCTTTGTCCCATTGTTCAACTACATTTTTAACCTCTTCTCTTGAATAAGGAGTTACCTGGTAATTCAATTTCATATTATATCTATCTAAGGCTTCTAATAGGTTATCAATAGTCCAGATCTTATTGAAGAAGTTAGCATCTACACTAATACTATTTCTAACCGCTTCCATGATTCCCTCTTTTATAAAGGTTTCCCTGTGAAAAAGGGCTATCTGTAACTGATCCTTGCTGTCGAATAATAGTGAATAATGATTTGTATTACTATGTTTTATCATTACTTTTTTCATTTCCGTTATGGCTTTATGACTTTTTGTAATAAAAACTATATGATGGCTTATTTTTTCTTTGTCATCTGCCTCAAAACCGAAAGGTAAAACATAAAGTGTGTAGCCGGAATATTTTGATTTTGACATTTCATGAATAAGGTTCCGGGAAAACAATTCAACAATTCTTTCTGCTTTTTCTTTTTGCCCAAGCAAATTATTGTTAACAGTCTTTCCAACCTCTTCAAGTTGCCCCCCGAAAATCGGTAAGAAGTGACACAGTTGGTTTTCCTTATTAATATCCATAATAAATCGGTTAGAGTTAAAGAAAAGTACACAATCCGAGCCAATATTTTCAACAAGCTCCCATGTTTGTGCTACTGAAACATCTTTATATCCCCAAGGATCAATAAATGAAAAAATAGGACATTTTTTAAAGGTGTGCACTCTTATGTTAACATCACTCGCCCTTAAATTCGTAATTTCTACTGGATAAGTTAGTTTTGAAACAACATCATGATTATTAACAATTGTTCGAAGCTGGTCTATATATTTTTCATTTTCATCATTAAAGACTACCCTGAGCTTTTTTCTAATATTGTCATCCCTAAAGTTATTAACTAAATCCAATAATGCCAAAGGAGTTGATGGATGACCATCTTTATATTTTCCCGGACCACAAAAAAGATCTATATAAATAATCTCTTTTTTTTCCTTCCCAACAGAACGATTAATAATTGGAAAATATGCTTTCAAAAATTCCGTTACAATAAGAGTCTTAACTTTCGACTTTTCACTCGGTGTTGCAAAGAAATTATCTGTTGTTGACATGTCGAAGAGTTCACCTCCACATCACAACTTTTACTTCTTTTATTCGGCATTCTTGGCCGGGAAAACACTACCTTTTTACTTGTTACTCATCCATCCCTCTATGCGCCACATTAGCTTCATCAACCCAATCTTCCTCCACATACACCATCCCGTTCCTGCCTTCGACCTTTCTGTTTGGTCCAGCCTTATATAACTTACAGCTAAGAGGTCCATAACAGAATGTCTCAAACCGGTATTTCCTTCTACCCCTCGGGTTCCAATTATCAACTATTATCTCAACCGGCATCCTAGCTCCCCACATGCAACTGCTACACTTACTATCATAAGTCCTGGCTGCCAACCTCCGATGTCCCCTTTCCCGATAAACCTTTAGATCCGGCGGTACCAATTCCCAGGGTGCTGATAGGCTTCCCTGCTCCCCTTCTGAGATAACTTTGAGCTTAGATACTTTATAGTAATCCACTGGCTCCATGTCCGGATCCGGAACAGGAAGGCATTCACCGGAGATAATGTCATTAACTTTGAAGTTGAATTTAGCTTGGGCTGCTTTGCCGATTCCGATGGAGAATATATTTTGATTTGATGATATCGTTTCTTGGTTATCAACGGTTCCGGTTATTTTAATAGCATAGCCCAAATATGTATGAGAGGCTTCATCAAATGAACGGGTTAGCCTTATTCGTGGTTGGATTGATGTGATAAGGCCTTTAAAGTGCAACTTGTCCACTGGATGGGCGGCCTCCTTTGATAATTGATTTATCTACTTAATTCTCTCATAAATGCTCCTGCTATTGAAGCTGCGACCGTTCCATATGTCTCAATAGTCTGCGGTAGGTTCTTTTTCTTTACTTCTTGTTCTGTTTGATTCCATGTTTCGTCACTTCTAATCAACTCAAGGTAATCATATCCTTTATTGGTTAAATTACCTATACTAAATGATAGAAGCATATTCCCTCTTCCGCCTCTATTAGGTTTAAATTCTTTTATCAAACCTGCCTGAAATAGTAACTCACAATGATCGCCAATTACTTTCATTTCATAACCTTCTATTGGTAAACCATGTAAAAAACCTTGTCCTGGTTCAAATCTTTCTTCGATTTCAAATAATATCTTTCTTATTAGCTCCATATCTCTTTTCATTTTGCACCTCACCCCCCAATTTATTACGTCCGAATTGTTTCTCCGAATCTTCTGGCTTTTCTATCTGGTTAAAAACGAGCAATCTTTCTATCCAAATTCATGCCCGTCTCTAATGACTGTGTCTTTTTTATGCCGTAGTTATAGTTCCTGATGTCTACTTCTTACTTTCTCCCAGCAGCAACCTCTTTCAAAGAACCTACTTCCTTCTCTACAACCTTCACTAAATACTGTAAAACTCATCCCTCAAATCACTTCTCCTAAGAGCAGTTCTCCACATTGGCTTCAAGGAATCCTTGCTTGTTCCCCACATCATAGCGCTTGCCTTCAAAAATATGCTTACCTATCTTAAAAACCACTTCTCATATCCATTCGGATTATTCTCATGCCATCTCCAGGCATCCTCAATAATATTCTCTAATGAATCAAACTGTGGTTTCCACCCCAATATGTTTTTAGCTTTTTCAGATGAAGCTATTAAAATTGCTGGATCTCCTGCTCTTCTTTCCTTTACCTCAGCAAGGATTGAATGGCCGGTTACTTTCCTTGCGGTTTCTATTACTTCTTTTACAGAGTAGCCATTGCCGTTACCAAGATTAAAGATATCGCTACCATTACCTTTTCTCAAATACTCTAGCGCTCTATAATGGGCCGAGGCTAGGTCTATAACGTGAATATAATCTCTTACACATGTCCCATCTTCAGTCGGATAGTCGTCACCAAATATATAAATCTTATCACGTTTACCAAGAGGCACTTGCAGAATTAAAGGAATTAGGTGGGTTTCTGGATGATGATCTTCCCCAATCAATCCACTCTCATGGGCACCGGCAGCATTAAAATATCGCAACGATACATATTTAATACCATAAGCCCGGTCAAACCACTTCATCATCTTTTCCATAGCCAGCTTGGTTTCTCCGTAGGTGTTAGTAGGATTTGTTACATCTTCCTCTAAAATAGGAATCCGCTTAGGCTCTCCATATGTAGCCGCAGTAGATGAAAAAACAATCTTATTTGCATTATTCTCTTTCATCACATCCAGAAGGCAAAGCATGCCATAAACATTATTATGGTAGTATTCGTAGGGCTTCTCCATGCTTTCGCCAACTAAAGAATTAGCTGCGAAATGAATCACAGCTTCAATATTATGGGCTTTGAAAACTTTGTCTAACAGGTCTTTATCCCTTATGTCAATATGGTGAAAATGATCTACTTGGATGGATTCCTTATGCCCACTCTGTAAATTATCGACAACAATTATTTCTTCGTTTCGATCTTGAAAGTATTTTACAATGTGGGAACCTATATAGCCTGCTCCACCTGTTATTAATATGGCAATTTCATGTCACCTCCCCTAGTTAAAGAACATAATAAATCATGCCTGTGTGTCTACTAGAATTTACCAATATGAATTTTTTGCATCATCTTGACCAGAATAATCTATGCTAATCATCAGGCCGCTTAATTTAGATAAGTATCGAAGAATCCAACCACAAATACCAGTATTATCAAATGTAGAATTTGGTCTACAAAAGTATAGAAAAGGTTTTTGGAGTTTACTGCTCCATCGGTTTTTACAATATAGCACTTCCAATAATCAATAATAAAGTGACTTATAAGGAATATAAAAAAGCTATAAAAAGTGAAATAGGTGCGCATAAAAAAATATATAGCAAACATTACAGTCACCGCATATATACCACTATGTACCCCTAAACAAAACAAACTATGCCTTTTAGCATCTTTAAGCCACCAGCTAAATAAGCCGTCACCCACCAAGTGACCAATTAATAAATAAAAATATTCAACCATATAATCATCCCAATCACTTGATTAACTGCTTATTAGTAAAAAACCAAGAAATTCATTTAAATAAAACTACATTATATGATTAACTTTCTTAATATCCACATTATTTTACCGATTCAAGTATCACAACAACATCATCCTCAGTTAAATCCACCGGATTGTTATCCATTCTGCCTCCCGTAAAGGCATTTTTAACAATTAGTGATATATTCTTTTCTGTAATACCAAAAGCAGATAGTCGCATATCAATTACACCGTTACAAGCTGAATTTATATAATTCATAATCCCGCCGTAATCTTCAAACAACTTAAATAATTTATCGTCATTTGGAAAGTGCCCTTTGTTTATCTGACCCACTGTGTCTAAAGTAATTGCGGCTGCTATTCCATGTGGCACACCATAAAACATAGTAAGCGGGTATGAAATTGAATGGCAGGCAGTTGTTTTAGTCTGAGAAAATGCTAGCCCCGCAAGTACCGAGGCTCTACAAAGATTCTCCCGCACCCTTAAATTGTCAGGGTAATCCACTGCTTTTCTTAAGTTTTGTATTATAATTTCAATTGCACGATGTGCAATTTCCTGAACTACCGGCGTAGTATGTTTCGACCAATAAGCCTCAATCGATTGGCACATAGCATCAAGTCCAGTGGAAAGTGTCAATTCAGCTGACATAGATATTGTCAGTTCAGGAACTATAATCGCCAGTTTTGGCTTAAGCCCTGGATCATCAATAGAGAACTTGCAGGTCTTATTCTCATCCCAAAGAGTCGCCCACTGAGTCACCTCCGAGCCAGTTCCAGCTGTAGAAGGTACAGCTATAATATCAATAAACTCTCCACCCTGATATTTCTTGTTCCTTATGCTATCTTTGATTTCATCTATTAAAAATGAAACGCTAGTTCCTGTGATATGAAAAGCACTTATTGCCTTTGCTAGATCAATAACACTTCCCCCACCTATTGCCACAATTGTATCAATCTGACGATTTCCTATTTGCAGTAAGGATTGAATAATATCTATTGGGTTAGGATTAGGAGCTATTGTTCTTATCCAGGTTAGTGCCCCATTTTTTGTTTCATATCTGGCCTGCAACTCATGAATAAACGATGTCATGTTCCACCTTGAAACCGAGGATTCGCTCATCACCAACAACACATTAGCTACATCCAGGGAAAGCAGTCTTTGTTTCAGGCCTTCTATGTTTTCAAACACAATCTCTGTATTACAGAATGGTTTATAATCCATATCTCTCTCCCATTAATCATAATATAATTCTATATAACCTTCACTAAAACCAACTACATTAATAATCTTCCGGAATCAGGGTTAATATTTCTTTGATAGGCATGCACATATCATCGGCCTCTTTTGCCCTATGATGTGATAATATTGTTTTTGCAACCTCCTGCATGGCGGGAAAACCGCTCCGGGTAAGCTGGTTTGCATAGATGACTATATTCACGCCATGTTGTGCGAACTCTTCCTCTGTTACGGAGTTAAAAGAAGTAGGTACTACAACAAGTGGCGTAATTGAATTTTTTTCTCTGAATTTTAAGCAAAAATTAAAAATTTCTGTAGGGTCTTTTTTACGCGAGTGTATCATAATTCCGTTAGCCCCAGCATTAACGTATGCAAATGCTCTGGTAAGTGCATCGTCCATACCCTTTTCTAAAATTAGGCTTTCAATTCTTGCTATAATAAAAAAGTCTTTCGTTTTTAAGGCACGTTTTCCAGCAGACAACTTTGTACAAAAATTTTCAATACTATCCTGGGTTTGTTCCACCTCGGTGCCAAACAAAGAGTTTTTCTTTAATCCGGTTTTATCTTCGATAATAACGGCTGATACTCCCATACGTTCTAACGTGCGGACATTGTAAACAAAATGTTCTGCCAGACCCCCTGTATCAGCATCAATAATGATTGGTTTGGTTGTTACATCCATAATTTCGTCTACTGTACGCAAACGTGCTGACATATCAAGCAGTTCAATATCTGGTTTCCCCTTAGATGTTGAATCACAAAGGCTTGAGCACCACATTCCATCGAATTGATAGGTCTTTCCTTCTTGCAAAACAGTTGTCTTTTCCGCAATTAAACCTGTTATACCACTATGAGCTTCTATGATACTTACCAGAGGTTTTATCGTAAGCAGTCGCTTCAACCGTCCACGACGGAAATCCGGCATAGAAAGTATTTCTCGCTGCCTTCGCTCTAAATTGTCATAATCCTCCTTCTGAGAATATGGATATTCCACAAGTTTTCCTCCATATTCTGCAAGCACTTCAATTAACTCATCGCGAATCGGCTTTTGAAAGCCTGTGACCCAATCATCCCCATGTACAACATAGTCAGGTTTAAGTGCTCGTATGTTTTCAATATAACTTAGAGTAGTTTGGGGAACAACTCTTTCTACCCCTTTAATGCTTTCAAGTAATTTAGCTCTCTCATCATAGGTTAAAACTGGGAAGCGCTTGTAACTTGCAACTACTTCATCAGTTAACACACCAATTGTCAACTTACCAAGAGACGCAGCCTTTTGAATTATAGAAGTATGGCCTCCGTGTATCACATCTGTGCTGAAGCTCATATAAACCTTTTTATCCATTTTCATCTCTCCTTCTTATTTCAAGACATTATCACAATATATTTAGGCTTTAACTATTTAATTGCCTACAGATTTTTCAGTCTTTCCTTAATAACTGCCAGATCATCAGGTGTGTCTATTTCGCCACATAGACGATCAGCAAAATCCATTGTGTATATCAGACATTTATCGGATACTTCATTAAAAGCATTTTCAGCATAACAAGATACTTGTCCACTTTCACAGTAAGTAATAATACGATCCAACCATACCTTCCAATCCGATTTATTTATTTTATATAGCGGTTGTGCAGCCAATGCATTATCAAAAAACTCTATTCCGATTTTTTCAATCAGCCCGTTTTTAATAGCTGCTTTAAAGTCCTTTGGTGGCAAGGGTATTGTCGAACTTACCGCCATACAACTATTATTTTGCTTGAGTATATCTAGCAAAACACTAATTTCAAAAACAAGATCGCCATGCAATAAAACAATGTCATCATAAATATAATCACGAGCAAGATAAATTGAATAAATATAATTTGTTCTATCATAAATAGGATTGTTAACAAAAGTATAATTTAATGGCAGGTTCAAGGAATAGCAATAATCAATTAATACCTTATCAAAAAGCCCTGTTGTTATAACTAATTCAGTTATTTCGCATTGCTGTAATTGCTTCAGCTGCCGACTAATAATTGTCTCATGTTCATCAATTTCTGTCATGCACTTCGGATGCTCACTTGTTAAGGTCCCCATTCTCTTACCCATTCCTGAATTGAGTATTAAAGCTTTCATTTAGTCGCACTCCCTAAGATATTCCATAAATGCTATCTTGTTTTCAATAGGTGTTGTAGTTGGCCTTCCAAGGTTATCCCTTGAACCTATAGCTGCTACTACTTCAATAAGTATTGGCCCTTGTTTTTCTTCTGTTTCTGATAAAATTGCATCCAACTCATCAATATTTGATGCATGGAAAGAATCCTTATATCCGCACCCTAATGCTATCTGTCCAAAATTAATTTTATTAGCTACAGTTGGTTGTCCACCTACAGATTCGTGAGCTGCATTATTAATTATTACATGAATGAAATTAGTAGGTGATTTTGCCCCAATCACTGCCATAGAACCCATATGCATCAAAGCTGCACCATCACCATCTAAACACCATATTCGCGTTTTTGGCTTATTAAGAGCAATACCAAGGGCAATTGAAGAACTGTGTCCCATGGAACCAACAGTTAGAAAATCATATTTATGCGACTGCTCCATTTCCTCCCTTATTTCAAACAACTCACGGGATGTCTTCCCGGTTGTTGAAACGATAATATCCTCCCTGGATACCGCTGTTATATGACGAATAATTTCTTCGCGTAACATTTTATTGTCATTTTTATAAACTACTTTTTCATCGTAAGTTAATGCACCTTTACGAACAACAAAGGCAACGCTCTTTCCAGCATCCAACAAAGGCTTAAACTCTTTCATTTTAGCTTCAACTTCTTCTTCATCTGTTTTATTATCAATAACCATTGCAGCTATATCCATGACCCCAAGTAGATTTAGTGTTACCTGTCCTTGATAAATATGCTGGGGCTCATCCTTTGCTCCTGGTTCTCCACGCCAACCAATAATAAAAATGCAGGGAATACCGTATACTTTGTCATTGAGCAATGAAGCAACCGGGTTAATTATGTTTCCAATGCCGCTATTTTGCAAATATATAACAGGAATCCCGCCAGTTGCTAAATGATAACCAGCTGCGATTGCAGTACAATTGCCCTCATTAGCTGCAATGATGTGATTTTTCGATATTCCATATGTATTTATTAAATAATTACATAAAGGTTTTAGTTGGGAATCCGGAACACCGGTAAAAATACCTACGCCAATTCCATTAAACAATGATATAAATCTTGATATCTCCATTAATTAAATGTCTCCTTTCTGATCATTATTTGCTTATATATACATTGATTTTAAGATTTTGTATATTTTCACCTATACCTTATTTTAATGCTATTTTATCTGTTTTCCACAGATAATCTATTTCATGATGTCCTGTTCGTTCCTTAATATCAGGTAGTTTCATGTAATTACCATATAAACGACATAAATAGTCATTGTATCCGACAGGTATTCGCAACTCTGTATCTTCAAATGAGCACATGATATACTTTTCAAAAATTAATTTAGGATAAATGTTTCTACTCTTACCCTTGATAAGAAAAACACCATTCCATACCATTTCGCTTTCTTCATATTTATATCTTGTTGATGCTTGTATTATTTTGTCAATTAAATCCTTTTCTTTTAAGTTTTTAAAAACCATAGATATGATTTTCTCTATAATAAACCGAATT
>Ga0255346_1004341_pt1 | contig 15628 bp, 6 predicted proteins | sample wastewater_treat_FD_194410 | JGI IMG/M metagenome (GOLD analysis project Ga0255346, IMG submission 194410) | Wastewater microbial communities from Lulu Island WWTP, Vancouver, Canada - plant22 | ecosystem: Engineered > WWTP > Wastewater > Unclassified | place: Canada: Vancouver, British Columbia... | reverse complement strand
TACAACAGGTTCTCCTGATGCTCCCTGTAATTTTGGATGGAATTTTGTGGCGCATCCGCTGTCAGCAAAAGCCACTCCGAGCCTAACCGATGGAGAATTTGCTTACAATTATAATCCTGCAAATGATACTTACAAGTTATGGTATTATCAATACAATCCGGGCTATACTTATGGTGCCAGTGGCATAAAACCTTTCGAGGCATATTTTATTAAGGCGGCTTCAGCATCTAATTTGAATGTATCTTATTCATTGTCTTCTCCACAAGGAGTACGTCGCAGAGCGGATGCCCAACCCGAAGATGTGGTACAGCTCAATTTGTCTGCCAATGGTACGAATTATGAAACGCTGGTACGCATGTTGCCGCAGGCAACAGCCGGGTACGATGAACTTTACGATGCTCCCTATTCTGAACCAATGAATGCTACTACTCCCCGAATTTATACGTTGAGTAGCGGAAGCAATTATGCACTGACACTGAATACGGTTCCGGAAGAAACAACTGTACCTGTTTACGTAAAAGTGCCGCAAGCAGGAGATTATTCCTTTAACTGGACTACACAACTGATTAATTTGCCGGTAACCCTTACTGACCAGCAAACGGGTGAAATAATTGACTTGACATCGGGAACGGAATACGGTTTTCAGACTTCTACCACCGAAATAAAAAATCGCTTTTACCTGAATGTTCCCAAAAGAGTAATTACCGAAAATGTGAATATTGAGAACACGGATCATTTCCTTAGAATTTATCCACTGGGAGGTAATATTGAAATTAATGGGTTAAAAGGAACTTCGCAAATTTATTTAGCCGACATGGCCGGTCATATTTTGCAGGCAAAAACAACGGGTGATGTTCACTGTATGCTGAATGTTCCGGTGGCAGGCATCTATATCCTGATCATAAAAGACGAACAACATCCCTATTTCCGCACAAAAATGATGGTTTGGTAAGAAAAACAGGTTGTTTTGAAGTTTAAAAGCATTTGATAAAGTTTTCGGTATTTATATTATTGACGAATTATGAAAGGGCGCAGATTTCCGTCTGTGCCTTGTTTTTTATGGTCTTGTATTTGTCTTGTTTCAATCTGAGTTCGGTATATGAATAATTTTAAGCAATTATCAATAAACTAATAAGGTTGATAAAAAGAAAGCATTCACATGTTACTAAGGTTTGTTGTATCTGAATAAGATCTTTTTTTCCAAAAAACGAACCTTATTTTTTTAAATAAAACTTTGGTAACGACAATCTACAACAAGAACAAACATTATTACCTTATTAATTATAAAGTTTTTCTAAGTACATGACAAAAAAATTGTAAAAACATTTATATTCCTTATTTTCAAATATTTAATAACGGGGCTTTGCCCCAAACCCCACTCACTTTTTTGTCTTGAAACAAAAAAGTAAGCAAAAAAATTCAAGACTGTGCCCACTTCACTCGAAAAACTTACGCTCGAAAAGCTGAAATCGTCCAAACTCACTCCGACGAAATACGTCGGAGCTCAAACAAGGACGATTTTTAAACGCTTTTCTCACTTGTTTATCGGCTCACTGGACAAGGTCAACCCTAAAAGCTTGGCTTATATGTACTGTTTTACAGATATATAAAACAAATGTTTCAATTTTTGTCATGTACTAAAAAAGTTTTTATATAATTTGAGCATGTCATTGTTATATCAAACTCACGTTTGTTTTAAAATTTTATATTGGTTTTTTGTCGGAATCAAGTGTACAACAAACACTTACATTAAGTGGTTTCAAACGTTTGCGTAAATTTTTCATGACTTTTTCGGGAAAAATGTTTTTTCCCATTTGAACGTTGATTAAATTTGGCTGTAAATAAGATTTTATTAATATCCATAACAAAACAAACAAACCATGAAAAAATCGTTTTATTTTCTTGCTACTTTTTTTGTTTTATCTGCATTTTCTGTAAAGTCTCAGGCTCCATCTCAATGTACGGATGTGATGTTGCAGGCTTTTTATTGGAATTCCTATGCCGACTCGAAATGGACTAACTTGACTTTACAGGCCAATGAATTAGCCGAAAGTTTTGATCTTATCTGGTTACCTCCAAGTGGTAATGCGGGTCCTAGTAGTACAATGGGTTACTTACCCATTTATTATTTTAATCAAAATAGTAGTTTTGGAACTCAATCGGAATTGAAAACATTAATTTCTACTTTGAAGAATGCTGGTGCGCGTTGTGTAGCAGATGTTGTCATTAATCATCGCAATGGCGTAACTAACTGGACTGATTTTCCTTCTGAAACTTATAATGGTGTTACCTATGCCTGGGGAAGTTGGGCAATTTGTTGCACAGATGAATGTGTATCACGTGGTTATGAGGCTACTGGTGGTCCAGACGAAGGAGATAACTATGAGGCGGCTAGAGATATTGATCATCGAAATCAGACGGTTCAAAATACTATTAAAGCATACCTGCAATTTCTGAAAAATGATATGGGTTATGCCGGCTGGCGTTATGACATGACAAAGGGATTTCCCGGTTCGTATATTGCCATGTATAATGATGCTGCTGGAGCAGATTTTTCTGTTGGTGAATATTGGGACGGGAATAATAATACATTATGGAATTGGGTTAAAGCTGCTAATTATAAATCTACGACATTTGATTTTGCTTTTAAATATGCTTTAAATAATTTTGCTAATAGTGGTGGCGATTTCACTAAACTGGTATGGCTTTATAATGGGGCAAATCAACCTGCAGGATTAATTTATAATCCTGATTCAAGACGTTATGCCACTACTTTTATAGATAATCATGATACCTATCGTGACAACAACAAATATCAAGGGAATGTACTGGTAGCCAATGCTTTTATGTTGTGTTCACCAGGAGTTCCTTGTGTCTTTTTACCTCACTGGCAACAATATAAAAATGAAATTAAAGCGATGATTGCTGCCCGTCATTCGGTGGGTGTTAATAGCGAGAGTAGTGTGACGGTTAACCAAGTAACTTCCAATTCGTATGTAGCTACGGTGACAGGTAAAACTGGTTCATTAATGGTAAAATTAGGTAGCGGAAGTTATTCTATCCCGGCTGATTATAACTTAGCTACATCAGGTACCAATTATGCAATTTATACAAAAAGCAATTCTACCACTACGCTTAGTGTGACACCTACAGGTGGTTATTATGAAGGTGATGTGACCGTAACATTAACAGCCACGGGCGAAAATGAACCGGTTTATATTTATTATACATTGGATGGGAGTACTCCTACGATTAATTCCACTAGAGTTTCTTCAGGAAGTACTATAACCATCACACAAAACAAAACAACGTTAAAAGCAATTGCTATTGACAGTGAAGGGATTGAATCATCCATAGTTTCGTATGTATATTATACGGAGGCACCGACAGGGATTACGGTAAAATTTAAGAAGCCAGATGAATGGAACACCGTTTATTTTTATGCATGGAATGCCAATTCAACGACTTTACTAGGAGCATGGCCAGGTACACAAGTAACCACAGGAACCGATAATTGGTGTTCTTATGTTTTCCCAGACGAAATTACAACACTAAATCTTGTTTTTAGTAATGGAAGTGGCAATCAGACAGTAGATGTGAACAATGTAACAGACGATACTTGTTTTGAGACGAATGGAACAAATTCAGATGGGAAATACATTGTTGCTACTGTAGATTGTACAAATGGAGGCGAGAATCCACCTTCATCAGGAGATATTGTGTTGCAAGCAGGCGAGCAGGCTATTTTCTTTGAAAAACCTGCAGATTGGGGGAGCAATATTCATGTTTATATTTATGGAACATCAGGTGAAATCACAAGTGGATGGCCGGGTGATGCCGCCACAGCTTTAACAGACAATGTGTTTAAGCTTAATTTAACGGGTGAAATTAATAATTGGAAGGTTTTATTTAACGATGGGGGAAGTCATCAAACCCCTGGAGCAGGTCAGCCAGGTTTTGACGTTGTAAATGGAGGTTATTATAAAGCCACAGGATTAAATCATGTAGTTTCAGTAAGCAGTGCTACACCTACAATTGCTAAAGAGTTGCCTTTGAAATTTTACAGTAAGGATAATGCTTTATATGTTTATAGCGAAATCGAAGGTAATTATCCTCTGTATAGTATTAATGGGGTATTAATTTGTAATCTTAACATAAAACAAGGACAAAATGCTTTTTGTAACATTCCAAAAGGAGTATATGTAATTAATCACCAAAAAGTGGTAATATACTAAATCATCAGTTCAAATAATAATGTATAATTTAAAATTAGATTTCATGAAAGACATCAATTTAAGAAAAAGGAATTTTTTTAAAAAATTTCTTTTAAAAAGAAGGGAATGGTTTTTATTTTTCTCGTTCTTAACGTGTTTTTTGGTTCCTTTTACCTTAAGAAGTGGAAATAATTTTGTTCGTACAGATTTCCGTGATGAGACCATTTATTTTGTTATCACCACTCGATTTTATGATGGCGATCCAAGTAATAATGTACAATGCTGGGATGGACAAAGTTTAAATCAGGGCGATCCTGCCTGGCGAGGGGATTTCAAGGGTTTAATCGAAAAACTGGATTATATCAAAGCGCTTGGCTTCACGGCAATATGGATTACGCCGGTTGTAGAAAACGCCAGTGGTTACGATTATCACGGATACCATGCTTTCAATTTCAAAAAAGTAGATCCGCGATATGAATCGCAGGATGTAAGTTTTCAAACACTAATTGATGCTGTTCATGCGAAGGGTATGAAAATTATTTTGGATATTGTGTTGAATCATACCGGTAATTTTGGAGAGGCAACTTTGTGTCCCATGTTTGAAAAAGATTATTCTGCTGATTTATCAGACATAAATGCTTCTATGAAACGTATTAAAAATGGAATTTTACCTGATAACTATGAAAATTTATTACCAGGTGATCAATATCAGGCTCGGTTGGCACGTATGAAAAATACAGATGGACAAAATCATGATGTTAATAACTACTGGCATCATTTTGGAAATTTCAACTGGGATGATATTACCTGTCAATGGGCACAAATAGCAGGTGATTGCGTGGACTTGAATACCGAAAATCCACTGGTTTACAACTATCTGATTGATGCTTATGGACAATTTATTCGTATGGGCGTTGATGGTTTCCGTATCGATACAGGTCGACATATCAACAGGCTTGTTTTTAATAAGGTTTTTATTCCGGCTTTTCAACGAATTGCGAATGAATGCGGAAACGACAATTTTTTTATTTTCAGTGAGATATGCACGCGCGATAGAAATTATTGGTACCGAAACACGGCTGCCATGTCAACACCTTTCTATACATGGAAAGATTCCAGAAATTATGACTGGACAGAGGATGCTTCCTATTTTCAAACCACATGGATTAAAGGAACTAGTGATGAATTTTTGAACAACACCAATCAACGTTCTTGTGTACAAAATTATAATGACAATGTTGATACTTCTATTCAGCCATCATCCAATAATGCTTTTTTGAATGGAAATGATTATCACACTCCTGATCATTCGATGCATTCAGGAATGAATGTAATTGATTTTCCGATGCACTGGAATTTTGAAAGTGCTAAGAGTGCTTTTCGTATAGCTTGTGAAGGTGACCATGCTTACAATGATCCTACTTATAATGTAGTTTATGTTGATTCACATGATTATGCACCTGATGGTGCACCTGAAAGTCAACGTTTTGCTAAGCCACAAGATGTTTGGGCGGAAAATTTATGTTTGATGTACACTTTCCGAGGAATACCGTGTGTTTATTATGGTAGTGAAATTGAATTTAAAAAGGGATGCCCTATTGATAAAGGTCCAACTATTCCTTTAAAGGAATCGGGTCGTGCTTACTACGGCGGATATATCTCTGGGACACTTCATGTAAATGATTTTGCAAGTTATACCAATGCCACAGGTAATGTAGCAGTTACCCTAAAACATCCACTGGCTCGTCATATTCAGCGATTGAGTCAAATCAGGATGGCTATTCCTGCTCTGCGTAAGGGAGAATATTCTACAGAAGGACAGCAAAATAACCTCGCATTTAAACGTCGCTATGTGGATGCCACTACTGACAGTTATGTGTGCGTAGCTATTTCCGAAAGTTTTACGTTTAACAATGTATTGAATGGCACTTATGTCGATGCCATAACAGGAGACACAAAAGTGGTATCCAACAATAAACTTACGGTGAATGTTTCAGGCAAAGGCAATATGCGGGTATATGTTTTGAATACTGATAAAACTCCGGCTCCCGGAAAGATTGGCGTTGATGGCAAATATTTGTATGGAACTACACCTGTAATAGAAGATCAGGGAACTTATCCCGACGAGACTGAACCATTGATAGGTTCGTCTGAAGAGCCTGAAACTCCTCAGGAACCGGTTTTGAATATCGGAGAAAAGGCTATATTTTTTGAAAAACCGTCGAATTGGGGCAGTAACATTAATGTATATATTTATTATGACAACAACGGTACGGTCGTAAAGATTACTAAAAGTTGGCCGGGTGATGCTGCAACAAAGCTTGGAAACAACGTTTATAAATATAATTTTGAAGGTGAGATTACCAATTGGAAGGTACTTTTCAACGATGGGAGCAATCAGGCACCATCAAGTATAGGTTTTGATGTAGTCAATGGTGGATATTATACAGTAAATGGATTGCATCACGTTATTCAACCATCTGCAAACGCTGTGGACAATATATTTTCAAGGGGAAAATTTACTGTTTCGAGTGGTCAAAATATGTTGAATATAAACAGTACAGTAGAAGGCGTTTATCCTCTCTATTCTGTCAGTGGAACAGTTATCAAAATGCTCGACATCAAACGGGGTCAAAATGCTTATTATGATATTCCGAAAGGAATTTATCTGATTGATCATCAAAAAGTGATAATATATTAAAAAATATTTTATAACTTATTAACAATTGAAGAGGATACAAATCAATTTTCAAATTTTAATTTTAACTTATGTAATCATGAAAAAATCATTTTTAGTTGTTCTTTTTTTCACCATCGTACAGGCCGGTTTATTGGCTGTTAATCCACCTATTTACATTGCATTTCAGTGGCATATGCATCAACCCATTTATCAACCAGGAGAAACAGTAATTGAAACCCAGAATTCTGGAGTGTTATCGTATAATTTATATGATGTTTTTACTTCCAGAACAGGACCTTACACTACGTGGCCTTCTAATGCAGTTAATAAAATGTTGTCATTTGATCATGCAGGGGCTCAGGTGAGTTTTTCAGGTTCGTTGGTGGAAAATCTGAATGTATTGGAAGCAAATGGTATTGGTTTTTCTAATTGGAAATCAGCATGGCAAAGTATGATTCCTAAAAAAACGAGTTTAGGGAATCAGAGGATGGATATGGTTGGCTTTGGTTATCATCATCCCATTATGCCATTAATTGATAGAGAAGATATTGAAAAACAAATTCAGAAACATAAAGAGGCTTTTGCAGCAAATTTTCCTGGTTTACCCTATTCAAAAGGTATATTTCCTCCAGAAAATGCTTTTGAAGAGCATATCATACCTGCTTTAAAAAATTCTGGATTGGATTGGGTAATGGTAGATAATATTCATTTTGATCGAACTTGTAACAGTTATCCTTGGGGGAATGGAGGTTCTATTGTTGAGGTAAACAAAGCAGATATAGTTAATCCAGATCCTAATGACTGGCAAAAATTAAATGGATTATGGGCTCCACTTCCAGTTTCAGCAGCATGGGGACATCGTCCGCATTGGATGAAATATGTTGATCCGGCTACAGGAACGGAGTACAAAATGATAGTTGTGCCAACTTCTACTTTTTTTGGAAATGAAGATGGTCGTGGCGGTTTTGGCGCTTTGAATTATGAAGCTACAATGAGCCAAATAGAAAGTTATAATACAGATTCTGAACATCCTATTTTGATTGTTTTACATCATGATGGTGACAACCATGGAGGGGGTAGTGAGAGTTACTATGGGTCTAATTTTGATAACTTTGTTAGTTGGTTACAAGCAAATCCAGATCGTTTTGTTTGTACCACTATTCAGGATTACTTACAACAATTTCCTCCAGCCGCTGATGATATCATTCATGTTGAATCAGGTAGCTGGTATGGTGCAGGTGCTGATCCAGAATTTTTGAAATGGAATGGTGATCCTGTAAATGGTTATAGTCCTGATCGGAATAGCTGGTCAGTTATAACGGCGGCGTCTAATATTGTCAAGACAGCAGAGCAAATCAATTCTTCTTCACCAGATACAAAAGCAGCATGGGATTATTTATTAGTTGGGGAAACCAGTTGTTACTGGTACTGGGATGGCACCGAAGATTGGGATAATAAACCTACCCGAGCTGCCAATCTGGCTACAACAGCCGCTATGAAAGTAGTAAATACAAGCTCGGACCTTACTCCTCCTTCTATTTATCATCCTCAACGTGACCCTTATAATCCTGGTGAAACAGAATGGGGAGTTGTTCAATCTTCAGATTTTACGGTTTGGTCTTATGTTTATGATGTGAGCGGACTTTCTTCTGTAAAATTGAAGTATCGGCTCGATAAGGATGGAAAAAATCCTCTTTCAAGCAATCAAAATGAAACTTATGCAGGTGGTGATGAAGTGGGACAATGGATAGAAATTCCTATGAACTCAAAAAGTATTGCTTCAAAAGGTTTAACACCAAATTACAAAGCAGATGAATATTCAGCTCAAATTACCGGCATTCGCAACAAGCTGGTGGATTATTATATCGAAGCTACAGACAGCAAAGGAAATGTAGCACGTTCCATGATTTTGCATACATGGGTAGGCTCAGGAGGAGGAGCATCTACCACTACTCTTTCTGTTTCACCGGCAGGCGGTTACTACGAAGGAGGAACAACCGTAACATTAACAGCTACTGGCGAAAATGAACCGGTTTATATTTATTATACATTAGATGGAACGACTCCTACGATTAATTCCACCAGAGTTTCTTCAGGAAGTACTATAACCATCACACAAAATAAAACAACGTTAAAAGCAATTGCTATTGACAGTGAAGGGATTGAATCATCCATAGTTTCGTATGTATATTATACGGAGGCACCGACGGGGATTACGGTAAGATTTAAGAAGCCAGATGAATGGAATGCAGTTTATTTTTATGCTTGGAATGATGTTTCGACTACTATATTAGGTCCCTGGCCAGGGACACAAATTACATCTGATGCCAGTGGTTGGTATTCTTATCTTTTTGAAGGTATGCAGAGTGTTAATTTAGTATTTAATAATGGTAGTGGCAGTCAGACGGTAGATGTAACCGGTATCAGTTCTGATATTTGTTATAAAACCAATGGCACATCCAATGGAAAATATCTTGTTGTTTCGACCGATTGTTCTTCTACAGGTGTAGAAAATATTGAAAAATACTCGTTAATTCTTTCTCCTAATCCTGTGAAGAATCGACTGAGCGTGCTGTCAGAAAAACCTTTTACAAAAGTTGAGTTAATATCGGCAAGTGGAAGAGTAATGAAAATTTTTGAAAACAAGCAAACGCTGGAAATGTCTAATGTTCCGGCGGGCATGTATTTTATAAAAGTTTATTTTTTGGATCATACTTTTGCAGTTAAAAAAATTATAAAATTATAAACCTAATAATCTTAACTATAGCAATGGCTTGCCGGTGTATCTCACTGGCAGGCCTTTTTCAATTTTTCTTAAAAACAAATTAATCCTGAAGTACAAAATTAGTTCTGAAAAATTTTACGCAGTTGATTCAAATTAACAGAAGGATAAACATTGAAATCGAATAGGAGATCTTAACAGTTTTCTTTTACTTCACATTACTCGCTAGCAGGTATTTTTTGTAAAAAAGTTTAGTACATGACAAAAATTGAGACACTTATTTCAAGAAAAAAAAGTAAGTGGGGTTTGGGGCAAAGCCCTGTTATTAAATATCTGAAAATATAGAATATAAATGTTTCTACAATTTTTTTGTCATGTACTAAAGTAAAAAAGTATTTTGTGAAAAATGGAAGTTCTGTTTTTCTTCTTATTGTTCCGGTTCGCAGGTCTGGTACGTGAAATTATGTTACTCTTGCCTTTTGGGGAAAGTACACGTAAAATGTGAACCGGCAAATACAGATTAATTTTTGATTCTTTGTTTTGAATGAATAAAATTGTTGTGTATATTTGTGAAATTATTAAAAAAATAGCAGGCAGGTAGAGAAAGAAAAAGAAGGAATAAGATTTTGCTGAAATAGCTGATTCAGAAAATGAATGCGAAATGACATTCCAACCTCACAATTGAGTAAGGTCAATACCTATTCGTAAATGTAATTTTTTTGAATAAACTATCCTATTGATATCATGCTTTTTACCATTAATAATAAGCAAAAACTTAAAAGTGGTTTATGCATGTTTTAAATTTTGTATTTACGAATGTTGTATATTTATTGCGTAAATAAGACGTTGTGGTGCATTTTAAAAGACGAAACCGACACAACACGATTTAAAAATGGAAGTAAAAATAGACACCAAAAAGATTCAAATTCTTGAAGAAATTTCAGGGACTAAAACTACTTACTTTCGACTTTTAAAAGAAGACGAGCAACAGGACTTAATAAAGATATATGAAAAGGAAGGAGATAAAATCACATATTTCTTTTATGGTGGAAACTCAATAAAAGAAATAATTCTAATCGGCTACACAAAACTTCCTAACATATTAAATTTGTTTGGTTTTGGTTTCGAAGAGAAATCAATGACCAATTTTTTTAAATACAAATTTGAAAATCAAGGATATGATAAAATTCAAATTTCAGACACACTTCCCCGTAGAAAAGCGAAAAACACCTTATATTTTAAATTAGACGAATTAGAAGATTTAAAATCAAGGATTTTTCAAGAACAAAGAGCTTGTAATGACACAAAAACCATACTTGTAAAAAACTTTTTAATCGAAAGATATCCAAACCTTAGTTTTGACTTTCAGGAGACAAACAATAATAAAGAGTTAGTTTTAAGAAACTTAAATTCAAAATTAATCGATAAACTAACAGCGGAGGAAGTAGAAAAGATTGGGGAATTTTACGTGCAAGCAGCTAAAAAGTATAGCCGTCCGGATGTTGTTAAAAGAATGACTAGGGGGCTACAAAAGAACGCTCAACTTCTTACACTTCAAGAAATAATTAACAAGTATGAAAAACTATTAAAAGATAATCCCAAAGAAAGCATTTGGCAAGAGTTTTTTGATGAATACATTACTTTGTTTGACAATAGATATTACAAAAAATTAGATTACAAAAACATAGCAACAGGGATAACCAAATACCCTGACCTTGTCCTTGTCGATATTTATGGCTATGTTGATTTTTATGAATTGAAGAAAAGTAGCACTCCAATTCTACAATACGACAAAAGCCATAAGACTTTTTATTGGTCAAAAGACTTTTCAATGGTAATAGCACAAGTTGCAGATTATCTGCAAAAAGCTAAAGAAAATAGTTTGAGCTATTCAAAATCTATCAAAGAACAAACAGAAGATGAAAATAATGATGGTTTTGAAATTAATATAATCAACCCACGGGCAATCATTGTTGCAGGAACAACTAAGGAATTAAATACCAAAACAAAGAGAAATCATTTTAAAAATTTAAGAGAAAGCCTAAAGGACATTGAATTTGTGCTTTATGACGAATTACTTGAAAGACTTAAAAACTTACTTGAAACAGTGAAACTTGAATAAAAAAACGCATCATAACAGCCGTTTGCCGCAAGTGGCGGTGACGTGGTTAAGTGAAAGTTTGTGCTACTATTCAGCTTCAGTGCAGGTTGACAGTATAGTACTTCTAAATCGCTACCTGCGTCAAGCCGCAAAACGTTAGCGAAAATGCGTTGTGCACAAATTCAGATATAACATTGAGTAATACAACACAATTACCTAAAGTTTCAAATGCAATTAATAGCATTCAAACAGCTGGTTTGGTTACTGTAAAACAAATAATAGTATTAATTTTGAAGCAGGTCAAGGGATACAATTAAATGCTGGATTTGAAGTTCAACAAGGAGGTCAACTTGATGTAAATATTGTAACGTGTGGTCAATAATCTAAATCTAAAAAAAACATGAAAAGAATTCTTATTATATTAGTCGTTAACCTATTGTTTTCACATTTTCTTTTTGCTCAGGAAAACAGTAGAATAACAACATTTTTCAATGACACTTTGAAGGGTAAATGGATTTTAGAAAGTAATTGCCTTTTAGAATATCAACGATGTGATTCTATTGGAAAAGGAATTGAGTATATAATATTCACTTCAATAAATTCACAGGATTTTGTAAAAGTTGTAACAAATGGCTCATGGAGCTTTGAGAATGGAGATTCTGCAAAATTATATCTTCCTGAAAAAACAATTTTTGGCGAAACATGGGTTATGGACGATTATATATTTTATTCCTATAATAAAATATGTGTTATCAATGAGAATATTGACAAATTATTTTTGTCTACTAACAGTTTTATAGGGAAAGCAAAATCGTATATTCGTGATAAATCCTATTCTGGTATTCACAATGTAATAAATGAGCCGGTAACAATTTATCCCAATCCATTTGTTGATAATATTTCATTGTCGTACGAAATTCCGAATTCAATAAAAGAAGCTGCATTCAAATTGTATTCTGTAACTGGGCAATTGCTGAAAAGCATTGAAATTGCCGAAAGAGGACAGATTACCAAAGCCTTCAATTTAAAAGAATTGAATTCGGGTATTTATATTGGAGTAGTAACATTCAATAATAAAGCTATAAAAGCGATTAGACTTTTTAAAGAGTAAATTTAAAACAAATCATTTACCAAAAACAAAACGAACAAGAAAGTTGCACGTTTGGAAACATATCAATTAAAAGGAATACCAAACGTGCTTTTTTTTTTTGAAAGTATATACAATTTGGGTAGTCGAAAGTTTGAATATTACAAAGAAAATGAAAACAATGAAAACAACTTCTTCACAACCAATGCACGTTTGGTAACACACGCCTATGAAAAATGGCTACAATACTGCGTTTTCGAGGTTTTGCAGCCCGCACGAACTGTGTGCTAGTACGACAGGAAAGTCCCCCGCAATGTAGCCACTTCTCATAGCCTCGGTCGTTAGCAACCAAGCGACACCACACTAAAATTAAACCAAAAACGTAAAACAAGTAATGACAAGTCAGTTGAATGACATACCAACAGTAACCGAAAACAAGAAATTGGAAGAATTATTTCTTGCGATTTATTTCAACGACTTAGAAAAGGTTATTGAGTTCAAAAATCAGTTTCCCGAATTCTATACAAAAAAGGACAAATTTCAAGTTGTTGAAAACACAACTTTTGACTTGACAAACTTGACATTTTTCAACGAGACAATTTGGTTTAGCGGAGATTGGATTGACAACATTAAGACATTAGTTGTAAAGCACAGACAACGAACTATGCAAATGTTAGACTTTTGGCTTAAAGAACTTGGACAACAAGAAATTCATAGAAAAATTGAATACCATCAATATCACGAGCATTTTTATTGTGATGACCCGAATGACTATGACGAAATAATTATGGAACCAATAACAACATACTTGAAAAAGGGGTTTCGTGAAATTGATTTAAGATTATACAACCGTGCCCAATGTTTTGACTTTAAGGAAGTAAAAAAACTATTAAAACTGGGAGCTAAGTCTGACATTCACTTTGAAAATGACGGTGACAGTAGTGCATATACACGAATTTCACAAGAAGTTTCATATTTAGCAACTTTCAATGTTATTCCTGAATTTGAAGCGTTTGAAAGAAAAGGTTATAATCAAAATTTTGACACAACAAAAATGTTCGGCGACCTGCTTGGCTTAGCAGCTCACATAGAAATGTGTCACTTGTTAGACAAATATGACAGTAACCAATGAAAAAATTGGCTATCTGTAACATGGGTTTTCCTTCAGGCGGGGTGATCCCGCTAAGGCGGGACAGGCAGTGCAAACTTGAAGCTTTGTGTCACGCCCTGCGTGATTCAGTGCAGCTTGACAGTTTTGTGCTCTGTGAACCCGCCACTGCGCCAAGCGCCAGCCGTTAACAACAAGTGTAAAAAAGACAGATGATATTCAGATAAGAAAGCGATAAATAAAAACGAAAGAAAAGATTTGGTTTTTGGTAGGACTGTGCAAATTTGATGGAAAATTATTTTGTTTTTCTTCCTTCTGCAAAAAAGAAGAAGGAAATCTCTCGCACGTTGCAGTACATTTGTAAGCCCGCACGAACAGACTCACATGAAAAATGCTTACAAAAAAGCTGCAATTTTGTTTACCATCCGTACTAAATTGTTACTTTTGAGTGCTAATTGAAATTTGTTGAATTTTTAAAAAGAAAAAATATAAATGACAAAGAAAAACGGAAACGGCACAGAAGCATCTTTAGAAAAACAATCGCTCGGCAAGCTCGAGGCAACGCTCTGGAAAGCGGCAGACAAACTGAGAAAGAATATTGACGCCGCCGAATATAAACATGTTGTGTTGGGATTGATTTTTCTGAAATATATCTCCGATGCTTTTGAAGAATTATATGCCCGACTGAAAGCCGAAGAAGAGCTGGGAGCCGATCCTGAAGACAGAGACGAATACAAAGCGGAAAACGTTTTCTTTGTACCGCAGGAAGCACGTTGGAGTTTTTTATTATCCAAAGCAAAACAACCTGACATTGGAAAGTTTGTAGACCATGCAATGGATGCCATCGAAAAGGAAAATCCTTCACTAAAAGGTGTTTTGCCCAAAGTATATGCCCGACAAAACCTTGATCCCACCAGTTTGGGAGAATTGATCGACTTGATTGGCAACATTGCACTTGGCCATACCAAAGCCCGCAGTGCCGATGTACTGGGACATGTGTTTGAATATTTTCTGGGTGAATTTGCGCTTGCGGAAGGCAAGAAAGGCGGACAATTCTACACGCCTCGTAGTGTGGTTGAATTGTTGGTCGAAATGTTGGAACCCTATCAAGGACGCGTTTTTGATCCCTGCTGCGGTTCCGGTGGTATGTTTGTTCAATCGGAAAAATTTGTAACCGAACATCAGGGAAGGGCGAATGACATTTCCATTTACGGACAGGAGAGCAACCAAACAACCTGGCGGTTGTGCAAGATGAACCTGGCGATTCGCGGCATTGACAGTTCACAGGTGAAATGGAACAACGAGGGTTCGTTTCTCAACGATGCCCACAAAGACCTGAAAGCCGATTATATTCTTGCCAATCCACCGTTTAATGTGAGCGATTGGGGCGGAGAATTACTGCGTAATGACGCCCGATGGCAATTTGGTGTTCCGCCGGTTGGCAACGCCAACTTTGCCTGGTTGCAGCATTTTATTTACCACTTGGCGCCCACCGGACAGGCGGGGGTGGTATTGGCCAAAGGAGCTTTGACTTCAAAAACCGGCGGAGAGGGTGAAATACGAAAAGCCTTAATTGAGAATCGCTTGATTGATTGTATTGTAAATCTCCCTGCCAAGCTGTTTTTAAATACACAAATTCCGGCTGCGCTTTGGTTTTTGAGTCGCAATCGCAATAACGGCAAATTTCGCGATCGTCATGACGAGATATTGTTTATC
>Ga0255346_1004338_pt1 | contig 15637 bp, 9 predicted proteins | sample wastewater_treat_FD_194410 | JGI IMG/M metagenome (GOLD analysis project Ga0255346, IMG submission 194410) | Wastewater microbial communities from Lulu Island WWTP, Vancouver, Canada - plant22 | ecosystem: Engineered > WWTP > Wastewater > Unclassified | place: Canada: Vancouver, British Columbia... | reverse complement strand
AAATCTCTCTTTCGCGCGGGTCGTCGTCGCGGATAAAAGAGTTTCTCAGGTAAAAATTGAAGCCATAGAGATTCATATACCGGGCATTGAAATCCACGTTGGCGGTCAGATAATCCAGATTTTCATAATGAGCGTGAAAAACGTAACCGGCCGAGGCATCAAGCTCGATGCCTGAGTGTTCATCCATGTTTGAAAACCGCACGCCGGGACGTACCGTTGTCATGAAGTCTTCTTTTCTGTCATGTTTTGTCAGGTGCAGATTGTCACTGTATTCTTCGCTTAAGGTCAAATAAGGGTGGATTTGTGAAAGAAAGTCGGCACTGTAGGAGACGTTTGCCGCGCCCAGTGAAATAATCATCGTTACAGTAAAAATTACCCGGCGTAATGTAATCATAATTGAGCCTCTTTCTTGTGTGGTTTGGTCAAGGTTGCCTGAGTTGACGGCGCGTTTTCGGTACAAAACATGATAATATATTATTTAACGATGATTGTGTCTCCACGTCTGATGATTACGTCCGGGCTGTCGCCGTCAATGATCTTATTATAGTTTGCCCAGGTTCTTTTTTCTTTGCCGTTTTCATTGGAAATGATGAGGATTTTTCTTTTGTTGGCCCATTCTGTAAAACCGCCGGCCGCGATAATAGCTTTAATCAACGTGGTTTCACTGCGAATAAGCTGGATGCCGGGAGTTCTGACTTCTCCGGATATGAATATTTTGTAGCTGTTGGCTTCTCTGACCGTTACAGTGACCGTCGGGTTATCGATATATCCCTGCAATTTGTTGACGATGACTTCCTTCAATTGGAGCGGGGTGAGTCCGGCAGCCTGAATATCGTTGACCAGGGGCAGTGAAATCATGCCGTCAATTCTGACGGGGACGGTTCTGCTGATTTGCTCATCTCTCCAGACGAAGATATCCAGAATATCCTCCGGTCCGATGATGTATTCGCTGTCTGACGCCGTGACGGATTTTGCCTTTTGCCCTACGTCTGCGGAAGCTTGACCCGGCTCTTTTGTGGAATCTGCGTGAAGCGCACAGGAGGTGGCAACCACCATAAGTATGGCCGCTGTGATGGTCAAAACAAAAGTCAAAGACATTTTTTTCATAATTTAACTCCTGCCTTTAGAAGATTGAATTAAAGTTGTTATAAGTAATTTCAATAAATTATCCTTATCAAAATCAATAAAACAAGTCGAGGGTTATTTGAAATATTTAAAATTGACCATGAAGACATTTTCCGCTATTGATACACTTGAAAGCTTCTGTAATAGAATAGCGGGAATAATTTAGCATAAATAAGGAAGTCAGGAATTTGAAATTAAAGGAGAAAAAGATGTTTAACACAAAAAACCGCGTAGTTGCCATTGTTCTTGTGTTGATTATTGCCGTTTTATTGCCGGGAATTACCGGATGTTCCAAAGAGGGGAGAGCTCAACGCTCTTTAAAGAAAGGGGAGGCCTATCTGGCGGAAAATAAAATACGGGAAGCCATCATAGAGTACAGCAATGCGGTTAAACTTGTCCCCGGCCACGCCCTGGCGCATTATAAACTGGGTGAATGCTATATGAGGGCGGGCGCAGGCAAGGAGGCGCTGGCCTCTTTGGCCAAGGCGGTCGAGCTCGACCCTGATATGACACAGGCGCGCTCATATCTGGGGGGGCTTTATCTTCTTTCCGGCAACGTGGGAAAGGCCCGCGAGCAGGCAGAGGCGATGCTGGCAAAAGACGAGTCAGGCTCTGACGGGCACCTGCTGCTGAGTAACATTTATTTAAAGGAAAAAAATATCAATCTGGCCATCGCCGAAGCCGGGAAGGCAGCCGAAGGCGAAAAAAAGATGGAATCCTATCTTCTGCTTGCCAATCTCTACCTGATGAGCCGGGACCTGCATCAGGCAGAAGAAGCGCTCCAAAACGCGGTGGGCTTCGATAACAATGAACAAAAGGCGCGTCTGACACTGGCCGATTTTTATTTTCGCACCGGTAGAAAGGAACTTGCCGAGCAGGAATACCTGCAGGCGGTGCAAAATGCTCCTCAGGACGCAAATGTTTGCTCGAAACTTGGCCATTTCTATATCGCAACAGGCAAAATGGAAGAAGCCCAAAAGCAACTGATCAAGGCGGTTGAGCTCTCGCCCAAAAACGGACTGGCGCGTCTGACGCTGGGTGACTTTTATCTGCTGTGGAACAAGAAAGAGAAAGCTGAAGAGGTTTTCAAAGAGGCGGAAAAAAATGACGGGAAGAATATTACAGTGCTGGCGAAACTGGCGGATTTCTATCTGGCCGAAAAAAAATATGATGAGGCAGCCAGGCACACGGAAAAGATTTTGAAGATCAATCCCAAAAGCGATCAGGGGCTCTTTATGAAGGGAAGAATCCATCTGGCGAAAAATGAATTCGACGAGGCCCTGAACCTGTTTCAAGCCTATATAAAAGACAATCCCCAATCCGCTCAAGCCTATTATTATTCTGCTATGGCTCATTCAGGCGGACAGAATCTGCAGCAGGCCAAAGCGCAACTGGCAGAGGCGATTAAACTCAATCCGGACTGGGAGCAGCCGAGGGTGGCCATGGCCGGTATCAATCTTCAGGAAGGCAACGCGCAGGAGGCGATGATGCATCTCCAGCGGGCGCTTGGTGTCAACCCGGCCGGCGTACAGTCAAGACTTCTTTTGGGCGATGCCTACTTTATGCAAAAAAATCTGGGCGCAGCCGCTGCGGAGTATGAGAACGTACTCACAAGATTCCCGACAAACGTACCGGCCCTCATTCAGATGGGCAGAGTTTTGATTATGCAAAAGCAGGAGGACGCGGCGCTTGAAAATCTGGAGAAAGCAATCACTACAGACCCCAAAAGCGATAAAGCCCTGAGGCTTATTTGCGCCATTTATTTGGGAAGGAAAGACACAGACCAGGCCATTGAACGGGTGAAACAGCAGATTCGGACAGTGCCGGATCATTCTGTTTTTTACAGTATACTAGGGAGCCTCTATGAGATAAAAAAAGATGTGTCCCAAGCAGAGTCTCATATGAAAAAAGCCATTGAGCTTGACCCGAACAACCCCACTTTGCAAATCCAGCTTGGTGATTTTTACATGAGACACCGCCTGACCGCCGAGGCCAAAGACCGCTATAAAGCTACCGCGGAAAAAGAGCCGAAAGCTTTGCAGGCGCTGATGGGGCTGGGCATCATTTATCAAGGAGAAAACAATTACAGCAAGGCACAGGAATATTATGAAAAAGTTCTGACGATTAACCCGAACTTTGTTCCGGCAGCCAATAATCTTGCCTATATTTATGCCGAGCAGGGAGGAAATATCGACGTCGCGTTAAATCTGGCGCAAAAAGCAAGGGAAAAGATGCCCCAGGACGCCAACGTAGCCGACACGCTGGGTTGGATTTATTATAAGAAAAACGTTTACAGCACTGCGATTACTTATTTAAAGGAGGCGGCCGAAAAAATGCCTGAGCAGCCGGTCGTTCGCTACCATCTGGGGATGGCGTACTATAAAAACGGTAACCGTGATCTGGCCAGACAGGAACTGAACAGGGCCCTGTCGCTCAGCCAGGATTTTGAAGGAGCGAAGGAAGCGAAAAAGGCGCTGGAGAACCTTTGATTTCATTGACATATAACAGAAGAGCAGATGGCCGGAAACTATCCTCAGCCATCTGCTCCTTCAAACTTCCAATCATCCAATCATCTAAACTTCTAAACTTCCAATTCCCTAATTCCCTTTCCCTCTCGCAATGGTATTTTTCCGTGGGAATCTTATATAGGGGCTGACCCTTGAGTTGATGTTTTTGCCTGTGCCGTCGTAATTGAGGGTAATGACGGGGACGCCTGTAAATTCTTCAATGCGCGCCGCCATTGCTTCTGTGACCAGGCCCGCGCAGCAGAAAGCCGGATTGGTTTGCACAAAAAGCGCCAGATCCGGGTGGTGCTGCATCAGGGACGCGATTTTCAGCAGGTTGTCGGCAGATTCACCGTAGTGCTGTACGGTAACGTCGAAATGCTCGTAGATTTTCCTGTAGTCTATATCACTGGCCAGAGCCGGCTCGTCCAGGATCTCATTGAATATTCTATAGTAGCTTTTTTCGAGCTGATTGACGAGGGTGATGAGCGTCTTGGTGAAGATGACGTCCTTAAATGAACCTTCCATAAACCAGCGCCGCATGTAGGGGCTGGCGATAAGCTTGGCGAATTCGTTAAACGGTGTGGTGATGACTTCCCCTCCGTATTCTTCAATGCAGCGGATCAGTCCCTGATTGAAAACATCATTGTCGCGAGCGTAAAGATCACCGAAAATAGCCACTTTGGGACGACTCCCGGGATTGGTTTCGATTTTTTTGAACATGCCGATAACTCTGGCCAGATCATCGTCTTTGCTGCGGCCGCCCAGAAGGGTGTTGTAAAGCATGGTCACTGACTGGGCTAAAATACGATCGGTCTGCCCCTTTTCTTTCTCGTAGGGGCGGATTTTACAGCCGATGCGTCGGAGCATCCCGCCGAACATATGGGCGAAATATGTTTCAATCGAGGCCTGCATGGAAAGTTCGGAAAGAGACATATTTCCGATATAGACTCCCACCTTTTCCATACCGTTTCCCGCCGCTTCCATGATTCCTTTGATCTGTTCCGGGAAGACGCGGATGTTGCAGGCGACATGACTGTCGAAGATCCAGCCGACGGTTTGGGCCGGATCCAGCATATTTTCTTCGATGTAGTCCATATAGCTTTGTGCGATCAGGTTGACCGGCAGGCACTGGCCGGTGTTGGTGCGCAGTCCCCGCTGGATGGTTTTTTCAGTAAGTGGCACCACGCGTGCATCAATGCCTTCACGGATAAACACTGCTTCCATGAGCTTTGAGTTAATCGGGTCAAAGCTGGGGAAAAGCAGGGTCTTGTCCTTTATTTTGGATGTGCCTTCAGAATTGAGCGGCAGCAGGCGTGAAGACAAGAGGCGCAGGTTTTTGTTTTTGTGGTGATTGTTGAAGGAGCGCACTGCGGCCTCGATGCGCGTTTCGTAGCCGACATTGGAATCATGTTCGTCCAATTCCAAAACAAGATACGGTTTTGAATATTTGTCCATGATACGCTTGAAATATTCCAGCGTAAAAGCATCAGGGCTGCATTTGAAGGAGGTGACATAAACCGGGTAAAGCCCGGGGGTGCGCGCGATATAAAGAGAGGCTTTGAGAATCCGCGCCGCATGGTTCCAGTGCAACCGCTTGAGCAGTGGGGCGATTTCGGAGTTGTCCTCTTCATCCAGTGGCAGCATATCATGATGAAAAGCCTTGATGTCCATACCAGCGAAGATGTCGGGAATACCCTTATTCATCGAGTTTTGCATTACTGCATAGGGTCTCCCCAAAAGAGCGATGCTGATTTCATTATGTGCGGCTTTTTCACGTTCATAGACATTTTTCAGGTTTTTTCTGCCATCCTGATAATAGGAAATGGCCGCTTCATAGGCGTTGTAAATTTCCCAATAGCCTGTGTTTAAAATTGTTTTCAGGATGGAAAAAAGCTCGATGCGCGATTGAAAAGATTGGTGATCGATAACCGGCATGATTAGCTTATGTTTCCGGCGCAGACTTTTCATGCCCGCGGCGATCGAGGGGGCAAACTGTGTATAATAGCAGTAGTAGCGGTAATCCTCATCTTTTTGTTTTTTTGCCTCCAGGTAAAAGGGCAGGAAGATGTAATCACATTTATCCACCAGGTAATTGACATGTCCCAAATAGGCGCTGACCGGAGCACAAAACTCTGCACCGGCGAGTTTTTTTCCAATTTTGACGGCGGTCTTGATGTTTTCGGAGCTGACAGTTTCAACGCCCAGTGCGGCGAAAAAGTGTTTCCACAGAGGCATTTCCTCGGCCATGTGCAAAGCGTGGGGAAGACCAATGCGGATGTGCTTCTTGAATCTTGCCGGTTTTTTGGGGGCGGGGAAGGCGCGCTTGTACTCCCGGATCAGGTCATAGTTGATTTTTGATTTCCCGATATAGCGTTTGGTGTCGTAGTCGCGACCGCACAAAAAGCCGAAAGCGACGGTTTCACCCTGTACTGTTACTTTATTGATTTTGCAGTTGTTGTGGCAAAGCTCGCACACTTCGTTTTCCACCGGAATATTCTCCCGGTGCAACGACAGACCCCGGAAAGCAGAGCCTTTTACTGCGTTTTCCGCCAGGATCAGGGCGCTCCCCAGTGCGCCGGTGAGGTGGCAAAAAGGAGAAACGAAAATCGGTTTTTTCAGGCGATGCTCGAAGGCCGCTACCAGTGCCCTGTTACGGGCTGTTGCCCCCTGAAAACAGATATTGTGACCGATGGACGCCTCGAGCGCGACTTTTGCCAGATAATTTTCACATACCGAATGCAGGACACTGGCCAGCACCTCGTCAACCGTGTAGCCTTCCGAAAGATAGTTGTTGATGTCGCGCTCCATAAAGACGGTGCAACGGTCGCTGGATACAGGTGAGGGGCTGTTCATGGCGCGGTTGGAGTAGTCGTTGAGGCTTACGCCCAGTTTAACAGCCTGCTCTTCGATGAAGCTTCCCGTGCCGGCTGCGCATACATTATTCATAACGGAAAAAGTTACCATGCCGTTTTTCATGGTTGTGAATTTGGCATCCTGGCCGCCTATTTCCAGGATCGTGTCCGTCTCTTTGTTTAATTCGTACGCTGCGCGTGCGTGGGCGGTGATTTCGTCAATAATCAAATCGGCATTGATGATCCTGCCGATGAACTTCCTTCCCGAACCGGTAGTGCCTACTCCATCAAAGATAAAGGAGCATGCGTGTTTTTGCGAGATGTCGTCAATTGCTTCGAAAATCGCCTGTACCGCCTTGAGCGGCGCGCCCGCTGTCTGGGTGTAAAGTCCGGCCAGGGTCTCGTTTCGGTTGTTGATCAAAACGGCCTTGGTGCTTGTCGAGCCGATATCCAGTCCCAGATAAACATTTTGTTTTTCGGCAAGTGGCCGGTAGATGTCCACTTCAATAGGCGCCGACTTGTTTGCCGGTTTGAAGAGGTAGTTCTCGTGGGAAGAAAAATCAGGGTATGTGGAGAGCTCCATCTGTAACGGCGGATAGCCGTATGATTTTTCATGCGTCTGCTTGATAAACAGATCATCCCACGTCTGCACCGAAAGGGGCAGTGGGGCTGTCTCCTCCATAAAAAGAAGTGCCGCTCCGATTGAGCCGTACAGATGCGCGTATTCGGCAATGACCGGTTCTGCCTTGAGCATGGTTGCCAAATGTTTGACCACGGCGTCGTTCATGGAAACGCCGCCTGCCAGAACAAGCGGCTCAGGCACACCTGTTTCCGTGATGAGCGTGTCGACGACATTTTTCGCCAGCCCTTCACACAGGCCGTCGCTTATCTGTCCGATAGAGTAGCCTTCCTGCTGTGCGTGGATCAGGTCGGTCTTGGCAAAAACTGCACAACGGGTGGCGATTTTCGGTGTACTGTCCTGATTGCAGAAAGCTACGGTACTTAAAGTTTCGATGCTCTTGAGGTTCAGGCGCCTGGCCTGCTGGTCAAGAAAGCTTCCCGTACCGGCGGCGCAGGAGGAATTGGAACGGAAACGTTCGTATTCGCCTTTTTCATTGAAGGTAATCAGACCGAAATTCTCGCCTCCGACAAACAGGATGCTGCCCACCTGTTTGTGGTATTTTTTTACGGCGGCAATCATGGCGATCTGCGCGTCATAACGGTACGCTCCTTCGAGTATGTCAGGACCTGACGAGGTCATGGCGATGCCGCCTATTGATTTGATATCCACTTCGTTGAGCATTTCCCGCATGGTTTCGGAAATTGCTCCCTGATGAAATTTGTAGGAAGAGTGGACAACGACGCCTTTGGTGTTGACCACCGCAAGAGAAAGCGCAACCGAACCGATATCGATACCTGCTACATTCAACATAATTCTAGAATCTGCTCCTTTATATTATTTTGTGTATCTGTCTTTGTTTGTGTTTCTACATCTACCTCTTTATCTGTTGTACCAGTGTATGCCACGCCTTTTTTCCTGTCGAATATCATATTGCCGAAGGTCATCAACAGGATGGTGATAAAAATGACCTGGGTGACAACTCCTATATTTATACAGGGAATCAGCATGGCAGACGGGATGCTTAAATAAAGTAAAATCGTGATCAGCCCGCGGGGTGCGAAAAATAAGAGCGGTGAAAGGGGATAGCCAAGCACCAGCTTGAAAAATACCGCCCGTAAAATAAAGATAACCATCACGATAAGCAGGGCGATGATTAGATTGTCGATGTTCAGCAGATCAGAAAGACGTGTGTAAAAACCGAAAAGGATAAAAAAGAAACTGCGGATGATGAAGGTCAGTTCACGAACGATGTTTTTGAAAGAGGCAAGCTCCAGATTGAATCCCTCAAAATTGATGATGCGTGCGGTATATTTATTTTTAAACAAAACATTGTTGTTCATGATGAGGCCGAAAATCAAAACGACGAGCAAAGAGGGCAGGTGAAGGAGTTTGGTCAGAGCATAAACAAGGACAATGGTTGTCATAATGATGACATATTTTACATGATGTGTGATTTTGTGCAGTAAAAACGCCAGTCCCATACTGAAAAGGATGGAGGCGAAAAACATAATAAAAAGTTCGGATAAAAAGCGCACGATTCCAGCAGTCGGTGCGCCTGCGTTGAACAGGAGAAAATCAAACGCCAGAATGCCGACGATATCGGAGACAGAGCTTTCGTACGTGACAAATTCACGGTCGTTACTGTGGAGGCCTGTGGCAGAGGGGATGGCCACCGCACTGCTGATGACCGCCAGGGGAATGATGTTTATGATCCCGGTTTTTAGATCGCACGCCAGAAAAAGTGAGCCCAGGTAGGCGAAAACGGCAACAAAGAGAGCGAAAAGCACCACAGCTGAAGACACAGAGCTAATGATCAGCCGGCCTTTGTCACGGCGGATCGCCAGATCAAGACTGCCCTCCAGGACAATCAAAATCAGTCCCAGCGTACCCATGACGTAAAGAGGGACCTCCATATCAGGAAGATCAAGCTTCCAGAAAGATGACAGGTAACCGATGGCCATGCCCGTCAGAATCAGCAGGATGACGCCGGGAATTTTTGTGTGTCCGGCGGTAATGTCAAAAATATAGGCCAGCAGAATTACGCAGCAAAAGGCGATGAGAATAAAATAAGTCATAAACCGGTTTCTTCTTCTTTAACAGATCTGTCGGTCGGCTCGCCAATTTCTTATGGAGCCCCTCTTTTGTTGTCGTTTTCCGTCCGTTCTCTGGTGGTGTGTTCGTTATCCGCGCCGGATGACCCTGTTTAAATGTAGAGCATTACTTGCGGAAAAAACCGCCAGAATTCACATTTATACAAAGGTGATTGACCAGCGCCTGGATGAGAGCTTTGCATAATACCTCCTCCAGTCATTCCGGGCTTGACCCGGAATCCAGGAAGCACTTGATAACACTGGATACCGGCCTTCGCCGGTATGACGACATTGCCGGTTGGGCAGGGTTTGGCAAAGCTCTCTGGATGTAATTGTTCCATTCACCATGCGCTCGGTCTCCTCAAGCCTTCAATTATAGACCAATCGCCTTTGGCTTTCAGACTGTTTCACGGGACAGAACTCATAGCACAAATAATATTTAAAGTTTACATAAAAAAAGCCAATAGTGGGCGAACTTTCATTTCATCCTGCTGAAAAGAACGCAGCCGATTGCCAGCATTATCGCGGCGAACAAGGTCACGACTGCCAGATTGATATAAAAAGGAGCATTACTGATTCCCAGAAGAGCGCCGCGCACGCCATCGACCGTGTAGCTTAGAGGATTGAATTTTACCAGACTCGCAAGCCATCGGGGAAGCCGCTCATCGACAGGGAAAAGGGCTCCCGACAAAAAGAAAAGCGGAAAAACCACAAATGCGGAAATCACCTGAAAGCCTTCGAGGCTTTCCATGAGCGAACCAAGCGAAAGCCCCACAGAAACCAGGGCTATCGAACTAACCATCAGGATTATCAATGCCTGGGGGATGCCCCAGGGATTAACTGAAGGGAAGAGAAAGGAAAAGATGAAGAGAATCGCCACCTGCATAATCACATCGGTGCAGCCGCCCAGCACCTTGCCGAAAAAAATGCTGATGCGGGTCACCGGAGCGACCAGTACTGCCTTGAGCACGTCGAGCTTACGGTCCCAGATGACATACAGCCCGAAAAAAACTGAGCCGAAAATGACAGACATGGTGAGAATTCCCGGATAAATATAGTCGCGATAATTGATGCCGTCCACCGACAGGCTGGCCCCTACGCCGCTGCCGAAAAGAAAAAGCCACATCATCGGTTGGACAAAGCTGGCCAGAATTCTGCTTTTTTCACGCCAGAACACTTTAAACTCACGCCACCAGACGGCGGAGATCCCCATGAATTCTTTAAGCAAAAGCTGATGCAACAGGCCTACCTTCCTCTTTGGTTATACTTAGCTGCGGCCTCCACCCAGCCGCCGTTGTTTTGGGCCGCGTCCTCACGTATATCGCGGCCGGTAAGCTTGATGAAGACATCATTTAGTGTCGGCTTTCTCATCTGGACACTCACGACATCCGGAATCACAGACAACAGTTCCGCCAGATGCAGGTGAGCCGACTTCATGCTGATTTCCATAACTTGCCCGTTTAGCTTAACCGATGAGACATAGGGCAGAGCTGTGATAGCCTCAAGGGGAAGGCGTGGGGCGCAGACTTCCACAAGATCGCCGCCTAGAGAGTCGATCAAATTGGCGGGCGTATCCAGCGCAATTATTTGCCCGGCGTCAATAATGCCGATACGGTCGCATACCGCCTGCGCTTCCTCCATGTAGTGGGTGGTGAGCATCACGGTTGTCTGTTCTTTGGTGGCCATCTTGCGGATATATTCCCAGGTACGGGCGCGTGTTTGCGGGTCAAGTCCCAGCGTGGGCTCGTCCAGAAACAAAACAGCCGGCCGATGCAACAGACCCCGTGCCAGCTCGAGACGACGCCTCATGCCTCCGGAATAGGTTTTGGTCAGATCATCGGCCCGGCCCCTGAGGTCCACCAGTTCGAGCATTTGATCGATCCAGACCTTACGGACGGATGAGGGGAGGCCATAGAGACGCGCATGCAACTGGAGGTTCTCCCGGCCGGTCAGAATTGTGTCCAGCGTCGGATCCTGAAAGACGATGCCGACGTTGCGTCTGACCTGTGTCGGCTGCCGGGCGATGTCAAAACCAGCGATAATACCACGGCCGGACGTGGGGCGCACTGTGGTGCACAGCATGCCGATGGTCGTGGTTTTGCCTGCCCCGTTGGGGCCGAGCAGGCCGAAGATTTCGCCTTTTTCAATATAGAGGTCAATACCGCGCACGGCCTGAATTTTGCCGAAGGTTTTAGTGAGCTTGCGTGTTTGAATAATGGCCATAGGAGAAATTCCGGCAAATCGACTCACTCAAAACCGGCCGCACCCGGCCACAGATAATAGAAGCCTGCTTTTGCTTTCATAATTTCAGGAAGTTCGATGTTCACCCAAGAGGGATTTGCGGCTCCTGGCGGGGAAACACGATAATAGTTTTCGTCAGGAATTTCCTTGCCACGGTAAACAACCACACGTGCGTTATCATCAAGACCGGCGGCCTGACGGGTCTGTTTTACAGCGTCGCTGATGTAGCCGATTTCGTCGATCAGCCTGAGCCCGAGCGCCTCATCGGCATTGAACAGGCGGGCGGTAGCTACCTCGGCATACGACGCATCATCAAGCTGCCGGTGCTTTTGCACCAGCCCCATGAAGCGTTTGCCGAAATTGTCCACAGTTTGCTGGAAGAGCTTTTTTTCCTCGGCACTGGATTCGCGGAAAGGCGACCCCATATCCTTATCTTTGCCGGACTTGCTTACCTCGACGCCCAGGCCGATTTTATCCATCAGTCCATATGCCTTGGGACGCAGGAAGATCACGCCGACGGAACCGGTAAGAGTCGTCGGATGGGCCATGATCATATCGGCGGGAAGCGACAGGTAATAAGCCCCCGAGGCGGCCAGATCCATCATGATAACCGTCACCCTGTTGCCTGTTTTTTTCTTGTAGGCGGATATCTCATGGTAGAGCAGGTCGCTTGCCGTGATTGTGCCGCCTGACGAATTAATCTTCAGGAGCAATGCTTTGATATTTTTATCGTGCGCCGCTTTGTTCAGCTGCATCACCACCTGTTCGACCACACTGGGCTTGGAGGCAAGCAGCCCTTCTTTGGGAGCATCGGAAATCATGCCGCTTATTTCGATGAGCAGAATTTTATCCTTTCCTTCTCCTTCCAGTGTGTATTCCTTAAGCGGTGTGGGAGATGAGTCCAGGAAATTGAACATGGGGCTGCAACCTGCGGCAAAAAGCAGGGTTAGTCCAACGACAGTAATGGTAGAGAATATTCTTTTCATTTAATTTGTCCTTTCAGATGTTGTGGGGAATAATCCTGATGGACCCGCCTTTGTCACTGGCGATAGCGCCGGGGTAATTTCTCATTTCATCAGCTTCATGAGATAGTTGAAAAGTTTTCCCTTGTCGGGAGTTGCGGCATCGACCGGGTCGGCCAGGTTGTAGCTTCGCAAAATACTTTTTGTGTGGGAAAAAGTGTCGAAACTGTATTTGCCGTGGTAGCGCCCCATACCGCTTTGCCCCACTCCCCCGAAGGGCAGGTAGTGCGAAACAATGTGCATAATTGTGTTATTTACCGCGCCTCCTCCAAAGGAAATTTCGCCAATGATTTTTCTGCGGATATCCTTGTTGCCGGCAAATAAATACAAAGCAAGAGGTTTGGGACGTTTGTTGATCCGGCTTATGACCTCGTCAAGTCGTGAATAGGTGATGATCGGCAGAATCGGGCCGAAAATCTCATCGGCCATGGCCGGGTGGTTCCAGTCCACCGGATACAGTAAAGTAGGTTCGATGTACTTCTGGGCCGCGTTGGTTTTCCCCCCGTAGGCCAGCTTATCCGGATCGATAAGAGCCTCCAGGCGTGTAAAATGACGATCATTGATAATCCTGCAGTAACGGGGGTGCGTAGACGCGTCATCACCATAGAATTTGCGTATCGCCGAAACGAGCTCATTTAAAAAAGCATCACTTACCGCTTCGTGAACGACAACATAATCCGGTGCGATGCAGGTCTGGCCTGCATTCATAAATTTCCCCCAGGCGATGCGTGAGGCGGCGGTAGGCAGATCAGCGCTCTCGTGGACAATGGCTGGGCTTTTTCCCCCCAGCTCCAGTGTCAGCGGCGTAAGATTCTTCGCTGCCGCTTCCATGACCACTTTTCCCACCGGAACGGAGCCGGTAAAAAAGATATAATCAAGCTGCTGAGCCAGAAGTGCATGTGTTTCTTCAACACCGCCCTGTACAACACGGATATACTCTTCAGGAAAAGTCTCACCAAGCACTTTGTCGATGATTGCCGCGCTATGCGACGCCAGTTCCGAGGGCTTCACAATGGCCGTATTGCCGGCGGCGATGGCGCCCACCAGCGGGAGCATGGCCAGCTGCACCGGATAGTTCCAGGGGGCGATAATCAGGCAGACGCCGTAGGGCTCCTTGTAGATATAGCTTTTTGCCGGCATCATAAAAATCGGTGTGGTCACTTTTTCACGGGCGGCCCAGTCCCTGACATTGGCGATGGCCACCTTGATTTCGTTATAGACGCCGGCAAGCTCCGTCGCATAGGCGTCAACTTCGGCCTTGCGTAAATCTGCATAGACGGCGGCGAGAATGTCTTTTTCGTGGACTTTCAGGGCATCGCGCAGTTTGCGCAAAGCATCGAGTCGAAAGTCGATGGGGCGCGTTTGCCCCGAGAGGAAGAAATCTCTTTGCTTTTGAACGAGATCCTCAACGGTTTTAGTGTTCATCGGCCACCTTCCATTTTTATGTGGTTCGATAAAAGTACTTTTTCAATAGAAGTTACTATAAGTTCTGCCGGTGGCACTGTCAAGGCGAATGGATTGCCATGGCCGCCGAAAAAAATGCTCTGAACAATCCGCTGTGTCAACTGCGCCCGCCTTCCGCACCCCCCCCCTTCGACAGGCTCAGGGCAGGCTTCGACAGGCTCAGGGCAGGCTTCGACAGGCTCAGGGCAGGCTTCGACAAGCCGAGGACGAGCTCTCTCATTTTCTAAAGGATGGTCGGGGAGGAGGCTTAAGAAAAAGGATAAAGGCTAAAGGATAAAGGCTAAAGGCTAAAGGCTAAAGGAGAGGGGTGACGGATGTCGGCTATGAGCCAAGGGCTTTTTCCGACTGCTTTCACCCCCGGCCAACTGAAGCGAGCCACTCCCGCCGGGAGACTGTGTCGCAATCGTAAAGAAGCCATCAACATCGTCATGCCGGTAAAAACCGGCATCCAGGACATAATGAAAATTCTGGATTCCTCCGTGTCAAGCACGGGGCAGGCTCAAAGTCGTTCTTCGCTTGCACTAAAGGACAAAAAAGTAATTAAGACACAGTTTCCAGCGTGGGACAAAAAAGGAAGACTTCCATGTTTTCTGGATACCGGCCCTCCCCCGATTTCGCACGGGTATGACGATACTGTCTTACACCGGCAGGGGTGAAAAAACACTGTAATGAAAAGCGCGAAGCGCATCCATCTTGTCCCACGCCGGCGGGGGTGGCCTGCTAAAGCAGGCCGGGGGTGGATGTTTTGTACATTGGAAGCAGCGGCTTGGAATTGTCTCCTGTCTCCTGTATCCTCGTTTCCCATCCACCATCACCATGAACTACGAGCTATTTGTTACCAGCCACGAGCAAATCGCTTTCCACCATCCCTCCAATCTTCTAATCTTCTAATCTTCTAACCCTCCAACCCTCTAATCATCTAATCATCTAATCTTCTAACCCTCCGGTCGCTGAGCTTGTCGAAGCATTAACGGATACCACAAACCAAGAGCCATGCGTTATCCCCCATCCACACATATCGTCCGGGACAGGAAATATTTGTTAAAATAAGAAGAATGACATATGTTTCACGAAGGCTGTTGGAGATTATAGGGGGAAAATGCAGGCTGGTGAGTGAACCATTAGGTATATGATTAAAAATGACTTGTTTTTCAACAGGTATGTGAAATTAGAGCAGTAAGGAAAAGGGAAGATGAGTAATTTGTTATTCGCCCTCGGGCTGACGCTTTTTGCCGGGATGGCTACCGGCATCGGTTCAGCCATCGCCTTTGCGGCCAAACGGACGGATTACCGTTTTCTTTCCGTGGCGACGGGTTTTTCCGCAGGCGTGATGCTCTATATTTCTTTTGTCGAGATATTTCCTGAAAGTGCGGCTCTTTTGGGTGACCGTTACGGGGATGTGTTGGGAGGGTGGCTTGTGGCTGCCTCTTTTTTTGGCGGCATGATTCTGATGGCAATTATCGACAATGTTATTCCTTCGGCGGATAACCCACATGAGGTGCATACGGAAGAAGAAATAGCACCGCTTCACGACCCGAAAGCTTCTTTGATCTCATCTGAGGCACACGTGACGCAAAGCGTCGACACTCTGGCTGCAGGCACCGGATATCGCTTAACTGCACACAGGGGGCTGATGCGCACAGGATTGTTCACGGCGCTGGCCATCACGATTCACAACTTTCCCGAAGGTATTGTCACTTTTTTGGCCGCCTTG
>Ga0255346_1004334_pt1 | contig 15644 bp, 12 predicted proteins | sample wastewater_treat_FD_194410 | JGI IMG/M metagenome (GOLD analysis project Ga0255346, IMG submission 194410) | Wastewater microbial communities from Lulu Island WWTP, Vancouver, Canada - plant22 | ecosystem: Engineered > WWTP > Wastewater > Unclassified | place: Canada: Vancouver, British Columbia... | reverse complement strand
CGATGATCCTTCCAGGCTGATAAAGACAATTATGGATTGTGCAGAAGAGCAAAATGTCAGGGTTATTTCAATGAACACCTATGGCCCAAGCCTTGAGGATGTATTCATTAAACTGACCGGCCTTGATGTCAGGACAAAAGGGGTGACTGCAATTGATTAAGGCTGAAGGATGGATAAATGGGATAATTCGCGAACTTATCGCATCATGGGCGATTGCAAAGAAAGATGTCGCGATTTATTACTTTAAACCGAATATTCTTGTATCCAGTGCTTTGTTCCCATTATTCATGTTCCTTGCCTTTGCCGTTGGAAGGCCGGCAGAACCCCTGACCCTGGTGCCGGGGCTTATTGCAATCACTATCTTATTCTCCTCTTCCTCGATTGAACCGGTTTCTATTCCGATAGAACGAAGGATGAAGACTTTTGACCGGCTTCTTTCTGCTCCTATATCTCTTCATGCAATTATTCTGGGAGAGAGTCTTAGCGGTTTTTTCTATAGTATCGTTGTTGCATCTGTTCCTTTTGCAATTGGACTGGTGGTTTTCTGGACGGTTCCGGTGAATGTACTGCCATTTATTGCTGGGGTAGTGCTGACCGCTTTCTGTTTTGCCACGATGGGAACCTTGTTTGCTTCATATCCGACTGATAATCCCGGAGATATCATGTCGATGCTGAATTTGGTACGGTTACCGCTTATTTTTATATCAGGCATCTTTGTACCTTTAAGTTCCATCCCTTTCCCTGGTCAGTACATATCATTCTTCTCCCCGCTTACCTATGGAGCTGATCTTATTAAAGGAGGATTTGATGACACCACTATATTTCACCCGCTCGTGGATATTGCTGTCCTTTGCTTTTTCATCTTATTCTTCCAGGTTCTTGCAAATATGTTGTACAAGAAATTTAACGAGTAAATATATCTGGATTTACGGTTTCCCGGAGATACCAGCACCCAAATCTCCGGGTTTGAGCTCCCGGTTATCATGAAAAAATATTATGAGGTGGTAAATTTATCCATCTCGGCGGCAATTTTCTGTACTGATACAGCTGCATCGGTAATTGCCTTTGTGATCTGGTCGATTGAAGCGGTGACCTCCTCTGTTGCCGCTGCAGAATCTACAGCTTCTTTTGCAGTCTTTTGCACAAGGCTGCCAACCTCGTTGACGCTGGCTGTGATCTCTTCGACTGCCGCTGCCTGTTCCTCCGTTGCACCAGCAACCTCAGTCATGTTTGTATGAACAACATTGATGGATCTCACTATCTCGGTAAACACCTGTAAAGTGTCAGAAACTGCCTTGTTTCCTGCCTGAACTTCCATAGCGGAAGTTTTCATGGATTCAGATACTGTATGTGACTTTTTCTGGAGTGTTCCGATGATATGTGCAATATTTTCGGCAGATTTCTGAGACTCAAGTGCCAGGGACTTAACCTCGTCTGCCACCACTGCAAAACCCAGCCCTGCTTCTCCTGCACGGGCGGCCTCGATAGCAGCATTGAGGGCTAAAAGCCCGGTCTGTTCTGCAATTCCGGTAATCACATCAACAATCTTACCGATCTCTTCCATCTGTCCGGCGATATCGGTGATAATTCCACTCGTCTCATCAACCGACTGCATGATTCCTTCCATCCCTTTTTCAGCTTCTTTCGCAAGTAAAGCCCCTTTTTCGGAGAGATCAACCGTCTGCTTTGCCATGGCTGAAGCCTGCTCTGCTTTTCCTGCAACTGAACTGACGGTAGCGGAGAGGTCTTCCATCGCAGTAAGAGTCTGCTGAATCCCGGTTCCGCTCCGTTCGGCAAGCACACTGACCTCATTTGAGCTTCTGGCAAGCATGCTTGTCGTACTAGCTACCTCTTCAGCACTGGCATTTGTCTCTTCCATAGTGGCAGAAAGACTTTCTACCTCGATCTTCACTCCATTGATCGCTGATCCACCCTGTATACCGATCTGGTTAAGGGCATCTCTGAACGGTATAAAGTCCCCATTCACGACAAGTTCACTGTTAACCCTGTCGGTGAAATCCCCTTTTGCATAGGAGTCCGAAAGACGCATTGCTTCATTGACCGGGTTTATCACAGAATCAAGGGTATTGTTAAGACCTGCAATAATATTCCGGTACTCTCCTTTAAAGTGAGTTACATCTCCACGTTCCGTTAGTTTGCCTGCTTCTGCTGATGTGGCCAAATGCTGAACTGTGGTTACCATGGAGGCAATGGCCTCTTTCATCTGCACCATTGCAATCCCAAGTCCATCCATGTCAGATGCGACCGGAACCCTGATCGATAAGTTACCTTCAGCGATGGCAGAAGATGCCTTCTCCTTTTCATGCAGGTTCTCCCCAAGCCGTTTGAATGATCTTGCAAGCTGACCCACTTCGTCTGACTGATCAACTACCAGTTCGGTTGAGATCATTCCATCTGCAAACTTGTTTGCCATCTGCGTTACAGCGATTATCGGACGTGAAATAGACCTGGCCAGGAGGTAAAGCAATACTAATCCAAAAATTGTAAGAATCACACCAATAAGGAGAAGAATTAGGATCTGGCCAAATGGTCCGGCACCAATAACAGCCTCCGGGACTGTGACCGCAATGTCCCAATATACTCTCGAATCTCCTATTTGTACTGGAACAAGACATTTGGTAAACCCATTTTCGGTGTAAAGAGACCCTTCACCTTTCTGAGCCTTTTCAAGGGCGGCAGGAAGTTTTGCAGGTTCAATTCCAATCGTTTCAAGTGGCAGTTCCAGTGCAGCTTTACCAACCCATTCATTTTCTTTCAGGTTTTCTCCAACTACCATACCTCCCTTGGTAAGAAGCAGAAGGTTTGCCTGACCATCATACATTTCAAACTCTTCTGCCTTCATGTTAAGGCTGGTCAGTTCCAGATCTACTCCGGCAACACCTATAAACCGGTTATCTACTATGACTGGTGAAGTCAGGGATAGCATGAGAACATCTTTCCCCCCTGCGCTGTAGAGATATGGTTCAGTAACCGATGGTTTTAATGTGATCTTTGGGAGCTGGTAATAATCTTTGGTATCCATTCCATTAAGCGGTTCTACAGAGATGGAATTTCCGTCACGGAAATAGTAGGGAACAAACCTGCCGGTTTCATCTGAGCCCTTGCTATTTTTATATGCCGCATCTTTATTATCAAAGGCGTTTGGTTCAAAACCTGAAAAAACTCCAAAAAGCCCAGGGCTGTTTTTTAGGGTTGTTTCCAGAAGGTGATTTATCTGTTCCCTTGTTGGAGGAGTTCCTGATTCAAAAAGCCCTTGAATACCCATTGCAAGAGTTTCTGAAGTTGATAATGACCCGGACAACTCTGCATTCATATCCGCCCCAAACATAAGGGCCTTACTTTGAACTTCGTACTCGGCTTTTTCAAAAGCTTCTGAATAAAGAGCATTTGCGGCATATCCTATCACCACCATGGCGATCAGCAGCATGACCAATGCTCCCAGGATCACGATCTTGTTCTGGATAGACTTATGATAAACATTTTTAATTGAGAATTTCATACGATTTACCCCATTAGATCATCTGGTTGAATTAACTTCTCAATGAATGCAAATATAATTTTTAAATAATTTCATCATCTGCAACTTTCGTATGAACGTTCTTATGGTGCCCCCTCTTACTGGAATTAAAATGATGAAAATTGCTCATGATGTAATCCCCCATCATCACGATAGCCTGCATGCACTACATATCAAGGGTAATTTTACCTTAACCTCTAAAAATAAATAGTTATTCAAGCTTCGAGGATGAACCCTTAAACAGGCTTCCGGGAACCCCATCAATATAAAACCCTCATACAACAAATGAACATACAGGAGTTCTCCCATTTCACAAAAAACCCCAAACAGACTGATAGCTCCGGTGCTGGACAGCCCGTCTGATCTAACCCTGGGCACTGTTATCCTGGTCGTATTTGGCATTTTCATGCTACTCTCCGGGCTGTTTATGTTTCCTGCCCTGACCGGAGAGATCACCTTTAAACAGGACAGTGCCTATGGGCTGCTGCTTGTTCTGCTCTCACTCCATGCAATCACCCTTGGAAAAACTCCGTTTGGAACGTTCAGACGTACATGGATAGTAATAATCGCAGGGTTTTCTGCGGCCGTACTTGGGACTGCTGCCTGTTTTATTCCTGGGTTTTTAACCGGCATAATTCCCGGGCTGGTCGGGTTTCTCATGGTATCAGGAGGAATTGTGTTATTCATCAATCTCCTGTTCTCTGAAGGAAGAGCAAGACAGTGGATAAGAGTCCCAGGCATATTGCAGCATCTCACCTTTGCCTGCGGATCTGTTTATCTGACAGGGATCGTGTTTGGCCTTATGATCCTCTTCCCCTGGTTTCTGCCCGGTGTCTCTGCCGGCCTGGTATCGCTGATCTTCTCTTCCGGCTTTTTTTACCTTGCATGGTGTATCCATAAGCTCTCACAAATGTATCCGCCAGAAGAAAAACCTCCTTTAAAACCGCCAGATGATAAGCACATTCCACGCATCGCCAGTCTTCTCCTGTACCGTGAAATTTTCCTGTCTATTCCTGTCTCATTCATCCTTCTGCTTGGGATCATCTTTATCGAATGTTCCATCATTCTTATTCCGGTATCCCAGGGGTACTGGTTGTTCTCCAGGGACAGCCAGTTTGGCCTGCTCATGGTCATCATGGCAATACAGGTACTGGCCCTTGGAAAGACTCCGTTTGGTGTGCACAAACGATCCTGGCTATTGATCGGAATCGGAGTACTCGTCTCCGTGCTTGGCATCTACTCCTGTATCGTCCCAGGGCTGCTATCCGGCTGGATGCTGACAATCCTGGGACTATGGAATCTTCTCACCGGAGGGACAGGAATTGTAAAGAGGATCATTCCTGCTATGCAGTCATACCGCTCCTCACCAAATAAACAAGCCTTTCTACCGGCAGAAACAAAAAAATTGTATAAATTGTTGATAATTCTGCACCTTTTGACCATGGGTTTTGGAATGAACCTGCTTCTTCCAGGACTCATCCCCGGAGTGGTTATCCTGGTAAACCTCTTCATTCTTGGTGTTCTCATGGTATGCCTGGCCTTTATGCTTGAAAAAATCACCATGGCCGGGCAGGGTGATCGAATACTATAAACAGGGTAACAAAGATTATTTTATATTCTCATGCCAGTATCGTTCTGATGCCATGCATGATTGTTAATTGAGGTACACCATGACAGATGAAATCGATTTAGACTCCATGTACGGTAAAGTGGAGGATGACAAGGAGTTCAGGGAACGGTACGGAGAACAGATAGGCGCCGGGATGGCAGCAGTCATCTATGCACGGGATGGGATAGTAGCAAAGGTGTTCAGGGATACTAAACTGCCCAGCGAGGCATTCCAGGAGGCATATGCCATGTCGGTCATCAATGAGCTCAAAGTTCCTGCTCCAAAAGTATATGGAGTTGAGACCTTTCACAACCGGACGGTTCTCCTCATGGATCAGCTCAAGGGTATCTCTCTTCTTGATGTCATGCTCAAAGACAGGAATAAGGCACCAGAGTGCATGGACACCATCGTCAGGCTTCAGGTGGAGATGCACAAGATGTTACTTCTGGGTTATACGGCATTGAAATCAAAGCAGAAGGCGATGATCATCGGAAGTCCGGGCCTTAGCCCTGAAGAGAAAGAAAAACTTCTTGGAATGCTTGATAAGCTCCCTGACGGGAATAATCTCTGTCATGGTGATTTTCACGGAGGAAATATTCTGTGTGAGGGTGATTCATGCCTGATCATCGACTGGGTCGAAGCCTCCTCTGGTGATCCTGCCGCTGATGCATGTCGGAGCTATATGGATTATTTTATCGGCGGATATGGATTTGAGGAACTTTACCTGGAAAAATACTGTTCGGCTACAGGCAGGTCAAGAGATGAGATCCTTGCCTGGCTTCCTGTCATTGCCGGAGCGGTCTATGGATACCTCTCACCAGCTGCGCAGACATATGTCAGGCCTTTGTTCTGATAATGAGAATTAGTTCTGAAATGTGAAATCACGGGCAATAATCCGGTATCATGGCCCTGGCTCATCTACCAGAGTTCTGATCAATTTCACATATAATAAATACACACAATGTATTATACTGATGTATAATTACGACAGGGTAATTACCCTCTTATCCAGGGTATATCCAAGGAGACACTGATGAAGATAAACATTAAGCATTGGCTGGACAATGCAACAATCGGACAAAAGATCATTATCATCTGCTTAATCCTGGTTATCGTTCCAACGGTCGTACTGGGATTTGTTGCGTACTCCTGTGCTGAAGAGATGATTAAAAACGATATCAGGGTGAGCCTTGAGACACAGGTTGCAGATATCACCGAAGAGACAAAGACGGTTTATGACCTGACGCAGGTCAAGGTGAACAGCGATCTCAATGTCCTTCGTGAATTCTTCTATGCTAAAGGCAAGCCCTCTATAATAAATGACGAACTCGTGCTTGGTTCATCGTACAGGGTGAATAATAACTTTGAGATAGTAGACGAGGTCCAGGGACTTCTTGGAGGAACTGCAACAATATTCCAGAAGAAAGGAAACCAGGCGATACGCATCTCTACTAATGTCATTGACGAGAATGGAAAGCGCGCAGTCGGCACTCCTGTCTCTGACGCAGTATATGATGCGGTCATCAACAAGGGACAGACCTATTATGGAACTGCAAATGTCGTAGGGAAGAATTATATCACTGCATATGAGCCGATAAAAGATACATCAGGAAATATTATCGGTATCCTCTTCGTAGGTGTAGATGAAGAGTCTACTATAGGTATTATACAGGAACAGATCCGCCAGAAAAAGATAGGTGAGCATGGGTACATGTACATCCTGAACAGCAGGGGAACACTGCTGCTTCATCCCTCCCTTGAAGGCCAGGATATGACCTCCCATGACTTTGTCAAAAAAATAATTTCAGAAAAGAAGGGGTACCAGCAGTACACCTGGCTTAAAGGTGAAGAGAAGATCGCGGCATATGACTACTTTGAACCCTTTGACTGGATAATTACCACCAACAGCGAGATTTCCGACTTTACAAAACCGCTTGACACTATACGTAATACCATTATCCTTGTGGTCATCATTGGTATCATTGCAGGAACGCTTGTATCTCTTGCATTTGGCCGCTCAATATCCAGGAGGATGGACGAACTTGTCCAGGTTGCCGAGAAGATTCAGCATGGGGATCTCACGGTCAGTATTAATGATTCCCAGAGCAAGGATGAAATTTCCGTTCTTGGAAAGGCATTTTCAGGGGTTGTGGCCACGTTCCAGCTCTTCAGGGACGAGGTCAGGACTCTTAGCACCGCAGCATCATCAGGAAGACTAAATGTTCGGGGAGATATCAGTAAATTCCAGGGAGATTATGCTGTCATCATCGACGGGGTAAATGATACTGTTGATGCCATGGCAGTTCCACTGCAGGAGGCCATGAGTCTGTGCAGGAAGTATGCCTCTGGGGATTTCCAGGCAAGGATGAACTCGTCTCTCCATCTCGAAGGCGAATTTGTGGACTTCAGGGATGCCCTTGACACGATCGGTATCGATCTTTCCAATGCCCTTACTGCTGTTCGTAACCAGATGAATATCCTGTCAGAGCAGGTGGATATCGTTACGGCTAAGGTGAATGAGGTCAACGGGGAGACTGAGATTGCACATAAGAGCATTGAAGATGTGTCTGAAGGAGTAAGCCAGGTTGCAAGGATTGCAGCTGCAGTAAATGATCTCGCAGATAAGAGTGGCCTTACTACCCAGCAGATTCTTGCTGCCATGCAGGATCTTGCAACAACGGTCCAGTCCGTCGCCGCAAAGATGGAGCAGGTGTCCTATCTCACAAATACCGCTGCAGAATTATCTGAAAATGGAAAGAAAGCTGCAGGTGAGGCAGAAGGCGGGATGAAAGGCATTATGCAGGCCTCCTCGGTTATCAGTGATATGAACCAGGAGATAAACGAGCAGATGCAGGAGATCGGTCGTATCGTAGATATAATCAGCTCCATTGCAGAAGAGACGAATCTCCTTGCCTTAAACGCTGCTATCGAGGCGGCCCGTGCAGGTGAAGCAGGCCTTGGGTTTGCCGTCGTGGCATCTGAAGTAAAAGAGCTTGCAAACGAGTCTCAGAAGTCTGCAGAACATATTGCAGGCATCATTACCGGGCTTCAGAAGAAATCAGGTGCAATGGCCGATGCAGTGAATAAATCCCTGACCGAGATAGAAGGTGGGAATGCCGCTGTCAGTGAAACCCTGGAGATCTTTAACGAGATTGTGAGCTCTATCTCGGTAATTAATTCAAACATGAGTGAAGTTGCCGCTGCCAGCGAGGAGCAGGCTGCATCGGTACAGGAAGTTACTGCAACGGTCAATGAGTTCAGTGACATGGTAACACAGACCGCGAAAGAGTCGGTCGGTCTTGCAGCCGCAAGTGAAGAGTCCTCTGCAGCCGTTGACCAGATCTCGGCCATGGTCTCCCAGGTTAACACCTCCATGGCAGTCATCCACGAGGCCACCGACCAGGCACATGAGACTGTAAAACATATTCATGACGAGATGGATCAGTTTAAAGTCTGATCCCACTTTTTTTCCCTGTTACTAAACATCTATGAATTCTGGTGGCCAACGTATACCACCATGTTTGCACAAAGAATAAAGAACCTTCCACCCTACCTCTTTGCCCGTATTGACGAGATGAAAGCCAAAAAAAGGGCTGAAGGGGTTGATGTAATCGATCTTGGTGTTGGAGACCCTGATCTTTGCACCTCGCCACATATTGTAGATGCTCTCATCGATGCAGCAAAAGATCCTGATAATCACCATTATCCCTCTTACCTTGGCATGCCTGCATACAGGCAGGCGGTAGCAGGCTGGTATAACAGGCGGTTTGGTGTTGACCTTGATCCTGACACACAGGTCATCTCCCTCATGGGCTCAAAAGACGGGGTTGCCCATATCCCGGAGGCACTTACCGGGCCTGGAGACTATGTCCTTGTCCCAAGCCCCGGGTATCCGGTTTACAGCACAGGAGCACTCTTTGCCGAGGCCAGTACCTACGAGATGCCGCTTACCCGGGAAAATAGTTTTCTTCCTGATCTTGATGCCATTCCGAAGGACATTGCAAAGAAAGCAAAACTGATGTGGATAAACTATCCGAATAACCCTACATCTGCCATTGCACCCCTCTCATTTTACCAGGAAGTCGTGGAGTTTGCACGTGAAAATGGCATTGTGGTTGTGAGTGACAATGCATACTCTGAGATAACCTTTGACGGGTACAGGGCACCCTCCTTCCTTGAGGCCGACGGGGCTGAAGAAGTTGGGATTGAGATGCATTCACTGTCAAAGACTTTTAACATGACCGGATGGCGGATTGGAATGGCTGTTGGAAACAAAGAGATCATCCGGGGCCTTGGTATTGTTAAGACGAACATTGACTCTGGTGTCTTTAACCCGGTTCAATATGCTGCTATTGCTGCTCTTAACGGCCCGCAGGACTGTGTTGCCGATGCATGCAGAATTTACCAGGAGAGGCGTGATGTGTTGGTAAGCGGACTTACAAAGCTTGGGTTTGATGTCACCATGCCAAAAGCAACATTCTATGTATGGATGGGCGTTCCTGACAGTATCTCCTTTGCAGCAAGGATGCTTGACGAGACAGGAATTGTCGTGACTCCAGGTGTCGGGTTTGGAAAGTCTGGCGAAGGTTATGTCAGGTTTGCAATCACCCGTTCTGCAGACAGGATCAGGGAGGCTGTTGAGAGGATGGAGGAGGTATCATGGTAAAACTTCCCCCCCATCTCTCCGTACAGAACCAGCATCTTATGATCGGCGGTTGTGACACGGTAAAGCTTGCATTTACTTATGGCACTCCTCTATACGTAACCGATGAGACCAGGATACGGGACAATTACCGTGAATGGATCTCTGCCCTGTCTGCTCATTACCCTCTTGTCCGCATCCTGTATGCAGCAAAGGCGAATGGAAACCTGAATATCCTGAAGATCCTTGCAATGGAAGGTGCAGGGGCAGATGTCTTCTCAGCTGGTGAGCTTCATCTTGCCCTTCTTGCCGGGATGAAACCAGAACACCTGCTCTTTAACGGTTCATCCAAGACAGAGGCTGATCACAGGCTTGCTGTCTCAAAGGGTGTCAGGGTATCGCTTGACTCACTTGATGAACTGGCCATGCTTGACCAAATTGCAGAGGAAGCAGGGAAAGTTGCCGAAGTATCTTTTCGCGTCAATCCTGCAATTGATGTGCCGACACATCCGAAGATTGCTACCGGACTTGCAACTTCGAAATTTGGCATCCCGGCGGCAGAGATAACCGACGCATATGCCGCTGCCCTTGCCTGTAAAAATGTCGCCCCTGTTGGTATACACTGCCATATAGGCTCTCAGATCCTGGATACTGAGCCTTTTAGAAGGGAGGCAGAGGTCATGATGGAGCTGGTTGACGAGCTCTTTCATATGGGCGTGAAGTTTAAATTCATCGACCTTGGCGGCGGGCTTGGGGTGAAATATGAACACTCAGGCTCAGGTCCAGATGCTCCGACCTTTGCAGGTTATGCCAGTTCTGTTCTTCCGGTCTGCAAGTCAGTCCTTGCTCGTCTTGGTATTCAACCGGAGATCTGGATAGAACCTGGCAGGTCCCTGGTATGTGACTCTACTGTCCTCCTGTCAAAAGTGAACTCTGTAAAAAAGGCACACAAGACCTTTGTTAACATTGATGCAGGGTTTAATCTCCTTGCAAGGCCGGTCATGTATGACTCTTACCATGAGGTGCTGGTGGCAAACCGTGCAGATGAAGCACCAGATGGGACGTACACTGTGACAGGGCCCATATGCGAGACGGGGGATATACTTGCACATGACCGGCAGCTTCCAGGTGTTGTTGCAGGTGACCTTGTAGCCATCCTTGATACTGGTGCCTACGGGTACTCGATGGCTTCCCAGTACAATGGGCGTGGCAGGTGTGCAGAGGTGCTTGTAAGAAACGGGCAGGCAGAACTGATGAGAAGGGCAGAGACCATCGATGATCTGATGGCTACATTAAAAACCCCTTCATGGCTGCAAGTGAACCCGGAGTGAACCGGTGGTAAGGTATCACTATGCCCTGGTAGATGATCTTGTAAGCAGGGAGAAGTTTGACAGCCTTATAGAGGAGAAGATTGCAGACTGTGGAAACCTTGCAGATGAGACGGCTGCGGCCCTGCTGGTTGTAAAAGATCTTGGACGTTCCCATGTCAAGGTTCGTGGCCTGCGTGGAAAGTCCTCCCTCTTCTGTTTTTATGCAAAAGTCCTTGCCTTCTCTGGTGTGAAGGAGTTTGACAGGCCTGACGGGGAGAAGGGACTTGTTGCACGGCTGACTGTTGCAGACGAGACCGGGCAGGTTGATCTTGTCTTCTGGGATGAACAGGCTGCGGCCCTTGAGGAGACTTTTGGGATTGGTGACGTGGTCGAGGTGATAGGAAGGCATGGCAGGTCTGCAAAGGAGATCATGCCACTGAACCTTCGAAAAACCTGCGTGGATATCGACTGTGTTATGGAGGTGAAAGAAAGAAAAGCCCCTGAGCGCAGGGATATGCATCTTCTCATCATAAGTCTTGCACCGCCACGTCCGTTCACCCGCAGGGACGGGACTACTGGAGAGATGGTAAGTGGCCTTGTTGGCGATTCCAGTGGAACTGCACGACTACTCTGCTGGGATCCTGCCTTGCTGGCAGGGCTGAGCCAGGGTATGTCCATATCAGTGACCGGGGCACTCACAAAGGAGGGCGATTATGGAGGACGGGAAGTCATACTTGATGAAGAGTCTTCCATCACCGTAGCAAAGACATCTCCAGACATTCCTGTCACAGCGCTTGAAGACCTTGTCCCTGAACAAAACTTTACTGTCAGGGGAGAGATAACAAAGGTCCTTCCTGCAAAACAGTTTACAAAACGGGATGGAACCATCTCCTATGTCAGGAATCTCCGGCTTTCAGACGGGAATACCGAAGTTCCCCTTGTGCTTTGGGGTGATGATGCCAAAATGACGCTTTTCCCCGGAGAAATGGTTATGATTTATAATGCCTATGCAAAAACCGGGAGATTTGGAGAGGTTGAGGTATCGCCTGGCAGAGGCGGGGCCTTATCTGTGATCCCGGGCAGGGAAGAGCTGGTAAAGATAGAAGGATGGATCCTTCACCTGCCTGAAGGGACGGTCATCACAAACCGGGAAGGATCATGGCTTTCTGATACCCGGCTGCCCCATGGTTCCCATGTCATAATGACCGGCCGGTCAAGTGGAAAAAGGGTCTTCTGTGAAAGTGAAGAGGTGGTAAACTACGACCTGGAAGGGTTGAAAAATGAGGTTTCAACCTTCATACGGTCTTTTTCATAAATGTCAATTTCACTTTCACCCTGCTTCTTTTAATCTTAAATACTCCCTGTTGCCACCTTTATGATGAGGAAAACTACTATGGCAGCAGAAGCATACAAACTTGAGGACATTCCTGGCGTCGGACCAACCACTGCAGAAAAACTCCGTGAAGCAGGGTACGAGTCAGTGGAAAAGATTGCACAGGCAACTGCGACCGAGCTCTATGACACTGCAGAGATAGGTGAGGCGACCGCTAAGAAGATGATAAAGTGGTGCACAACCCAGCTGAATCCTGATGCAAATAATTCCGATGCTGCTCCGTCCGTAAAAAAGGAAGAAGTAGCAAATATGCCACAGCGAAGACTGGATATTGAGGATATTCCGGGTGTAGGCCCGGCGATTGCAGAAAAGCTTCGTGATGGAGGATTCCTGACCGTTGAAAGTATTGCAACGTCACTTCCTTCAAGCCTGGCAGAGGCAGCAGAGATAGGGGAAGCGACTGCAAAGAAGATGATAAAGTGGTGCAGGGACCAGGCTGATATCGGCGGGTTTAAGACCGGGACAGATGTCTTTGAACAGCGGCTGAAGGTCAAGAAGCTCAGGACCCTTGTCCCGGAGGTTGACGAACTGCTGGGAGGAGGGTTTGAGACCCAGGCCATCACCGAGATGTATGGCGAGTTTGGTTCTGGTAAATCACAGATAGTTCACCAGATGGCAGTAAATGTTCAGCTGCCTGAAGAACTTGGCGGTCTTGACGGGTCGGTCATCTACGTTGACACGGAAAACACCTTCAGGCCTGAACGTATTGAGCAGATGGTAAAAGGTCTTGAGATAGAGGATGCAGACCCTCAGGAATTTTTAAAGAATATCCACGTTGCCCGTGCACAGACCTCCGATCACCAGATGCTTCTTATCGAGACATCCCGTGAGCTTGCAGAAGAACTTAAAGCCGCGGGAAAACCGGTCAAACTGGTGATAGTGGACTCTCTGACAGGTCTTTTCCGTTCAGAATATGCAGGACGGGGCACTCTTGCAGAAAGGCAGCAGAAGCTGAACAGGCATATGCATGATATCTTCAAGCTCTGCGACGAATACAATGCAATTGGTCTTGTGACAAACCAGGTTCAATCCAACCCGGCGGTTTTCTTTGGTGACCCGACTAAACCTGTTGGAGGAAATGTTGTAGGGCATACCGCAACCTTCAGGGTGTACTTACGGAAGAGCAAGGCCGGGAAACGTATCTTCAGGCTTGTTGACAGCCCGAACCTTCCGGAAGGGGAAGCCACTTTCCTCGTGGAAGAGGGTGGTCTGCGACCCTGTTAATTCACACAAATTTTATAGGAGTTTACCAGTGTTAAGGGGCGTGATAACTGATATTGACGGAACACTGACTGATGAAAAGCGCAGGCTTTCAACCGCTGCCATAGAGGTTATTAGAGAGCTCCAGGAGAATGGCATTATGGTAGTTCTGGCTTCAGGCAATACCTCCTGCCTTCTTAAGGGGCTATGCAAACTCATCGGCACTGGCGGAACCTTTATCGGTGAAAATGGCGGAGTCTACCGTATCGGGTTTCGTGGACCGCTCAAGGTCATGGCCGAGAGGGATATCGCGGTAAAGGCACTGGAGATGCTGGTAGAGCATTATGCTAAAAAAGGGATCTGTCTTGAGCTCTTCTCCCACCAGGACCGGTACTCGGATGTTGCATTTGCCAGGGAGGTGCCGGTTGACGAGGTCAGGTCTCTTCTTGCCGGCTGGCCGGTGGATATCATGGACACGAACTTTGCAATCCATATCCACGCGGCCGGGATTGACAAGGGAAAGACCTTTCCAATCGTTGCAGAAGAGCTTGGAATTAAGACAGAGGAGTTCATCGGTATCGGTGACTCAGAAAACGATATCGGAATGATTAAAGCTGCGGGTATTGGCTGCTGCGTGGCTAATGCACAGGAATGTTTAAAAGAGGTCTCTGATCATTGCTCATCGGCCAGGTACGGCGATGGTTTTGTGGAAATTATGAGGAAGAACTTCCCTCACATCCTGGCAAGATAGCGATCCACCACGATAAAGTCCTTGATGTCCCTGACCGCTTCAAAGGGGATGAGCATACGATCTCCGTCCAGGACATACCCGGTTGTATCAAAAGACTGGTCCGGTTCAAGTACAAGGTCAGTAATAAGGCCTGTATCAAAATCTACCATCAGATTGCGAAGTGAACCGATTGCTTTCCCGTCATTGGTCACTATCTGTTTCCTTGAGAGTGTGCGGGCAAGTATGGACTTCATATATCAGATTTCGGTTGTATCTGATAATAAATCTCCCGGTCAGGTACCTTATTCTTCCTTCTTCCGTCCGGGTTTTATCCCTGACTGTTTAAGTGCCTTCTCAATCGACCAGTACCCCCTGTCAAACTCTTCCTGCAGCTGTTTTGTTATCTCCTTCTGCGAGAGACCGGCTTGATTTAATTCATTGTACCTTTCCTTAAGCCGAATTGTCTCATCCTGGCTCCAGTTTTTCCTGGTTCTTTTCCTGGCAGGCTCTCCTGGTGTCTTTGCATTATCAATGAGAAAGCCGGGAACAAGTGCCTGCATCTCTTCGGCCTTCGCATCAAACATGGTCCTGGAGATCTCAAAACCGGTGGCCCTGCGCAAAAGCCCTATCGCAGTTTTAGCGGTTGAGAAACCACCAAGGAAGAGATCACAGACCAGGTCCCCCTCATTGCTGCTGTACTGGATGATCTTACTTAAAAGTGCGGTGGGGAGTTCGTTCTTATTCTTCACCTTACCAGGCTTGTACTCCCTGTTGATGATCCAGACATCCTCCCGGTCCTGGTAGTTGAGCGAGCCACCGTTCTCATCCTTCTCTGAAAGGGAAAACCTGCATTGGGTGTTAAATGTCCGTTTCCCGCCTGGTTTTGCATAGAACAGGATATGGTAATGTGATGAGACGTACTTCTTACTGGTAAATACGCCAAAGTTGTACCGCCAAATTATGTGATTTATCTCTTCAAGGCTTGTTTCGTGGAGTGCATTAAGTATATGACGAAGATGGGTGTAACCAGAGACAATGTAAATAGATCCTCCAGGCCTCAGGATTCGTTCCGCCTGCCTTATCCAATCCATGGTAAAGGATTCATATTGTTCTGATGGTACCTCCACGTAGCCCCCGGTCACAAATGATTCATCACGGTTATAATGCCTGTCCAGCTTGTCGCCTTCGATACCATAAGGTGGATCGGTGATGATAAGATCGA
>Ga0255346_1004328_pt1 | contig 15652 bp, 14 predicted proteins | sample wastewater_treat_FD_194410 | JGI IMG/M metagenome (GOLD analysis project Ga0255346, IMG submission 194410) | Wastewater microbial communities from Lulu Island WWTP, Vancouver, Canada - plant22 | ecosystem: Engineered > WWTP > Wastewater > Unclassified | place: Canada: Vancouver, British Columbia... | reverse complement strand
TTTTCTATTCGCTCATAAACCTTCTTGTTGAGGTTGGAAACCGTCCCGGGGCTGACTCGTGTCCCCCATAGCGCCTCGGTTATATCTTCTACTCGTCGCACCGACACCCCAGCCAGGTACATCTCGATCAAGGCTTCTTCTACAGAACTTTCCCGCCGTATATATCGCTCAATGATGGCCGTCTCGAATGTAAGAGTCCTCAATTTGGGTATCTGTAACTGAACCGGCCCGACTTTCGTGTCCAGATTACGCTTGTAATGACCGGCCCGCGTATCCTGGCGTTTCTCTGTCCGTTCATAACGGCTTGCCTGGCACAGTCGGCCTGCTTCCGCGTCCAATAAGGCGTTTAGTGTCTCTTCCACGGTACCTCGAACTACTTTATCCAGATGCCGGGTTAACTGCTCCTGTTCGATACGAATAATCTGACCCGCTTTTACCTCTTTGTTTTCCTTCAACGATTTGCTATTGTACATATGTAGCCCTCCTGATGGTATTGTTTTTGTCTGTGAACAACAAATCCTCTACCAGATCGAGGGCTACTTCTCAATTGTGCGAAAAATATTATACGTTATCAAATTAAAATAACCTTCGCGGGTGAAAAAGTAAATACAATCAATGGCTGACATCCTGGTGCGCCGCCTGAGGTTTCGGAAAAACCCTACCGATTCGCGGGCTATCGTCGATGAATTACCCCTGTCCGGCCGGTTGATTTTAACCGCGGGCTGGTGTATGAAACTTTCCCGTTAGACAAACAATACCTCGGGCGCTCCCGAAAGCGGCTGCTGCCGGACATAAAAAATGAGCAAGCTGAAGCTGATTGCCTTTGTCACGTTAACGTTCATCGCGGTCTTTCTCCTTTGGATCATTGCAGCCGCCTGCTTCCCCTGGCGCGACAAAGTGGGGCCGAAGCTTCTGCAATTATACGCCAGAGTCTGCCTGATGATTTACCGCGTGCGCGTTGACTCAGCCGATGCGTTGCCCGTTTCGCCCTCCGGCGGGAGAGGCATCATTCTCATTGCCAATCACGTCAGCGCGCTAGATATTTTTCTGATGGCGGCGCTTTACAAAACGGTGTTTTTAAGCAAACACGAGGTGAGACGCTATCCCGTCATCGGCTGGGCGGCCGCCAAACTCGGAACAATTTTCGTGAGGCGCGGCTCACCACGGGAAAGCCGGCAGGTCATCCGGGAAGTCGCCCGGCTTTCCACCGGCAAAGTAATCACCATCTTCCCCCAGGGCACCACCGGTTCGACAAAAGATGCCCTCCCCTTCAAGCGCGGCGCTTTCAAAGCGGTCGAACTCAACCACGGCACTCTTTTACTGCCGGTGACCATCCGCTACCGCACTGATCATGACATCGTCTGGCAAAAAAATCAAAACCTACTGCAAAATCTCAAGACAGTCGCCAGGCAGAAAAGCGTTCCGGTCAAGGTTAAGATTCATCAGCCTATTTCCATTGCCGACTATAGCGGCAAAACAGTGGATGATGTGTGCCGCATCGCCCAGGAAAGGGTCTTTTCCGCCCTGCACGCCGCCTATTAACCCTCACGCCGCACCTCCTTACACTGTTTGATGCCACCCCACAGGGCGCTTGCGCAAAAACGGCAGATAGAGTAAGTGAGATCAAATATTAAGTTGTCATCGGTGATATTATGAAAAAATTACAGCCGACGGTCGCGGTGGAAAGAAATTATACGATCGAAAAAGAAAAGTTTATTCCCGTGTCCCAGTATTTTGGTGAGGATACTTTTCATCACCGCAAGATGAGGGAAAAACTCCCCAAAAACGTTTATAAGAAATTCCTCGAGGCGATGACCGAGGACAAGACCCTCAACGAAGACACGGCCAATGTCGTTGCCGAGGCGATGAAACAATGGGCGCTGGAAAAAGGGGCGACTCACTTCGCTCACTGGTTTCAGCCGATGACCGGCATCACGGCTGAAAAACACGACGCATTTGCCGACCCGGCCGGGCCGGATATGGTCATCGAACGTTTTTCCGGCAAGCAACTGGTCCAGGGGGAACCGGACGCCTCGAGTTTCCCTTCCGGCGGCATCCGCGCCACTTTCGAGGCCCGCGGTTACACTGCCTGGGACATGTCCTCTCCCGCCTTCATCAAACGAAACGGGATATCGACAACTCTTTGCATCCCGACTGTCTTCATCTCCTACACCGGCGACGCGCTGGACAAGAAAACCCCTCATCTGCGCTCCATCCGCGCCCTGAATAAAAGCGCGACGGCCATGCTGAAACTTCTGGGAGCGAAAAACATAAAACGCGTTTACCCCAACCTCGGCCCGGAGCAGGAATATTTCCTCATCGACATGGACTACTACTGCAAGCGCCAGGACCTGGTGCTGGGTGGTCGCACGGTCATCGGCGCGCCCCCGGCCAAAGGCCAGGAACTGGAGGACCAGTACTTCGGCAGCATCCGGGAGCGCATATCATCGTACATGCACGATGTCGAAGAGGAACTGTTTAAACTGGGCATACCGGCCAAGACCCGCCACAACGAGGTAGCCCCCAGCCAGTATGAGATTGCGCCCGTATATGAAGAGGCGAACATCGCCGTCGATCACAATCAGCTTGTCATGGAAACACTGCGCCAGGTAGCCAAAAAACATCATCTTGCGGCCCTTCTTCATGAAAAACCCTTTGCCCGGATCAACGGCTCGGGAAAACATGTCAACTGGTCGCTTGCCGACAACCAGGGCAATAATCTGCTCAATCCCGGCACGACCCCCGAGGACAACATCCAGTTTCTGGTGTTTCTGATCGCGACGGTCCGTGCCGTTTACAAACATGCAGACATCCTGCGCGCGTCAATCGCGTCATACGCCAACGACCTGCGTCTGGGCGCGGGCGAGGCTCCGCCCGCAATCATGTCCGTTTTTCTCGGGGAAAAGCTCACGCAAATTCTGGAAGACATCGAAAAGGGTAGAGTCGCCGGCGCGACCAACGCGGAAATCATCGATCTGGGAATATCCTCTCTGCCTCATGTAAGCAAAGACAACACCGATCGTAACCGGACATCCCCTTTTGCCTTCACCGGCAACAAATTTGAATTCCGCGCGGTAGGTTCATCTCAGAATATCGCATCGCCCGCGCTGGTGATCAACACCATCGTCGCCGAAAGTCTCGATGAGCTGGCGAAAAAAATCAAAGCCCGAAACGGCAAAAACATCAACAGGGCGGTTTTGGAGGTCCTGAAAAGCGAAATCGGCGACATAAAACCAATCCTCTTCAGCGGCGACAACTACTCCGCAGAATGGGAGGCGGAGGCGATAAAAAGGGGACTTCCCAACGAAAGAACGACACCGGGCGCGCTGAAGGCGCTCATTACCACCAAGGCGCAAAATCTCTTTGAGAAATATAAGGTCCTCTCCCGCGCGGAACTTAAATCCCGCTATCTGATTCATGTGGGACGTTTCATCAAGGACCTGGAAATCGAGGTCAAATGCCTGAACAACATCTGTATGTCACAGGTAATTCCCGCGGCTGTGACCTATCAGAAAAGGCTCGCCGAGGCGATGCTCCTCACCAGGCAGGTCCTGGGTGCAAAAGCAGCCGCACCGGCGGAGGCGGAGCTTCTCAAGAACATAACGGATCTGATAAATACGATATACTCCTTGAACAAGGAAATCCAGGCCCGGGTGGAAGCGGCTGAAACAATCCGGGAGGATCCCCGTAAAGCCGAGGCTCTGGACGTGAGAGTCAGGCCCAAAATGGATGAGTTACGCGAATGCGTCGATGCCCTGGAGAACCTGATTGATGATGAGCTTTGGCCCTTGCCGAAGTTCTGGGAAATGCTCTTTATCTCGTGAGGCAGCCAGCCGGCCAAACCATCTGAACCTGATGCTGTTTAAATGTCCTTCGCGGCATACCAGATCATCCCGATGCGCTCACGCAAGATCTGCGTGTTGTCCATAAGAGAGGACGACTGGGGAATGAATCGTAAAACCGGCAGCGAGGCGGGTGTACTGTACAGAAAATCGGTGGGAAGAGCGGTGACGTTTTGAAAAAACTTCCTCACCTGCGTTTCGCTTCTCTTCATGTGATATGCGGAGGTCACCAGACCGATCCTGATTTTTTTGTCCACGAACATCCTGTTTAATTCCAAGGCATGCTCATAGGTGTTGGTCGATTTCGGCTCCAGGCGGATTCTGTCTTTGGGAACACCCAGGTCCAGGGCCATCTGCCCCATCACCGCCGCGTTGGAGACGCTTCTCAACCCGGCACCGCTTAACACTAAATATTTGGCTCTATATTGCCTGAACATGGCCAGACCGTGCATAAGCCTGAGAGCTGTCGCCCCGGCTGGATAAGTTTTCCCCAGTGCCCTGATTTCATATACACCCCCGCCGAACACGACGATGACATCGAGCTCTTCATCTCCTTTGGCAGGCACCGGTGAGACGATATATTCCTTTTCCTGCGCGTAGCTGAAGTAATTGGACACGGCACTGATACTGAATCCGTAGAGCAAAACAATGGCCAGCAGCAAAAACAGGGCGCCGCTTCTTTTTTTCGCCGCGGTCAGGCACAGCACAAAAGAAATGACGAGAAGCAAAAAAATAATAAAAACCGGATCAACAAACGCTTTCAGTATCTGATAAACATACTCCATGTCCTGGCTCTCCCGATTCGATATTGTATTTTCCTGCTCTTACCGTTTAGAGGCCCGCTCCGGCAAATTTCCACTGTCCCGGCGAAAATGCCATACCAGTATCGCCCGGTAAACCGCCTCCCTGCCCCTTAATTTTTTTGCCCTGCCCAGCGTCAGCACGACCCCCACAAAGTTGATCAGCCAGCTCAATACCAGACGGACAAAGATGATGGAACAGCCCAGTCGGTAAGAGGCGGGAGATTTCCATTTGCTGAGAAACTGGTAGCGTGACCGGTAATATTCAATTCGCGACCGGGTGCTATGACCGATACTCTGACCCTGAAGATGGTAGATAAAAGCGTCCGGCACCTGCCATACCTGCCAGCCGTCTTGCTTCATGGCAAAGGCAAGGTCCGTTTCTTCAAAAAAGAAAAAATAGCGCTCATCAAACCACGAGACTTCATCAAGGGCGCGCTTCGTCACCAGCATGCAGGCGCCGACCGCGGAATCCACCTCCAAAGGGGCTTCATGCCTGTACCTTTTACTGGGGTAGAGGCGGGGGAAGAGATACTCCAGAAGCGATACATTTACGGCCAGTGTCAAAAGGGTGGGGAAGGAGGCGATGGAGTTCTGCCTGCTGCCGTCGGCGTTGAGTAACTGTCCGCAAACAATGGCCGCCTTTGGATGAGCCTCGGCAAAAGACCATAATTTCTCTGTGGCCCCTTCGGTCAGCACAGCATCGGTATTCAGTAAAAGCGCGTATCTGCCCTGCATCAGGCCAAAGCCCTGGTTGTTGGCAGCGCCGAAGCCGCGGTTTTCGGCATTGGCAATGACTCTCACCTGCGGATATTCAGCCGCGAGCATCGCCTGAGATCCGTCAGACGAGGCATTATCCACGACGATGACCTCAAAGGCCGGGCCATTTACTGTTTTGTAGATGGAGTCCAGACAGTCCCGCAGGAGGTCTTTGGTATTCCAGTTCACGATGATGAAAGAGATATCCATAGGAATTTATTTATCTCGGCCGGAAGATGGTCCGGTACGCTTGTCGTCGCGGCTGGTTCTTTCCAGCTCGCTTAATTTGGCATATTTGAAAAACTTGTTGATCGAATCTGTAACCGCCAGTGTGAGACCCTGGGCCCCATCCATAAAGCCCCGGCGCAGAAAATAATTTTGCAAAAAAGTGAGAAGGGCGCGGCCGAACGCGCCATAAGACGACGAGCGCTTCCCCATGCGATAAGATTCGCCGGCACCCAGCGTGGAATAGCGGTCGATTTTCAGCAAAATGGCGCTAAGAGAGCTTTCCGTACAATGCTCGATGGGAACCTGAAGCGGATCAACCACTCCTTTAACTTCCACCGCCTCATGCACCGGCACTTGAGTCATACGGCCAGCCTCACGGCGGAAAAGGCGCGTCACACGGTCGGGCCACCAGCCGGCATGACGGATCCAGCGGCCCTGAAAAAAGTTTTTCCGCGGGAAACTGAAACCGGCAGCCCGCACGTCTTTGCTCCTGACAATGTCGGTGATGGCTTTTTTCGTCTCTTCGGGGATCCGCTCATCTGCATCCAGAACAAGCACCCAGGGCTGGTGACATTTATCGATTGCCAACTGCTTTTGCGCCCCGAAACCGTACCACCCCTCGCGATAAATATCGCAGCCGAACTCAGAGGCGATTTCCAGCGTTTTGTCCGTGCTCCCGGAATCAACCACGACAACCTGCACCGCAAACGTCACGCTGTTGAGGCAGCCGCGAATGTTCTGTTCCTCATTTTTAGTAATGATCGCCACAGAGAGCGGAACTTTCCCCAAGTGGTTCACCTTTCACTTTCCGATGCCGGATGCCGACCAGTTTTCCCAAAGCAGGCGGGCGGCCGCTGCGTGCCCCTCCGCACTCCAATGGTCATCATAGTCCAGATAAAACTTCCGGCCGTCCGGAGTATTGCGGGTAAAAGTCTCAAAATCCACAAAAGTCACTCCGTCATGCGCAAGACTGAACTCGCGTAAAACCCATCTGCGGTTGTCCGCTTTATCGCGCCTGTACAAAATGGATTTATCGGAGGTGTCGATAATATATAGATGGGCACTCCCCGCCCCGGCACGCAGGCGCTCCAGACAGTACAAAAAGAATTCCTTTCTTTCCGGATCAAAAGTAGAGTGTGCCGGCGGCTCCATCGGAGGGGGAAAGTCAAAGCCCTGCGGAGCCGGGTCGATATGCATCGAGGCACGGATGCGCTTGCTGAAAATCGGTCGGATAATTCGTGCATGATAGGCTTTCAGGTATGATTTTCTGCGAAACTTGTCCCACGACCTGTAATCCGGCTGCTGCCTGGCCACCATGGCCTCGAACGCTTTTTCGTCGTTCGGTCCCGGATGGTAGGCCAGGTCATATTCATTTTCTGCGATTTTGGTCATTCCGCCCAAGAGATCATTGGGACAGAACACGTAGACAACCGCGGCCGGCTTGAGTGTATCCCTGTAAAATTCAAAGCTCCGCACAATCGCGTCGATATCCCAGCCGGGCATGGCCAGGTTGATTACCTGATATGAGGGATCGGTTTTGCGAAGCTTCTCCTCCAGAAGCTTGCCGATGGTCTCCTCCCATTCGACGCCGAAACCGAAGCCGAAAGAATCGCCCAGGAGTACCACGTTTTTTCTTCCGGGCGATAAATCCCAGTTCGACCCGCGGAAACCTTCATTGTTGGTATCTACATTGTAGTCGAGCTGCCCCGGATAATACTGTCTCACGTTTCGCAGATTCTTCTTAAGCGTGTAGCCCAGCTGCGGGTGGAACTGGCCGTACAAGCCCTGAATCACGGGGCGTCTGGCCTGGTATACAGCCTCCTCAATGGTTTTGACCTTCATAAACGGGAGGGCGAATTCCATAATGACAAGCATCAGTAACACCGTCACCACCAGAAGCAGCATATTCCCCAGGTAGCGACGTATTTTCGAAGCTGCAGATGTGCCCATTGTATTTGCCTTCTAAAATAGTGTGTAAATCAAAGGGGCCACCACCGATCCTTCCGCCAGAATCAGTAACGTACCGACAATCAGTAAAAAAAGCAGAATCGGAAGAAGCCACCATTTTTTGCGAACCTTCAGGTAGGACCATAGTTCCGACGCAATCGACAATTTACTCATCTTTCCACCTTTCCATTAGTTTTTAATCAAAACTGCCTCTCGTAACGGGACTTGTCCGCATCGGCGGCAGCACGCTCCATCCAGTAGCTGGCAGCACCACGGTCTATCTTCATATCCAGATATTTCTTTCCCAGAAGCCTGCCCGACAAACCAATGGGAGTCACCATCCCGTAGAAAACAATTACCATGATGAGCTTGGCCATAATAAATCCCATCACCACGGCAAAAGACATCCATACTTTCTGGAGCGGTTTTAAAACAGACGGCAGGAAAAGACCCAGTAATCCAAAAACAATCCCCGCACCGAACGCTCCCGCTGCAGGGGCTGTCCGTCCTTTCCAGAAAAAATACGCACCGGCAAGCATAAAGACAATACCGACGAAAAAACCGAATTTTTTCAGTTCGGACCTGCCGCTTTTTATGTTTCTTATTTCTTCAATAATCATGGTTTAGTCATTCCCGTATTTGCTTCGCCAATCTATATCACGGCTCAGAGGCTTTTGCTTTTCTTTGCTCAACAGATAGTTCCCCAAAACCAGATAGTCCATATTGGTTCTCATAAAGCACAAATAGGCATCTTCCGGCGTACATACAATCGGTTCGCCGCGCACATTGAATGATGTATTGATGATGACTGGACAGCCGTACTTCCTTTCAAAGGCCTTAATCATTTTATAATAGACAGGGTTGATTTCCTCGGCAACCGTCTGGACTCTGGCCGAATAATCCACATGGGTTACGGCGGGGATGACGGACCGGACGACATGGAGCTGCTCGAGGCCGAAATAGGACTGTTCTTGGGTGGTCATCTCCCGGCGGATACTTTTCTTCACCGGCGCCACCAGCAGCATATAGGGACTTTCCCGATCCAGATCAAAGTAATCGGAAACTCTTTCCCGAAGTACGGTGGGGGCGAAGGGACGAAAACTCTCCCGGAATTTAATCTTTAAATTCATGGTCTCCTGCATCTTCGGCGAGCGGGCGTCACCGATGATCGACCTTGCTCCCAGTGCCCGTGGACCGAATTCCATCCTGCCCTGAAACCACCCGATGGTTTTTTCTCCGGCAATAAGATCGGCAACCCGTTCGGGCAGTTCTTCAGAGGAAAGTTCCTCAGCAGGGATTTCGTTTTGTTCGAGATAGAGGCGGATATCCTCGTTGGTAAATTCAGGCCCCCAGAAGCTGCCACGCATGAAATCATTAGTCCCGTCCGCCTTTCGTTCATTGTCCAGATACTGGTACCAGGCGAAAAGCGCCGCTCCCAGCGCACCGCCCGCGTCTCCGGCGGCCGGCTGAATCCAGATATTTTCAAAAGGCCCCTCACGTAGAATTTTTCCGTTACCCACGCAATTCAAGGCCACGCCACCGGCCAGGCACAGATTTTTCTGCCCCGTCCGGTCATGTATGTGCCTGGCCATCCTGAGCATCACTTCCTCGGTCACTTCCTGTACGGAGCGGGCCAGGTCCATGTCTCTTTGCGTTACCGCCGATTCCGGCCTGCGGGGCGGGCCGCCGAACAGGCGGTGAAATTTGGCACTGGTCATCGTCAGACCGGCGCAGTAGTTGAAATACTTCATATTCAGTTTAAAGGAACCGTCCTCTTTCAGATCCATGAGTTCCGAGAGAATCAGGTCCTTGTAAACCGGCCGGCCGTAGGGTGCCAGTCCCATGACCTTGTATTCGCCGGAGTTCACTTTAAACCCGGTGTAATAGGTAAAGGCCGAATAAAGAAGTCCCAGTGAATGAGGAAAGTGCATTTCTTCCAGAATTCTTATCCGGTTCTTTTCCCCTATCCCGTAGCTTGTGGTCGTCCACTCACCAACCCCGTCGATAGTCAAAAAAGCGGCTTCCGGAAAAGGCGAGGCGAAAAAAGCCGAAGCCGCGTGAGATTCGTGGTGTTCGGGAAAAAGAATGACCCCGTCAAAGCCAAGCTGCTTTTTAATGAATTCCTTCATCCAGAGCTTTTGCTTGATCCAAAGCGGGATCGCCATCATGAAAGACCGGAGGCCCGAAGGGGCATAGGTCAGATAAGTTTCCAAAATACGTTCAAATTTAATGAAAGGTTTATCATAGAAACAGACATAATCGAGAGAGCCGCCTGTAATTCCTCCCTGTTTCAGGCAGTAGTTCACCGCCTGCCCGGGAAACGAATGATCATGTTTTTTGCGGGTGAAGCGCTCCTCCTGAGCGGCAGCGACAATCGCACCGTCACGCACCAGACAGGCGGCGCTGTCATGATAAAAAGCGGATATTCCCAGTATATTCATCTGTCTGTTTGGTCTCTTTCTCTTGTACGTCCGCCCGGAACAATGACCGTCTTTAAGTGGGCTCTCCGTCGGGCATGAATAAATAAATCATTTCTGATGAAAAATCCGCCGTGCGGCGAAATGACGAAGACTATCTCTAAATTATCGGAAATCGATAACATATTTACACTTCTATTAAAACATGATTTTTCCCGGCATCTGTGTTAGAGCCTCGATACAAGGCAAATGACTGAAAAGATATAGTTTATGAAAAATATTGCACTCGTCATACCCAAATTCGGACTCGTCGGTGGTGCCGAGCAGTTTGCCTCGGAATTGGCTGGCAGGCTCTCGGAAAACCCCGATTACCATTTCCAGGTTTTTGCCAACCGGTGGGAGACAGGCGGCCATCCTTTCTCGTTCTACAGGATCCCTATTATCACTTTTCCCAAATTCCTGACGACGATAAGTTTCGCTCGTTTCGTCCGGCGCAGGCTGCGACGTGATGATTTTTCACTGGTGCACACTCATGACAGAATCTTCGCTGCCGACATCTACACGCTTCACGGTGTACCCCACCGCTACTGGGTGAAGCATGTACGCAGAAAAAGGATGAGCCTGTTCGACCGCGCCACCGCCTGGGTTGAAAAAAAACTGGTTTATGAAGGGGGCTGCAAAAAGTTTATCGCTGTATCAGAGCTCACCAAAGAAATATTTCTGCGCGAATATGATGTTGAAGAGGAGCGCGTCGAGGTAATTCATCCTGGTGTGAATTTATCCCGTTATGACAACAAGGCCAAAGACCTGATACGCCACGCAGCCAGACAGAGATGGAAGATCGGCGACAACGATTTTGCCGTTATTTTCGCTTCCATGAACTTTGAATTGAAAGGACTGGATCATATCATCCATTCGCTGGCAAAACTACGAGCTGAGGGGGCAAAAGTAAAACTCATTGTCGCGGGTAAAGGGAACGTCAAAAAATACCAAAATATCGCACAAAAAGCACAAATGTCGGACAACATTGTATTCACCGGTGTACTGCCCGCTGATCAACTGGTGAACCTATACCTGTCCGGCGACATATATATGATGCTTTCCGGATTCGACACCTTCGGCATGGTCGTCCCGGAAGCCATGGCGGCGGGCCTGCCGGTCGTCATCTCCGACCGCGTCGGGGCAAAAGATCTGGTGCGTGAGGGCGAAAACGGCTTTGTCATTGAAAATCCCTCCGACTACGAATATCTCGCCTCTCGCGTCAAAATTCTTATGGACAAAACAAGGCACAAATCCATGTCCGCCGCCGCCCGTGAAACGGCTCTGGGCAATTCCTGGGAAAAAACAACAGACCGCTACCGGGAAATATATGCCCAAATCCTCGACACGAAGACAAGTAAGAGATGAAACCATGAAGGTAATAAATCAACCGGACTACATACTCCCCCCCGATGTCAAAAAAATTCTGCTCATCCAACTTGGTGACATAGGTGACGTAGTATGGACAACACCCGTAATCAGGGCTGTGAAAGAAAGCATTCCGGATGCGCAAGTTTCCGTATTGGTGCGGGCAGGGTTCGGCGGCCTGCTGGAGGGCGACCCGGCCATCAAAGAGGTTTTTGAAACAAAGCAAAGCGGGGGAAACCTCTTGTCACGGGCAGCCGGACAACTGGTTTTTTTTAAAAGTATCAGAGCGTGTCGCTTCGATATGGCGATTGACCTGCGCCTGGGAGACAGGGGCGCATTCTTGTCGTTACTGTCCGGATCGAGATACCGCCTTACCAAGCACCATCCCGAAGGTGTTCCGTCATGGCGGAAATATTTTTTTACGCACGCGGTGACGTCCCGGCCCCGTCATGGCACATACGGTGCGGCAGAGCAAAGCCTGTCTTTTTTAAGGGGGGTAGGCATCGACACACACGATGTAACCCCGCGACTATGTGTAACGGATGCCGTCAAAGAAAGAGTCCGTAAAATTCTCGCTGAAGAAAAAGCCGACCCGGCGATACCGCCTGTCACGATCAACTTTTTTTCCCGCTGGCCCTACAAGGAATGGGGAGGCCAAAAATGGATTGAAGTCATCAACTGGCTGGGGCGGGAATTTTCCATTCCCGTCATCATCATCGGCTCGGCCCAGGAGAGATCCAAAGCCGAAGAACTCATCAGTCAGTGCCGCGGGCAGGTCTTCAACCTTGCCGGCCGCACGACACTTGCGGAACTGGCAGGACTTTTGTCCCTCTCCCGTCTGCATGCGGGCGTGGACAGCGCCGCACCGCATATTGCAGCTGCCACCTGTACCCCGACGGTCACGATTTACGGACCGACGTCCTGGAAAGATTGGGCTCCCATAGGAAGTAAAAACAAAGTGGTGGTACCGGACATGGATTGCGTCCCCTGCTTTAAAAAAGGATGTGACAACAGCGGGCGCAGCCTGTGTCTGGAGGCGCTGGAGACCGGATCAGTAAAAACAGCTATTCGCGAAGCACTCAGTGAACCGTCCGAAAGTTTTAAAATTGATTCGTTGCAGTAAAAAAGCTGGCATACGGATCACGGCGGAGCAAGTCCTCCACAATGGAGATATATTTTGCCAAACCTTCCTGTTTTGTCTTAAAATTATCCAAAGGCATAATGGATACCTGATACTGATTTTTAATTCTTGTTGTGCCAAAAAACAAAAGCGGTATGTTCAGCTCAAGCGCCAGCTTAAACGGCAGTTCTGAAAAATAGACTCTTTTACCAAACAGCGTCTGAATGTTGGATTCTCTTTTTTTGACGGGATAGTCGTTGAGGAATACGATCCATTCGTTTTTCTTCAGCCCTTCCTGAAGCTGCCTTTCTTCACCCACAAGATAATATTTATACAAAGACAATGTTTCATATAATTTACCGGAGGAAGTGTCTATTTCTTCCTTATATGTCGGGCCGACAAAGGCAACTGCATCTATGCCAAATACCTCTTTGAACAAAAGATTACGGATATTGGGCCCGAAATGACCGGATATTAAAATAACCCCTGTATCCTGCCCAAGTAACCGCCGGACATGTTCTTTTCCGTCGATATGGATATATTGCAGATACCTTTGGGGATTTTCCACAAATAAATGACGATAGAGTATATCATAGCTCCGGCTATAAAAACACTTAAACACAAACCGGGCGTTGTTTTCAGAGCTGCCCAGCACTTCTTTATACCTAACAATGCGTTCAATTGCATACTTTTCCTTTTTCAGATTTTGCAAAGTGAATAAAGCCATCAACAGCGTAAAACCACATGAACCGGGCGACATTTTCAGGACAGTTTTTATGAAAAGCCTCTTTTTAAAATTCCTGAATGCGTCTTCTGCCTCTTTCCCTTTAAGGATGATTTTTTCACTCACACCGGCCAAAAACTTCATAGTTTAAATAAACCTCCGTACCCTGTCCGGGCATATTGCAGAGACGGACGTCATCCGGCGCAAATATTGGAAAAAGCTGGTTTTCGTTATCGCAATAATCATAGTTTCAGGGCAATCGATTGCCTGCCGCTCACCAGAATGTCATACCCGTCTGCCTTGAGAACAGGCAGGAGAAGCCTTCCTTTACCGCCTCCGCCAATGTCCGTGTCGTCGATGACGACAATGTTGCGCTCTTCCAGTTTGTCTTTAGCCGTCAAATAGGCCAGGAGGTGATTCTCCGCGTATTTCGTCCCCGGCAGAACATCCCAGGCATCCAAAAACAGCAGATCGATCCTGCCTTTAAATTTCTTCAGAAATTTCAGGCCGTCACTCCATACGACTTTGCCGTTACGATACTCACGAAGACATTTTTTGGCAAGTAAAACCACCCCGAGACTGATGTCCGCCGAGTAAACCCGCGCACCCGACAAACACCAGTAAATGGTCGAATGCCCGTCATTACAGCATTCGGGATGGACCTCCGAGATGGGATGATTCATCGGCTGCCTCATGCAGCCGATCTCGACGATCGTTTTTCCGCCAAGCGCATGAAAAAGTTCGATTGCGGCTTCAAAATATTTTTTCGGAGCCTCTCTTTGCATCTGCTCATCCCAGGTTAAATCTATGTGGCTAAATCGCTTTTCTCCTTCACTGAGCTTGCGGATTTTTTGTATGATACTCTGTATTTCCTGCATCCGCTGTCTCGCTTGTTTACATTGCCTTGATGGCCAGTCTTAATCATAGTAAGTTGCTGTCGTCAAAATAAATTATCATAGAGATCACAGCCTCGGCCCTAACCAGACTTCGGACTTGTTGATATCGCCATATTTGTGTTAAGTTTATAAACTCTAATAAAATGGAGTATTCCCGGGAGGTAAAAACTAAAATGTTTGACGTTGTCATGCCTGTCACCCAGGAACACAATCACATTGCTTTTTTATCCATTCGCTCGCTGGTTCGCCATATCTCGCCCCGACGCATTTACGTCATGACGCCCGAAAGTAATTTCCCCTTTTTCAAAAATCTACCCGGTAACTGCCCTGTCTCACTTATAGACGAAGACACATTGATACCGGAAATCACGTTCAGCTCTATTGCTGATTTTATCGAAGAAGCAGGTGAAAAACGTTCACGCGCAGGCTGGTATTTTCAGCAGTTTCTTAAAATGTCGGCTTGTTTTCTTCCGGACATTACCGACTACTATCTTATTTGGGACGCAGACACAATCATGCTCAACCCTATCCGCTTTTTAAACGACAGCGGCCAGACATTGATCAAACCGGCTACTGAGCATAACCGGCCTTATTTTGACACCTATTATAAACTAACCGGCTTCCCCCGCAGCGTCAACTTTTCGTTCATCAGCGAACATTTCTTTATCAAGACCGAGTATATGAAAGAACTGATCGCAGCCATAGAGACAAACTCCGCGCCGGGGATGACGTGGGTTTGGGCCATTATGAAAGCCGTAGAACCCCGGCATCTGTCTGGCGCCGGTTTCAGCGAATATGAAACATACGGAAACTTCGTCAACACGGTTCATCCCGGCGCCTTTACCGTGCGGCAGCTGGCAGCATACCGCTACGGTGCGCGAAAATTCGGTTTGACACCCAATCGTTACGACCTGCACCGCCTCTCCCTGTCCTTTGCTTATGTGACTTTTGAAAGCTGGGACACTGGCAAACCGCTACGCACAAAAGTGGAAAAACTCTTGTCTTTTCTGGTTTACTGCCTCCGCCCGGAAAGATTCCGGCGGGGTTAAAAATTATTCGCCCTGCCCTTGCTCCCTTTTCCGCCTTACCCTGAAGGCGCAATGCTCGTTTCGCCGGCAAATTAAAAATCGCAACAATCAAGAGTATGTTATATAAATTCAGCACCCTTTACTTATATTTTATTAAATCAAAACCCCTTTAGCCGGGTGACAATGCCATGATAAAATTATCGTCCCCGCAGCATTTTTACTTGCTGGATCTTTTACGTGTAGTGGCCATCTTCCGGGTTATTTTGTGGCACTGGAACCATTTTTCGACAATTTTCGGAGATTCCCTATCAACCAGTCAACTGCCTCTTTATCCCGACTTTGACACTATCTGATAAAAAACATAATGATTACAGGGGCATAAAAAAACGTGGGGCACTACAGAATAAGGGGGAAGTATAAATCAGGTTAACTCATAGGGCACCTGTGATCTTTTCAGGCCAAAGACATGATAGAGTTTTTTCTG
>Ga0255346_1004320_pt1 | contig 15675 bp, 11 predicted proteins | sample wastewater_treat_FD_194410 | JGI IMG/M metagenome (GOLD analysis project Ga0255346, IMG submission 194410) | Wastewater microbial communities from Lulu Island WWTP, Vancouver, Canada - plant22 | ecosystem: Engineered > WWTP > Wastewater > Unclassified | place: Canada: Vancouver, British Columbia... | reverse complement strand
TCTGCGATGATCGAGTGTCTCGGGATGCCATCCATGCTTCTTGGCTTAAAACTGGTAGCGCCGACTTTGCGGCTACCGATCAGGTCGATTCAGCGAGCGGGAAAGACCTCGGCTCAAGACTCTATCCTAGGCTCGTCACATCGATTCTGTGGTTAGGCTCGGTATAAATTTGATAGCAAGAAATAAAAACCAGTAAAATATATGGATCAAGATTAGATAGCAATAGATGATCATTTCTTTGAATAATGTAGCTAGAGAATAAAGATTTTGCTCTTAAAGATATCTGCGATCAACGATTAACTATGCTTCTAAATTTTTAGCTACAAGTCTCGCTCAGTTACCTGGAAGCTGCTGCTTAACATTGCGCACTCTCATGTTATACTAATATGCAATGAATTTCGGCGGAGAATCATACAATTTAGGTTTTATCTCAAGACAAGTTTTGCATCCAAAGGAAGGTCAGTCTGGTCGCTTTTCTCGATTGTTGGTGTTTTTCTTTATTGTTCTTATTCTGGCAATAGCATTCATTATTCTTATGATATTATACAATCCCATTGCGTCTGATAATATCGAATATGCAGAACGTCTAATCGAAGCAAGAGCTCAGAGAGCATCAGAACTGGCTAATGCTATCGAAGCGATTACTTATCAGTTCTATTCTAACAGAATACTGAACGATCTGCTCCTGGATTATACAGCATCAAAAGAAACTTACGATGTGTCTAGATGGAATTCCATTTTTTCTTATTTTATGGAGGGAATGGCCGAGGCATCACCAGAGCTTGAAGATGCTATGTTCTTCGATTCATCAAACATTAATAAACGCCCTCTTACTATGACAGATTCTCTTACCAGATTAGTCTGGAATTCAGCAAAGACCCAAGCTGCCGAGATTGCAGAGAAAGCAGGAGGGAAGCCTATATGGACTTTTCTTCAGATTTCCTCACCTTCGTCAACAGATTCTTCTGAAACATCCAATTACCTGATATGTGCAAGAACAATCAAAGATGTTTCGAGCGGGGAGCACCTTGGTCTTCTCATACTTCTAGTGAACCCAGAACGCATTGCTACGACTGTTGCAGGAGGTTATTGGAATAGCGATTCCAGCATTCCAAAGACGGATCTGAGCGTACTTGTAAGTGAGGAAGGGAAGATTCTTGGGTGCATTGCCCCTAGATTGATCGGTTGCTCGGCAGAAGAAATCGTGCCCGGATATATATCTCCCTGGCCTCAAGCCGATAGAGAAAGTGGCAGATATATTATCAATCAATCTATTCTATCCCGTCCTAGTCGTAATTATCTTGTCATTTGGAGATCGGTGCCTGAAAAGTCCTGGCAACTCTTTACTGTTCTCCCCTATTCTAAACACTCTTTCAAAACAGTCATGATTATGCTTGCTATTACTCTTGTTGTTGCAGGCTTTTTCCTGATGTTGTTCTTTCTACGCGTAAAATCCCGAAGCTATATGAGTGGGCAAATTTCTAGCGAAGCAGCTGAGGTAGTAGGAGATTTTGCATACACAAAACAAGTTCTTCCTCCCCTCTCTCATAATGAAGCCAAGATCCAAAAATCTTTAAGCGCAAGAGAGCAAGCCATTCTTGCAGGGCTTGCAAAGGGGCTTAGCAACAAGGAAATTGCTAGCGATCTTAATCTACAGGAGCAGACTGTCAAGAATTATCTTTCAAATCTCTATCGAAAACTTGGCATACATGACAGAATTGAGGCTGTGTTTTTTGCAATAAGAGCCGGACTTAATGAAAAAGAGCCAAGCGATATTTCACATGAAGATCAATAAGTTCCAGTAAGCAATGTACTGGGTTTACAATCACCATAGGTAATAGCAAATGATTAGAATGCTAATTGTAGTTCCCTATAGAGAGCTCTACGATCTTGTACAGGATTATGCAAGAGATTCGGAGATGAATGAAATCAGGCTCGAAGAAGCACCTTTAAGATCTGGCGCTCCAGCCAACTCTTATTCTGGTAAGAGGCAGGCGACATTTGCTCCCGACTGGAGCTATTGTCTTCTCGATGGAGCTTTTGAGGCTCTCAATCGAGGTGATACATCAAGTCACGATGCTGAAGTCGTCTCAGCTTGCGAAAGATACGCCGAACAAGGTACTAGAATTTATTTTGCGCAGATATCGATGGCGCGTATCCTACCTGCTTTGTCTACTAAGGCACGCGCTGCTGTGTACACCAGTCTCGATTTTATTGAAGAGACTCTCGGATTATGAGAGATCAATTCGTAACATTAATCACAAAATTTCGAAAGAAGTACCAAAGTACTCATTGCTAATTCGCCCAAACAACCCAAAACTGTAGTTCTATAAGCGCCTTTAGGCGCACAATCTCATTCGATCCATAGGAGGTCTATTATGAGAAAATGGGTATTCATTTTCTTAATTTTGTCTATTCTGACGACACCTGTCTTTGCTCAGAAAAAAGAAAAACTGATGGTCTATACATCGATGAAAGAGACGCTCATTGGAGATCTCAAGAAAGGATTCGAGAAGAAATATCCTAATGTTTCTCTTGATTATTATTCAGCAGGAGCCGGCAAAATCATGGCCAAAATCGCCGCAGAGCGCCAGTCGGGCAAGCTTGCCGTGGATGTAATATGGACAAGCGAAGTTCCTGACTTCTATGCCATGAAGAAAGAAGGAATCCTTCAGCGCTATGAATCGCCTGAAGCGAAGAATGTTGTAAGTCCTCTTTTCGATCCTGATTATGAATTCACACCCGCCAGATTGGGAACACTTGGAATTGCCTACAACACGAACAAGATAAAGACGCCACCAAAAGAGTGGACCGATCTTCTTACGCCAGAATACAAGAACGGGTTTGGAATTGCGAATCCTGCTCTTTCAGGCACAGCAATGGTCTCTGTCGCTATGCTAGTAGATACATTTGGATGGGATTTCATACAAAAATTGCGCGCGAACGGCGCAAAGATGGGCGAAGGATCGGGTCAGGTGGTTGATGACACCGCAGCAGGAGATCTTGTTGCTTGTATTGGCGTAGATTACATAACTATCGATAAAATAAAACTTGGCGCTCCGCTTGGTTTTGCTTATCCAAAACAGATGCTCGTCATTCCCAGTCCAGTTGCAATCTTCAAAGGAACACCGAACCTCTCGGCAGCACAGAAATTCGTAGATTTTCTGCTTTCCAAAGATGGTCAGGCAATTATAGCCAGCAATTGCACATTGCCTATAAGGCGCGATGTTCCCATAGCCGAAGGAGTTGGGCTTGTATCACCTGAAGAAGCCGTCAAGCGCTCTATCAAGATCGATTATATCAAGCTCATAGATGAAAAACAGGCAATCATAGACAAATTCATTTCTATTATGCAGAGCAAATAGCTATCGAAGAAAGGCCGTATTCCTAGCGGGCTATATTTCGGCTGTGGAGTGGGTTTTTCCGCTCCACAGCCTTCTTTAGATTCCCTTATTGAAAGGAGAATAGAGTGGCTGATCTGAAATTGCAGCAGATCAAAAAGGCATTTGGCGACCATATAATCTTGGATCGATTCGACCTTCATATCAGAAGCGGCGAGTGCTTTACAATAATTGGGCCTTCTGGTTGCGGAAAGACGATCATACTACGACTGATTGCAGGTTTTGAAACGCCCGATGCAGGCGAAGTTCTTATTGGCGAAACTAAAGTGGCAGATACTCATCATGCTCTACCACCAGAAGAACGTAAGATTGGCGTTGTCTTTCAGGATTACGCAGTTTGGCCCCATAAAACAGTGTATGGTAACGTTGCCTATCCCCTGGAAATAGCTGGAGTTACAAAGAGCGACATAGCAAAACGTGTTCATGATGCATTAGCGCTTGTAAACCTAGATGGCTATGAGATGCGTTTTCCTTACCAACTTTCTGGAGGGCAACAGCAGCGCGTCGCACTTGCACGCGCCTTGGTTATGCGTCCTGAGATACTTCTTCTCGATGAGCCGCTTACCAATCTCGATGCGAATCTGCGTGAGGAGATGCGCTTTGAAATCAAAGAAATCCAGAAGGCGACTGGAGCAACGATCCTATATGTAACTCATGATCAGGAAGTCGCGATGGCTCTATCCGATAGACTCGCCGTAATGGATGAAGCTGGCAGGATACACCAGATCGATACACCTGAGATAATCTATACCCATCCCATAGATATATTCGTTTTCAAGTTTTTAGGTATTTCGAACATCATCTCCATCAAAGTCTCAGAGCATTTTGCATCTGCAAAAATAGAAGATAAGACAGTGGAGCTTCCTTTTGTTGCGCCATCATCAATGGAAGGAAAGGAAGGGATTCTTGGATTTAGACCTATGGATGTGCAAATTGAAAGGAAAGGGAATTCGGCTGATTTTCCTGCCATAGCGACCCGCGTAACCATTCTCGGTCCAATTGTCGACTATCTCTTTGATTTCCAGGGTATTCCGATCCGTGCACAGGCTCTTACCGATGATGCGCTTGCAGCTGATCTCATTCTCGAGCCAGGAGAGAAGGTGTTTCTTTCAGTTCTCGAACCCAAATGGTTCAACTCAGAAGGAGTGGCACAACAATGAAGGATTTATCAAAATCGCTAAAAAAAATAGATGTATCTACTGTAATACTTATTTTCTCCATTTTGATCCTCGTCGTAATTGTAGCGGTGCCGGTATTGCTCATATTTCTTACAGCCTTTTTTGAAAATGGAAAGTTCAACATTGCTGGAGTCGTCAAGGTTCTGTCTGATCCAAACACCTACAATGCACTCTTGAACTCATTCATAATCGCAGCTGGCACGACACTTCTCTCTACGGTAGTCGGGACCTTTTTTGCATGGTTGGTTGCGCGCACTGATTTGCCCTTCAAGAATACAATGAAAGCGCTTTTTCTTGTGCCATTTATGCTTCCTTCGTTTATTGGTGCACTTGCATGGAAAGTCTTGCTATCGCCGCGATCTGGATACTTGAACAAGCTAATGATCTCTATCTTTGGCTTGCATAAAGCGCCCATCGATATTATGAGTATGGGCGGCATCATTGTAATCGAAAGCATGTACCTCCTTCCATTTGTATTTCTTCAAGTTGAAGGAGCATTAGAGAGGATGGATCCAACGCTCGAAGAATCTGCACGAATTTCAGGGGCAAGTCTTTTCACAATAACAAGAAAAATTACGCTGCCCTTAGTTATGCCAAGCATTCTGGCGGGCGCTTTGCTTGTTGCTCTCTATTCACTTTCGCATTTTGGAGTTCCATCTATACTTGGTACAGAGAAGGGTATTTTTACCATTCCCACAAAAATATACGAAAGGATTTACGCTTCTGGAGGCTCTTTTAGTGCAATACGAGTAGGAACCATACTTGCTACAATCCTTGTAATCTCTGCTGCGCTGATACTCAAGTTACAGGATGTTTTGCTAAAGAAAGGCCAATATCAGGTAATTGCCGGCAAAAGCATGCGTCCAGTCGTGCTCAAGCTTCGTGGGCTCAAGTATCCCCTTCTAATTATAAGCTTCATCTATATTTTCATAACTATTATCCTTCCCACAGTAACGATTTTCTTGGTGGGTGGCCTTAAGACCTATGGCCTTCCCTTTCAGCTCAAATATATGACCTTCGATAATTATCTGAAGATATTCCAATGGAAGATGACAAAGGATGCTATCTGGAACTCGCTATATCTTTCCCTTTCTGCTGCGCTTGTAACAATGTTGGCGGGTACAATGATTTCTTATGCTATCGTCAAAATGAATTTCAAAGGCAAATTCATCCTTCAATTCCTTGGGGTTCTGCCATATTCGCTACCTGGCACTGTGATTGCGCTGGGAGTAATTCTTACTTGGAGTGGGCGCTTTGGCATAAATTTATATAATACTGCGGCCATTATCTTTGTGGCATATATAGCTCGATATATGGCATTTGCAATCAAATCGAGCTCAGCCTCATTATCGCAAGTATCCGACTCGCTTGAGGAGGCTGCAAGAGCTTGTGGAGCAACACACTGGCAGACTCTCAAAGACATAGTTCTACCTCTAATTCGACCAGGAATGATAAGTGCTTTTTTCCTGATTTTCTTACCAGCTCTGAGAGAATTGACTACTTCGGTGCTACTCTATGGCCCGACTACTAGGACTATTGGCGTTGCCATATATACCTTGAACGAAGACGGAGAGACGGTAAAGGCAGCAGCTCTCGCAGGTATAGCACTGATCATAATATTTGTAGGTGAGACGTTGATTCGCAAATTCCTGGCTAAGTTAGAGCAGAGAGCGGTTCGCGTTAAGGAGATCGAAAATGTCCCAGCTTGAATTAAAGGAGGTGACCAAGCGATTTGGCGAAGTTATAGCAGTGAATCGCCTTAGTCTACAGGTCGAAAAAGGCGAGTGCTTTACTTTTCTTGGCCCTTCGGGCTGCGGTAAGACGACTACGCTTCGAATGATAGCGGGATTTGAGGACCTGGATGAGGGAGAGTTGCTTGTAGAAGATTCATTGTATTCGTCTAGCTACCGCAAGTTTTATGTACCGCCAGAAAAGAGAGAGTTTGGCATGGTATTCCAGGCTTTTGCTGTATGGCCGCATCTGACTGTAAAGGAAAATGTGGCATTTCCCTTGCGAATAAAGCATCGTCCATCGAGTGAAATAGAAAGCCGCGTCAAGATGGCGCTTACCAGCACGAACCTCATGAAATTCAAAGATAGCTATCCAGGCCGTCTTTCTGGAGGCGAACAGCAACGAATTGCGCTTGCACGGGCAATTGCGATCAATCCAAAAGTCATGCTTCTTGACGAGCCTCTTTCCAACCTAGATGCCAAATTGCGTGAAGAGATGCGTTTCGAAATCAAGGCTTTGCAGAACCGCTTTGGTTTTACTGTAATCTATGTGACTCATGATCAGGCAGAGGCTATGGCTCTTTCAGATAGAATGCTCGTCATGAATTATGGAGTCGTGCAGCAGGTAGGCAAGCCGCTCGATATCTATAACAAGCCAGCTAATCGTTTTGTTTTTTCATTCATCGGCCTTTCGAATTTCATTCCAGTTATGATAAAAGAAGGAGATGCTTTCATCGAGGGCACCAAGCAGATTGCATCGCACAATGTGCCAAGAGAATTAGGACCTAGAGCGGTAATGGCATGTCGCCCTTCTGATATAACTTTCATGCCAATCTCAGAAATAGACGAGGAGAAGGGATCTCTGGGTGTCCAGGCTTTAGTAATAAGGAGAACTTATCTTGGAGACATCGTAGATCTTAAGGTAAAGGTTGGCAGCGTAGATCTGAGAATTCAAAAGAACGCTCGATCTCCATGTCCTCGAGAAGGAGAATCTTGTCGAATTCGCTTCAACAAAGTCCTCTGGTATCCAGAGGAATATCCAAAAGAAAGCCAGAATATGACGGAAAATCAACCCAAAACGAGTTCCGAGGCAAGCTGACCAGCAAGATTCGCAGCTAAGATAAGCAGCAATCTTTGATTTTGATTTTCCTTGAAAGAATATGTGTGAATCGCCTGTTTTCAAAGAGAGGGCACTCCAATAAAGCTTATTACTTCAAAAGAATGCCTGCATCGCAAGCCTCTCAAGGAGAGAGCTCTCCAAAAGAGCTCTCTCTAAAAAAGTGTGAGTTGAATATCCTTTGGTTTGCGAGGTGTTTTATTTTCGATGAGCGGCACAAGTTCTTCGATATCAGAAAGAAGGCGGCTGGGCGGGAGACTGAGTTTGCGTCCAAATAGGCGCCGCGAGCGAGCCCAGGAGAGATAAAGCCCAATGCGGGCTCTAGTCATTGCCACATATAGAAGCCTGCGTTCTTCTTCGATTCGTTCTTTGTGGTAATCCTCATCCTCGAAGATTGTAAAGGGAAGTAGTCCATCTTCAAGGCAGGGAACGAAGACATAGTCGAACTCGAGTCCTTTTGCGGAGTGGATGGTCATTAGAGAGACACACTCGCTGTTCTCTTCGTAGCCATCTTGAGGGCTTCCAAGGGCCAGATCGTCGAGGAAGGATGAAAAGTCGCTATATAGCGAGGCTTGGGCTAGAAGGCGCTCCAACGAAGATTTGTGATCAGTGAGGGCGGTCGCTTTGGATTTCTTTATGGTTTTCTCGCTGTTTATGAAGTCCACTGCGAAGCGAACGGCATCTACTGGATTTTTGAGTATATTTACATCCAGAGAATCCGATCGGATCGAGGATCGCAAAAAAATGAGCACCGATCTAGCGGGTTCTTCTTCCCACCAGGGTTTATCCCCGATCAATCGATAGGGTATGCCATGGTCGATGAGGGCTTTTTCGATAGGAGGAGCGAGCGTAGCAGCACGGACGAGGATTGCGCACTCTCCGAGGCTAGAGAGGGCTGGGTGCTCTTTTGTATCGATAGTATCGGAATCGATGGCAAAAAAGCCAGTGCCTCCAATTAGGCGGTCTATCTCGCGAGCTATGCCTTCGGCTTCCGATGCTTCTGTTGGAAATTCGGATCTCGAAAGCGCAACGGCTTTTCCAGAGCCACTAAGATCAACGTCTACAAGCCTACCGGCCGCGGCCATAATTCCGGGTGCACAGCGGAAGCTTTTCAGAAGTCTATAGACGGCGGCACCTGGATAGTCGATGACAAAGCGCTCTATAAATCGCTTGTCAGAGCCCCGAAAACCATAGATGGCCTGGTTTGGGTCGCCAATTACATAGAGCTCTCTTGCATAGTGCTCTACAGGGTTTTGATCGGGCACAAGAAGGCGTATCAGAGCATATTGAGCAAAGTTGACATCCTGATATTCGTCTACAAAAATGGCGTGGAATCTTTCGCGATATGACGCGAGCAAGGCTGGCCGAGCCGCTAGAAGTCGCACGGTGCCAGCAACAAGATCGTCGAAATCGAGGGCGTGCGTTTGCTTAAGCTGGTCGCGATAATGAGCATATGCGAGCTCAAGCTCGGGGTTGGATCCATTAGGTGGCGGGCAGCCGAGTTCGGTAGCCAATTCGGCGAGGCCAGCCGGAGAGCTTGGGCCAAGCCGAGGTCTCTCGTCGCCTGGTAGAAGGAGAAAGCGTTTGCGCTCTTCGATATATGAGGCAAGGCGCTTGATTTTGTGGGAACGCGAAGTTGTAGTAGGAGGCTCGGAAGGCAAATTGAGCCCTGGAATATTGGAAGGCGATGGCTCTAGCGAGCTGCTAGATTTTTCGCGCTTGTTGCTGCCTTGATCGGATTTACAAGCCGATTCCAGAAAAGCAATTCTCTCTTCTTCGTTGAGGACTACGAAGTCTTGCGGAAGAGAGGTCTCTGCTGCATGTTCTCTCAAAACTGAAAGACAAAAAGAATGAAATGTTTTTGTGTTGATCTGCGCTGCCTTCTCAGCTCCGACAGTCAGTTCTACGCGCTTTCTGAGTTCGGCTGCAGCCTTGTTTGTAAAAGTGATTGCGAGAATCGATGATGGGTCTACGCCCTGTTCTACAAGGCGAGCAATACGAAGAGCAAGGATAGCCGTTTTGCCTGTGCCGGGGCCCGCTACGACAAGGGCTGGTCCTCCATAGTGATTGACGGCAGCTTCCTGTGCCGGGTTGAGCTGGAAGGCTGTCTTGACGGAATGGCCACGATTAGAAAGATTGGGACCATTTTGTTTTTCCTTTTTGTCTTTTTGAGGGACGGGGGTTGTAGGCGAAGTCGTAGGACTTTCTTTGCTCTGTTCCTCTGTGCGTTTCTCGAATTGCCCACTAGTCTCTATTTCTTCATCGAAAAGTTCTGAAGGTGTTTTTTCTTCGACGAAAAGGCTCTGTTCCGCCCTTGCTTCGATCCTCTCTCCGGGCGCAAAAACGTGGATTATTCCATATTCTCCATCGTATCCAGGCTTTATCGAGACTTTGCCAGCTCTCATGCGTCCTATGGAGAGCGCTAAAAGCTCGCCTGAAAGTCCAACAGTTTGAATTGCCTTGATTTCTTCTTCGCTCTTGTCCATGAGAAGAGCAAACTCGCTGCCAGCTTGTTCTACGATACCGCGGTAAACAGCGGCAACTTTTTTGGAGCCGCTTCCGGTGCCGAGAAGCTCAGCAAGCAGCTCTGGCAATGGTATGAGCGACCAGTAAGGTCGGCGATTTGTGCCTTCCCAGTTCGCAGGGCAGGGAGCATTTTCGTCCACTGGGCGATCGGCAAGCTCTGTGACCCGGCGCATGACTCCCGGCGTAAGAGGCTTGCCACAGACAGGGCAACGCCCATCAAGTTTTGTGCTTTCTTCGGGCGAGAGAAAAACCTTGCAAGCTCGGTGACCGTCGTAGTGATATTTTCCTTCCTGGGGGAAAAATTCTATTGTACCCGCGACCGTCCCTGTGGGCGTCTCTGCAACTTTGCCTGCGACGGTCCCTGTGGCCGCCGCCTCTGTGCCCGAGCCTGCAGCTTGCTCTGAGATTTTGCTTTGCGCTTCCTCTGCGGTTGAGCCTCTTTTTGTGAGCGCCTTGTAAAGGCCAGCAAAAGATTCTTCCATGTCGATGATTGTCGCTTCGCGGCCCAGATTCTCTGGTGAATGAGCATCCGAATTGGAGATAATGGCAAATGAATCTAGCGCACTCACCGCCCAATTCATAGGAGGGTTGGAAGACAATCCTGTCTCTATTGCGCCAATTCGAGAGCTGAGATCTCCATAGCACTCCTCGATGGAATCGAAGCCTGAACGAGCTCCCAGCGCAGAGAACCATGGTGTCCAGATATGGGCGGGTACAAGAATCGAACGCTCATCCGCGTCCAGAAGCAAAGCGAAGAGGTCGCGCGAATCAAGACCGAGTATAGGTCGTCCGTCGGAAGAAATGTTTCCTATCCGTGCGAGTCGCGCTTGAAAGGCGGCCGCGGCCTTAAAATCCGGCAATATTACGACATGATGGACTTTTCTGGTTTTGCCATCTCTGTTGTAAATTGTGCTTATTTCGCCAGAGAGCACAAAGTGCACATCAGAATCGGGCAGTCCAGCCGTCAGCGCCTCGCTCGAGTCGAATTCTTTCCTAACCGAATCCTTGAGCTTAAAGAATCCCCCTTCGGTAGGCTCGAGCTGCTCCTTGAGTTCGCGGAGCCAAGCTGGGTGCGTGCAATCTCCTGTCCCAACAAGATTTATCCCTTTTATCCTGGCCCAGCGTTCAATGTAGGGCAAGGTCAGTTTAGGGCTCGTAGCGCGAGAATATCGAGAGTGTATGTGAAGGTCCGCAATTATTCTCATACTTTAAAGAGGCTCCTCTCGGCCTATGGCTCTATCGGGAAGTTTGGCAGATTGGTAGATCGATCGAAAATTTAATCACCACTTATTCAGGACATCTTCCGCAAGCCCAAGCATTTTGTCTATATGCAATGAGCGCCCATCGTCGAGGATAAGTTGCCCGGAATAATACCCAAAAAGCTGATTCTGTATCGAAGAAAGCATCAGAACTTTAAAATTGCTATGGCGATTCAGCACAGGCTCGAAATCCATCTCGAAGCGCCCATCGCTGCTCGTGATCTTCCAGGGTGCAAGATAGTTTGCTGGATCGATATGAAATTCTATCTCTTCGAGCTTATGGGCTCTGCCATTGTAGAAAATCATGTTCTCCGAAGCAGGAGTCCTATCGGAAAATCCATATCCCAGATTCCAGCCGATAGGAACGCCTTCATATAGACCAGAAGCCGAGCCCCAGTACCAGCGATTGCGATATGTCCAGTAGCCCCTTCCCCAGTCCAAGACAGCAAACGAATCCTCTGGCTCGAATTTGAAGGTCTCGTTGCCAATGATGACTTCGCCGAGCGCTGGCATGCAATTTACCTTGTGATTGTAATAGAAGGCTCGCCGGTTCTCCTTCCAAGATGTGGCGATATTCATGCTGTCGGCGGACATATCCTGTGCGAGCCTCATGTCGCACTTGAGGCCTTTTCCTTCGCCAAAAGAGGGACTTTCAGCCACGATACGCCTTTCGCCATCTCCGATAAGATAAGAGATACTGAGAGTCTTATCTTTATAATGCAGATCTCCTCGTTCTGGGACTGGCGAATGTCCGAGCTTGCCTAGCGTAAGTAGTTTCAAGCTATCCACAGGTGTAAATGTACGCTTTACAAAATCTAGCCACACTATGCTCGAAAGCCCCGCATAGCCTAGATCCGACACTGTAAACGCAATACCGTAACCGCGCTTCTGCGAGAGCACACAATAGTAATCCCATTCCTTAATTCGATACCATGGCGCTTTTATGCGCGATCTGTCATAGCGCCAAAAAGGGCGTCGCGCCCAACCCTCTTCGGTGATATGCCCCTCGTCATCCAAAAGCTCGATCGGCCTTGTTATTTCGTGCTGTTTCATAAAATTGATGATATCTTATATCTGGCTGAAGTCAATACAGCTTGTTGATTTTATTTTAAGCAGTATAATCTAGGTTACTATGCTTTTTTGGCACTTCTATCGGGTATGAGGAATTATGTACGTCAATCTGTCTTCTAAAAAACAGCGATCTCAGGAAGTCGCTTCTCATATCAAGGAACTCATCCGCGATGAGAAATTGAAACCTGGCGAGAAGCTTCCCAACGAACTCGAACTCTGCAGTCTTTTTTCTGTTTCGCGCTCCACCATAAGAGAAGCCGTTAAAATCCTCATCTCTCAAGGGATTATCGAGATACGCCGAGGAAAGGGCACCTATGTAACAGAGGTGCCAGGCATTGCCCAAGACCCACTAGGTTTGGACTTTATTACGACCCCAAACCTCCGTCTCGATATTATCGAGGCGCGTCTGCTTATCGAGCCAGGTGCGGCCCGCCTTGCAGCCCAGAAAGCCGACAGCAATGATATCGCCAAGATAGCTGCCAGCGTAAAAGCCATGGAAGAGGTAGTATATCGGCATAAAGTAGAGATAAACGCAGAGCTCGACTTCCATAGGAGCATTGCGGAAGCTACTCGAAATCCTGTAATAATGCGAATCATTCCTATTATTATGGAATCGATTGAAAAGACCTACCACGACGCACCGCGGACGAGCGAAGATCATCGGCATGCTTTGGAAGAACATAAAGTAGTCTACGAGGCTATCGCTGCTCATGATCCAGATAGATCTTTTGATGCCATGCAGTGTCATCTCGAAGCCAGCTATAAGCGTACCTTGGCGAGGCAAGTACCTCCTGCTAAAGATAAAGAAGATAAGTCGAGCTAAAAAAGATAAAAAAATAAATCGAGCTAGTAAAGACTCGCCCACTGCCAAACAGCCGTTTAGACCCATCTGGCCTCTTGGAGCCAAACTTTCAATCTTAATATCGATTTGTTGATATCTACTTGGCCTTGCTCTTTTTGAAGCTTCTAAAAGAGTAGATTATCGAGGCAACTGCAAAGACATAGAACAAAATCGCAAGCGGCGAACGCACAAGGACAGTCCAATCCCCATGAGATATAATGAGCGCCCTGCTGAGCTCTTGTTCTGCAATAGGTCCGAGAATGAGCCCCAATATAATGGACGGTGCAGAGAATCCATATTTCTTAATAAAATAGCCGACAATGCCGAATATAAGAGCAAGCATGACATCGTAGACGCTGTTGCCCAGAGAATAAGCTCCCAAAAGACATAGACATAAAATCGTAGGGTAGAGAATACCAAGAGGTACTCTCAAGATTAGATTGGAAGCGCGAATGCTGAGATAACCCAAAGCCAGCATGATGAATTGTGCCATCATGAATCCGACAAACAGATCGGTGACAATTTGAGGCGACTGCGAGAAAAGAAGGGGTCCTGGTTGCACTCCAATGATCATAAGAGCGCCCAGCATGACAGAGGTTACGACATCTCCAGGAATTCCTAGGGTGAGAAGAGGGATCATCGCTCCGCCCGTAGTCGCATTGTTAGCCGATTCTGGTGCAGCTATCCCAGCAAGATTTCCTGTGCCAAAGGAATCGGGATCCTTCGAGAATCGTTTTGCTTCGTTGTAAGCCATAAAAGAGGCAATAGAACCACCGGTAGCAGGAATTATCCCTATTATAGTCCCTAGGACCGAAGACCCTAGAATCACCTTCCAGAGACCCTTCATTTCCTTTTTAGTCGGCATGATGGATCCGATTTTGTGCTTTTTTGAAAGCTGGACAATCTTTCCTTCGCTTAGAAGTTCCGACTGGGCAAAGACTTCGGAAACTGCAAAGAGACCGATGAGCACAGGCATCATGGAAAAGCCCGTGAGAAGCCTTGTTATACCAAAAGTAAAGCGCTCGGTGCCCAAGGTGGGGTTTAAGCCGACCATCGAAAGTAGAAGTCCAAAAAAGCCCGATAGAAAACCCTTAGTCAGAGACGCCGAAGAGACGCTAGCCATTATTGTTAGGCCGAAAATCATTAATGCAAAATATTCAGGTGGCCCGAATTTAAGGGCAATTTTCGCTAACTGGGGCGCGAGAAAGATTAGGCAAAACGTGGAGAAGATGCCGCCCAAGGTCGAGGCGACCAAGGCAACACCCATAGCCTTTCCCGCCTCTCCCTTCTTGGCAAGCGGATAGCCGTCGAGCACTGTCGCTGCCGCCGATGGGGTTCCTGGCGTCGAAACAAGAATAGATGCGATCGAACCTCCAAACATCGAACCGCAAAAGAGTCCGCTCATCATGATTAGCGCCGCGGGCGGGTCTATGTATATCAAGAATGGCAACATAAGAATGATGCCCGTGGAGCCGGATAGTCCCGGAATCGCCCCTACAATGATACCTCCTGCCACGCCAATTATGAGGAAATGAAAGTTTGCTAGTACATAGAGAATCGCATTGATTATTCCCGTCATTGCAGTTCTCCTTTCACCAGATGATAGAACGCGGCAGGGGTACCCTGAACACTGTCCTGAAAACCCCGTACAGTATGACCGAAACGAGCACAGATACGGCAATTATTCGGAATGGCTTTCGCTCGCCAAAAAGATACATCGTAAGGGCCATCAAGAGCGGAGTCACGATTATATAGCCTAAAGGTTCGAAACCAATTACATAAGCCAGCATACCAATTGCCAAGACGATTAGTTTTAGCGCCGTCTTACCCCTCGGAAGAGTAAGCTCAGGGGAACTCGGTTCCGAGGAGCTTTTTTCTGCGGAGGTTTTTGGGGCTGCGGGAGGCGTCTTTTCTTTTCTAAGTCTAAGGATACCTTGAACCATCAGCGTCACCGAAAGAGCAAAGGTAGAGATAATGATTATAAGCGGATAAACCTTGGGATTTATACCAATGCTGAATTTCGGAAAAGAAAGAGTTCCAATATAAAATACTATAGAAAGAGCCGCAAAGATTATTCCTAATACTATGTCTGCCTTAGCCATCCTTATAAAATCCTCCCGCTTGACCATGCGTTTAAGGTGCTTATTTAGAGAATTATCCGGCCAACCCGGCCAGCGCAGCAGCTCAAATCCTTATAATGCCAGGAATTGTTGACACACTACAATGACGTCATGGCTGGCCGTATTCTGCTCTGTCCCTACGTATTCTTAGTATTTGCTCCCCAGTTTGTTTTCCTTAACTACCTTCATATAGTAGGCGTCTTCTTCCTGTATAAGCTTTTTGAAATCCTCGGTGTTGCGGTAATCGAACAATAAGCCAGATTGCTGAGCAAGCTTTATGACTTCCGGATCGGACATTGCCGCCTTAAAGGCATCGTGAATTATCTTGATCCTTTCGGGATCGGTTCCCTTGGGAGCCGCAAGCCCTCTCCATTGTCCCATGGCAAAATTATACCCCAGTTCCTTAGCCGTAGGGTAATTTGGGAATTCCTC
>Ga0255346_1004317_pt1 | contig 15685 bp, 19 predicted proteins | sample wastewater_treat_FD_194410 | JGI IMG/M metagenome (GOLD analysis project Ga0255346, IMG submission 194410) | Wastewater microbial communities from Lulu Island WWTP, Vancouver, Canada - plant22 | ecosystem: Engineered > WWTP > Wastewater > Unclassified | place: Canada: Vancouver, British Columbia... | reverse complement strand
AAGAATCATCGTCGTAATCGTAAGATGCCGGGATAGATAAGCCTTTGAAAAGTGCGGCTATTTTGTCTTTTGTATCAATAAAAAAATTTCCACTTCTCCCGACGTCAAAACACCTGACAACAGAATCCTCCCAGTCATAAGTTAATCCTATGTCATTTCTCTTTAAGGGAAACTCTTTATCTTCAAACTTTAATTTCAATTCCTCAGAAATGTTTTTTTCATTTTCCTCCAAAACTTTTTTCGCGCTTTCAAAAGTCATTCCTCCTACATTAATTCCCGCAATTTTCACACCGGGAATTATTTTTTTTGCATAAACTAAATTGAAAACTACCGCTATAATGAGAAGTCCGTATAACACAAAAATGTACGGCTTGGCTTTTTGAATCTTAGAGTTTAGATCAATTGGTTTTTTCGGCAGATTCATTTTCAAGATTTCCTTTAGTGGATAAAATTTTAGATTTTGATGTTTTCCCTATTAGGAACTTCTCTGAACTTTTGTCCATGTCAATGACAAAATCTGCCTCATTTAATAATTTACTGGAACATGTTTTTCCAAAAGCAATAACTTCCGTTCTTACCCCCTGACTTCTTGCGTACTCCAAAAGCTCGGTATAATCACCATCGCCCGAGACCAAAACCATTGTATCCATTTTTGGCACCATTCTAACAACATCCATGCAGAGGCCTACATCCCAATCTCCTTTTTTTGACCCTCCCAAAAACACCTGAAGATCTTTTTCTTTTACTTCGTAACCGATTTTTTCAAGAGCGCCAAAAAAATCTTTCTCCGCGCCAACATCTGCTTTTATAACATAAGCAAAGGCCCTGATTAATTTCCTCCCCGCAACTGCAGAAGAAAGAACTTTTCCAAAATCCACTTTTGCTCCATAGAGATTTTTTGCGGAATAATACATATTTTGCACATCCACAAAAACTCCCACACGTTGTTCTTTTTGTTGAGATGGAATCATATTGCTATTGTATATTGAAAATCCTCAATGATAAAGGTTTATTTTTCAATCTCTATTGCCTGAACAGGGCACGAATTAGCGGCCTCTTCTATTTTCTCGGGATCAGTATCTTCTGCACCGGCTTTTACAATTGCCTTTCCCCTTACTTCGTCAAAACCGAAAGCCTCAGGAGCATACATATTGCAAGCCCCACAACCAATACACTTTTCTTCGTCTATTTTTACTTTTTTAATTTTTTCGTTCATAAAAAAATGATAACAGAATTAAAAACACTTTTCTAATATTTTCGTTTCGTATTTTCCCTTTTACATATACACTGATGTACTGAAATTTTGGGATTTGAGTGGTAGAATTAAGCAAAATTGGGGGATCGTCTAATGGGAAGAACCGTCTCGCTTCGCTCGAGAACCTTGCGATTAGACTCAGTTTGATTTAGTAACTTTGGTTACAACTTTTTGAAAATTTAATATTTATTTTCTTGTTATATCTTTGGGGGATCGTCTAATGGTAAGAACCATCTCGCTTCGCTCGAGAACCTTGCGATTAGACTCAGTTTGATTTAGTAACTTTGGTTATAACTTTTTGAAAATTTAATATTTATAATCCTGGTATATCTTTGGGGGATCGTCTAATGGTAGGACGTTGCACTCTGGATGCAAAAATCGGGGTTCGAATCCCTGTCCCCCAGCCACGAAAACAGCCACAAGGTCTTTAGATTTTGTGGTTGTTTTTGTTGGGACAGGGATGAGAATAATGCGGACTGAGCGAAGAGAAGGAGCGGGGGTAGCGTGCTTTCAGATGTTAATGAGCGGAGCGAATTTACAGATGAAAGACATGTTACCGAATCCCTGTCCCCCAGCCATGAAATTTGGTCAGCACCTTTGTGGTGATGAACAAATTTTATTGATTGAGAACGTAAGGATTCGAATGGCGGAGGCGCGACGGCGCCGAGCCGGGGTCGAGCAAAAATTCAGCAGAATTTTATGCGTGACCGAATCCCTGTCCCCCAGCCATGAAAGAGAAAAGTATCGTTGATAATACCTACTCTGCCGATATTGCTACACAATACACATATTATACAAACAGTAAACATGTCGAGAAATTTAAGTTTATTTTTGAATACAACATAAAATCAAAAGAAATTACAGTTAGGGTTGTGGAATGAAATAAAAATGTTTGCTATATTTTTTTATAGTTAGTTTTTAAAAAGCATGCCAATTAAAGTATCTACACTGGAAAAATCAAGAAAATACAGGCTGTTTAAAGTTGTTATTTTTTCACTGCCGTTAATACCTATTATTGGTTATTGGGATAGCTTGTCTGCCAGATTTACCCCAAGTTCAGCACTAATCGAAACACTACCTTTTATAGAGGGCATTGATTTTGGGATACTGTCAAAAATAGTACTTTGCGCCATAGGATACGGAATATATCTGGCTGTGGTGAGGATTATTATGAAACTCGTTTTTTATGTGATCTACGGGGGTATAGAAGACGACACCAAAAAGGCCAAAACACCACCTGCAACACTAATTGCCGCACAACCAGTGTCAGCTCCACCGGTAGTAAAACAAGCAGATTATGTTGATTTTGTCTTACTAATGCTGATGATATTACTCGTTGTACTTGTAACTCCTGTACTCGATAACCCAACATCTATATCCACATCTACAGGAACGGTAACAAGTGGGGGCGGGAGTACTCCTAGAAAGTATTGTAATGCAGGATACACCTACAACGTTGCATCCTCAAAGTGCTGTCCGAACTCCTCCCCATATTATTATCCAGGGGGATATGCTGTTCCTAACCCCCCGGGTTGCTATAAAACTTGCCCTTATGCGAACGCGTGCGGGGATAAATATATTAGATACTAGCAATTCAATTCAAAATCTCCGTTTCTGCTAAAATAAATAAGTAACACTACGAAAATTAAAGGTTGGCAATTAATAATTTTTTCCGCAGTTATATTCTTGTTAGATTTCCTTACGCTTGGAAACAGAAACCTTCTTATTGATAATCCCTCAACTAATAAAATTGCGGGCATAGTTGCGTTAATTTGCGTTTTGATTTTATTTATCGGAATCATCGTAAGTATCAATAATTTTATTAAAAAATATAGAACGCAAGAAAACAGCCACAAGGTCTTTAGATTTCGTGGTTGTTTTTGTCAGGACAGGGATGAGAATAATGCGGACTGAGCGAAGCGAAGGAGCGGGGGTAGCATGCTTTCAAATGTTAATGAGCGGAGCGAATTTACAGATGAAAGATATGTTACCGAATCCCTGTCCCCCAGCCATGAACATTTAGTCAGCACCTTTGTGGTGATAAAATTTTATTGATTGAGAGCGTAAGAATTCGATATAAGCACTATCAACCCGAAACGTTCTTTTGGTAGATTATCAATAATTAAAGAAATTGAAGTTTGTAATAAGAAACAAATCTAGTAAAATGCCTATATGAAAAATAAAAAAATATTAGTAATCCTTGTACTCATAATTATAGTTGTTATTGGATTCTTTTTTTACACAAATCGTGACAAAAATGATGAAGAAAAAGTTCTACAGTTAACTTATGATATTTCTAAAGAATACCTTTCATTACGTCTACGAACCGATAAAATTTTAGTTGACGCTGATAAATATTCCGACTATTCATCTTGGAACGAAGATATGACTAATTTAATTCAAGATTGGGAAAATCTGGGTAAAAAATCACAAGAATTAGAGAATTCTGCAACTAATGTAGCGGAAAAAATTTCTGTCAATTTTCAAGTAATTCAAATGGCCAACGCTTATACCTCAAAAGAAATAACTAGCATCTATGATAAAGCTCCTAAATTTAAAGGTATTGCAACTTTAGCAAAACACTTGGGAGTGGATGCAAAAAGAGCCCAATTAATTTTGAATCAAGCTCAAGATGAGGCAACAGCAGAAGGTTGGACTGAAGCTGGTGACACTTTTCAAAAATTGGAAACTACTGCAGTAGCAATAAAGGATGGCTGTAAAGTAACAGGTTATGTGGGTGGGATGGTTATAACAAGCGGTGCTGCGGGAGGATTTGCAACCTTAGGAACCCTAACTCAAGTAACTACAGTTGTTGTAGGTGTTGATTTAGCATTGGAGGTAACCGAAGATAGTGCTCAGATAGCTCTCGGTGATAGAAATAAGGTGTCTTCCTTTGTCAAGGATGTTAGAACAGTTACGGAACCCATTGCTTCTGTTTTAACCATAACTAATGTCCCTAGTGATCTGGGTTCAGCTTATGGTAAGTTTGATTCAGTTATGGTCGGACTAGAGCAGTTTAGAGATACTGTTCAGGAAGGGAAAGTTATTGGAATAGATCTTAAAAATTTTGAATATCATCCTTCTTTTCAAGTGATTAAAAACACTCAATATCCTGGAGATATAACTGTTGCGGAAATGGAAATGGCTGAGGTAGAGGAGTGGATAAAGAGTATTAACAAAGATTATGAACCAATGACAAAGGAAGAAGTACAAGAATTCCTAGGAATCACAAATAAAGAGACTGAACCAACCGAAGCAGTTGCTAAGAAAGAAGTCACTGAAAGCGAAAAAGAAAATAATGTTGAGCAAACTGAAGGGGAAAAAGACGAAATTAGCGAAAGCCCTAGCAATGAAATTAAACTGATGCCCGTCGAAGAATTTGAAGAACTTTTTAGTGACTTTAAAATTGAAAATATTTCAGAGGTAAAAGAAATTTTCGGTGAGCCAGATGTTGTAAACACCCTTGATGATGGATATGGTAACTATATTTATCACAGACGACTTGTGTATCCAAATGGAAATATTGCCGGAATGATGATTAGATTTCAAAATCTAGATGTGGCTGGATATAGTATTATGATGGAAGAATATTAATAAAAAATTGCCCAGTAATTGAATGGAACGGGAGCGAACCAAAACAGGTAGAGTAAGTGCTCAGCCATGAAATTTAAGTAACAAAAAACTATACCGCTACAACTTCTCACAAGTACATAATATCTCCAACGAGAAAATTGATTTTACCAATGATTATTTTATTACTATTATTTATTGCTGTTCCCGGAGAATATTCTACTCGTATTTATAATACAAAGTGCGGTATGCCCCCTCTAGATGGATGTTTTTCTTCATGTACTGGTATAACAACAAACGAAACGTGTTCTAAACTTAGTAATTGCCTTACAGAATGCAATAGTATATGCATCGGGCTAGTTATTGGCGAGTGTGATGTAAATCCCATTAATGCAAAGATTAGTTTTTTAAAATCTCTTTTAAATCCCAAATAAACAAAAACTTTTTTAAGCGCACAAAACCTTCAATACATTGATAATTTTTACTATGCTACCGGTCTCCGGATTAAACATAAGATAACATCAAAATTATCTTTTGGAGATGACTTACACTTTTTAATTTCACCGCACTTAGCACACTTGTGAATAATCACTATCTCCTTATCTTTCATTTCTATACCAATGGGTTCCATAAGACCTTTGCAAGAGCTTTTACGATCACCGGGGCTAATATCAACATGCTTACTGAACAAACAATTGGGACAATGGTTTGTATAACCGTCCCCGACAACAAAAGTACCACAATTATTACAAGTAAAATTCTCAATCTTTCTTATGAACGCCATTATTTTTTCAACACTCCTGTGAGAAACAATCAAAATGAAACACGCTACTAATTTACCAACTCAATACCAACCGGATGTAAAACTTTAACAGATTTAATAAAAAATTTCTCAAACTCTTTCCGTACCTCATTCTCCTTAACGTCTTTTTTCAAATAAGCAAGAGTAACATGCGGAACAAATTTTTCGTGCTGAACTTCTTCATCAAAACTGAACTTTTTCTTAAGATTTTTGTGCAACTCTAATAATTTACCTCCTTTATCTTTTATGGATAAAACCAAAACCTTATACATCCCTCTATAACCCGATAAAAAATCGATTCCTTCTATTTCAAGATCTTCCAACTCAATCTTATCAATATAGTTTTTAATTTTCTCTTTCTCCGAAGGTTTGTTAAATCCATACAGAACTGTTAAATGTAAATCATCAGTAACATCACCTTTGATACTTTTTATCACCGGTGAACAAAAAAAATCATCTTCGTCACATACAGAATGTAAAAACGCGCTAAAAGCTTTTTTATCTTCATCACTAAATTTTATGGCAACATAACTTAAATTTTTCATACTAAGATTATATGTCAATTAATTATTGGCATACACCAATCCAAAACCCAATTATTTCAAAAACCAATTGCGCCGAAAATTATTACAAACCTGTAATGTATAATTGCTTTATGGGAAAATACAAAGATTTCCTTGTTTTCCTACTTAGTATTATTATCGTTATAAGCATCGGATACCTTATAGCATTGGGACTATGGCCGAAAATAAATCTTCCTTTTTCAAATCCGTACAACGCGGTCGGAAAACTTACCATCGCAAAACAAAATCCAATGACAAACAGCGTGAGATGGGGAGTGTTCGTTATTTTACCATCCGTTTTATTTTTCACCCTCAGTTTAAATTCCAAATTCAAAAACACCTTAGTAAAAATCTTTGCAAAAAACTCCGAACATAATAATAACTACGCAAATAACACAAATAAAAATGACCTTACTTCAGATACTTTAAATAGGAAAACCACTATTATCACAATATGTTTATTTTCAATAATACCTTTACTAATTTTTTTTCAAAAAGATTTTACCTATAAATATTTTGATACATTTCATGAAGGAGTAGAAATGACTCCCGCGTACAATTTCATAAACGGAAAAGGAATTTGGTCCGGCACACTTTTTGTACGCGGAGCTTTTCAGGATCTTTTTACCGCTGTTCTAGGATGGAAAATATTTAATGTCGTTTCAATCGGAGCGTATAGAGTAATAGTAGAAATTACTAAATTACTGATTCCTTTAGGTCTGAGTCTGCTGTTTTATTCCATTTGGAAAAATCTTAAAAATAAACATTTTTCCGCGCTGGCGATTCAATTTATGATTTTTTTCTATCTATATTCTATGCGGATACAAAATTTTGACAGGAGGGCAGGGCCATTTTTATTCGGTATCGCTGTGATGTTCTTCGCGGTTAACTCCGGAAAAAAAATCCTATATTTCGTCACCGGGCTTTTTTCCGCTATCTGTTCTTTTTACAGCCTGGATATAGGAATTTATTTCACGGCGCTGTTAGTCATATTAGCTTTAATCCTTACGATATCCAAAATGCATACTCCTAAGAATGTGCGGATAAACTTACTCGCTACTGTGACGGGTGTAATTTTCGGCTGGATATTACTTTATCTTTTTGTAGGCTCTTATGAATTTTCAGCTTTCGTGAAAAACCTTATGTATATTACCAAAATTAAAGATCTCTTAGACTCACAAATCTATCCAACCCCAAACATAATCAAATCATTTAGATTTACACTTCCTCTACTTATCTCAAGTTTCAATATTTTAATTTACCTTATTTTCTTTGCCTTTGTTTATAAAAATGGAAAATTAAAAAACGAAGGAATAATTCACGGAATAATGACAGCTTCTTCTCTTTTGTTTTACCGTTCAGCCCTGGGAAGAAGTGACTTAACACATCTGGAATACAGTTCAAGTTTTGTGTTTATAGTTTTAGGATTAAATATTGCGCTAATAATCAGTTACATTTTTCCTGCGCATGTTCTTCCCGACAAAAGCAAAGAAAAATTACAGAAACACGCTATACTTTTCCCGGCATTTTTAAACTGCATTTTTCTACTTATTATGTTTCTAAGAAACTTTAACCCTGGCAACATTTTTTCTTTTGGCTCCAGGTTAAACGAATATGTACACCAGGAAGACTACGCCTTTTATAACAAAAACTATGCCGACGGAGTTAAAAGACTCAATCAAATATTTGCCGATGAAAAATGCGTCTTCAGTTTAGCATCGGATGCAATATCTCCCTTTATGTTAAGAAAACCATCCTGCAATGAATTCTACATTTCATATTTTGCTTCCGTTGATCCGTATAGAGAAAAATTTATAAAAGATTTGGCTGAAATTAACCCGGAATATATCATTTACTCTTCCAAATCATGGACTCAAAATTTGGACAACATTACAAACGAACAAAGAATGCCCGAAGTTTTAGACTATGTAAATGAAAAATACGCACATTATGAAACTGTTTCCGATTACTGGGAAATTTACAAAAGAAAATAAATTTTATTGATGTTATACTAAAACCATGCCAAATAACTGGCTAATTTATTCTCTAATGTCCGCTTTTTTTGCTTCTCTGGTGGCAATTTTCGGAAAAATAGGGTTAAAAAACATTGACAGCAACACAGCTACAACGATTCGCGCCATTATAATGGCGTTGTTTTTAATTACAATACTTTTAACTCAAAGAAAAATATATTTGATAAAACAAATTTGGGGACAACCAATACCCTTGCTATTTATTTTTCTCAGCGGAATCGCCGGAGCATTATCCTGGCTTTTTTATTTTAAAGCATTAAAAACGGGAAACGCCGCTCAAGTTGCATCCATAGACAAATTAAGTTTAGTATTTACACTCATTCTGGCGTCAACCCTTCTAGGTGAAAAACTAACAACTAAATCCGCTTTTGGAATAATAATCGTAGTAATAGGAACTATTTTAATAGCCTTAGGTTAATTAATATTCTCTAATAGCCTCAACCTGGAAAACAGAACTTTCCGCGTATCCCGAAGTCTGATAGCCATAAACCTCTACTCTCTTATCTACAAAACTTTCAAGATTATAAAAGTCTTCATTTTCAGAAGGGATTAATTGCATTTTATCTATGTAAGTTGGAACTCCGGAAGCGTTATTTACTAAAAGAACCGGTTTTTCAAAATATATCCAATACCAATATTCTCCAAGCTCTAGTTCCGCAGGAATTGATTCTTTTTTCAAATCACCATATAAAAATAATTCGTTTCCCTGACCGACGGCTTCAATGGCAATAGTTGGCATTTCTACTGTATCGGCAACAACGGGACAAGAATTATATCCCGAAGTTCTTGAGGGAATACATCTCTTATATCCGACTTCCATAACTTTTAAAAGCGAGAATCCGAGACATAGAAAACACAGAGAAAGGAGAACTATTAGGATAAAGACAGTATTATTTTTCTTCATATTTTAATACTATCACAAAATAAGATTGAAAAATCAATAAGACAAAATAAATCTTTCACTAAAAAACAAAAATAGAGTAAAATCAATTTCAGAAAGTAAAGGTTTCAAAAACAAGTACTTTCAATAGTATTTAATTATCATGTTATACTTGGACAATGGAAAAAACAAAAGAAAAAAATAATAAATTAAAAGAAGAAGAAAGTACTAAAGCGCCCGTTAAAAATATCGAGGAAATTAAGGAAGAACCTAAAGAAGAAAAGACTAAAAAAGAAAGTTGGTTTAAGAAAAACAAAACTCTCGTTACGAGTTTAATAATAGTTATGATAGCTTTCTTAGCAGGATTCTTTGTGAAAAATAACCTCATATCAGCTATGGTAAATGGAAAACCAATTTGGAAAAAGGAATTAGTAAAAGAGATGGAAACTTATTATGGAGAAAGTGTATTAAGTTCAATTATTGAAGGAGAACTCATTAAACAAGAAGCCGAAAAAAGAGGAATAAAAGCCACGGAAGAAGAAGTCTCCAATCAAATTAAAATGATTGAGGACAGCATGAAATCACAAGGACAAGACCTCCAACAAGCATTAAAAGAGAGCGGAATGACTATAGAAGATTTAAGGGAAAACTACAAAATGAACATTTTAATTGAGAAATTATTGGCTGATAAAATAACCGTCACCGATGAGGATATACAAAAATATATTGAAGAAAACAAAGACTCTTTCCCCGAAGGCACCGATATGGAACAAATTAAATCTCTTGTTGAAGAAGGATTGAAACAGGAAAAAATGAGCACGGAATACCAATCTTTTATCAACGGGTTAAGAGAAAAAGCCGATATCGAAATATTATTAAATAATAAATAAACACGGTTGTTTATATATGCAACTTAAGTCAATAAGAACTTTGGGAGAAATGACTCCCGTACTTGCAGATCCAAACATCGGCAAGGATAAAAACAAAGACGATGTAGTTTATTGGGTTTTTTCCGACATTTCAAAGACATGGGAAAACCTAACTTTAATTTCTCCCGGAGATTACAATGGGGAATTTCCAAAAACTTTCGGACATTATCACTCTTCTCCCGTAACGGAAAAATACAAATTGATAAGCGGAGAAGGAATTCTTTTAATGCAAAAAAGAAAATTTATTGATGACGACTGGGTATCTGACAGACTTGAAAAAATTTATTTTGTTGAATTTCTACCGGGTGAGGAGATGGAAATAAGCCAGGAATGGGGACATTCATGGACCAACATAGGAAACGAACCTTTAATAACAATAGATAATTGGAAAGAAGGACACTCACCAGATGATTACAAACCAATTGAAGAGCTGGGAGGAATGGGATATTTTTTTATAAAAAAAGATAACAGAGCGCAATTTTTGCCTAATCCAAAATACAAAGATCTCCCAAAACCGGAGTGGATAACCGCTAAGGAGTTTAATGAAATTGAAAATTTTTAGATATAACAATAATTTCGCAGTATAATGCAAATTATGAAAAGTCAAAAACCACAAATAGAAAATCTCCCCCAACATGTAGCAATAATTATGGATGGAAACAGAAGATGGGCAAGACAAAGAGGTCTTCCCGCTTTTGAAGGACACGCAAGAGGAGCGATAACTTTTGAGAAACTGGTGGGAAAAGCTAAGAAAATGGGAATACGTTGTTTATCAACGTGGGCTTTTTCAACGGAAAACTGGAAAAGATCAAAAGAAGAAGTTGATAAACTATTTTCTATCATAGAAAAAATGGCAAAAAAATATATTGATAGATGCGGTGAAGAAAATATGAGATTTGTTCACATTGGAAGAAAAGACAGAATCCCGGAAGCTTTGAGAAACATGATAATTAAGGCGGAGGAAGAAACCAAAAAATTTACCGATTTTTATATAGTGCTGGCTATAGATTACGGCGGACATGATGAACTTTTAAGAGCTATGAAAAAAATGAAAGAAGAGAATTTGGAAATAACCCCTGAAAATGTTGAAAAAAGCTTGGATACAGCGGGACTTCCGCAAATAGATTACATAATAAGAACCGGCGGTGAAAAAAGACTTAGCGGATTTATGTCCTGGCAATGCGCTTACGCTGAACTTTATTTCACAGACACGTACTTTCCTGCTTTCACGCCTAAAAAGTTTGAAGAAGCAATAAGGGAGTTCTCCAGAAGACAAAGAAGATTTGGTGGAGATTAACTTACTCTATGCGCCTTTTTCTTTGTTCTTTTAATTTTTAAATTCTTTTGTTTTAGATTTCTCTTTTTTCTTCTCGGCATAGTGTACATAATTGTGCCATAGCGGCAAAATAATTCAAGATATTTTCATGCTATCATTTTTCCAATGAAAATAGTAACAGGAAATAAAAAAAGCGAGTTAAACAAGACTGATATCGAAAATTTAATAAAAAAATTTGATAAGACAGTGTTAGACATAGGAACCGGAGACGGGAGATTTATTTATGAAAAAGCGGTTAAAAACCCAAAAAACCTTTACATCGGAATTGATCCTGCAGAAAGTCAGTTAAAAATCTATTCTAAAAAAGCAAATAGAAAAAAATTACAAAACGCAATTTTTGCAATTGGATCGATAGAAAATCTTCCCTCCGAGCTTTTGTCCTCGGTTGACGAACTATACATAAACCTGCCTTGGGGAACCCTTTTGGAAAAAATGGTAAAAATGAACGAATTAACAGCTCAAAAATTAAGTTCAATAATAAAAAAAGACGGACAAATGGAAATAATATTCGGATATGTACCGGAATTTGAACCCTCAGAAACAGAGAGATTAAAACTACCTGATATTACGGAAAAAGAAAATCTGAAAAAAATCTTAATTTCTTTTGGAAAATATTTTGAAATTGTTGAACTTAGAGAATTAAACAAAAAAGACTTAGGGAATTTAGAAACCACTTGGGCAAAAAAACTAAAATTTGGGAAAGACAGAAAAATACACAAAATAGTATTTAAAAAAATAATCAATAAAGAATGATTAAAATAAATTTGTTTTATCCCTGCCCTTTTAGAAGATAAGCCAATATAATTCCAACAACACCTATTCCAAACATAATAAAAAACGGCTTTTTCCACTCTATTACAATAGGTTGAAACTCCGCTTTTGAATCTTTAGTTGTTTTATTAAGTTCATCATCTTTATCTTCGACAAATTTAGCTTTCTCATTTCCCAAAACTACATTTTTATCTGCTCTCTCACTATCTGCGGGAACCGACCCAGTTAAATTTTCTTTTTCATTTTCTTCATTCATGTTTTTTATATTACCATTTTTTGAAAATTAAGATTAAATAGGATATTATGCAGGAAAAATAAATAGAAAAGGAGAACAAAATGTTAAGAAAATATGTGATTTCGGTTCCGAATCAATACGTAGGGGAGGTAGAGCGGTATTTGTTAGAAAATGCCCTCATCACGGGAATTATGGTCGACCCTGTGTTGGATTTTTCATCCGGAATTGCTTCTATTACCGTAATGGTAAGAAACAAGAAAAAATTCCTAAGATGGGCTAATCCAAGAAAAAAGTTCATAGAGGCAACTGATCCCGTTACATTTCTTGTCGGAAAACCGCAAGAAGTAGAAACAATGCCTAGGAAGGAGAGAAAAGAACTCAACGAAATAAAGAGGAAGTTGAGGCATTAATTTGCTGTTGAAATGAAGTCCGGGGGCGGATTAGTCTAAAAAACTCGTCCGCCTTCTTTTACTATATTCGGAGCGACTGGAGCGGTGTAAAATATACTTATTCGTCGGGGTGTGGCGCAGTTGGCTAGCGCGTACGCATGGGGTGCGTGAGGTCGCAGGTTCGAGTCCTGTCACCCCGACCAGAAAAACTGGCAAGCAGACTTTTAGGTTTGATTGGCAGTTTTTTGATTGTGACAGGTGGACGAGTCCTGTCACCCCGACCAATCTAAACATTATTCAATCTAATTCTCAGCAAAGATTCAGGAAACTCTATATAATTTATTACCTATGAAAATTTTAGTGGTGGAAGACGAACATAAAATAGCAAATTCAATAAAACAAGGTTTAGAACAGGAAAACTTTGCGGTTGACGTAGCATATACAGGAACGGATGGGTATGATATGGCCTCATCCGAAGATTACGATTTAATCGTATTGGATTTAATGCTTCCTGGTATGGACGGAATAGAGATATGTAAAAAGCTAAGAGAAGAAAATATTCATACACCAGTTCTTATCTTAACCGCTAAAGGAGACATAGAGGACAAAGTTGCAGGACTTACCTGCGGGGCCGATGATTATCTAACAAAACCTTTCGCCTTCAACGAGTTTCTCGCCCGTATTAAAGCCTTGCTTAGAAGACCAAAAAATTTCTTACCGGATAAGATAATTTGTGACGATCTTTGTATAGATACTCAAAACTTCATTGTCAAACGAGGAGAAAAAGATATACATCTTTCGAGAAAAGAATTCTCCCTCTTGGAATACATGGCGAGAAACAAAAACAAAGTCTTAACAAAAGATCAGATAATGAACCATGTATGGGATTATGATTCCGATATCTTGCCCAACACCATAGAAGTTTACATAGGATATCTAAGAAAAAAAATAGACCTCTCCTTTAAGAAAAAACCTGAATTGATAAAAACCGTAAGAGGCTTTGGTTATATGCTAAAGTGCGGAGAGGAAAAAAAGAAAAATAAAAATGTTTAAATCGGCAAGAATAAAAATAACAGCATATTATCTGCTAATAATCATGGCTATTACGTTTTCTTTCAGTGCCGCGGCTTATAGAAGCACCACCCGTCAGATGGAAAGAGCTTTGGAAATGCAGGAAAGAAGAGTGAAAAACAGATTTTTTAATATACCCAATCCCCCATTTCCACCTAATGAACCAATAATAGACAAAGAAGCCGTCAAACAAATCGAAAAAGAAACTTTAACAAGGCTTTTATTGATAAATGTTCTTATTCTTATAGGAGCGGGAATACCCGGTTACTGGTTGGCGGGAAAAACTTTGAAACCGATAGAAGAGATGGCTGAAAAGCAAAAAAAATTTACTGTTGACGCAGCTCACGAATTAAAAACTCCCCTAACGGCAATGAAAACCAATCTGGAAGTAAACCTCAGAGATAAAAATCTTGATTTAAAAAAAGCAAAAACCGTCTTAGAAAGCACTATAAACGATATAGATTCTCTCACACTTTTGACAAATTCCCTTATTCTTCAAAGCAAGTATCAAAATTATAAAAACGGGAAAAGAGACTCTATAAATCTAAAGGAATCGGCGCAAAACGTAATTGCCAAATTGGAACCCATCGCTAAAGAGAAGAAAATTAAAATAAATGTTGATGCTGATGAGATAAAGACACAGGGTGATGAAAATTTTGTTCGTGAACTTTTAACTATACTTGTAGACAACGCAATAAAATTCAGCAAAAAAGAAGGGAAGATTGAAATAAGCATAAAGGCTAAAAACAACTGTGCCCAAATTTCCGTGAAGGACAACGGGATCGGAATTGACGAAAAAGATATTCCTTACATTTTTGACAGATTTTACAAAGCTGACACCTCAAGATCAAAAAACGAAGCTCCGGGTTTCGGACTTGGACTATCAATCGCTAAAGAAATAGTTGAAGCCCACAAAGGAAAAATATCCGTAAAAAGCAAAAAGGGTACGGGCACGGAGTTTTTAATAAAACTACCACTCATTCAGTAAATTCTCAGTTTATTTTATTTAAAATCTTTAAATATGAAAAAAACAGGAAGCTTTTTTAGCAAACACAAAATAATAATAATCGCCGGAGTATTAATTTTAACCGCAGTAATAGCAGGTCAGAAACTTCTAAAAAAAGATGAAACTTCAGACGGTACGACTGTTACCACCGCAAAAGCTGTAAAAGGAAACATCTCGTCCAGCGTAGAGGCATCCGGGTCAATTGAAACCGCGAACTATCTTGCGGTAACCACAAGTGTAAATGGAATAGTAAAAAAGGTGTATGTTCAGGAAGGCGACGTTGTGGTCAAGGGCCAAAAAATTATGGACATAACATTAAACTCGGACGGTGAAGAAAGCAGAGCTTCCGCTTATTCCTCTTACCTATCGGCCAAAGCTTCTCTCGAAAGAGCCAAGAGCAATCTTTTGACAAAGGAGTCTGCCTTGATGAATGCTGAAAAATCCTTTGAAAAAGAAAGGGAGAACAACAGCTACCAGACCGAAGACGAAAGAGATTCCTATAAATTGGCTGAAAACGCCTATCTTGTTGCAAAATCCGATTATGAACTACAAAAGGAAGAAATTACCCAAGCGGAGGTGGCTTTAAACAAAGCACTGCTTTCATACCAAGCCCAATCCCCAACTATTGTCGCCCCCGACAGCGGAATAATAGCGAACATATTGGTTGTTGAAGGAATGGATATTTCAAATTCCCTATCCGAGCGAACTTCAACCACCGTCGCTTCAATCAGAAAAGAAGGCACACCGATTGCAAGTTTAAATATTTCAGAAGTGGACATAAATAAAGTAAAGGTAGGGCAAAAAGTAACTTTGACACTGAACAGCATTGGGAATAAACAATTTAC
>Ga0255346_1004315_pt1 | contig 15687 bp, 9 predicted proteins | sample wastewater_treat_FD_194410 | JGI IMG/M metagenome (GOLD analysis project Ga0255346, IMG submission 194410) | Wastewater microbial communities from Lulu Island WWTP, Vancouver, Canada - plant22 | ecosystem: Engineered > WWTP > Wastewater > Unclassified | place: Canada: Vancouver, British Columbia... | reverse complement strand
TATCTATTTAATCCTGTTAATGTTTACAATGGTTTAGTAGTATTCTATGACCAGGTACTAGGATTATGGGATATGAAGTTATGTGACCATATTTATCTTAAGATACAAGATGATTATGAAGTTATATCTGCATATTCAGATATACTTAGTGAGAATTCTCCATTAATGAGAATTATAAATTATTATCTTAAGAGTAATAACTTCAAAATAGTTACTGGAAGTACTACAACAACAGGTGATAATATTAGATTTGTACCGTATGACCAGGCGTATATATATTCCTTAAGATAATCTAACTTCTAAATGATAAGAGAGTGAATAGTATACCTATCCACTCTCTTTTTTTTTAGTCTTTTTAAGCTTAGCTAATTTGTCTAGTTATACCATCAATAATCTCAAACACCTTAGTAGTATCCTTCATTTCAAAGTATAGGTCTACATAACTCTCATCTTGATTAAGATAAGCATATACATTAGATTTAACATCTTTCAGTATATCTGGTATAATAGATATAGCATCAATCTGAGAGTAATTATCCCAAGTAATTCTAAGAGCTAGTCCTTGAGTAAACTTATAGAACAAGGGATTAGTATGATACTCTTCTAGATTATCTTGAGCGTAGCTATTAGAAACGAAGGCTAGTAATATCTTTGGCTTAATATTATATTTAGCCAATGGAGGTAAGATATTAAGAGCAGTGAATAAGAGATTATTGATATAGTCATTCTTAAGGTGGAAGTTATGAGGATTAAGGTCCTCAAATGCTATATCTCCACCTAACTTAATTACATCACGCATAATAAACCTCGCTTAATTAACCGAACATATTAGCGTTAGCTTGTGCTTGAGCTTCTTCAGGACCAGGTCCTTGTTGAGCTCCTTGTTGCATCATTTCTTGAAGCTGTTGAACTAACTGTTGTAGTTGATTCTGGTCCATAGATACAATCAGTTGGATTAACTGAAGCATTGCTTCAGGTCCAATCTGTTGTAAAATCTGCATAAATAAATCCATTTTTAGTCTCCTTGCAATTGATTTGTATACATAAACCTAGCAAACTCTGCTAAGCTTAGAATAAATTCATAAACCATATCATAGTCACATTTATAAAATCTGATAGCAGGCTTATATCTCTTCATTACTTCATCTGTAATACTCTCAGCTGAGAATCCTGCTACAGTTCTATTACGTATATACTCATACATATCGTATATCATATTCTTATATTTAGGTATCATAGTTATTTTCTATCCTGAGTTAAAAATAGTGGGGAATTTTAAGCGTTCTAGGTTGACAGCACTAAGTATATTAACTTCATTTATTTCATACCTTAAAAAATTTATTTGGCGTTGTAATGTTATCATCTTTTTTTAGGTAGATAAAATGTAAAGTTAGTTGCACGTTTACCATAGATAGCTAGATTTCTAGCATTCTGTTGGAGGTATGCAGGAGCTTTACCCATACTAGATTTTCTAAATACTCTTGAAGCTCGTTCTTCTGCATACTCTCTATCGTAACTGCTATTAGTAGACCAGAAGATAGGCTGAGGATTAGTCTTCCATACTGAAAGACCTAAAAAGGTTTGGAAATCTGTACCTAGAGTATTCTTTAAGAAGGTGTTATTAACATCGTTCCAATTACTAGGGTCTTTAATCCTCCAAGCTTCTAGGGATCTTTCAAACCACCAGACTGGATCTAACTTAGTAAGATTACCAAATTGGTCACGCATCTCTTGTCTTTTAGCGTATAATACATTAGTCTTACCACCTGTCATACCCTGTACTGTACTAGGATAAAAGATAGTATTGAAGACATATACAGGTAAATCCCAGATACGTTCTATTCTTGGCATAACTTCGCTTAAGCCCTCATCTGCATTTATTACATCTGCAAATCTGTTACCACCTAACATATTCATTACAAACTTAACATTATTAGCTAGTATCCTTTGATATGCTTCTTCACTAATATTAAGATTAAATAAAGGTGCAACTACAGAAGCATATAGTAAATTAATAGGATTTCTGAAATCCTGTAATGGATTGAAAGTTTCAATATAGCCTATCTGAATACTATCTCTATCAGCAAAGACTGCATCTCTCATAAATTCGTATATAGCAAAAGCAGCACCTATACCTACCATAGCACTAGTATTCTTATATGCCTTCTTTAGCTCTGGAGTTAAAGTCTTACGTAGTTCAGGTGTAGTAATTGATACACCCCATCTAGCAAGTGCAGTATTGAAGTTTTCTACATTAGTTACCATAGGATGTCTAAAGACATATAACATCTTAAACATTGCACCAGCTAAACATAGCATAGGATTATTAGTAGTATCACCTAAAGTGTGTGCCCAGAACGGCTTAGCTAAAGGACTGAAATCTCCTAAAGCTTGCTGAGTATCATACCAAGCTCGTCTTGCATTACGCTCTATAAGATTTTTAATCTGGCTTTGAGTAAGCTCGTCTATATCTTTACTACGCTGATATACCTCTGGTCCTGCACCTATATCTTCTAGACAATAGTTATACAATAGACCTAAGTAATGCTCACGTAATCTATCTTCACTACCCTTCATAGACAATAGCCTGCGCCAAGTAGTAGACATATCTACACCACCAGGTATTAAGCCTATGACTCCTTCACCCATTTTATCTGCCATCTTCTGTACTACACTATGTGCTTGGTCAATAATATCAGGATTACGTCCTGCAGGAGAAAACATTTCAAATTCTCTCGTTATACCTGGACCTAGCATCTTAGAACCATATCTATCAACTGCTAAAGCTAACTGATTACCTTGCTCTCTATCGTGTTCAAATCTACCCATTCTATGCTGTGTACCTGTAGTCATAGTTAACATATAGTTACCAGCTATAGTATTATTAATAGCACTATTAGGACCTATTAACATCATAGCTGGCATAAGACCAAGAGCACTAGATATACGTCTAGTCATCTTAAGTGCTTTATTATTATTCTCTGGTTCAGTATCTATGATAGTAGCTAAGTCGTGTAAGTAAAACATTAAGCCTGATTGTATAGCTCTTCTATTACTATCTGCTAAGAACCAATTATAGTTCTTCTCCATCTCATCAGAAATCTTGTTATAACCTAATATTCTACTAGCTTCTTCAAACATAATACCTGTAGCTGTAACCATTGTAGTAGCACTATGATAGAAGTCTCCATCATCACTCATTATGTTATTAATACGATGTCTAGTAAAGCTAGGTAAATATACTAATTTCCTGTTGACATCACTATCATCAGCATAGAACGCTTCTAAGTAAGTAGCTTGTAAATGATTACCAGGCACATAATCAAACCTAGCTGTAAAGTCTTCTAACATCTTATTAAAAGCATCTATAGCTTCTTGATGTCTTGGATTAATACCTGCTCTATTCATACTATTCTGAGAAGTAGAATATAACTCATCATAATAACTCTTCAATGTTCTAAAGCTTCCTAAAATACTATCATCAGATGCTATCTCTAGTAATAACTGATTATCATTAAGTGGAGAATCAGGATTAGCTTTACGAAACTTATCTATTTGGTCTTGTATATAATCTTTAGTATAGCCATAGTTAATAAGAGACCAATCTTTATCTCTATATTCTAAGTATTGATTATAAACTTCAATAGCTCCTGCAGGTTCTAATATTATATCATATTCCTGTAACTTTGCAGCTAAGGTTGTAGGATTAATATCACTAGTGTAACCACCATCAATTAAGCCGAAGGTCTTATTAAATATTTCTTGAGTTATACCATACTGCTTAAATATAGGGTTATCATTAACACTTCTCATCATATTATGAATATGATTGATTATCTTACGCATTGGTCCTTTAGTAAAATTATCTATCTGAGCTAGCTTATAATACACATCAGCTGCAGGTTCAAAATGAGTTACAAGATTAGGTCTATTACACCATAACTCAAAGCTTTTATTTAAACCAAACATACCTAGTAATCCATTAACTGCTTTATAAGCAAATAGATTACCATTCTGAGTTGCTTTATATAACTTATATGCAGCTTGTATTCTTGAAGATGAACCTGCATCTCTCAGTAACTTCTTAGGGTCATCACTAGCTTTGAATAGATTCTGAAATACACTCATTAGATAATTACTATATTTTAGCGCTTTCTCTTTATCGTAAGATAACTCTGCTAAACTCTTAATTCTACCATTTGTAATCTTGTTTACTACATCGTCTATATTAGTTGATTCTATATCATACCGTAAGTATAGTGGTAATAAATCACCATTAACACCAGATTCATACATAAGCGCTAATCTTCTGGTATCATCTTCAAGTCCCATTAAGAATTCTCTTGCTACATTATTACTTGCAGGTGCTTCATATACACAATGTCTAGCCATTTAATTCTCCTTTAACAGCCCCAACTATCAGTATTTTCTTCTTTTATACTGATACCTATTTTAGATAGTAGTCTATCATCTATTAGTCTGATACTCTCATCAGTATATTGAAACCAATCTGGATGCTCTTTTAAAACATTAATATCTATCTTATAGTCTAGACCACCATCACCTTTAATACTTTCTGCAAATCTTTTCAGGAAGGTAGAAGTTATACCATAACCTGCATAGATTAAATCTCGTTGAGTAATATCTTCTACCATACCTGTCATTGCAGAATATAGAGCTTTGTATCTAGCTCTCTGCATATCATTAGCTTTAGTATCAGATAATAACTTTATGATAGAATTATGAAACGATTCTACTGATGCTTCTTTGCCTTTGATAGTTAATTTACCAAATATTCCAGCTTGAACTCTTTGAGTCATACCATATTTCAACTTCTTGCCATCATTTAAAAATGGTGTGACATATGTATCATTAGCTAATTCATAAGAACTAGCTACAGCACCAGAAGTAGCTATATCTACATCTATACCAAGCGCATCTAACATTTGTCGTATAACTGTTCTATTTACTAATGTACCTGCAGCAGAAGTAGAAGATTGGATAGTGTAATATATCATATTAATTAAGTCTTCTTTATTAGATGCTCCTACTAATCTTATAGGTCTAGTACTCATTAAATCTGCAGCTTCTCTAAGAGCGCTTGGTCTGAAGTCTATGAAGGTATTATTAGCTAAGAATCTAGCTTGATTAAATATAGTATAAGCTTGCTCAATAATCCTAGCTTTTTCACCGTAAGGTAATAAAGCTCGTTCATCAAATAACTTAGCGAAATCTTCTGCTGTCATATGATGTAATCTATTATATGGGTCTATCCACATATTATAGCGTAAGCCGTGTATGTAATCATCTGCAGAAGTTAGAAAATGAGCTACTATAGCTACATTATGTGGAGCTTTACTAAGTTTAATTGGGTCATTAACTAAGTTAACACAGTAGTTATAAAACTCGTCGTATTCTTTATCAGAATAGGGTAAGGTATCACCAGGTGATAACATAGAGTTAGCTATATCTACATACTTAATATGCTTATCATAAAGCTCTGTAATTTGGTCTATAAGCTTATTAGTATCTTGGTCAGTTTCTAATTCATAGAATAGAGGAATGCCTAACATCTTATGTATCTTTTGGTTAAGCTCAAAATAATATTTGTCAGATAAGGTCTGATACATATTCACTAGATTAGGCTCGTTATATTTGTTCTTATAAAAGTCATAAGGCACAGCACATAATACACCAAATCTATTAAATGCAGATATTCTAGGAGACCTAGAGCTTACAATTAAGACAGTTGAAGCTGCAGCTTCTACTTGTTCTGATAATCTAGTTAATATACTTATCTTAGTTGCATCGTCAGTACTATCATCTATAATAGCTCTGAATGTATCAACACCACCATTTGTCTTTGTATAGTTTATATAAGTAGCGCTTGCTTGTTTAGTTAATTGACCAGGTCTAGCTACATAGAGATTATCTGTACCAGCTATATTGACTTTAATAAAGCTGTTATCTAAGACATCTGTATATGCACCACCAGCTTCTTTTATACGTAAGATAGCATCATTAATACCTGTACCTTCAGGTATAGCATATATGCCTTTAACTGGTATAAATGGAGTATTAGGTTTACTTTCAATAACTGCTATATAGTCTATATAAGATAATCTGAAATGGACATAACCTACTTCATTACCAGCACTAGTTTTCATTATCCATCCAGTCTTAATAGTGTCTAGACCACCTAATACTTTCATACTTTGTAGCTTATTGTCAGGACCACCCTGTATCAATACATAATTATTTCTATTAGCTTTATTTCTTACTTGATAATTCTCAGGTGCTAATTGTTCAATTAATGCTGCATCTGTATTCTTAAGTAATTCATAAACTTCTTTATTAGATTGACTAGTGATAGTTGGTTTCTTGTTAAATAATACAGAAGCATCCCAAATGTAGTTATCTGAAAGTCCTGCAGTATAAGCTGCTATACCTTGATACATACGAGTAGCTTGAGAAATAGCAAGACCAAAGAATCTACCTGGAGGCATAGAGTAACCATTAACTTGATTACCTTGAAACTTTGTAATGAAATCGTTCTGAACTAAATCAAATACCTTAGCTTGATGATAACAAAGATAATCTAATATCTCATTATCATCTAGTTTAGTATTCTCTGGTAAGTCTAATTGGTCTACTAAAAATCTAGTAACACTCTCTCTACTCATAGGTACAGAATTCATAGCATCTTTATCGTAATCACCAGACTGAACATAGGCAGCTTTAAGACTTATACCCCAAGAATTATCGTGGTCTACATCAAATATTCTGGTCAATATTACTGGTACATAATGCGCTTCATTATCAATAGAATACCTAGTAACAAGTAATAAGAATACATCTTCTGTACCATCTCCAGTATCTATCTTTAACTTCACTAATGGAGAATCTTCAAGAGAAGATAGATAGTCTAACATAGCTCTACCATCCTTAGTAGTAGCTTCATTATCTAGTGTACCATAACCCTTACTTCTTTCTTTAGTATGCTCTGCTGCTTCCCAAGCTCTTCTCTCAAGAGGTGTAAAGTTGTCTGTATTGAATTTACCTGATGGGTCTACATTAGTACCAGTATCATTATAAGACTTTAAAGCTTTGTTATGTAACTTTTTCTGCACCATCTCAGCAAGTAATTTTATTGATGCAGAACCTGTAAATTCAGGTTTTAAATCATATTCTTGAGTAGTTTTATCTATAGTCAATAAATGCTTTGACTGGAAATATCTATCAAGCTTAGCATTCATTAGATTATAAGATTGAGGATAATTAGTAGCATCTCCAGGCATATAATCAGGTTCATAGGTTATTCTACCATATGAACTATCACCACCATCAGAACTACGTAATCCAGCTCTTATAGCATTATTACGATGTCTAAAAGAATAGTAGTTATTACTCTCAGCTCTTTGAGCAACAAGAGCAGTTATAAATTTGAAGTTACCTATAATCTGACCACCACCACTATAGTTACATTCTTGAGAACAAGGTGTACTAGTACCTGCTCTATCATAGACATCGCATTGCTTAGCTAAACCAGTTAGAAATATCTTAAATACTGCTTCTCTTTGATTATCTGTGCCTACATTATAAAGATTAAAGTTATGTGGCTTATAACCCCAAAGCGCTAATTCTGTGGGTTTTCTTACACTCTCTAAATCTATGAGACTTGCTAACATAGGTGAACAATACTTAAGACTTTCTGAACCTATTAATACATCTACTCCTTCAGGTAATACATCAGAAGCTACAAAGTTAACTTTCATTAATGACCCAAAAGATTTAATCGTTAGACCACCAGCATTAAAGATAGTCTCTAAAGCTCTAAGTATCTTTGAAGATACATATACTGTCCCATCATTAGTATTGCCTATATTAGTGATAATATCATCTGCTACAGCGATAACAGGAGTTCTGCCCATAGATTTGATAATAGTAGAGTATACAGCATTATGTAAATCAGGATGTAGTAATACACATTGTGCAGTAAGTGCGCTTAGTCTCTTAGGTAAATCTTTGGCTGCTATAGCTGGTGATATACCTTCAGTAATAAAAGCATTATAAACATAGCGTATAGCTTCTTCAGCTGTAAGTTGTCTGCCTTCACCAGCAAGTCGTTTCCCTTCACCAGGAGCTGCTACTTCCCAAGTACCCTTAAAGAAGCCTGGAGTATCATAGCTTCTTAAAGCTGATTCATAAGATGCTAACATTTCCTGTTTGAGATTCTGAATACGCTTTATATATTCCTGCTGAGTATCAGCATCAAGTAGTCTATAGAATCTCTGAAATTCTATGTCTACTTTTGAAGTATTAGTAATAATGTCTATATAGTCATCTATTTCTTTAAAGATAGCGTCAAGTTGAGCATTATCAGTACTAGGTATAATAGCATTAAATTTCTTAATAATAGAAGATAGATAATCTGTTTGATTAAAGACATCAATTAAATCTTTTTTAATTCTAGTACTATAACCAGATATACTTTCCTTGTCTTTATTAACCCATTTGTATATATCTCTCTCTAAAGTGACATCACTTTTTACAGTATTGATAATCTTTAATAATTCAGGAGTTAATACTTCATTGAGATTAATTTCTTGATCTGGATTCTGAGTTCTGAATTCTTCTATCTTCTTATCTGATTCTTCAAGCGCTTTATTTAAGATTCCGAAATGATAATCTAATACTTCATCTGTAAATACACTTATTCTATTAGGAGCTTGTGGTGTTGTAGTAGGCTTCTCAGGTAATAGATTAGATAGAGATACAGCCTTAGATATGCTATATATAATATTAGCTAATTTCTTAAAAGCATTATCTACATTAGCCTCACCTTGTAGAGCTTTATAAGTATTATTAGCATTACGTAATAGAGCTAGAGCTTCATTATTATCCATAAAGGCTGCAGACTCTTTTACTATCTGCTCAAAGTTATCTTTACCTAGTAAGCTGTACCAATAAGCTGGATGATTCTCAATATAGATTGATAAGGTCGCTAATTCAGGTGCATCAAGAATATCAAATATCATCTTCTGATAACTGACAAATTGGTCAAAGATATGTCTTAATTCAGATACGGTTCGTGGTTTCTTAGTTATATATAGACTATCCTGAGTTGAACCATCCTGGTCTATAACTATATAACCAGCCTTAGTAATCTTCTCATTGATATTTAGTAAGTCTTCTGTACTAACATTATGTAAAGATACTTGTAGTATATTTAGATTTCCAAAAACTCCACCTGCATAATGATTCTTCTTAAAGCTTACATTATTTATAGGAAATTTTGGACCTAAAACTTCCTGTAGTTTTCCAGCTTCTAAGTCTACACGCATAGTCCTTTCTTTAAGACTACGCATAGCTAAATGTCTTACAAGAGTAGTAAGACAAGGTTTATTATTAGAATCTATCACTAACTTAAGCTGAGGTGCTTTCTCTTTAAGTTTATTCAATACTTCAGTAGTGAGAGTATTAACGAATTCAGTAGATACGTTCTTTATATTATCTTCATAATAGCTATATAAGCTATAGTATAGATAACTTACAGCCTCATCAAAATCAGGAAAACAAGATTTGATTAAATCAAATAAGTCATCTACATCAACTGATTTAAGTTCGTTATTCTCCCATACATCCCACATTCTAGGAAATTCCTGTAAATCTTCAGCAGTAGGCATTAATGGTTTTAAAAATTCATCAGGCTCCATAGGCATCCAAAGTTTATCAAATAAATCTATCTTTGCCTGGTCTGTAGATACATCTCCAACTATATTTATCTTACCTGTATTTACATCATAGTCAGTTATCTTGATATTGTAATCGCTTAAAAATTTATTTATATTCTCTAAGAATTTCTCTACACCAGCTTCTGTAGAAGGTAGATTGTAATTATGTTTAGTCTCTATGAATCGCTTGTTAACCCACTTGAATAGATAGATACCTAATATACTATTGATTACATCCATATCTTCAGTAGTAAATTTAGCCCTAATTTCTGCATCCATATTAGCAAATTCTTTCATAATATTCCAAGATTCTTCTATTAAGGCTGAGTTAACATTTAGATTCTTACCGTTCATAGTAATTAAATTATCATATTCGTAAGTAAGTGGAGCTCTAGGATTAACAGCACATAGTAGTCTTAAAGTATTATAAAGCGCCCTCTTATCTCCTAAGTCTTCAGTTTCTACATTTAAGTCTAATAATTTAAGTGTATGTTCATCAGCTACGAATAGAGGTGAGGTATAAGACTTTGCAGCACGCATAATCTCATAATCTTTTATATCTACTATTAAATCTGTAATAGGTATACCTCGTATAGTAGTAGTCTTAAATTTAGCTCTGTATGGAGCTAATATTTTATCTAAATGTAATACTCTATTCTGTACTTCTTGATAGTCTGATAGATTAGCGTATTTAAAGAAGCCTTCTGATAATGTTTTTAAATCACCTTTTACTCTCATTATAGCTAAAGCTTTGTTTTCATCAGAGATAGTATTATCATTGAGTGTCCACTCTAGACCTTCCATCTTAGACTTCATTAGTAAAGCTGAAGCCTTACCTAATCTATTAAGTACATCTCCAAATGAACTTATAGGTTCTTTATTAAGTATGCTTTCTATAAATGGTTGTAAGTCTTTCATTACTTTGTAAATAGTAACATTACCATCTACCACAGTCATTAACTCATCCCAAGAACGAAGTATGTTAGGTTTTGCGTTAGGGTCACCTGTAGCCTCTATATCACCAGTCTCAGTTCTGCGTACCATACCTCGCTTTTCCATTTGTTGAACGCTATTCTCTTGTCTCTTAAAGAACCATTCCATTATCTTAGCTATTTCTATTATAGCTTTCTCGTCGTATTTAACAATAGGAGCATCAGGACTTTCGTTTTCTTTGATTCTATCAATGAGTGCTACTTCTGCATCTCTTAATAATTTAGGGTCATTATAGTTAGCTAGTAAATCGTCAAAGCCTGTATCAACTAATTTACCATCTTTTACTTGTGGCTTTAACATTTCTTTAACCTTTAGCGAAGTAGCGTATGGATTATCAGTCTTATCAGCTAATTCATCTAGGGTTCTATATATCTGACCTTCAATGTAAGATATAATATCTTCTGCAGTATACTTACCACCTCTAGTAAGATGAGTAAAGTCAAATCTTTTTAGAGATGACATATAAGGTGCTATAACTTGAATAAACTCATCTTGAGTAAGTCTTACTCCGCCCTTATTCTGTTCTGCAATTGTGATAGCATCAGTAATAGCTTGACCAAAAGACTTAGCTAATACTTGAGCTCTATTCATATCATTGATTTCTAGCTTAGTATATTCAGTAACAGCAAAAGCAGACTTGAGTATATTAGTAGTATTAAAGAAAGCATAATAAAACTCAGCACAAGGTAATCCAGTTACTGTACCAAACCATTTAAATATCTGATTACTACGCATTTCAGTAGCTAACCAGAAGGTCATATAATCACTAAAACTAAATCTACCTTCTCTAACTCTAGTAATGTAATCACTTTTAATTTCAGGGTCACTCATAAGTTGGTGCATAGCTTTAGCATTACCTGGATATAATCCCCAAGTAAGAGTAGCAAATTTCATAGCATTCTCTGCAGCTCTACGATTAGGGTACTTCTTGATAGTATCACCAAACATCTCAGTCCACCAAGATTTCTCATAGAGACCTGTAGGTGCAGCAGTCTTCTTTGCTAAGAAATTACGATATGCACCAGAGCCTATAACCATAGCAGAACGCATAGCAAAGTCTGTAGCAAATCTAGCTATAACATCATCAGGTGCACCAGATAGGTCATAACGTCTCATTTGCTCAGCTGAATAGTCTATAAAGTTCTTTGTCAAATGATGAACTCCATAGTCAACACCCATATCTACTAAAGTATTAGCTACTAGATTCTTTATAGGAAACATACCTAATCTAATGATATTATTAGTTGAGAAATGATTTAATACACGATTAAGGTCTTTAATGCCTTCTACATTACCAGTTATACCTGATAAAGCAGTACCTGCTATCTGACTAAATGCTAAGCCTATACCTGTAGTTACAGCATCATATGCTGCACCCCATATGTATTTAGAAGTATTAAATGGCTCTACAAATCCAGTAGCAGTATTATACTCCATTAATCTGCCTTTACTAACATTAAGAATCCATAATCCTATCATACCTAAGCCTTTAGCTACAGCTACGTTTTCCATTATAGAACCAATATAGCCTACTATATTAGCAGTTGTTCTAGCTGCTTTAGGTAATAAAGATAATTCAGGGTCACTATATATGTTTTCTTCTAAAGCTGCTTGTCTATAGTCTGTAACAAATCTAGGACTATTACCAGATATATAGTCATAAGCCTTAATCGCTAAGTTACCTATATTAGTCTTACTAGCAGCTAAAGATATAAATGCACCAGTAGGAGACCCAACATCTAATCTTTCACCAGTCTTAGGATTAATATCTAATAGACTGACATACATATTCTTAACCATAGGATTAATGTAGTCAGACATAAGAGGATAACGTGTATCTACTACGCCAGACTTATCAGTACTTTGTAAGAAATTAACCATAAGAGGCATAGTATCTTCATTCGCAATAGCCTGAGCTAAAGTCATATTAGGTAAATTTGTTCTAGTTATATTAACATCAGATAAGAATGGTATATTAGAATAACCTAATGGTTTATTAAATATGTTATCTATAGCAGCCTTCTGAGCTGTTTCAGGGTCAAGTCCTGCAAGAGTATGTGATATAACAGAATCACTATAAGCTTCAGCTACTTTATAGATGATACCCTTAGCTAAAGATTCAGCAGGATATTTAACTATATCCTCTTTTGTTATACCTAAGACTTCAGGATTCATAGATACAGCCCAAGCTAAAGTCTTACCTCCACCTCTATTTTTATTCATATTAGTTAGAACACTATTAACTACTTGACTATAGAATTGAGTATTATTTAACAGGTATCTATAGACATCCTGGGTTATCTGTGGTTCTATTTGTCTTACTTGATATATTGGGTCCAATTTACTGTCCTCTATTTAATGTAGGTGGTGTATATACTTGAGTATATTTAGGATTCATAACATCCTTCATTTCAATACTAAACTGCTGACGTAACATAGTATTAAGAAGGTTTAACATAGCATTTTGTAGTTTAGGTTTACTTTTCTTATCTCCACCAGATTGTAGATATAATTGAGCTATGTCAATGAAGTCTTTAAGACTATACATAGGTATATTAGCATATGGACTAGAAGTACTTCTATAAGCTGCAGCTTGAGCCATAGATGCTGCATAGGAAGCAGGTAAATATTTAGATGAAGCGGCTTGAGCTAAACCAGATATACCTTGAGCACCTTGTTCAATTATAGATAAGGCTTTAGCAAGCTTATAGCCATCAGGATTAGCTTCTATCTGAGATTTAAGATATTCAAGCTTAGCTAGTTCTTGACTAGCTGTATTAATCAAATTAGCAGCTAAGCTTTCATTACCACCTTGCGATAAGAACATAGCAGCTGACATTTGATTTCTAGCTTGTTCAATTCTCTTTTCAATATCTTTCTTTTCTACATTTATGTCCATTTTAGACATATCTAAAGCTTTCATTGCTGTAGCTATAAGCTGTTGCATTTGTGGGTCTACAGGTGCACCTGCATTAGTTACAGTAGTTTGAGTAGTAGTAGTCTTATGAGATGTCGTAGGCTGTTCTTCAGATTTCTGATTAGGTGCCATAGTATTCAAATAAGGTGTAGCTATATTAAAAAGACCATTAATTAAATCAAGTTGATTTGTGATGGGTTTATGTTCAACTAATGCCATTATACACCTCCTATAATACCTGATAGGTATTTAATTAAATTATTCATTTCAGGTGTAGATTGATACTGAGTTTCAAGTATTAAAGCTTGATGTATCAGAGGTTGTATATAGGTCATAAAAGCGTTATCTCTAATAACAGGGTCTAGACTTCTAAAAGCCTTAACATAATTATCTATAGCATTAGATAAAGTCTCTGGACTAGCTACCTTATCTATATTAGGTACATAGCTTCGTAATGCCGCCAAGACTTCATCTTTAGACATTTTTTGTATATTACTAGTATCTATATATCCTTTCTTTTTACCAGTTTTAGGGTCATCATTTAAGATAACGGGTAGACCACCAAAATAATTCTTAGCAATTTTTTGTTGTTTTTCTATAACATCATTAGTAAAGTCTATATCTGCTTTATTTTTACCACCAAATCCAGCTGCTCTAGAAATATTAATAGTTTGTTCGTTGTGTTGATTAATAACATCTATAGATTCACTTACAGCATATCTATTAAGAATTTGCTTTACATTATCTGTATAAGTGGGTAAGTTAACAAGAGCATAAGCTTTACCAGATAAATTAGCTTGATTAACAAATTGATTATAGTTTGTTATAATAGTACCTACAGCATTCATTAGATTAGTTTTAGTTTGATTACTATTATTATTAACTGTGTTAATAGTATTAGTTAAGTTATTAAGCTGATTATATAAATCTTCATTAAATACTATAGGCTGAGGTTGTTGATTAGGACTAAGGAAATAAGGCATATTAAAGCTCCTATTTATTCCATTGTTTATAATAATATTGATATATAGAAGGTAAGGATTCTAAGTCATTAGGATATAACGATTTATTAAAATTATAATATAAAGAATTAGTAAGACCAGTATTATTTTCATCTGTAGATTGAGTAGTAGCAGTAGTATTCTTATTCTTAAACTTACCTAATACGAAATCTGTAAGATTAAATTTATTTTCACCAGTAGGATTACTAGTTAGACTATATCCAAGACCCATACCACCCATAGAACCTTTCAGAAATCCTTTTAAGCCTGCATTTTTAGTACTAACAGTAGCAGGTTTAGATGCTAATAATTGTATAGCTTGAGTTTGAAATTGATTAGCATTATTGCGTATACCAGTAAGCTGAGAGTTTAATCCTTCTGATATAGAACCTAATACCTGAGGATTATCTTTGTATTTATTAACCATAGCAGAAGCCCAATTATAAGCAGACTGAGCAGCAGCTCCTTCTTTAAGCGATAAAGCTCTAAGATTATTAGCTGCTTCTTCTAATTGCTTACGCTGTTCTCTTACTTGTTTCGCAAGTTGTTTAGCTTCTGAATGTTCAGTTACAGCACCAGAGATACCACCTAGTATACTAGTTAAAGCTATAGTTAATGGGTCCATTATGACTCCTTGTATTATTCAATTAAAGATATGTTATTATCATTAATAAAATTACGTGCAGACTCTTCATCGTCAAACTCGTTTATTATCCAATCTGTAAAAATATAACAATTAGAAACTAATAATCCTTCATTAATTTCAGGATTAACTAAAACAGCATAATTATTTATATATTTACTCATAATTCACCAATATAACATTATTAACGTGTTTAACATCTTTAAGTCTATTAATTGCTGCAATTACTTCTGCAGGTGGATACTGATAATTTTCATAATCTCCAAGATATATATTGTTAGGTAATGCACCTTCTCGTTCTGTAAGTTTAGTTAGTAATAAAATAAATTCTTCATCAGTCATTTTGTTAAGGCGGAAATTATAAAGAGATAAAATTCGTATATCTGCATCACCAATATC
>Ga0255346_1004313_pt1 | contig 15701 bp, 9 predicted proteins | sample wastewater_treat_FD_194410 | JGI IMG/M metagenome (GOLD analysis project Ga0255346, IMG submission 194410) | Wastewater microbial communities from Lulu Island WWTP, Vancouver, Canada - plant22 | ecosystem: Engineered > WWTP > Wastewater > Unclassified | place: Canada: Vancouver, British Columbia... | reverse complement strand
GCATCAGCCCGACGAGTTCTTCGCGGGAGAGGTTCGCGCGCTTTTTTTCATACAAGTTGAATTGCGTGATGATTTCTTCGAGACGAGTGCGGCTCATGACTTCCTGAGATATCGACTGAAGACGCTCTTCAACTTGTGCGGTGACGGTGGCCTGAACAAAAGCCTCGGGAACTTTTTGCGGAGAGACCAGCACCAGCGTGTCCGCTTTGTACTGTTTGGGAGTGACCTTCAGATATGCACACGCTCCGGCAAAGACCAGAATGAAAGGTATAATGATATACCATATTCTTCGCCATAGAATTTCAATATATTCACCAAGCGAGTAGCTTTTTGACGGGTTGATCATATAACGTTCCCTTTAGTTAAAATATGCTGTCAGTAAGTCGCCGTAGCGCTCAGGATGACTCTGTGTTCTTTATATTCATTTAAATCGTAATATGTATTGGCGCTTAACTGCTGGTAGCGGTAATCAAGCGCGATCCTCAACCACCTGAAAGGTGTGTAGGCGATATTGGCGCCTGCGTTCCACATGATATCCTTTTCTTTGGGCTCAGGAGGGGCATTGTCAGTTTCCGCGTATTCTACGCTGCCAAGAAGACCGACGGAGAGCCTTCTTTCCAGTGCGTGGGTGATGCTGCCGGTTACCCGGTAGTACTTTCTGAAGCCCAGGTTTTGGGAGGTGAAATAATCCTGTGTGTATCCCCCCTGAATACCCATCCTGTATATGGTGCGGCCCTGAAGCTGTGTAAGATCCGCCCTGAAAGTCACACCACTTTGGTTGTCCCCCACGCGGGGATTCATCCAGTAATAGCCAGCTTCCGCCGAGGCGGTGAGAGTGGGGCTGAAAGCATAGGACATACCGGCGGAGGCGTCGTAAATATCGTAGTCATGCGCTTTTTCAGTAAAAAGCTGTGATGTATAGGCGCCTCTGATAAATGCCGTCGCCCGCGGGGTGAAACGAAACATGTATGAACCACCAACCCTGTGCCCGTTGAGATCCGGCTGAGCCCGGAAATGGCCGTTGGTATAGCTGTAGTCGAGGGATACGCCTTGTCTTTGTGTAATCCAGAAAGTCAGGAAAGGATTTACCGTATTTTCGACGCTGTCGTTATCGATAACCATTCCTCCTGCGTGTGTATCTTTGTCATGATAATAATTATTGCGGTAGCGAACTCCCACGCGGCTTTCCCGACCGAACTGATATTCGACAACCGGTTCGATGACATTGCGGATATATATTCTGCGTTCGGTTTCTCTGGACAATACGTATCTGTTATCCGCAGAGGTGGAAAAAAATTCTCTTTCGCGCGGATCGTCGTCGCGGATGAAAGAGTTTCTCAGATAGAAATTAAAACCGTAAAGATTCATATATCTGGCATTGAAATCCACGTTGGCGGTCAGATAGTCCAGATTTTCATAACGAGCGTGAAAAACATAGCCCGCCGAGGCGTCCAGCTCAACGCCGGATTGTTCATCCATGTTGGAAAAGCGCACGCCGGGCCGCACTGTAGTCATGAAATCTTCTTTTTTATCATTCTTTGTCAGATGAAGGTTATCACTGTATTCTTCAGTCAAGGTTATATAGGGGTGGATCTGCGAAAGAATGTCGGCGCTGTAGGCAGTCCATGCCGTGCAGACTGACAGAATCATTGCTACGGTGAAAAATATCCGGCGTAATGTAATCATAATTTAGCCCCTTTCCTTATTCAGGTGCGATAATCAGGATTGACTGGGTTGACAGTGTTTCGGTTAACACAAAACAGCAAATATGTATTATTTAACGATGATTGTGTCTCCGCGCTTAATGACTACGTCGGGGCTGTCTCCGTCTATGATCTTATTGTAGTTTGCCCAGGTTCTTTTCTCTTTGCCGTTTTCTGTGGAAATTATCAGGATTTTTCTTTTGTTGGCCCATTCCGTAAAGCCGCCGGCCGCTATAATGGCTTTTAAGAGCGTGGTTTCACTGCGGATCAGCTGGACGCCCGGTGTTCTGACTTCTCCGGATATGAATATTTTGTAGCTGTTGGCTTCTCTGACCGTGACTGTGACAGTGGGGTTATCGATATAGCCCTGCAGTTTGTTGACAATGACCTGCTTTAACTGGAGCGGGGTGAGTCCTGCGGCCTGAATATCGTTAATCAGGGGCAGCGAGATCATGCCGTCAATTCTTACCGGGACGGTTCTGCTTAACTGCTCGTCTCTCCAGACGAATATGTCCAGAACGTCCTCCGGGCCGATGACATACTCACCGGCATCGGCGGCAGCGGCCGGGGCTTGAGGGGCCTGTGCTGTGTTTTGTGCATAAAGTGTAAATACGTGGGTAAGAGGCAATAGCGTCATCCCCATCACGGCCAAAACAAAAACCAACGTGATTTTTTTCATAACCTTAACTCCTGCCTGTATTGCCAAGTGCAACCAAATCGTTGAAATTAAGTATTTTTCAATCGTTTTTTATTATCAATATCTACAAAATAAGTCGAGGGTTATTTAAAATCTTTGAAATTGACCCCAGGAGCCTTTTCCGCTATTAATAAACAGTCAAAGGTCCGGAATCAAGTGTCGAGAACAATTTCTTCCAGAAGGGAACCGGTAGCTATACTTCAAAGGAGATAGATTATGAATTATACAAAAAACCGCATACTTACCATTTTGGCTGTGCTTATGGCGGCAGTCCTGCTGCTGGGTGTTTCAGGCTGTTCCAAAGAGGGGAGAGCGGAGCGCTCTTTAAAGAAAGGGGATGCCTATCTGGCGGAACATAAAATACGGGAAGCCATCATAGAGTACAGAAATGCGGTTAAACTTGTCCCCGGCCACGCCCTCGCTCATTATAAACTTGGTGAATGCTATATGAGGGCTGGCGCAGGCAAGGAGGCGCTGGCCTCTCTGGCCAAGGCGGTCGAGCTCGACCCTGATATGACACAGGCGCGCTCATATCTGGGGGGGCTTTATCTTCTTTCCGGCAACGTGGAAAAGGCCCGCGAGCAAGCAGAGGCGATGCTGGCAAAAGACGAGTCAGGCTCTGACGGGCACCTGCTGCTGAGTAACATTTATTTGAAGGAAAAAAATATCAATCTGGCCATTGCCGAAGCCGGGAAGGCAGCTGAAGGCGAAAAAAAGATGGAATCCTATCTTCTGCTGGCCAATCTCTACCTGCTGAGCCGGGACTTGCTTAATGCTGAAGAGGCGCTCAAAAATGCGGTGGGCTTTGATGATAAGTCGCAAAGGGCAAGGTTGACGCTGGCTGATTTTTATCTTCAGACCGGCCAGAAAGACCTTGCCGGGGAACAATACCTGCAAGCGGTCCAAAACGCGCCCAGGGACGCGCATGTTTATACAAAGCTTGCCAATTTCTACGTTGCGACAGACAACCTGGAAGAGGCCGAAAAGCAGCTCCTGAAGATGGTCGAGCTGTCACCGAAAGATGCTTCTGCACGCCTCCAGCTGGGTGATTTTTATCTGTTGTGGCACAAAAAAGACAAAGCCGAAGAGGCTTTCAAAGAGGCGGAAAAAAAAGACGGGAAGAACATTGTCGTTTTGGCGAAACTGGCTGATTTTTACTTGAATGAAAAAAAATACGATGAAGCGGCCAGCTACACTGATAAGATATTGAAGATAAATCCCCAAAGCCACGAGGGAATCTTTTTGAAAGGAAGGATCCATTTATCCAAAAACGAATTCGACGCTGCTCTTAATCTGTTCCGAAACTATATAAAAGACAATCCCCAGTCGGCGCAGGCCCGTTATTTTGCAGCGATGGCTCATTCAGGCACAAAGAACCTGCAACAGGCCAAAGCCGAGCTGGCAGAGGCGATTGACTTAAATCCGAAGTGGGAGCAGCCCAGACTGGCCATGGCCGCCATCAATCTCCAGGAAGGCAATGCTTCCGAAGCGATAGATAATCTCAAGGAAATTATCGCTCTCCGCCCGTCACATACTCAGGCGCGGCTGCTTCTGGGAGATGCATACCTGCTGCAAAGAAATCTGGGTGCCGCCTCGGCTGAATATGAAGCCGCCATCAGAAATTCACCCGCCAGCGCGGCCGCATATATCCAGTTGGGCAAAGTTTTCATACTGCAACACAGACAGGACGAGGCGCTTGGTCAGTTTGAAAAGGCTCTGTCGTTGCAACCCGACAGCGTAAGCGCACTGGGGCTCATTTCCGCCATCTATCTCAATAGAAAAGAACCGGACAATGCCATCGCCCGCGTGAAGCAGCAGATTCAGGCCTCTCCCGACCATCCTGTTTTTTACGGCATGCTCGGGGGGCTGTATGAGAACAAAAAAGATCTGGCGAGCGCTGAGACTTATCTGAAAAAAGCCATTGAGCTTGATCCGATCAACCCCTCATTGCAAATCCAGCTGGGCGATTTTTACATGAGGCATCGTCTGACCGATCAGGCCAAAAACAGCTATAAAGCTACCATTGAAAAAGAGCCCAAGGCCCTGCGGGCGCTGATGGGGCTGGGTATGATCTACGAACGGGAACAAAATTACAGCAAGGCACGGGAATATTATGAAAAAGTCCTGACAATTAATCCGGACTTTGTCCCGGCGGCAAACAACCTTGCCTATATTTATGTCGAACATGGAGGCAATATCGATGTGGCATTAAATCTCGCCCAGAAAGCAAGGGAAAGGATGCCGCAAGACGCCAATGTGGCCGATACGCTGGGCTGGATATACTATCGCAAAAATGTTTTCAGTACGGCGATTACCTATTTGAAAGAGGCGGCCGACAAACTGCCCGAACAGCCGGTGGTGCGGTATCATCTGGGGATGGCCTACCATAAAAACGGCAACCGCGATCTGGCCAGGCAGGAATTAACCAAAGCCCTGTCCATCAGCAAAGAATTTGACGGGGCGGATGAGGCGAAAAAGACGCTGGAGAGCCTCTGAGTTTGTTGGTAGATAGCACCCGGGAGCGGACGGTATCCACAATCCCCCTTTACCTCTACTCCCGGGGCCTCCAACCCTCTAAACCTCCAATCCTCTAATCCTCTAACCTTCTCGCGACGGTATTGTTTCTCGGAAATCTTATATAGGGACCGACTCTCGAGTTAATGTTTTTGCCTGTCCCGTCGTAATTGAGGGTGACAACAGGGACGCCCGTATATTCTTCAATGCGTGATGCCATCGCCTCCGTCACGAGGCCTGCGCAACAGAAAGCCGGATTGGTCTGCACGAAAAGCGCCAGATCCGGGTGGTGTTGCATAAGAGACGCTATCTTCAGCAGATTGTCGGCGGACTCACCGTAGTGTTGCACGGTAACGTCGAAATGCTCGTAGATTTTCCTGTAGTCTATATCACTGGCCAGAGCCGGCTCGTCCAGTATCTCATTGAATATCCTATAGTAGCTTTTTTCGAGCTGATTGACGAGCGTGATGAGCGTCTTGGTGAAGATGACGTCCTTAAATGAACCTTCCAGAAACCAGCGTCGCATGTAGGGGCTGGCGACCAGTTTGGCGAATTCGCTAAACGGCGTGGTGATGACCTCACCCCCGTATTCTTCGATGCAGTGGATGAGACCTTGATTGAAAACATCATTGTCGCGTGCATAGAGATCACCGAAAATAGCCACTTTGGGACGCGTCCCGGGATCAGTCTCGATTTTTTTGAACATGCCGACGACTCTGGCCAGATCATCGTCTTTGCTGCGGCCGCCCAGAAGAGTGTTGTAAAGCATGGTCACTGACTGGGCTAAAATACGATCGGTCTGGCCTTTTTCCTTTTCGTAGGGGCGGATTTTGCAGCCGATGCGCCGGAGCATTCCGCCGAACATATGGGCGAAATATGTTTCAATCGAGGCCTGCATAGAAAGTTCGGAAAGAGACATGTTACCGATGTAAACGCCTACCTTTTCCATACCGTTACCTGCTGCTTCCATGATGCCTTTGATCTGTTCCGGGAACACACGGATGTTGCAGGCCACATGGCTGTCGAAAATCCAGCCGACAGTCTGGGCCGGGTCCAGCATATTTTCTTCGATGTAATCCATGTAGCTTTGCGCAATCAGGTTGACCGGCAGACACTGGCCGGTGTTGGTGCGCAGCCCCCGCTGGATGGTTTTTTCAGTCAGAGGCACCATGCGTGCATCGATGCCCTCACGGATAAACACTGCCTCCATGAGTTTGGAATTTATCGGATCAAAGCTGGGGAAAAGCAGAGTCTTGTCCTTGATTTTGGACGTGCTTTCAGAATTGAGCGGCAGCAGGCGCGATGCCACGAGCCGCAGGTTTTTATTTCTGTGATGGTTGTAAAAGGAGCGCACTGCGGCTTCGATGCGTGTTTCATAGCCGACATTGGAATCATGTTCGTCCAGTTCCAGGACCAGATAGGGTTTGGAGTATTTATCCATGATGCGCTTGAAGTATTCCAGCGTAAAGGCATCGGGGCTGCATTTGAATGAGGTGATGTAAACCGGATAAAGTCCGGGCGTGCGCGCGATGTAGAGAGAGGCTTTGAGAATCCGCGCGGCATGGTTCCAGTGCATCCGTTTCAGAAGTGGGGCGATTTCGGAAAGATCCTCTGCATCCAGAGGCAGCATGTCATGATGGAAAGCCTTGATGTCCATAGCCGAGAAGATGTCGGGAATGCCCTTGTTCATCGAGTTTTGCATCACCGCATAGGGCCTGCCAAGAAGAGAGACACTGATTTCGTCGGCGGAGGTTTTTTCCCGCTCATAGACGTTTTGAAGATTTTTTCTACCCTCCTGATAATAGGAAAGCGCGGCCTCATAGGCGTTGTAAATTTCCCAGTAGCCGGTGTTGAGAATGGTTTTCAGAAGCGAGAAAAGCTCAATACGCGACTGGAACGATTGATGGTCGATAACCGGCATGATCACTTTATGTCCCCGGCGCAGGCTTTTCATGCCTGCCGCGATCGAGGGGGCAAACTGTGTATAATAGCAGTAGTAGCGGTAATCCTCATCCTTTTGCTTTTTTGCCTCCAGATAAAAAGGCAGGAAGATGTAGTCGCACTTATCGACGAGATAATTGACGTGTCCCAGATAGGCACTGACCGGTGCGCAAAACTCGGCTCCGGCCAGCTTCTTGCCGGTTTTGATGGCTGTTTTGAGGTTTTCCGAGCTGACTGTTTCCACGCCGAGCGCGGCAAAAAAATATTTCCAAAGAGGTATTTCTTCGGCCATATGCAGAGCGTGGGGCAGGCCGATGCAGATGTTTTTCTTATAAGTCGCTGGTTTTTGAGGAGAGGGGAAGGCCCGTTTGTGCTCCCTGATCAGGTCATACTGAATTTTTGATTTGCCTACGTAGTGTTTGGTGTCATAGTCGCGGCCGCACAGAAAACCGAAGGCCACGGTTTCCCCCTGCAGAGTCACTTTATTTATCTTGCAGTTGTTGTGGCAAAGCTCGCAGATTTCGTTTTCCACCGGTATGTTTTCCCGGTGCAGCGACAGGCCCCGGAAATGAGAGCCTTTTACCGCGTTTTCCGCCAGAATCAGGGCGCTTCCCAGCGCGCCGGTCAGATGGCACAAGGTTGAGACGAAAATCGGTTTTTTCAGACGATGCTCAAAGGCCGCCACCAGCGCACGGTTGCGCGCAGTTGCACCCTGAAAACAAATATTTTGGCCGATGGCCGCCTCCTGTGCGACTTTTGCCAGATAGTTTTCACACACCGAATGCAGGACGCTGGCCAGCACCTCGTCAACTGTGTAGCCCTCCGACAGATAATTATTGATGTCGCGTTCCATAAAAACGGTGCAGCGGTCGCTGGAAACGGGGGAGGGGCTGTTCATGGCGCGCCCGGAGTATTCACCAAGAGTTACACCCAGTTTGACAGCCTGCTCTTCGATGAAACTCCCCGTGCCCGCCGCACACACATTATTCATGACGGAAAAAGTTACCATGCCGTTTTTCATGGTGGTGAACTTGGCATCCTGCCCGCCGATTTCTATGATTGTGTCTGCCTCATTATTCAGTTCGTAGGCGGCGCGGGCGTGTGCGGTGATTTCGTCAATGATCAGATCCGCGTTAACGATACGGCCGATGAATTTTCGTCCCGAGCCGGTTGTCCCCACTCCGTCAAAGATAAAGGTGCAGCCCTGCTTTTGCGAGATGTCGTCAAGCGCTTCGAAAATCGCCTGCACCGCTTTAAGCGGCGCGCCCGCCGTCTGGGTATAGAGGCCGGCGAGCGGTTCATTTTGGCTGTTTATGATCACCGCTTTGGTGCTTGTGGAGCCGATGTCCAGCCCCAGATACACATTTTGTTTATCTCCCAGCGGCCGGTAGATGTCCACTTCGATATGTGCCGATTGATTTGCCGGTTCGTACAGATAGCTCAAATGAGCGTCAAATTCAGGGTACGAGGATAGCTCCATACTAAGTGGTGGATAGCCGTAGGACTTCTCACGTGTCTGCTCTATAAAAAGATCGTTCCAGGCCTGCGCGGCAAGGGGGTGGGGAGGTGTCTCCTCCATCAGGAGCAGGGCTGCGCCGATTGCGCCATACAGATGCGCATGTTCGTCAATCAACGGCTCTGCTTTGAGCAGGCCGGATAAATGTTTGACCACGGCGTTGTTCATGGAAACACCGCCCGCCAGAATAAGCGGTTCAGGGACGCCCGCTTCGGTAATAAGAGTATCGACGACATTTTTTGCCAACCCTTCACACAGACCGTCGCTGATTTGTCCTATGGAGTAGCCCTCCTGCTGGGCGTGGATCAGGTCGGTCTTGGCAAAAACTGCGCAGCGGGTGGCGATTTTCGGTGTGCTGTCCTGGTTGCAAAAGGCAACGGTGCTCAACGTTTCGATGCTTTTGAGGTTAAGGCGTCTGGCCTGCTGATCGAGAAAACTTCCCGTACCGGCGGCGCAGGAGGAGTTGGAGCGGAAGCGCTCATACTCGCCTTTTTCATTGAAGGTGATGAGACCGAAATTTTCGCCACCGACAAATAAAATACTGCCCACCTGCTCGTGGTATTTTTTCACTGCCGCGATCATGGCTATCTGCGAGTCGTAGCGGTAAACACCATCCAGTATATCCGGCCCGGAAGCAGTCATCGCGATGCCGCCTGTCGTTTTGATATCCACTTCATGGAGCATTTCCTTCATTGTTTCGGCAATCGCCCCACGATGGAATTTATACGAAGAGTGGACAAGCACGCCTCCGGTGTCAACCACCGCAACAGAAAGCGCCACCGACCCGATATCGATACCTACCACATGCAGCATAGCTTACTATCACTCCTTAAGTGTTATTTTGTGCATCCCCGTTTGTTTTCATATCCACTTTTGCAACGGTATTATCTGTGTCCATCCTGCCCTTTGTTTTGTCAAACATCATGGTGCCCAGACTCATCATCAGGATTGTGATGAAAATGACCTGTGTGACAACTCCGACATTTATGCAATCAATCACCATGGTGGCGGGGATACTTAAATAAAGCAGAATCGTGATCAGACCGCGGGGCGCGAAAAATAAAAGCGGCGAAAGGGGATAGCGCAGCACCAGCTTGAAAAACGCCGCCCGCAAAACAAAGATGACCAAAACGACAAGTACGGCGATAAACAGGCTCTTGAGGTTCAAAAGATCCGAAAGGCGCGTGTAAAATCCGAAAAGAATAAAAAAGAAACTGCGGATGATGAAGGTCAGTTCGCTAACGATGTTTTTGAAAGAGGCGAGCTCCAGGTTGAATCCTTCAAAATCGATAAGACGTATGGAATATTTATTTTTGAACAAAACATTGTTGTTCATGATGAGTCCGAATATTAAAACCACAAGCAGGGAGGGCAGATGAAGGAGTTTGGTCAGGGCATAAACCAGAACAATGGTCGTCATAATGATGACATATTTTACATGGTGCGTAATTTTGTGCAGCAAATAAGCCAGGCCTGCACTGAACACAATGGAGAGAAAAAACATGATGACAAGCTCGGACAAAAAACGCACGATACCGGAGGCAGCGGAACCTGAGTTGAACAGAAGAAAATCAAACGCCAGAATGCCGACGATATCGGAAACAGAGCTTTCGTACGTGACAAATTCACGGTCGTTTCCGTGGAGGCCTGCCGCGGAGGGGATGGCCACAGCGCTGCTGATAACCGCCAGCGGAATGATGTTTATGATCCCGGTCTTCAGGTCGCATTCCAGAAAAAGTGATCCCAGATAGGCGAATACGACAACAAACAGGGCAAAGAGTAAAACAGCCGAAGTCACGGAGCCGGCAATCAGCCCAGCCTTATCACGTTGGATGGCCAGATCAAGACTTCCCTCCAGCACGATCAAAATCAAACCCAGCGTACCCATGACAGACAGTGGTACCGCCATATCCGGCAGGTCAAGCCCCCAGAAAGAGGAAAGGTAACCGATGATCATACCCGTCAGGATCAGAAGGATGACGCCGGGAATTTTTGTGCGTCCCGCGGTAATATCAAAAATATATGCCAGAAGAATTACAGCGCAAAAGGCGATGAGAATGAAATAAGTCATAAGCCGGTCACTTCTACGGTATTACTCCGGCCAATTAAAGAGGCGAATAGCCGATTTGAATGCCTCTTTCCGGAGGTTGCCGGATGGTGGAAATAAAATCTTTCTTTCATTTGCAAAAGACGATTTAATCAGCGCAGGCGCCACTGTCATTCACATGCCGATCGCCTTTGTCTTCAGATTTTTTCATGAAGCCGGGTTCATATCACAAATGGGGCAAAGTTTACATAAAAAGCAAAGACTCGGCAATGGGTCATTTCATTCTGCTGAAAAGGATACAGCCAATCGACAGCATCACTGCGGCAAACACAGTGATGACCAGCAGATTGACATAAAAAGGAGCGTTGGCGACGCCAAGCAGGGCGCCGCGGACGCCATCGACCGTGTAGCTCAGAGGATTGAATTTTACCAGGCCCCCGAGCCATCGCGGAAGACGCTCATCAACGGGGAAGAGGGCGCCGGACAAAAAGAAAAGTGGAAATACCACAAATGCGGAAATCACCTGAAAGCCTTCGAGGCTCTCCATAAGTGAGCCGAGTGAAAGCCCTACGGCAACCAGGGCGATCGAGGTCACCATCAGGATCAATAGTGCCTGGGGAATGCCCCAGGGATTTACCGACGGGAAGAGGAACGAAAACATGAAGAGAATCGCCACCTGCATGATTACATCGGTGCAGCCGCCCAGCACCTTACCGAAGAAAATGCTGATGCGCGTCACCGGCGCGACGAGCACCGCCTTGAGCACATCGAGTTTCCGGTCCCAGATGACATACAGGCCGAAAAACACGGAGCCGAAAATAACCGACATGGTTAGGATGCCCGGATAAATATAGTCGCGATAATTTATGGAGCCCACCGACAGGCTCGCTCCCACACCGGAGCCGAAAAGGAAAAGCCACATCATCGGTTGGACAAAGCTCGCCAGAATTCTGCTTTTTTCTCGCCAGAACACTTTGAACTCACGCCACCAGACGGCGGAAATCCCCATAAATTCTTTAATCAGTATCTGGCCCAACAGAACTACCTTCCTCTTTGATTGAACCTTGCGGCCGCCTCAACCCAGCCGCCGTCGTTTTCCTCGGCGTCTTCGCGTATATCGCGGCCGGTAAGCTTGATAAAAACATCATTCAGTGTCGGCTTTCTCATCTGGACACTCACGACATCCGGAATTATGGACAAAACCTCCGCCAGATGCAGATGAGCCGACTTCATGCTGATTTCCAGAGCATCCTCATTCATCTTGACTGACGACACATAGGGCAGGTCTTTGATGGTCTCAAGGGGAGGGCGGGGGGCGTTGACCTCCACAATATCGCCGCCGAGAGAGTCGATCAGATTGGCCGGTGTATCCAGTGCGATGATGCGGCCCGCGTCAATAATTCCGATGCGGTCGCAAACGGCCTGAGCCTCCTCCATGTAATGGGTGGTGAGCATCACGGTTGTCTGTTCTTTGGCGGCCATTTTGCGGATATACTCCCAGGTGCGGGCGCGAGTCTGAGGGTCCAGACCAAGCGTGGGTTCGTCGAGAAACAAAACAGCCGGCCTGTGCAGGAGCCCCCGTGCCAGCTCCAGCCTCCTTCTCATGCCTCCGGAATAGGTTTTGGTCAGATCATCGGCCCGGCCTTTGAGATCCACCAGCTCGAGCATTTGTTCGATTAAGTTCTTACGAACGGAGGAGGGAATGCCATACAGACGTGCATGCAACTGGAGATTCTCCCGGCCGGTCAGAATTGTGTCCAGTGTCGGGTCCTGAAAGACTATGCCTACATTTCGTCTGACCTGCGTAGGCTGACGGGCGATGTCGAATCCCGCAATTGCACCACGACCTGATGTGGGGCGCACGGTGGTGCAAAGCATGCCGATGGTCGTGGTTTTGCCTGCTCCGTTGGGGCCGAGCAGGCCGAAAATTTCACCTTTTTCAATATCCAGGTCGATACCTCGTACGGCCTGAATTTTGCCGAAGGTTTTCGTAAGATTGCGTGTTTGAATAATGGCCATGGGAGGAAATCCAGGAAATCGACTCACTCGAAACCGGCCGCGCCCGGCCAAAGATAATAGAACCCCGCTTTCGCTTTCAGAATCTCGGGAAGCTCTATGTTGACCAGAGCCGGATTTGCAGGACCGGGCGGGGAGACGCGATAGTAGTTCTCATCAGGAATATCCTTGCCCCGGTAAACAACAACCCGAGCATCGTCACCGAGTCCTGCGGCCAGGCGGGTTTGTGCCACAGCGTCTCTGATGTAGCCGATTTTATCGATGAGTTTCAGCTCCAACGCTTCGTCGGCGGTAAACAGACGGGCAGTGGCCACCTCGGCATACGAGGCATCATCAAGGTGCCGATGTTTTTGCACCAGCCCCATAAAGCGTTTGCCGTAGTTGTCCACTGTTTGCTGGATCAGCTTTTTTTCCTCGGCGCTGGATTCTCGAAACGGTGAGCCCATATCCTTGTCTTTACCGGATTTACTTACTTCTACGGCAAGGCCGATTTTTTCCATAAGTCCGTATGCCTTGGGACGCAGGAAAATCACGCCGACGGAGCCGGTAAGAGTTGTCGGATGCGCCATGATCATATCGGCGGGAAGCGACAGGTAGTAGGCGCCCGAGGCGGCCAGATCCATCATGATGACCGTCACTTTGTTTCCTGTTTTTTTCTTGTATTCGGATATTTCATGATAGAGAAGATCGCTTGCCGTTATTGTGCCTCCTGAGGAATTTATTTTCAGAAGCAACGCTTTGATATTTTTATCATCAGCCGCTTTGTTCAGTTGCATCACCACCCGTTCGACCACACTGGGCTTGGACCTGAGCAGCCCTTCTTTGGGGGCATCGGAAATCATACCGCTGATTTCTATGAGCAGAATTTTATCCTTTCCCTCTCCCTCCAGAGTGTATTCCTTCAAAGGGGAGGGGGATGAGCCGGGTAAATTAAAGACGGGGCTGCAACCTGTCATAACAAGCATGGCGATGCCGACTAAAGTGATGGTGGAAAATATTTTTTTCATTTTATTTGCCCTTTCAGATGTTTTTGGAAAATTATTTTCACGGCACTCTTTGGGCGCGGCCTGGCAGCTGGGTTTCTCATTTCATCAGTTTCATGAGATAGTTGAAAAGTTTTCCCTTATCCGGAGTTGCGGCATCGGCCGGGTCTGCCAGATTATAGCTACGTAAAATACTTTTTGTATGGGAAAAAGTGTCGAAACTGTATTTGCCGTGGTAGCGTCCCATGCCGCTTTGTCCCACGCCCCCGAAGGGAAGGTAATGGGAGACGATATGCATGATCGTGTTGTTTACCGCGCCTCCCCCGAAGGAAATTTCGCGGATGATTTTCCTGCGGATATCCTTGTTGTTGACAAACATATACAAAGACAGAGGCTTGGGGCGTTTATTTATCCGATATATGACATCATCAAGATTTGTATAAGTGATGATCGGGAGGATAGGGCCGAAAATCTCATCGGCCATGGACGTGTGGTCCCAGTCCACCGGATACAGTAAAGTGGGCTCGATGTATTTCCGGGCCGCTTCGGTTTTGCCCCCGTAGGCCAGCTTGTCCGGATCGATAAGTGCCTCCAGACGTGTAAAATGGCGATCGTTTATAATACGGCAATAGCGGGGATGAACCGATGCGTCGTCACCATAGAATTTACGGATAGCCGAAACGAGCTCCTTTAAAAAATCATCACTCACCGATTCGTGGACGACAACATAGTCCGGAGCGATACAGGTCTGGCCTGCGTTCATGAATTTTCCCCAGGCGATGCGGGAGGCGGCTGTCGGCAGATCCGCGCTTTCATGCACGATGACGGGACTTTTCCCGCCCAGCTCCAGAGTAAGGGGAGTCAGATTTTTCGCTGCGGCCTCCATGACCACTTTCCCCACCGGCACGGAACCCGTGAAGAAAATGTAGTCGAACTGCCGGGCCAGAAGCGCCTGTGTTTCTTCAATGCCGCCCTGAACAACACGGATATACTCTTCGGGAAAAGTTTCGCCAAGCACTTTGTCAATGATTGCCGCGCTATTGGAGGACAGTTCCGAGGGCTTCACAATGGCAGTATTCCCGGCGGCAATGGCGCCAACCAGCGGCAGCATCACCAGCTGCACAGGATAGTTCCAGGGAGCGATAATCAGTGTGACGCCGTAGGGTTCCTTGTAGATATAACTTTTTGCGGGTGTCATAAAAATGGGTGTCGTCACCTTTTCACGGGCTGCCCAGTCCCTGACATTGGCAATGGCCACCTTGATTTCATTATAGACGCCGGCAAGCTCCGTCGCATATGCGTCAACTTCGGCCTTGCGCAGATCTGCATAAACTGCAGCGAGGATTTCTTTTTCGTGAGCTTTCAGGGCATCGCACAGCTTGCGCAAAGCGTCCAGGCGAAATTCGATGGGCCTCGTTGCTCCCGAGAGGAAAAAATCTCTTTGCTTTTGAACAAGATCCCCAACGGCTTTAGTTTCCATAAACCACCTTCCATTTTTTGTGGTTCGGTAAAAATCCTTTTTCCATAGAGTTTACTATAAGTTCTGCCAGTGGCACTGTCAAGGTGAATGGATTATGTAAATAGAACAAACGTGATGTTGTTCATCACGACCTGTTTCTGAGACATTGTCTCAAATCATGTATTCATTACACTACAAGGCGACAACTCATGGTTTGCTGACACCTTTTTTTCAATGCTTCGGTTTACAATAATAAGCCCACGGCCATTAACCTCCTTTCTGAGCTCGCGCTGATTCTTCAGCCGTTCCTTTCTGGCAGCAACAATCGCAGGGCGCAATCCACTGTGGCACTGCTCAGGTGTTACATAGTCGATCCCAGAATGCAGGTGCTTTGTATTATACCACTCAAAATAGGGATCAAAATACTGACATGAAGCCTCCAAATCCCGGAAACGACCGGGATAGCGGTGATCCGTCTTCACTGTTCCGAACAAAGACTCAACAAAAGGATTGTCGTTGGGGGTCCGCGGACGGGCAAACAACTGGGGCATACGGTGATCTTCAAAGAGTTTCCTGATGGATTTGGCCTTCATCTGGCTACCTCTATCATTGATTACTTCAGGACGTTGATCCTCGGGCAAATCAAGGATATTTTCACTTATCAATCCCTGCTCAATAAGATGACACGCTTCACGGGCCCTCTGATGCCAGCTGATTAACCAGTGAATAATCTTACGAGAATACTCATCGAGAAGCAGATACAGATACAAAAACAGCCCCTTCTCAAAGGTCGGCAAGTAACTGATATCCCAGGACCATCGCTGG
>Ga0255346_1004294_pt1 | contig 15765 bp, 14 predicted proteins | sample wastewater_treat_FD_194410 | JGI IMG/M metagenome (GOLD analysis project Ga0255346, IMG submission 194410) | Wastewater microbial communities from Lulu Island WWTP, Vancouver, Canada - plant22 | ecosystem: Engineered > WWTP > Wastewater > Unclassified | place: Canada: Vancouver, British Columbia... | reverse complement strand
TACTAGGGTCCATGGAACGGGAATGTTCAAGGTGATTGCCACAGGAGTTTCAGACAACGTAGGAGTCAAGGATGGCAAGTTCACTGTGCCCGCAGGCGAGCAAGCCGAGTGGAAAGCGGAAATCTGGGTGAAGAATCCAGCCTCCCAATCGTCGTCAAGGGTGCAGCCACAGGATCAGCCTGAAGGGTGGAACGCTTGGACAGTTACACTCCTCTTCGGCCAGCACCTCACTGCAGAAGAGATAGAGCGGTCTGTGTTCGTGCCCGGGTATCATGAGATAGGCAATGGGACTCTGACGATACAAGAGGATTACCCCGAGCCCGGCATCACGCGCGTGACGATAATCTGGAACTGGCACCAGGCCGCCGGCAACAGGTTCCTACCCGGGTCCGAGGCATACCTGGCCCTGAGAGTGAAGACTAACGGACTGCCGCCAAGCGATAAGGATTTGACCTTCTGTGACCACATCAACATGGAGTACAACCCAGTGGGAAGTGGTTACTGGCACCAGGTTCCGCTGGACCCCATATACATCAAGAGCGCCGGGGAGCCGCACGCTGATGTATCCGTGACCGCAACTCGGCTCGACTGGCGGGTGCGAAAACCGGGGACGTATGCCGCTTTGGCCACGACGATTACTGCTTCGGGTACCGGGAAGCTGTCCATACAGTTCAGCAAGTTCGCAGATCTGGCAAGGACGGATGGGATTGCGGGGACCATCGCAGCATTCTACGGGTTTGGAGACGATCTGGCTGCTGCTGAAACTGGAGGGTGGATATCATCGGCGGATTTGAACAGCAAGACTCGATATATTGACTTATCTGAGCCTGTGCCGGTTCTGATGTGGTCAAAGATGAGTGTGGGCGAAGAGGTTTCGTCCGCTGAGTATGAGAGCAAGGGGGTGATTACGTTCATAGTCAGCAACAACTAGAGGGCGAGGGGGACCAGACGCCCTGAACTTTGATGGGGCCGAGCCCGTCACGTCGACCTAGACTAACACTTCGAGGAGGTCAGATATCAATGAAGAGACTATTGGTTCTGTTCGCGATCATGGCGCTCATCTTCATCCCGGCTATGGCTAGCGCTGCGTTGCCCGGTGAGCCATTGCCCCTTGGCGCGGTGGAAGTCGAGCACTGGGAGCTCGCGGCCGACGGCACCACATGGGTCCACAAGGAGCCTGGTGACGGACTGGCACGCTGCTGGAGAAGTGGCGGCGATCAGGGCGAGTGCAACCAGACGTCTTGGGTAGTAAACTTTACCCACCACGCTGCCATGGCCCAGTGGTCCAAGTGGAGCATAGGCGGGACTCGTTGGGACTGGCGTATACTCAAGCCGGGAACCTATGCAGCTGACTGCATCGAGTTCAAGCTGCAGAGCAACAACTCTGTTCTGATTGACTATGAGAACTTCGCTGATCTCCTTCGCACAACAGCAGGTGGGGTAAAGCAGACCATCGACACCTATTATAGCTTCGGAGAGTCAATCGGACAGGCCGAGGCCAACGGCTGGGTCAGAGCGGATGCCCTGAACAAGCATGATGATATCATCCCCGACAGCGCGATCTTGCACGTGAACTATGTTACAAAGCTCTTCAACAAGATCGTGGTCGAGAACTGCAACAGCTCTGGTGAGTACGAGGATACCGCAACAATCACCCTTACGCTTCTCAACCAGCAGCCTTGGGTGGATCCTGCTGGCGGATGGGGCAACCAGTCGTTGCCGACAATCTAGGTCTGGTTCAAAGCAGACACGCGCAATATCCGCCACTGAAGCTACCATGTCTAGGGGTGGCCTTTCCGGCCACCCCGTTCCACCAGAAAGGAGCGAACGTGCGATGAGCCCACGGATGAAGCATCGTCGATGCAGGGAGAGAAGATGGATTCTGGCGCTGGTTATGATGGCCATCGTGGTACTGGCAAATGCTGGCCGTGCCGACGCTGAAGTGACTCTCAGCTTCACTCCAATGCTGACTGAGCTCACAGTAGCCCCTGGGTCGGTCAACCGGTTCGAGGTGGTAATGGAGAACAACTCCAAAGTCGGAGTTGCGGACTTTCTCATATACACCGCGGATGTGGAGCAAAAGCCCAACGGAGAATACCGCCTCATTCCGACCGGCCAATCGCCTTACTCATGTTCCGACTGGATCAAGCTCTCGGCTGACCGGGCGCAGGTAGGCCCCAGTGAAACCTTTGGCGTCACAGCGACGCTCACAGTGCCTCGTGGAGCTTCGGGAGGAAGATACGGGGCGATTGTGTTTGAGATGGTGCCTGAGGTATGGAAGGACAGGACCGCCTTTGCATCAACTGCCTTCGTTCAGAGATTCGTCTCCGTTGTTGAGGTGACGGTTCCCGCCAGGAATCTGAAAAGCCAGTTGGATGTAACGGGTTTCACTGCCTCGGCTGTGACGGGCAATCCGTTATATGTGAGCAAGTACGGTCCTGATGCGATCATTCTATCGGCTCAAATCGAGAATACAGGCACGGTTCATGTGTTTGCCCGTGGATCTTTGATACTGCGCGATAGCTCGGGAAAACGGCTGAGGGAGATCCCTCTCGGCGGAGGGAGAGGAATCGTGCTGCCGGGAGCCTCCATCAGCATAACCTCAGTCTTGCCAGGCGGCCTTGCTCGAGGCAACTACATAGCGGACATCTCAATAAGGTATGGGGGAACGAGGCCTGCCAACGCCAAGGTTCCGTTCAGCGTAGGGGAAAGCCGAGCGGGAGTTGCCGAAGCGTTACCAATTACGCCGATCGCGCCTTTTTCGGTCGATCCCGCGGACTCTGATCTCAGCTACCCTTCCGGCGCTACTGTGGCCCGGTCTCTGATCATTGACAATCGATCGGATCAAGCGATTCGGGTCGAGGGACGCGCGATGCCGCTTGCTTTCGACGACGAAGGCGAGCTGGTGACGGGCGAAGTGGCGCCTTCCGTGGCTAGCTGCGCTCAGTGGATTGAGCTCAAGCCGGGCGTTGTAGAAATCAAGCCCAGGTCGCGCCAGGTCGTGCGGATGATGATCTCAATTCCCAAAGGAGAATCGGGCGGCAGGTACGCCAACGTAGTCTTCACCGCCACGCCAGTATCAGCCGACAAGGGCCAAGCGTGGTCAGGCGAGAGCGGCACAGTCGTCTTTCTGAGGGTGGGGAAGGAGTTCAGCACGCTCGGAAAGCTCAGTCCGATCACGATGGAAGACGGCGGGCCGTCTGTGGGTACGGTGTTTGGGACGGTCTTCGAGAACACGGGAACCATTCACGTGAAACCCAGGGCATCCATGACCATCAAGAAGCGGGTCATGCCCCAGAGCATCCCGGGCATTGAATACGTGGGTCCGGGTTCTCTGGAGGATGTCAACTCCATCGATCTTGGCGAGGAGGAGAACGTAGTACTGCCGGGCGGCAAGCGGATATTCGACGTGGCCCTTTCGGGCGGCCTGGAGCCTGGCGACTACGTGGTGGAGTTCCTGGTGAACTACGGAGGCAAGTCTCCGCTTTACGTAATGAGGGAGTTCACTGTTAAGTAGGGCAGCGCCTGCCTTGGGGCGGCCTGCAGGCCCAGCTAATCACGGATTGGAGGGAATTACATGGTACACGGCAAGAGGCTGCCGGCGGGTCGGGCGCGCGTGGCGCTTGTACTGCTCGTCTCAGTCATTGCGATGATGCTGGTTTCCCCTGGCGTGTTGCGTGCTGAGGAGATCACGATCACTAACGTCTTTGACAGCGAGGACATCATCAACGTTTTTCGCGACATCTCCGCCCAAACCGGCATCAATATCCTTGCTGAGCCGTCTGTACAAGGCTGGATCACGCTGGAGCTCATGGATGTGCCCTTGGAAGAGGCTCTCGATATGATTGTGGTGCCGCTGGGATACACGTGGGTTAGGGTGGGCAACTACTACATAGTCGGTTCAGCCGACGTCAGTAACCCTGCGTATCCCATGTTCACCAAGACCGAGGTAGTTGACCTCAGGTACGTCAATGCCGACGCGGCTTCCAGTCTTCTTTCGGACTTCTTCAAGCCCAATGTGAAGGTAGACGGGGCTGCCAATATCATCGTGATTACCGGAACTCAGCAGGTGATCGATAGGGTCAAGGCAGACCTCGCCATGATAGACAAACCGTCGGCGCAGGTGGTCATGGAGGCGCTGGTGGTTGAGGTGACTGCGGATGCGGGCAGGTCGCTCAAGTCCGACTGGCGGTATGAGGGAAGCGGGGGCACGGGCGATCCAACTCTCCCGGCGTCGGGGTTCATCGACTTCGTGTCTGGGGTGTGGAGCGGCAAGCTCAACTTGGCCGGGGGACTCAACCATGTGCTGGGGGCCATCAAGTACCTGGTCGATTCGGGCAAGGCGGAGATCCACGCTACTCCGAAGCTGATGGCGATGGACGGTCAGACGGCTGAGATATTCCTCGGACGGGAGAAGTATGTGACTGTCTCGACGTCTACAACTGAAACGACGACTACTACTCGACTCGAGTCTATCAAGACCGGCATTTCCCTGAAATTCACGCCGAGGATCACGTCGACAGGCGAGATCATACTCAAGGTGGAGCCCGAGGTGTCGGACGCGGTTGAGGTCACGAACGGGTTGCCTGTTGTGAACAGGCGCAAGGTGTCGACTACGGTTATGGTGATGGATGGGGAAACCCTGGTCATCGGCGGACTGCAGCTTAAGTCAGAGTACGAAAGCAAGAGCAAGTTCCCGATACTGGGCGACTTCCCTGTGATCGGGCTGCTTTTCACGAACACCAAGAAGGCGCAGGTCAACACGGAGACCCTCATATTCATAACCCCCAAGATCGTCTACCCGGGCAAGTAGAGGGCCGGGAATGGAGAGGTGAGTGCGATGTTCACGCGTCTCGCAGGTCTACGCGCTCGGGCGGCTGTGGTGTGTGCTCTTGCCCTCGGGCTTACAGTCGCGATGTTTGCCGCGCCTGCTGGAGCTCTGGAACTGCCGTACCCTCCTAGCGCGCGCCTAATGGCCATGGGATGGACCTTTGTGGGAACCATCAATCAGCACGATCCCGGCAGGTCCAATCCGGGAGCTTACGGGTTCAACAGCGACCAGATCACACTGAGCCTTGGTGCAGGCTTCAGCGGCGGCTTCGATACGTTCGACGCGGTCTACGCCGGCGTGAGCGACCTGGATCGGGGAGTCGGGGGCGGAGGACTGGCTCTGGTCTACTCCAGGGCTGATGAGGGCGAGCACGATCTGAAACACGCGACATACGGAATCGGCAGGAAGGTCGCCGACTGGTGCTCACTCGGCTTGTCGCTGGCGTATGCACAGCAGTCTGACTCGGAAAGGGCGGCTCTGACTACCGACGCAGGGCTTCTGCTGAAGCTTGGAGCTCTATCCGCTGGGGTGCAGGCATCATCCATAACCACAAGCCTTGTCGGCGGTGGGGAGAAGATGGAGACTGAGTTCACCCCGTACGTGTCAGTAGGGCTGGCCTTTGCGCCTTCCACGGCCTTCACCCTGGCCGTCGACGCCCACGGCGTGGTGAGGCATGACGACAGTGCGCAGCCGTGGTATTCGGGCGGCGCTGAGGTGTGGCTCCGGGATAAGCTGGCGCTGAGGGTCGGAGCGTTCGGCACGTTTGAGGAGGGTGCGAACCTATCGTACACCGGGGGAGTCGGGATCAGGATCGGCAAGGCCGAGGTCGGGTATGCGCTAGTATGGAATGATGGAGGACTGAGGGCTCAGTGCATTACCGCTAGCTCGTCCTTTTGACCCGGCAGTCAGGAGTGTTCGACTTGGCTACGAGCAGACTCAGGAGTGTACTGTTTCCCACAGTGATGGCGTGGAAGGCATATGCGGTGGTGATCGTCGCGGCTCTGCTTCCCGCGGCGGTCATCGCCGCAGCCGGCGTTCCCTTGTTCGGTACGGTGGAGAGGCAGGCGCGAGAGCGTGAACTCCGCTCCGTCTGCCGACTGCTCGACTTGGAACTCACCCAGAGGTTCGGTTCCATGCAGGCGATACTTGAGGCGGCGGGCGCGGTGGACCTGCCGCCCGAAGAGCAGGCCCGGGCGCTGCACGCCGCGCTCCAGCCCGTGGTGGACAGGGTCTGCTCGGCCTATCCGGGGATGGAGGTAGGCTACTACTCCAGGACGCTGGGCCTCGAGGTTGCCGCAGGACGAGATCTGAATGTGGGGCGGTTCTTCCGAGCGCGTCCCCCTGAGGACTTCAGGGTGTACCAGACGGGGCGACCCGAAGTCTCCTATGAGAGAACTGACGGCAAGATCCTGGGCGCCCGCGCGACGGTGACGCAGGTTTATCCTCTGTATGGTGGGGACAAGCTGGTGGGACACGTATGGGCCAGCCTGGAAGCGCGGCAGCTGATCCCGAATACTGCATCCGCCGCATTGAGCGTGTTTTCATCAGCGGCAGCCAGTGCGGCGGCATTGCTCGTGGCCGCATGGTGGCTCATGAACGCTCTACAGGGCTGGGAGCGGGAGGCTGCCTCCAGGCGGACCATGGCGGCCAATCAGCTGGCGGCGGAGGTCGTGCATGAGCTGCGCAACCCGATCTCGGTGGCGCGAGGCCTTGCGCAGCTGGTGATGTCGGAAGATGATGACCTGCGGCGCGGGATGTGGATGGGAAACCTCATCAGGCAGCTGGACCACATGAACACCATCGCCTCCGATTATCTGCGCTACGCTCGGCCGACCGAGCCGGTGCTGCGGAGCGTGCCTGTGGGCGAGATCCTGGGCGAACTGGAAAGCTTGATGAGGTCAGGCGCTGAGGAAGTCGGGGTGGATCTTGAGGTATCGCACGGGTCAAGCGCTTTGGAGGTGATGTGCGATCCGGAGCAGCTCAACCAGGTCCTGATCAATCTGGTGAGGAACGCGGTGGAGGCGGTGTCGGGTGAGTCCCCGGCACGGGTGTGCGTGCGGGCGAGGCAAGACGGTAGAGATGTAGCCATAGACGTGTGGGACTCCGGACCGCCGATTCGCGAAGAGGACCTACCGCACCTATTCGAACCTTTCTTCACAACCAAGTCCAAAGGAACCGGCCTGGGGCTTGCGATATCAAGGCGCCTCGTGGAAGCTCAGGGCGGTTTTCTGTCTGCTTGCAGCGGAGAACATGGCGTGACGTTCTCCATTCGGTTGCCAATGAGCAGGATAGCTTGAGCGAGGACCCTGCCTACCCATGGCGCCGTGAAGCCCCGTTTCCCACGGGGCTTTGTGTTGCTATTTCTCTTCCCTGGCCATGTCATGATTTCGATAGGACAAACATATGGTGTGCTGATCGGAGCCTGACATGTCGGAGCGCCCTCAGATCCGATATGCGCATCGCGAGCTCCTGAGCCTCTGATACCAGGTCCGATCGAAATCATGTTGGGGGGCGGATCAATGGTGAGGAAGCTAGTAGTCTGTCTTGCGATCATTGCGACTCTCATGGTGCCGGCGGTGACGTGGGCGGCAACTCCATCCTACATCAGCGTGCACGATCTTCCCACGGACGCGACTAGGCAGGCACACTGGGAGTACAACCCTGCGACGAACTCTTGGGTCAAGTACGCCGCCAATAGCGACGGCAACAACGCGCGTGGCTGGATCAGTGGCAAGCAGTACAATGAGTTCACTTGCTGCAACGGACCCGAGTGGGAACTGACGATCACAAACCATGCATCGATTGCGCACTGGTGCAAGTGGAAGATGAGCGCGACTCGATGGGATTGGAGAATCAGGAAGCCTGGACAATACATCATGGATGGACTGGTGATGGAGATCTACAGCAATCAGGACATTACGCTCACCCATCAAGGCTTCGGCAACCTGATCTGCACAGGCGACGTGTGGAAAGGCACGACGATACCCGAGATAGCCGCATGGTACACGTGGGAACCGCTGCAGGGCAGTCTGCCGGCCGAGAGCCGCTGGAAGACCGGGGACGCCTTCAACGTGGACATGACGGTACCATTTAACAGGTGGTCGAATGGGTGGGGCTGGGAAGGACACCTGTTCACTAAGCTAGACGTGGACAACTTCGCGCAGTCATGCGAGTACGAGAGGACGTCCAAAATCACTATTAAGGTCGTAAACCAGAAGGATTGGCTCGAAAACGGCACCTGGAAGTAGTGCAAGTGAGTAACCGATCTGGATTAGCGCAACACGCGGGGCGATCTTCGAGGTCGCCCCGCATGATGGAATATGGAGGGACAGGCATGAATCTAGACCGGTGGTGTCTATCTCGCACACGCCTTGCCCAGGCCATCGTCTGGGGACTAGCTGTCGCGACGGTTGTATCGTGTGCCTCGGCAGGTGTGTTTGCTCAGATCGATTTCACCTTTGCGCCCATGGTGGCGAACCTCGAGGTATCGCCCGGCGGCACAGGCATGTTTGAGGCGGCAATCAAGAACGAGAGCACGGCGATGACTGGCGAGTTCATCGTGCACATCATGGACGTTGTTCAGCTTCCCAATGGAGAGTACGGTCTTATGGAACGCGGTACGGCGCCCAATTCCTGTTCCGGCTGGATCAAGCTATCTAGCGATAGAGTGAGTGTAGGGCCGGGGCAGTGGGGCGGAGTCGATGCACTGGTGGAGGTGCCCAGAGGAGTATATGGTGGAAGATACGCTGCCTTGGTGTTCGAGCTGGTGCCTGACAGGGATCAAGGCAGCCAGATATGGGGGTCCAGCACCGTGACGCCAAGCATCATGACCGTAGTCGAGCTTTCAGTACCCGGTCCTCTTGTGAGGAAGTCTCTTGGCGTTACAGGCTTCTTCGTGCGGTCCGGGAGGGAAGACCCTGAGCTGGCGATGCACTACGGCGAGAGTGCGGTGATGCTATCGGCCGAGGTCGCCAACGATGGAAATACGCACGTCTTTGCAAACGGAAGCATTATCCTAAGAGACGCCGACGGACGTCGGCTAAAGCAGATCCCCTTGGGAGGAGGCCGAGGAATCGTGCTTCCCGGTTCCTCTGCTCGGCTGAACTCAGTATTCGTGACAGGCATTCCACCCGGAGAGTACATCGCCGATGTTTCGATCACTTATGGCGGTCTCAGGCCGGCGTCGGCGAAGGTCAGCTTCACCGTAACATCGAGCGATGCGTCGACTTCGACCATTAGCGGCGGAGGCAAGGTCCCCCCGTTCGCCGTGGACCCCGCTCTTGTCGAGCTGAACTATCCGCCCGGGGCTACAGCGGCTCGAGCGTTTGTGATCGAGAACAAGTCTCCCGAAGTCATGCAGGTTCAGGGACGCGTACTTCCTCTTGTCTACGATGAGCACGGTGAACTCGTAGAAGAAGGAATCGAAGAGGACTCCAACAGTTGTGCAGGCTGGATCGAACTGCGTCCCCAGCAAGTTACGTTGTCGCCAGGGGGCAAGCAGGTGGTGCGTGCCTTGATCTCGATTCCACGAGATGCTACAGGGTCTAGATACGCGAACATCGCATTCACAGGCGTGCCCGCCAGCACCGCGGATGCCCAGGACAAGCCTTCGTGGGCCGGTGAGACGGGATCCATCCTGTTCTTGACCATAGGCAAGAATCACGTGACGCAAGCCGACCTTGGTCCGCTGCAGGTATTCGACTCAGGGGGCATGGGAGGATATGTGCTGGAGACTGCCCTCAGGAACACCGGCAACGTGCATGTCGTGCCACAAGCCGTGTTCATGATCAAGAAGAGAATCATGCCGCAGAGCGTTCCCGGAGTGGAATACATAGGCCCTGGTACACTAGAGGAGGTTGCGCGGGTGGATCTTGGCCACTCTGATACGCCTGTGCTGCCGGGCCAAACACGCTTCCTTGTCGTCGACTACCCATATGCCCTGGATCCGGGCGAATACGTTGCGGAAGTAATCGCAGAATATGGCGGGCAGGCGCCCGTATCATGCTCCCAGGAGTTCACTGTGCCGTAGCGGGAGGCTTGCACGCTGCCCATATGAGGCACAAACCGGCGTATTACGAACCTGAGCGAAGACGAGACGAACATAAATTCTAAGCCCCGTGGATTCACATCCTCCGGGGCTTGGATGGCTCGGCTTATCGCAAGCTGTTCGCGGCGCTTTACGCGCCGGCGGATGCGATTAGTACTGCCTGCTGGCCCTCTGCGCTGCGAAGCACTCGCTGCAGTAGACCGGCTTGTCGCCGCTGGGCTGGAAAGGAACGTATGCCGGCTTTCCACAAGACGAACAAACTGCTTCGTACATCTGGCGGTTGCCGGAGTTGTTCATGCTCTTGCGAGCCCTACGGCAGTCAGGGCACCTTGACGGCTCGTTCTGGAACCCACGCTGCACGTAAAACTCCTGCTCACCGGCGGTAAATACGAAGTCCCTGCCACAGTCGCGGCAATTCAGGGTCTTGTCCTCGTATGCCAACTTGATCACGCCTCACTTGGTCTGGATAGTCTATTGATCAAGTCAGCATGCTTGGAAGTGCGTGCGCTTGAACAACAGCCACATATATAATAGAGCATAAGTGAACCAATTGCAATATGATGGCAGCAAAGACATGCCCGAATTCGAGCTGTTTTTGGCCACACAGCAATCGCGCTCATGCACTGGCCACGCTAGGCGTCAATCCGCCCCACTGGAGCGGCATAGATCACGAATTCGTCCGCGCCGTCAAGGCCCAAGAGCGCGTCTGCCGTCTCCTGGTGATAAGATCCGATCGCTACGGTACCCAGCCCCAGAGCCTCGCAGGCTATGTACAGGTTCTGGCACACATGCCCTGAGTCCTGAGCGAGCGTCTTGTGGGCGGCCACAGCATATCGCCACTCGCACCTATATGGTATGCAGCTCCAGAAGAACACTGCCGCGGCAGTGCCCACGTAGTCCTGGCCGAAACAGGCCTTGCCCAGCTGCGCAGGAAGATCGGGCGGCGATGAGACGCGGATCAGCCTGTGCTCAAGGGCGAGATATCGGTAGACGCCCGGTTCAAGCCCGTCGACGCGATTTACCGCCAAATACGTTTCGAAAGCGTGACGCGACCCACCCGACGGCACCGTGCGCATGGTGGCGAAACCGTCTTTGACTATTCGCTTAACTCCCTGGGTGGCCCAGAGGAGGAATGAGAGCTCGGCCAGGGTGATTGGCTCGGCTGAGTATTCCCGGCGGCTCTGGCGGCGCTGGATCAGATCGAATAGATCGATTGAGCGGGGAGCGACCTCGCGCGGCGATGGAAGATCGATGAGCGCGGCGTTTGGGGCATACGCCTTCTGCAGCGGGGGCTGAGGAAGGCCCAGACGCTGGTCCGTGGGCTCCTCCCGCGTCTTTGGGAACTTGGACTTCAGGAAGTCGCGCTCACTGGCTAATCTGCTCATAGTTCTCAGCCTCCAGCTTACGTTGTTGATTTCGCCTCACTGCTATGGTAACATATCTCGTGGCAAGGGTGTGCTCTTGAAAATGAACGTGCAGCTGGAGCTGGATAGAAGCTTCATGCAGGAGGCGATCGTCGAGGCGCGAAAGGCCGCCTCTGCAGGTGAGGCGCCGGTGGGCGCGGTGATTGTGCTGGGCGGCGAGATCATTGCCCGGGCGCACAACCTGAAGGAGTCGATGGGCGACCCCACGGCTCACGCCGAGGTCTTGGCGATACGGGAGGCTGCGGGCGCTATAGGAGCGTGGAGGCTTTCCGGCGCGACTCTGTATGTGACGCTGGAGCCGTGCCCGATGTGCGCCGGCGCGATAGTGCAGGCGCGGATGGGGCGGCTGGTGTATGGAGCGTACGATGCGAAGGCCGGAGCGGCCGGCACACTCCTCGATATACCCCGCGATATGCGGCTCAACCACTGGGTATCGGTAACCGGTGGGGTGTTGGCTGAAGAATGCGGCGCGATGCTGGCGGAGTTCTTTGCCAGCAGGCGCTAGGTGGGTATTTGCAGCTTGTTCTTTGCGGAGAGATGGCTGAGTGGTCAAAAGCGCTCGCCTCGAAAGCGAGTGGGCGGGCAACCGCCCCGTGAGTTCGAATCTCACTCTCTCCGCCACTAACTTCATAGAGATTGCCTTTTCCGGATGGAGGCGTACTTCGGGCATCCGGGCTGCGGAGAGGTGGCTGAGTTGGTCTAAGGCGCTCGCCTGGAGAGCGAGTAGGCAGATGACCTCTGCCTCGTGGGTTCGAATCCCACCCTCTCCGCCATTTTGACTCTTGATTTGGCCGTGCTAGATGGGGAGATAGCGGTGCCCTGTACCCGCAATCCGCTACAGCGGGGTTGAACTCCCGCCCCAGGCCTGTCTTCTTTGGGGCCTGCCCGGCGCAAGCAGCGTCGATGGCTGGGTCCTGCGCAACGAGGCTTTGTGAACCCCGTCAGGACCGGAAGGTAGCAGCGGTAAGCAAACAACCTCGTGTGCCGCGGGGTTGCCTGGTCGGAGCCGGCTACGCCGGTAACGCCTGGAGGAGCATGTCAAAGGTGGGTGCACGGCCTCTAGAGTAGAGGGGATGGCCTTGATGGGCCATCCCTTTTTGCGATCCGGAAAGGACAAACTGCTCGGCTAAGCGAATACTTGTACGGTATAGGTTGGCACAATGGAGGGATTCCTGGTGACTTATGTCTCGCTATACCGGCGGTGGCGACCTCAGACCTTTGACGACATAGTCGGGCAGGCGCATGTGGTCAGGACCCTGAAGAACGCCATAGCAACCGGGCGGATTACCCACGCGTATCTCTTTGCGGGGCCACGGGGGACTGGCAAGACGTCTACCGCTCGAGTGCTTGCCAAGGCGCTCAACTGCGCCGAGGGCCCAACCCCTGACCCGTGCGAGAAGTGCGTGTCGTGCGTCGGAATCCGCGAAGGCGTCGCCATGGACGTCATCGAGGTGGACGCGGCCTCCAACCGCGGGATAGACGAGATCAGGGACCTCCGGGAGAAGGTCATGTACGCTCCTACGCAGGGGCGATACAAGGTCTATATAATAGATGAAGCGCACATGCTTACCCAGCATGCCTTCAACGCACTCCTGAAAACGCTCGAAGAACCCCCGCAGCACGCCGTATTCGTATTGGCCACCACGCAACCTGAGAGCATCATCCCCACGATCCAGTCGCGCTGCCAGCGTTTCGACTTCAACCGCCTCACTGTGCCGGACCTGGCGGCGCACGTGACCCGCGTGGCCCAGGCGCAGTCAATATCGGTCGATTCCAACGCCGCCCGCCTTATCGCCAGGCGCGCCGACGGAAGCGCCCGCGATGCCCTTGGTCTTCTAGAACAGGCATCAGCCTGGTCGCCGCAGGTCACGGTGGAGTCAGTCCTGGAGCTACTGGGTGTGTCTGACTTTGATCTGCTGAGAAGGTTTGCAGTTGCCATAGCCGATGATCAGCCCGGGCAGGCGTTTCAGATCATACAGGAAGCTGTCGAAAACGGCGCCGACATGCGCCAGTTCCTGCAGGACTTGATCGGGCACTTTCGCAACATGCTAGTGGCGAAGGAGTGCCCAGGCCGTCCTGAGCTGGTTGACACGCAGGAGGCGGCCTATTCGGCCCTGGCACAGCAGGCGGCCACTTTCTCTCGCGATCGTCTGATACAGATTCTCGGGGCGCTCAGCGAAGGAGAAGCACAGCTCAGGCGCTCCTTCAACCCTCGGTTGGCTCTGGAGATCACAGTGGCGAACCTCTACGCATTGCCTGACGCGCCGGCACAGTCACCGACGACACCCGGGGCGCCGAAACCCGCACGGGTTCAGGCCCCCGCCCCAGCCCCGACCGCAGCGCCGACACCTGCGCCCAGGGCCGCGGCGCAGCAGAAGGCTGCGGCGACTTCGCCTCCATCGGGCCAGGCCGACAGCCAGGATGCGGGCGTGGACGTGGGCCAGGGCACAGGCAGGTTCTCCGGGATCACGGAGTCGCAATGGCAACAAGCGCTGACCCGAGTCAAGCAGGCCAATGTGATACTGGATGCACTACTAAAGGAGACCAGTTCTGTAGTGGTTGAAGGCGACTCAGTGCGGATCATGTTCGATCCGGCGTGGGCGCTTCATGCACAGAAGGTCGCTGAGCCCGACAACTCGGTGATTGTATCCCAGGCTTTGAGCGGGGTTCTGGGCCGCACAGTGCGGTGCCAATCGATGGCAGGGCGCGATAAGCCGCGCATTGGGTCGACGCCGACATCCGGGAAATCCGGGGCGTTGGGCTCCGACTATGCGGACATGCCTGAGGTTCAGGCGGCCATCGAGCTGTTTGATCCGAGGGAGATCAAGACCATCACTGATTGACATAGCGAGGAGGGGCCGAAGTGGGCGGAAACATGCAGAAGATGATGAAGCAGATCCAGAAGATGCAGGCTGAGATGGAGCGTGTTCAGCAAGAGCTTGCGGACGATCGGATAGAGGGCACGGCGGGCGGGGGCGTGGTGCGGGTGGTTGTCAACGGGCACCAGGATTTCGTTGAAATCCACATAGACCCGGCTGCTGTTGACCCTGACGATGTCGAGATCCTCGAAGACCTGGTCCTTGCTGCGTGTGGCGAGGCTGTGCGCAAATCGAAACAGGCCGCCGAGGCCAAGATGTCCAAGGTAACTGGCAATGTGTCCATTCCTGGGCTCAAGTTGTAGACGGCGGTTGCCAAGAGACGGGTGGGAGTGAACTGATGTTCTATGCAGAGCCTATAGGCAGGCTCATAGATGAACTCCGCAGACTGCCGGGGATCGGTGTCAAGACCGCGCAGAGACTGGCATTTCACGTGCTCTCCATGCCTGCGGAAGAGGTGCGTAAGCTCTCCGAGGCCATTGTAGATGCCAAAGACAAGGTCCGGTGGTGCTCCGTGTGCGGGAATATCACTGATGTGGACCCCTGCAGGTACTGTGCCGACGCCTCTCGCGATCGGTCTACCATCTGTGTAGTGGAGCGCCCGGAAGACGTAATCGCCATGGAGCGGACGAGAGAGTTCCGCGGGGTATATCACGTGCTAGGCGGCGCGATTTCGCCGATGGAAGGGATCGGGCCTGGCGACATCAGGCTCCGGGAGCTGCTGGAGCGGGTGAGATCGGGCGAGGTCGGCGAGGTCATCATCGCCACCGACCCCAACATCGAGGGCGAGGCCACTGCGATATACATCTCCAAGCTGCTCAAGCCTTTGGATATCCGGGTTACTCGCATTGCTCATGGGCTGCCCGTTGGGGGCGACCTGGAATATGCCGATGAAGTGACTCTGGCACGCGCCTTGGAAGGCCGCCATCGAATGTGAGCGCTCGATATCAGCTGCGTCAGGCGTCCCGTTTTTGTGGATATGAGACATGTTGCACGGGCATAATCTCAATCTGGAGAGGTCCGTTCACATGTTTCTTACGGAAATGGGGGACGCGGCTTGAACGTGAGGTCGATCTACCGGAAGCTTTCGCAGACGATGCGCCGCACGGCTCTGGTTTCGGATGTTGCCGGCGCGCGGGAGCCTTCAGAGGAGATGCGGCTCCGTGCGGAGATCCGTGCGATATGCGCCGAGATGGAACAGGCTGATACGATGTTCAATAATGTGACTGATCCCGATTTGATAGACGCGTCGGTATTCACAATGCGCGCGTGCGAGCGCAAGCTCGGATACCTGGTCAAGCAGGCAAAGGCGCAGCGTGCGGCCATGGCGTTGGAATCTCGTGACATGAGGTGTAATCAGGCGCTGAAAATGCCGTAAATTGGCGTTGACAGGCCTACGGGACGGTGCTAAGATAGCAACTGTCGCCCCCCACAAGGGCGGCGACACGAAGCGGCGAGAGCCGCGGATGTTCCTTGAAAACCAAACAGCGTGGAGCCTAGAAGTCAATCGCAAGAGTTTTGTGAAGCGGGCGACTGATAAAGTAAAGAGCGCGATCTACCTTTAAGGAAATCGCGATATGATTTTCT
>Ga0255346_1004281_pt1 | contig 15803 bp, 17 predicted proteins | sample wastewater_treat_FD_194410 | JGI IMG/M metagenome (GOLD analysis project Ga0255346, IMG submission 194410) | Wastewater microbial communities from Lulu Island WWTP, Vancouver, Canada - plant22 | ecosystem: Engineered > WWTP > Wastewater > Unclassified | place: Canada: Vancouver, British Columbia... | reverse complement strand
TTACGGATTGCGTAGTAGATATTCTGCAAGGCTCCCTCAATGTTGCTCTGCAAAATGTCACACCCGCTGTACGTCAGCGCATAATCTGTTTCACCTGTGACATAAACGGCGTTGTCACTCCCCGTGTAGACAAGCCCGGTCAGCGTAATATCATTCTCATACATATCACTGCTGTACCGTTCAGCACCCGTAATTGGAAGGTTGGTCTGTGTGTACCACTGAAAGACCAGTTTCCCTTCGTGGTTCATGTAGGCGCACGTTGCTGTCAAAAAGGCACACCACTGAATGAGTTGCCTGTAGGTTAAGGATTGCGTGGTAGGCGCAGACTGGACGGTATAGTTGTAGTTCACAAGCGTTGTCAAGTCTGTGGCTACCGTTACTCCGCAGATCGTACAGACCTGCGTAATGAGGTCTTTCACCGTGATAGGGAAGGTGATCTGGGTAAGGTCTGCAACCTTATCAAACTTCACCATCCTGTCCAGGGCTGATATATTGATCGTGGACTTCGCACGGGGCGGGGTGTCAATGATGAAGTACCCGCAAGGGATATAGTGAATAACTGCCTGCTCCCACCTGTGTGCGTCCCACTTTTTGATACCTACCTCTACAAACAGTTCTCCACCTTCAAAGATCGTTTCATCATACTTCCCGTCATAGTTTTTGACCTTGAGGGTGAGTTCCGCAGCGATAGCGGAACCCACCTCAACCTTACTGCCCGAAACGGAGTAGCGGTCAATGGTAAAGCCGCCTTGTCTGATCTCCGTTTCATCTATGACCTTCGTTACGTTTCCACGCTTAAAGGTGATACGCAACACCTGTCTGTAGTGCTTGTTGAAAAGGTCTATAATATCCTGTGTTACTGCGTACATATCACACACCAGACCTTTCTATTACGTTGAACGCAATATTACTCCAAACACCCTTCTGGCAGTTATACAACGGGGCAGAACGGTCACCTACGTAAAATTCGGAAGTTTCATACTTGCCCGTCATAGCGTCCAGATAGCACAACGTAATGTACTCTGGATTGAACTTCTTGAGAATGTCAGCAGCGTCCTCAATGGATACATTCTGCCATTGCAGTTCCAACTTCACACACTGTCCAATCCGCTTCTTGTCCATGACCGTATCTTCGGTACGCCCTGCGTCACTTTCAGAAATATCTTGCAGTTTCCACTGGTAAGCGGAAGGGCATTTAATAGCAACGCCATCTACACTTCTGATAGGATTGTAGTCATTTGTTGTAGCCATTTCCTGTCCCTCCTTACGTACTTACTGGAATAACGGTCTTGCCGTCTCTCTGGTTCTTACGGTTGATTGCTTTGGTGAAGGAGTTGGTGGTAACTTCCACCGTGGTATCCTTCATTGCAATCTCCCGCAGCAGTTCATTCTGTTCACGTAGCAGATCATTCTGTCTGGCAGTCGCTTCATACACGCCCTGTCTCACACCTTCAGCAATCTGGTCAGAATTACCTTCCCCGTAAAGAGCGGCTCCTGCCCGGTAACCTACGGTGTTCATCCAGTCCGTAATCTGCTCCCTGTTGTACTGCTGATTAGCGGAGTTGATACCCTTGCTGATCATTTCCGCAGACATAAGGTTTGCAGACACAATGGCGTTGGAAACCGCAGCCAGTTTGTTATTGATCGTGGTAATGTACGGTGCAAACTGCAACATACCATCTACAATAGAACGGTGCATGACCTGTCCCAACTGGGACTTGTTCAAAACTTCCGTCCTACCATTGATATGACCCACCAACTCTGCGCCACGTTCCCCTGCCATGAACATACTGCCATGTGCGTTGACCGTACCGCCTGCATACTTCGGCATGGAGTTCCAGAACTCTTTCGCTCCGCTTCGGCTGATACTACCGCCAGACTGGAACAGGCTGAAACCGTGACCTGTATTGTAGCCACCACTGGACAGTCCAAAGAAAGATTTAATCGAACTCCACCCGGACTTAAACAGGGAAATACCTACCGATACAGACGTACCAATAAAACTACTGATACTGCTCCAACCGTTTTTCCAAAGGCTGATACCCACACTTACCGCAGACCCTACATAACCGCTGATCGAACTCCACCCGGACTTTGCCAGAGAAATATAGGTGGTTACTGCCGTCCCTACAAAACTGCTGATTGTAGACCAACCAGATTTCGCCAGGGAAATATAAGTGGTCACGGCTGTGCCAACAAAGGAACTGATTGTAGACCAACCAGATTTCGCCAGACTCACACTTGCGGTTACCGCTGTACCAACCCAACTGCTTAAGGTAGTCCACCCGGACTTGACCAGACTCACGGCTTTGCTGCCGATCTCACCTACCCACTCACGGATAGTAGTCCATCCTTGTTTTGCAAGGGCAAAGGCTTTAGCCCCGATTTCCCCTACAAAGTCTCTGATCGTAGTCCAACCGTCTTTCGCCAGGGCAAAGGCTTTGGCTCCAATGTCACCCACCCAGTCACGAATAGTTGTCCATCCAGACCGTGCCAGTGCAAAAGCTTTGTCACCGATCTCACCAACAAAGTTACGAATGGTTGTCCAACCCTTCTTCGCCAGAGAGAACGCTTTTGCTCCGATTTCACCAACCCATTCTTTGAGGGTTGTCCATCCCTGTTTAACCAACTCAACCGCTGCCTCAAGGACAAGACCCGCTTTCTTAAAGGCGTTCTTAATCGGAGTGAGAATATTCTCCTTAATCCACTGTCCGATTTTCTTAAAGGGTGCGGCTATACCGTTAAGAAGTCCTGCTGCCACGTTACCACCCACTTCTTCCATAACGGTAGAAGGAGAGTGGATACCGAACAGATCTTTGACTCCGTTCACGATAGGGTCAACAATGTGTTCTTTCAGCCAGGAACCAATATCTTTGAAGAAATTGACAATTCCTTCTCCGATACCTGCCATAATATTGCCGCCAACTTCTTTGATCGTTTCCCAGTCGGTGTCAAACAAGGCTTCGCTGAACGGGATAACAATGTTATCCATAACGAACTCACCGATTGCGGTAAGTCCTCTACCCATTGCCGCCCAAAAGTTGTTCCAGGTTTCCTTGAAGTCCTTACCCTTAATATCTTCATTCCACCACGTAGTAATGTCATCCCAGATACCAGAGAGGAACCCGTAAAGGAACTGAACGGTTGATCTTATGGCTTTACCCAAGAATGTGAATAGGCTTTTTGCGATACCCGCATAATCAATGTTGGTTACAGCGTCCTTGATCTTCTGCCAAAGGGTCTGTCCAAAGTCCACCCAGTCAACACTGTCAAGCCAGTCACTTAATTCATCAAAGATACCTTTGACACAATCGCTCAAACTCTTTGCAACCAAACCCCAGTCCAGTTTCGTTACAAACCCGATAATGAGGTCAGCCAAAGAGGTAAACGGCTTCACAAGCAGTCTGTCTACAAAGCTAAAGTCAATGTTTTCCAGTGCATTGTTCAGCAGTTCCGCAATGTGAGAACCGATATTACGGAAGTCTATTTCATCAAAGAAGTAGTAGAGGGTCTTAACAAAACCGTCAATGCCCTTACCAACCTTCGTGCCGATTTCAGCCCAGGGGATACTGTCAAATATCTCATTGACCTTTCCACCCAGAAGCCTACCCAGGCTTTCCCAGTCGGAGTTCTCAAACGCTTCCTTGAGTCTTTCCGCAAAGTCCCCTATGGAACTGTCAATCGGCAATTCCTCAAACATCGAACCGTAGTCCGTGTCAGAACCGCCGCCACCGCCACCGCTACTGTCATCCTTGTTCTTACCCAGGATATTGAGTTCATCAAACCCCAGGGTATAACGCTTGATTTCGTCTGCGGCTTTCTTTGCGGCTCCACCTGCGCTTTTCGCAGCGTCACCCCATGCCTTGCCAACCTTCTTTGCAGCCGTGAATGTAGCTGCCCCAGACAACCGTGCAAAAAGCTGATTGATAAGGTTCAGCAGGGTCACGATCTTGTCTATAACAAAGTCAATGGCAGGGGCAAGGGCGTTCAGAATGGGTGCAGCCATAGCACCCAGACTGTTCTTAAGGTACTGTGAGGACGTGGCAAGTCTGTCCATGCTCTTTGAGAACTGCCCGTCCATGATCATACTGTACTGATACAGATTGCTTATCCCTTCGGAAAATCCTTTGGTTATCGCAGAGATAGCCGCACGGATAGCCCGGTACAGCGCAATCCTTTTCAGAGAACCAAATAATTGCCCCAGACTGGAAGTCGTTTGCTTAACCTTACCGATAAGCCGGGACATAGCCATTTTAGGAATAGCAGCGGACATTTTGATAAAGCCCTTCGTAACCTTTGCCGTTCCGCTTGCCAGTTTCTTGAGTGCGCCAGTACCTACACTGAACGCTTTGCTGAACGCTCCACCAAGCCCAGACAAGATACTTTTCAGCCTGCTTGTGGACTGCGTGACCTGCTGAATACCTGCGTCAACCTGCTCCACACCACTATCCTGCGGAGTAACAGTAGGATTGACCTGTGGGACAGTCTGTGCGCCCTGGTTGACCTGCTGAATGTTTGGTATTCTCACATTACCTACCTGTCCCAGATTAGACAGGGCTTCGGTGAGCATATTGAGTTTTGCAATCGTCTCTGGGCTGATACTGTTTGCGGACGTAACAATATCGCTAATCCGCTTCGGGATAGTCCCGGAAATTTTGAGATTGCCAATCTTACCCAACCCGCCCAGGGCGTTACCCAGGTCGTTCAGCTTATCCAGGTTCTTGATCTTTCCCAGTGCTTCATCCAACTTCTGCAACTGCTTCACAGAAGAAGAAAGACCCACCCCGCCTTTAGTAGCGTTTTTCAGCTTACCAAGACTGCTTGTGAGTGTGTCTATACCTTTGGCAGCACCTTCCGATTTCGCTTCAATTTGAAACTCAAGACCTTCAAGTTCAATCGCCATCGTTCGGTTCCCCTCCTTTCTCTAATTTTTCTTCAAACTTCTTGTTGAACTCTGCCATCATAGCCCGCATTGCTTCTCTGCCCGCTTCCATCTGCTTCTTTTTGTTGAGTTCGTCAATCCGTTTGATTTCCGCTTCGGTAAGAGGAATAGGATTATCACGGTACGGGAAGGGTTGCTTTTTAGTGCTTAACGGGTTGAATACTGGGGACACGTCCAACAAGGCTTCATAGAAATAGGCTCCCAGTAGCCACAAGTCTGCGTTTCTACGCTCCTTCTCAAGTTCGTTCATCTGGCGGTAATACTTCGTTTTGCAGTTATCACCATCCCAGTAGTCCTCATAGGTCATCCCTATGCTCATGTAGAAGCCGCATAGTTCCTCAAACTTATCTCCGTAACGTAGAACAGGGGACGGACGGCTTGACTCACCGCCGCCCCCTGCTGTGTCATCGTCAGACGGCAAATCCGTTACCAACTTGCCATCCAGTCCACGTTTCCCTCTTTACCTTCTTCGGGTTCGTCCATAAGGGACATAATGGGTTCGTTATACATTTCTGCCAACTTGCCGATCAAGTCCTCCTTATGGGGCATAGCAGCGTAAATCTTGTCGATCACGTCCTGCTTCACAAACCTGTGGTGCGCCTTGAAAGCCCCGGCAAAGAGCGCAGGCAGGAGGGTCATAGGACGGTTATCAATGTCTTTGGCAACGAAACCTTCATCCTCCATCTGCTTAATAGTTCTCCTGGTATATTCCAGGGTGTAATCCTTACCTTCGTAAGAAAAGATAATCTGTTTAGCCATTGCAATGGTTCCTCCAATTCTTGAAATTGTGTTATAGCGTTGGAGGGAAGGGAGTTATCCCCTCCCTCCGCTGTTCCTTAAGAGAAAGACTCCGTAATAACGGTGGACGGGGCAATCGTGATAGCCATACCACGAACTTCATTGACAGAACCACCCGTAACGTGTACCGCCAGTTCACCATTGAAGCTGAACTTACCTTCACTGCCAGTCGGAGTAACCACACCGCCAGACTCCGTGCCGCCAAACCAGACAGCGTACTTTTCGTCCTTGCCCTCAAGAGCCTTAAGAGCCTGGTAGTCAGTCTTGTCATAGTTGGCATTGAAGTTCATGCCCTCATTGTTCTGGATACCCAGAATGAAAGTCCTCATTTTGTCGGACAGAGTGGTAGTCTCAAGCATTTCGGGGTCAGAACCAATGTCCGGGAACTCCGTAATGTCCACCAGTTTGGCCCAGGTGGGAGTAGTGCCACTGCCATGCATGAGGAAAGTTTTATACGTACTTGTAGCCATTGTTATTTACCTCCTATAAAAGAATTTTCCGTCTGTAGCCACCCGATAGCGGGCAACTATTCTGTAGATTGAACCGTCCTCCATATTCGGAACGGGGTTCATGCTCATGCGCCTAAAGTTATAGGGCAGAAGCAGGTTGTCTATCGCTTTTGCGATCTTCTTACACTCCGTCTTTTTCCCTTCTGTTTTGTTTGAGTAAATGTTAATCTCAAACATGACAATGGCTACTTCGTGATCACCACTGTCCATTCTGGAAAACATGATAGAGTTATCGCTCATGGTAATAGAAACATGAGGAAACGCAGACGGGGCGTTTACGTATTCACTGGCAATGTTAATACCAGGGAAGTTGCTACGCAGCATTGTAGCGATCTTCGTATAGACTTCGTTTTCGCAGTCGATCATACGTATATCCTCCTTGCAATTTCCTCAAACTTTTCCTCCAACTCTCTGATTGTCAGATACATACTCATGTTCGCAGGGTTACCATAGGTATGAACCTCACCTGCGTGTTTGCCCTCTGTGATCACTTCACCGTTGGTTCCGGGGTCACCCACATACCGCCAACCCTTTTTCATTCGTCCCAGTTTATAACCGTATTCTCCACGTACCATACCGTGTTCCGCAGCTTCCGGGTGATTGTCGGGGTATCTCACGCCTGTACCAAACTCAATGAACAAGACCGAACCGCCAACCGCTACAACTGCCACCCTGGTGTCACCCCGTTCCTCAACGGAAACGGATACATCGTTTGTGCCATCATACTGGGCGTTCTGAAACTTGACCGTGGCTATCTCCATTCCTTCATCCGCAAGGGCTTTCAGAAATTCACCTGTTTTCTGGGTCAGCCACTTCTTGTAGGCTTCCAGTTCTTTGATTGCCTGGTCAATGCTTGCCGGGTTCAAACTCATTCGGATTATGCGTGTACTCACGATACTTTCACCTTACTCACTGCAATAGATATGGAATTGTGGGACTTTGCTACCCTGCGTACCTTGTAGTCATAAGCAGGGGTTCCCTGGAAGTTCGGGGCTTTGTCAATGAATAACACCGTGTTTTCATCAATCGGACAATTCATATCGTCAGTGACAATCACTTTGTCGTAGGACTCCAAACTGCCAAACAATGCGATCTGTGCTTCACCTGTTGCCGGGGATACATTACACATCAGCTTGACAGGTTTTTCATACGAAACGGACTTTTCGCCAGTCTCATACCCTTCATCGTCTGTGGCTTCGGACTTACCTCTATACAAGCAGTACCAGATAGGTTGTAGGTTCCTTTTCAGAAGTTTCATTCAAAGTACCTCCCCCATCGGCAGGATACGGCGCAGGAGGGTGGGAGGAATGTCACCGTCCTCATAGTGACGGATAACACCGTTCTCATTGTGTACCTTCTCACCCTCTGCACCACGCTTGTTCAGCATATAAGCCGCAATCTCAACCTGGGTACGGTCATACTTTGCGGGCATTTCTTCCGAACCGTCCCCAAAGGGGAACGCCTTACGAATTACAACGCCCTCCGCAAGAGACAGATAGGTGGACAGCACGGAACTGTCAGTCTCACCCGTCATGTTTGTCAGCATTGTGGTTTTTTCTGCGTCAGTCATGCTGTCCACTCTCCTTTCTCATTAGGTGGTAGTAGTGATCGTACCGCCCGCAACGTAAACGCTACGGCTGTAGGTCGGCTTCGTGAAGGACTGAGCAATACCAGTGAACTTGCCGTGATACCATTCGGGACCATGATCAAGACCAATCTGCCCGAAAAGCTGATACTTCTCACCTGCGCCAGTCTTTGCAAGCGGCTCAAGGAAGAAGTTGCCCTTACCGGGAACAGGCTGATAGACAGGAGCGATCACGTCAAGGTTCAGAAGCAGGGCAGTACCCGCAGGCAGGCACTCACCCAGATACAGGTAAACGATACCGATAGGCGTTACCACACTGGAAAGCGCAATACCGTTGATTTCACGGGCAGCAGGAACCACGGTCAGACCATTCTGAACTGCGTCAGCGTTGATCTGGAACATGGTCACAGCGTCACACCAGAGAACCAGACCGTCAGTCGGGGCGTTCTGTCCGTAAATCTTCTTTACCATGTCCGCAATGTCCCAAAGACCCAGGGGCTTGCCACCCATAGCGGTCACATTGGTAGTGATAGCGGTAACCAGACCACGGGTCTTGTTGATCGTAGCGTCAGAAGTAGCCTTGTTGTAGGCTCCCTGGATGAACGTGAACTCAATGTCCCTCTGGATTTTCTGGATTTTTGCCGCAACCTGGAAGTCCAGTTCGTTAATGGGGTTAGCCTGCTGACTGGCAACATTAAGACCAGACAGAGTACCCATGTTGGACTGCTTCGCATAGGAGATACCAAGAGACTCCTGGAAAATCTGGGTCACGTTGGTCATCTGGGTACGGGTCACAACCGTAGCGTCCGGGGCAGTGAGAGAAGCACTTTCAGAAATAGCGGGCTGAGAAGCAGTCCCGGTACTATCAAAATACTGTCCCACCGCAAACTCTACGTGGTTGGTCGTTTTCGCCTTACGCCCGATAATGGACGAAAGCGGGGTACGAGTATTACCCTTGTTGAAAAGCATACCGCTGTAGTTCAGTACGCCAAAACTTGTAGCAAATACGTCTGCCATTTTGTTTTACCTCCAATTCATAGTTTTGTTTATGTGTTACCTGCCTGCGCCGCAGCTTCCTCCTGGGCTTTCAGACGGGTATAGTAGGCAACGGCTGAAATATCACCGCTTGCCTGCGCTTCGCTGATCATCTTGCCATAGTCAAGAACTCCACCTGCGTTATCCGAACCCGCAGCAGGGCGTGGGGTCGATCTCATTTGACCCGCAGCGATAGACTTCTTCTGCGCTTCCAGATAAACGGACTGGTTAGCCATCACCTTGTCCATATCACCGTCCACCATTGCAGCAGCGGTATCAGCAGCCAACTTTTCGTCATAACCCATAGACAAAAGTTTGGCTTTCTTTTCGGACAGTGCGATAGACCGCTTCAAGTCAGCGTTCTCCTGCACCAGTTTGTCATGTTCCTCCTTGCGGGCGGTTTCGGCTGCTTCATCGTCCGTCTGCTTCGTGCGTAACTGCTTCTTGTAGTCAGCAGATTCCGTGTTGGCTTTAGACAGGGCATTTTTCAGCCGGGTAACCTCCGCTTCGTTGTTGTCTCTCACGGCTTTCAGTGCAGTGGAGATTTCTTCTTCGGTCATGCCCTCCTTATAGGCAGAACCAAGCAGATCACTCAAATAACTCATGGTAAAGTCCTCCTTTGCGTTTGTAGGGTTCACTCCCTGTGTTTTTCCGTTTTTAGGTCTTTTCTTGACCTTGCGTTTTTACGTGTTCACTCACGTATGGAAACCGGGAATGGGTTAGGTTCCCAGAGTTCATACCACCATTGCACGGTAGGTCAGATAGCAGCGGCAATGTACGTTGTTCGCAGCATTCCCAAAGTTACCAGGGAACCGTGCGTGGTCACCATCGTAGGTGTAAAATTCTTCCTCAAGGGCTACCGTCATTCCCTCAAGGTAACGGTGGGTGTCTCTTACCAGATTGTCCAGAAGGGTGTGCCACGTTTTTTCAATGCCAAAGTTCCCTTCTTCTTGAAACTGATAAGCCCCATCGTTCACTGCTGTCTGATAGACTCTGTGATACTCACTTTCAGCCAACATCTGTAAACCCGCCAGATCGTCAGCCAGAATGTAGGTAATCACTCTGTCCTCAAAGTCTTTGCCGTCAATAACGGCGTAGATTGCGTCATACATTTTGTCCGTATCTACTGTCAGATCGTAGGCAAACATAATGGACGCAGCCCGTATTCCTTCCTTATAGGCTTTGATCAAGAAGGAAAGTAGATCATCCGCAATCTGCTGTACCCGTTTCTGAATGTCATCACGGTCAGCCTGGGCGTAACTGGTTGCCATAAGCGCATTGATTTCATCAAACGCCAGTATGTAACTGCTCAATACTTCGTCCATGCTGAACCTCCTACGAAAAATGGGACTATGAGTGGTAAATCACTCACAGTCCCATTGGACTTTCCAGAACCTTTGTCCCGGTTACTCTTTACTATTGTCGGTTTCCGGGTCAGATTGCTTCATCCGCATTTTGCGTCTGATCTCCACAATCGTAACCTTGCCTTGCTCAATCAGAATTTCCACCCGGCTCCCGTGTTTCAGCAGGTTTTCTATCTGCTCCTTCATTTCCGGGGTTATTACTGGGGTCATTGCCGTTATCTCCCTTCTTCAAGTTCTCTTGCTCCTGCAACTTCGCTTCCTGCTCTTTGGCATATTCCTCACTCAAGGTGTACGCCAGGTCAGAGTCAACGAACAAACCGCAATGTTCAAAAGCAAGGCGGGGGTGAATTTTGCTGTTCTTCAACATGAGGTCAAGAACCTGCGCCTTTTGCAGAATGTTCTCATAGTTCCTACGGGTAAAACGGATTTCCACGTTACTTACCCGCAAGTCCATACCCTTGAGAGTCTTGCAGATATTGAGTACCAGTCGGAGGAAGATACGCTCTGATTTCTTGAACATCAGTTCAGCGTCCTTCGCCCTGGCTTCCGCAGCAGACCAACCGTCACGCATAATGACCGCAGACCCGGTATCACTTGTGGAGGAACCACCGTTGCGATTCGGCATACCACAAATTGTAAGTACCGTCTGGTACATATCTTCCTTAAGGGTCTGGGTTTCGCCCTGGCTCATGTTGTTCACAAGGTACTCAACCTTTGCTTTCATGTTCGGGTCAATGTCCTGTACCTTAATTGCACCTTCCTCACGCAGTTCCTTGTACTTTTCAGAGGAAATGTCAATGTTGTAGAACACCATAAGTGCCTGTATGAACTGCTCCACGCCATCCACACGGTTACTGTCCGTGACGTTAATAGCGTCCAGAAGGGGAAGCACGATCTCAAAAGCCCCGATACGGGCAAGGTTCAGAGGGTATTCCACAATGGGAATATCACCCAGAATATGAGGTTCGTGTTTGACTACCTTGCCCTCCACGATCTCAAAATACTCATACTTGCTGTAGCAGGAGTAGTGAACCACGGCTTGATCGTCAATCACGTACTTAACGCCCAGGACAGGCTTATTGCCAAGTCCGTTATGGTACACCACAAAGGTGTTGCGGGGGTCAAGTGTATAGATTTCAAACGGGGAGTCATCTTCTTCTCCCACTTCTTCATCCGGGAGAACCATGCGGAAGGAAGTACCGCAGATATGGAACCAGTCAGCCAGTTCCTTGTCCTTCGTGGGCTTTTCCTCCGCAAAGACATATTCATTGAGAAGGTTGATTGCTTCGGCAATGTCACCCTCACCACGGGAAACGTACTGTAGGGGTTCGCCCATAAGATAGCCCGTCTTGAAAGAAACAATCTCATTTGCCCGGTTCTCCACAATCTTATTGCAGATTTCGGGGCGTACTTCCTTCTTACGGTCTAACACAGGCTGCAAGCCCTTGTAGTAGTTCCAAAGATATACGATTTCTTGACGGTTCTTTTCGTGATAAGGAAGTGCCTTGTCCAGAATACTGATCACATTATCAACGGTCACTTCCGTTTCGTCCGTCTTAATGATACGTCTGCCTTTCAACCAGGTCTGATCTTCGACAATAACGCTGTTCGGTGCAATACCCACGTAGACTACCTCCTTATACACCTATTTCACACCTTATTATAATTCTTCTAACCTTGTTTGTCAAAATATAACTGAATATGATTAGAAGAATATATTGTAAAAATTTTAGACGGGACGCTTGAAAACTTCCACCTTTGCGCCTACCAGACTCCGCAGTTCGTTTTCCAGAAGGGACAAGCTGTCTGGTGCGTCATCGTGCGGTACTTTTCCAGACCGGGTGTAGGTAATAACCTGCTTCATAAAGGCAGCGTAGGTAGAGTTGCGGGCATAGGTGGAGGGGTCTTTGAAGTAGAAGTTTTTTATGATCGTGTCGGAAGCAAACTCAATACGAGTCTGCTTGTTGCTGATTGTCCTCTTTGTACGGATACCGCAGACATACTTCCTGTCCTCAAGAATTTTTGCAACGTCCCTGGCAAAATAGGAACCTGCGTTATTGGACTCAAAAGTGCAGGCAGTAACCTTGTTATCAATGAGTGCCTTTGCACACTCTGGCTTTGTCACTTCCGGGGGAGAGTCATCAAACACCACGTCCACAATGTAGACTTCGCTGCCATATACTGCGGCAATCGGCATAGAACAGAAGTCCTCACCCTTATCCGCAGTATCACATACCGCCACAATCGTATCCGGGTCACGGTCAACCGGGAGTTCAAAGAAACGGTTAAGGCTTGCTTCGGGAAAAAGAAGTCCTTTTGCTTCAAAGGGCTGCTGTTGGAACTCACTTTCCCACTGCTCCGCAGACAGCATTCCACGCTGATCACGGAAATACTGCGTGGTAAAGACCTTCTTCCCCTCACGCATATACTCAAAATTGCTTTCATCCGTCACAGGGTCAAGGGCAGGTGTTTCAATCACCTTCATGCGCTTGCCCTGTTTTCTCATTTCTTCCTGCAAGTGACCGATAGGGTCATAGAGACTGTAGCGGGTTCCGCAGATCACAATGGGCGTACCTTCCATGGCACGTCCGATAATATCACCAGAAATGATTTCCCATTTATCGTCAAGCCGCTGCCTGTTCTTTGCTTCCTCACGTCCCTCCACGCAGTCATCCAGATACAGAAGGTTGGTTGCTTCGGACAAGCCCACCTGTCTTGCGTCAATGGAACGGCACATTACGGTAGGGAAGCGGGATTTATGCAGCAGATTGAATATCTTTGTGTCAGCGTTGGTCTGTACCAGTTTGCTTTCCGGGAAAATGTCATAGAAGTGGTAGTCACTGGGAGTCACAAGGTACTCAAGACAGCCCGTATAAAAGGACTTTACCAGATCGTCACCCGTTCCCTCCATCAGTGTAGACCTGTCCGGGTACTTCCCCGAAAGCATATTTGTGAAGTTGATACCCAACTGTGACTTGCCGCCACGCTTCGGCATGGAGATAGACAGAAAGTCCAGTTTGCCGTCAAGTATCTCCTGGTATGCGTCCACGTACCGCTTGAGATAATGCCGCCTGGGTTGATAGAACTTCTTGTCCAGGGGCTTGCCATACTCCACCGCCTGCAAGTAGTCATCAAAGAAATGTGGTGCGCCCATCAGCAGGGAACGGAAAAGCAGATCGTCAAACCTCTCCGCAAGCAAATAATCCTTTGCCGCAATAGCCGCCTGCAATCCGTAACTGTTCTTCCCCCGCAGATCGTGGTTCCACTCATGGGCTACCGCAAAATCTTCCTTCTCATACTCCCGGCATATATCAAACAAGTCATTGTACGCAGAAAAGTCAAGCGGCTTGCGTTCAATGGCTTTTTCTATGTTCGTTTTCATCTTCAAATAGTCCACCTTGATACCTCCTTTGCAAAAGAATAGGGACTGCCCCTGTCAGACAGTCCCATTGGACGGGTGACCGCACATCAGTCACCAGAAAAACATTTCTTCCCACGCCCGTATCGGCGGGTGCTTTTTTATTTTTTTGTCGGTTTTTCGCTTTAACCTTATTTCATCCTCAAGAAAAGTACGCTCTTTGGCATAACTCCATGAGGGGTAGAACATCAGCCCGTACCTTTGCCAGTGTGGTATCTGCTGTCGGAATAGTTTGCAGCACAACCACAGGATAATGAAGGTTGGTATGGTCAGTACGTTCAGACACAGCAGCATGAACAGTGAAATGAGTGCCATCATGCCCCGGAACATTATTTCCAAGAACATGAAGAAATACTTAATCACGGTTGTACTCCCTTATGGCAAGCAGTTCTTCATCCGCAGTCGGGGTACATATCCGAACCTCAACCGTGCTGCTGTCGGTCAGTTCAAAGATATACGCCCCGGTAACGGACTGTCCGTCTTTCACTTCGGTAATCAGCTTGCCGTCATTGTTTATGTCAGTGAGGTTGGTTAGTTCCGTATTATTCTGGAACGCCCTTACAACAAAGGACTCAAGCATATACATACCGTCCGAACCGTTGTTGGTATATGCCACGTGGACTTTTACCGTGTTTTCAGCAGTATCAAACTCCGCTTCCAGTAGTTCAGCCTTGTAGTTTTCGTATTCGGCAACGGTTCTTATTTGTACTGGTTCAGTCCTGCCACACCCGGCAAGGAGAACCAGAAAACAAGTCAAAATCAACCAAACTTTCTTCATGGGCTTTACCTCCTATGGTGTAGGGCAAGTAGGGTATTTTCGCATTTTGCTATAAACTCTCCTATATAGACCCTCTTATAGAGGAATTTCCTGCAAAATCGTGATTTACCCTACTTACCCTACTGTTCAACCTCAAAACTGCCGTCCTGGACTCTGGCTTCACGGGGGACAATTACGATCTTGTAGTCCAGAACCCGCAGCATTTCATTCAACTTGTCAATAGAGATATTCTTCTGTCCCAGTCTTTCAGATAAGACGTTGTTCTTGATATTGAGACGGGAAGCAAGCGTTGAGGGCTTGACCTCTTTCAACATCATCACTTCACGGATAATTTCATTTGCTTTCATAGTGTGACCTCCTTTGTGAGATAAGGATAGCACAGAAATAACTGAATGTCAAGATATATCTGAACAAGTGAAACTTTTTTATTTTTGCGGTACTTTCGGGACTCACCCGCCCCGTCTGCCCCCGGGGTCTTTTCCCCCTCCCCCGGTATGATCACGGACAGACCCCAGGACGCAGCCGGGGCGCAGATCGTCCCCAGATCACCAGAACAGACGGACAGCCGCCCAGATGATCACACCCGCAGCAGATCACCAGGAACGGACGCAGGGCAGGACAGCCGCCCAGATGATCACCAGGGCAGGCGCAGCCGGGAAGAATGTTGGACAGTCTGCAAACCTTCACCCATGCAGACAGAAAACGCCCGCCCACAGGAGTTCAGAAAAATCTGAAAAAATTTGCAAAAAGGGGTTGACAGTTCAGATATATCTGATATAATAAGGGTAGTTCAGAAATAACTGAACACACGAACCCCACACAGACCGCCCGCCCAGGGCGCACAGATCGAAAGGAGAAACCACCATGAAAAAGTATTACAAGGTATCTTTCCAGTATTCCGAAAGCGTCTATTGCTCTAACATTGCACACGCAGAGACAGCCGCAGACGTTGAAGCCTATTACAGTAAGTACGCATGGTACAGCGTAAAAGAAGCCGCTTCTTATGAAGTGGAAGAAGCCACCCGCAAAGGTATGCCGATTATTGAAGTTGAACCCGCAGAGGTTGAGGAAGAAGAACAGGAGGAAAACACCATGAACGAAAACATTATTAACCAGATCAAGAAGGAAGTTGAAGCCCGCACAGAGCGCAGCGCATGGAGCAAAGGCGTAACAGCTTACGCCCTGGAACTGGTGGAAGGTCTGGAAGAAGCCATTGACGGCGGTTACTTTGACCCGTCCGACCTGGAAGCCCCGAAACTGCTTGAATGTGCTTTATTGAACGGAGCGCAGGACTGGAACCAATACAGTTGGGGCGGTTCCTCTCTGATTTATGACGGTGACATTGCCGCTCGTCTCTGCTGCCCGTCTGAACTC